>Ga0335085_10003523_pt1 | contig 26968 bp, 20 predicted proteins | sample Lox_Sample_45_FD_206712 | JGI IMG/M metagenome (GOLD analysis project Ga0335085, IMG submission 206712) | Soil microbial communities from Loxahatchee National Wildlife Refuge, Florida, United States - Lox_Sample_4.5 | ecosystem: Environmental > Terrestrial > Soil > Wetlands | place: USA...
GGCTGGCACAGGCCGTCTACTCGGAACTTCACAACCTGGCCCGCCGGCAGATGGCTCGCGAGCGCGATGGCCACATTCTGCAACCCTCCGCGCTGGTCAATGAAGCGTTTATCCGCATGATCGGGAGTCAGCCCGTGGAGTGGGCCAATCGTGCCCAGTTCTATGCCGTTTCGGCGCGCATGATGCGCCAGGTGCTGATCGAATTCGCGCGTGCGCAGCAGGCCGAAAAGCGCGGCAATCGCGCCAAACATGTGGCCGTGGATTCGGCCCTCGATCTTGTGGATACCGGCGTGGCCGTTTGCACGGAAGATGTCCTGGCCGTTGACGAAGCGCTCACCCGTCTCGGGCAGATCGATGCACGACAGGCCCAAGTGGTCGAGATGCGCTTTTTCGGGGGCCTGGAGAACAAAGAGATCGCCGGTGTGCTCGGTGTGTCCGAGCCGACCGTGGTCCGCACCTGGCGAGTGGCGCGGGCGTGGCTCTTCGACGCGTTGACGGCACAGCCGTGAGTGCCGGAGGTATGCCGCGCGACACCGCGGCGGTGCACCGGCGCGCCGCAGAAATCTTCGATCAAGCGGTCGACCTGCCCGAGGAACGCCGTCAGTCGTTTCTCGATAGCGCATGTGGCGCCGATACTGAATTGCGCAAGCGCGTGGCGGCGCTGCTGGCGGCGGAAAAGCGCGCCCCCTCCGGATTTCTTGCGCAGACCGCCGCTCAAATGACGGTGAATCAGATCGTCGAGGAGAGCGCTTCGCTGGCGGGATCCCGGCTCGGACCCTATGTCGTCGGCAAAGCGATTGGAGCCGGCGGCATGGGTACCGTTTATGAAGCTCACGACACGCGCCTCGACCGTAAGGTGGCGCTGAAAATCCTTCCACCCGCATTCACCGGCGATCCGGAGCGAGTCAGCCGCTTCCGCCAGGAGGCGCGCGCCGTCTCGCTGCTGAACCATCCCAACATCGTGTCGATCTTCGATGCCGAGCTCGACAGCGACCGCTATTTCATCGCCACCGAACTGGTGGAAGGAGAGTCTCTGGGGCAAATGGCCGCGCGCGGCCCTCTCGAGCCGAAACGTCTGCTCGAGATTGCCGTCCAGATTTGTTCGGCGCTCGAAGCCGCACATGAGGCCGGCATTGTCCATCGCGATATCAAGCCGGACAACGTCATGGTGCGGCCGGACGGAATCGTGAAGGTATTGGACTTCGGACTGGCCAAGCTGCTGGAACCGGCGCAGCAGCCGGTATCCGACCTGCGCACGCGTCCCGGCTCCATCGCCGGGACGGTGCAGTACCTCTCGCCGGAACAGGTGTTGGGCGAGACGGTCGGGCCGCGCAGCGATATCTTCAGTGCCGGCGTTGTGCTGTATGAATTAGCGGCCGGCATGCGGCCTTTTGACGGCCCGACGGACGGCGCCATCTTCACCAACATCGTGAACAAGCCTCCGGTACGGCCGTTGGAGGCGGGCAAGGCGATCGATCCGGAACTTGAAGCCATCATTTTGCGAGCGCTTGAAAAAGACCCCGACCTGCGATTTCAAACGGCCGCCGACCTGCGCGCGGCTCTCAAGCGGCTGCTTCGCAACTCGACGGCTTCGATGGAGCGCCTCGCCCCGGAAATCGCGCGTTCCGCCGCAAGGTCCCAACGGCTGCCGATGGCAGTCATCGGGTGGGCCGCAGTGGCCATCCTGGTGGGGGCAGTCGGGTGGTGGATAGGCGCCGCATCGAAGCGGCCGCCGATGTTGCCGCTCCACTTTCAGCGCATCACCGATGCACCTGGCGAGGAGAGCTTCCCCTGCCTCTTGCCCGATGGCAAGCAGTTCATTTACGCCAGTTCGGCGCGCGGCAAATGGGATATCTACCTGCAGCGAACCGGGGGCGAGAAGGCCATTAACCTGACGGCGGAATCGCCGGCCGACGACACCGAGCCGTCGCTTTCGGCGGACGGGCGAAAGATTGCTTTTCGAAGTGAACGCGAAGGCGGCGGACTCTTCGTGATGGAGGCAACCGGCGAGAATCCGCGGCGGATTTCCCAGCAGGGCTACCTTCCCGCCTGGGCGCCCGACGGCAAGTCGATCGTGTATGCCGATAACGATTTCGTTGTGCCGAGTTCGCGGCGGGGAGCGGCGAGCCGTCTGCACATCCTCGACCTGGCGAGCGGCAGGCAGCGGCAACTCGCCACTGAAGACGCCATTCAACCGAACTGGTCGCCGCATGGGTACCGGATCGCGTTTTGGGGGTTGTCGGCGGACGCGGGCATGGAGCGCGACATTTTCACCGTGGGGACAGACTCGGGCGGGATCGTGCAGGTGACCAAAGACCCGGCGCTCGACTGGAATCCGGTGTGGTCGCCTTCGGGAGACTATTTGTACTTCCTGAGCGATCGCGGCGGCGCGATGAATCTGTGGCGGGTGCGCATCGATGAGCGCAGCGGCAAAACACGCGGCGAGCCGGAACCGGTTACCACACCGGCGGAAGCCATGGCGTATCTGAGCTTCAGTGCGGACGGCCGAACTTTCGCCTACGCCGAGGCCTGGCAGCGCAACAATCTCTTCAGCGTCGGTTACGACGCGGCGCGGCAGGTGATAACCGGCGAGCCGGTTTTGGTCGGCAGCAGCGCGCATAATGTCACCGTATTCTCCTTATCACCGGATGATCGCCGCCTGGTGTACGACGCCGTGGGTGATGTCCAAGAGGACCTCTGGGTGATGAACAGCGACGGGTCGGGTCGCCGCCGGCTCACCGACGATCCGTTTAAGGACAGGTCGCCGGCATGGTCGCCGAAAGGCGACGAGATTGTCTTTATGTCGGACCGGTCCGGACAGACGGATGAATGGATCATCCGGCCGGACGGCAGCGGACTGATGCGGCTCACGGCCGCTCCCGAACCCATGCAGAGGCCCGTATGGACGGCCGATGGCAAGCAGGTCCTGGCCTCCCGCGTCCCGGGAGTCGCATCGCTGGTGGATCCGCGGCCGGCGTCCCCGGCGACGAACCCGCCGCCGTTGGCCGGGCTGGCGAATTTCAGCGGGGCCATCTTCTCGCCATTCCCGGAGCACGGTGGTCCGGTGGCCGGGGAATGGGTTGGCGAGAAGGGTTGGGAGCTGATCCTCTACGATCTCGCCAAAGGAGTGGTGACCCGCCCGGGCGTGCTCGGACGGCGTCCTGCCTACATGCCGGGAGATCGCCAGGTGATCTTCGGACGCGGGTCGAAGTGCCTGCTCTACGATCTCGAGACGCACCGTGAGAAAGAGCTGTTCTCCGTTGGAACGAACACGATTTACGAGATTCATTCCACGCACGATGGCAGGCGCATCTTCTACACAGAGACCATTCGCGATACGGACTTGTGGCTCGGCCGCATGGGCAAATAGCGCAAGAATTCGTGCGCAGTATTTCTCACGGCATTGGCGGTCGATTGGCGCAAGCACTCGTGCTTGCCGCGGAGAGATTTGTCTCGGGCGCTTGGGTAGCGGTAACAGCATGTCTCGACACGCTGAGAGCGGCGCAGAGAGCTCCCAATGTCGCCGCAACCCAGCTCCAGATGTAGTGCAGACCTCGGCGGCACTCCCTCTGAAAACAAACGCCTTCCCGGTCGCACACATGGCCAGGTGCGAAAGTCAGGTTGGTATAGGGCGGCGCCCGGAGAAGTCGAGTAGCGACCAGTAGGCTACTTCTCAGTTACAGCGGTTGAACGCTTGCCTTGACTTACGGAGCGACCCGCTATCCCCCGACTGCCTGTAGCGCCGATTGCCGGTCGGGGCAGATTTTCAAGACGCGGTCCAACGCGCAAATCCGCAGCGCGCTGGCTACGTGCGGATGCAGCCCGTACAGCACCAATACCCCGCCCTGGTTGGTCATCGTCTCGCGCCAGAACAACATGCTGCCGAAGAACGAACTGCCGGCGTAGGCCAGTTCGCTCAGATCCAGCAGCACGTGGCGTGGCCGGTCGGATTCGATCATCTGGTCGAAGTATGTCTCGATCTGCCGGCCGTTATCGTAATCGCCTCTTCCGGCGATGCTCAGCCGCAAGATTTTCGGAGATTCCTGCAGAGTTTCGTGGCTCAGGCTGATTTCGCTCATTGGGCTGTCACCTTGGCAGCGGCGTGCATCAGGTCCAGGGCGTCGGCGACGCTCCGGTTTTCGTGAACGACGGCGGACATGGCCCGGCACATACCGGTGATATCGCTCGCGCCAAATACATTACGGCCGATCGAAACGCCGGCCGCGCCGGCCGCCAGCGAATCGGCGACCATTTGCAGCACTTCGCGGTCGCTGCTCATCCGGGGGCCGCCGGCGATGACCACCGGGATGGCCACCGATTGCACCAGCCGCGCGAAGCTCTCGATATTGCCGGTGTATTGGACTTTCACGAGATCGGCTCCGATCTCGTAAGCTACGCGCGCGCAGTGCGTATTGAAGGTCTCGCTGAACTGCACATTCAGCTTGGGGCCGCGGGCGTAGACCATGGCCAGCAACGGGACCTGCAGGCCGTGGCAGTGCTCGGCCACTTCGGCGAAATCGCGCAGCATCTGGCCCTCGGTTTCCGCGCCGATATTGACGTGCACGGAGACGGCGTCGGCGCCGAGCGCCAGCGCTTCCTGAACCGTACACACCAACTGCTTTTCGTTCGGATCGGGCGCCTGCGAAGTGGAGCCGCACAGGTGTACGATCAGGGCGATCTCCGGGGCGTCGCGCAGCGCCGGCGTAATCGTTCGCACCAGTCCTTTATGCACGACGATTCCATTCACGCCCGTGCCGGCCATTTGTTCCACCGTGCCGCGCATATCGTAGAGGCCCGGCACCGGGCCGATGCTGATGCCGTGGTCCATCGGAACCAAAAACGCGCGGCCGCTCTTTCCGAACAGGTAACGCAAGCGTCCCGAAGTAATTTCCGCCATAGTTATGAAGTCATCTCCATCCTCCCGGCGAGCCGCTGCCAGGCCTCGGCCGGGCGATCCTGCCAGAACATCGTCGCGCTCAAGGCGATTCCGCGCGCGCCCGCGCCGAGCGCCCGGTCGAGCGATTGTAAAAGAGCGGCATCGCTGGCCATATCCGGCCCGCCGCCGATGAGCACCGGAATATCGATTCCCTGCTGCGCCTCGGCGAAGGCTTCCGCCGAAGCGGAGAAATTGACCACCACCATATCGCCGCCCAGTTCGTACGCGAGCCGCGCGCCGTGCCCCGCGAGCGTCGCGGAGAACTGCCGGCGAGCGTCCGTCTCGGTTGTGTCGATGCGCACGATCAGCGGCAAGCCCCAACTCCGGCACTCGCGCGCAATCTGCCCGCACAGGCGCAGTTGACGCGACTCGTCGGGACTGCCGAGGCTGACGGTGGTCATCACGGCGTCGGCCCCCACGCGAACAGCGTGCTCAAGGGAACAGATCTGCTCGCGCCGGCCGGGACGCGTCGAGAGCCATGTCCCGCCAAACAGATCGACCACGGTGCTGCAAGGCAGGCGCGGGCAGCGCTCGAACAGGCTGGGTAGAATGCCGGCGTGCACGATGGCGCCGGTCAGGCTGCCGGTCGCGGCGAATGCTTCGATCATGGCGGGCAAGTCCGTCATGCCGGGCACGACGCCGATTTCCAATGCGGCCGTGAAGGACAGCAGCGCTGTCCGGCCGGACTTCGGATCGATCAATCTTCGCAGTCGCAACGGATGCCCGGTCATGCCATACCCCCAACAGTGAAAGGTCGATTCCGGCTCTGCGCATCGAGCCCCAACTCCGTGTGCAGCCGGGTGAGCGTCGCCCCGAGCTTTTGTTCCTCGTCGGGCAACGCCACGACAATGCTGTTCGGCGTGGCGCCTTGCAAAACGGCAAAGGGAGCCGCGCTCGCATCTTCCAGGCAGCGCGCCACGCGTGCCAGAATGCCGGCGGCGGTCGCCACTCGCTCGCCAACCACTCCGACCATGGCCACACTGCGTTGCACGTCGATGCGGAACTGACCGTTTTGATGCCCGCGGAGGACTTGGAGAAAACGCTCGAGATCCAGGTTGCCGACGAGCCACAGCAGGTTTCCGCCGTTGAAACCAGTGGCGCTGGCCAGGATGTCGATGTTGTGCCTGCGGATATCGTCGATTACGGAATTGAAAGTCATACGCTCCGGGTCGATGCCAGTGGAGGCGGCGCGGATCAGTCCGCCGCCGCGCACCAGCGTGAGCGCTCGCACAGTGGGCTCCGCGCAAGGAACTTCGGTGATCAGCCGCGTGCCCGGTTTGTCCGGCTCGAAGGAACTGGCGATGCGCAGCGGAATGCGCTGCCGCGCGGCCGGCAGCACGCTGCGCGGATGCAGGACTTTAGCCCCCAGGTAGGCCATTTCGGCGGCCATCAGATAGGACATCTCGGACATCGTGCGGGCGGCCGGAACAATCCGCGGGTCGCTGGTCTTGATGCCGTCCACATCGGTCATGATCCAGATTTCGTCGGCATCCAGGGAGCAGCCGATCAGCGTGGCGGAAAAATCACTGCCGCCGCGGCCCAGAATGGCGACGCGGCCTTCCGTGGAATGCCCGTAGAATCCAGCCACTACCGGCAGCTTGCCGTTATCGAGCAGCGGCAGCAAGGTCTGGCGGACTTTCTGGCGCGTCTGTTCCAAATCGGGCGCGGCGCAGCCATAGTTGTTGTCCGTGACGATTCCGCTTTCGCCGCCGCCCAGAGGCACCGCGTCCACGCCGGTATCCCGAAGGCAATTAGCGAGAATGGCCAGCGCCAGGCGCTCGCCCGCGGAAACCACGTAATCGTAGCCGATGGGCGAAAGCTCGCCCAGGAGATTGCTGCCGAGCAGAACCCGCTCCAACCCATGGCGCTCGGCATAGAGCGATTCCGCGACGCGTTCGACAAGCTGCGCATCGCCGATGGCCTGTTGCGCCACCTTCAGATGGCTCTGCTCGAGATCGCGTGTGAAGCGGAAGTATTCGGCAATGCGCGTGCTTTCGTCCGCTGCGCTGGAAGAAACCCCCTCCGCCAACGTTACCAGCCGGTTGGTGACTCCCGACATCGCGGATGTGACAGCCACCACGCGATGCCCCTCCGCCTGGATTCTGGCGATCAGCCCGGCAGCCGAGCGGATACGGTCCGCGCTGCCCACCGAGGTGCCCCCGAACTTGATGGCGATCAGCATTTCATTCTCCGGCGGCCATCAGGGCATCGAGAGTCAGGGGCGCGGCGCCGTCCTGAATATATCCGACGGTGCGCGGTTTAGCGACCGGCTCGACCGCCTGGAAGCGCCTGCGGTCCAGCAACGCGCCGGGCGGAGCCGGATCGATTTCCAGCGGCAGATCAAGCTGGCTGCGGATTTGCGCCTCCAGGCGGCGGTAGAGCGCGGCGTCGGGATATTCGGCTTCCACGCGCACCTTCACGCCCTGCGGCCGCACCTCGTAGAGCCAGAAATTCCCGATCGCGCCGGCGCCGGCCGGCAACAGGATCTCCTCGATTTCCCGAGTGAAGAACGTGCGGCCGGCGTAGCGGATCAGATTCAGGTCGCGCCCGTAATGCTGCAGCAGCGGAGCCGTCCGCCCGCACGGACAATGATGCTCCGCCTGCAAACGGATAGAATCGCCGAGCACGTAGCGCAACAGCGGCATGGCCCGCCGCGTCAGCGTCGTCACTACCGCGATGCCGCGCTCGCCTTCGCTGACCGGCCTGCCGGTGGCTTCATCCAGAACCTCGACCGCAAAGTGGTCCCACGAAACATGCAGGCTCCCCGCCTCGCAATCCGCCGCGATATTGCCGGCTTCGGTGCAGCCGTACAGATTAAAAACGCGCGCCTGCCACAGATCGGCGATGCGCTCGCGGCGCGCATCGGTGAGCAGTTCGCCCGCCACCGCAAGAGCTCGCAGCGAAGAAAAGTCTTTGCGCGAATCGAGGCCTTTCAAACGGGCGGCTTCGGCCAGCCAGATCGCTTCGGTGGGCAGGCAGCACAGCACCGTCGCATCCAGCTTGCGCAACAGATCGATCACGCGCGGATACGGCGAGACGGCCGACCGGCTGCTGACCGGAATCACACAAGCGCCGCGGTCGTGCGCCGCCTGCGTCACGATGTGGGCCGGCACGCTGATGGCGTACGGAAATCGCACCACCACGCGGTCGCCCGGACGGAAGTCCACCGCAGCGTGATTGATCTGCGCGGCGTAATTCTCGAAATCGCTGCGGGTCATCCAGCTCGAAGCGGGTGCGCCGGTAGTGCCGAAAGATTCGTGATACTGGAATAACTCGGTGGGCTCCACGGCCAGCAGGCCGGAAGGAGAAGCGGCGCGGACCTCGGCTTTCGTGGTCAGCGGCAGGCGGGCGAGATCCTCCACCGATTCCAGACACACACCGCGCAAGCGTGGAGCGTAGAACGGGGCATTCGCCGCCTGCGCCAGAGTGTCGCGAAGGCGTTCCAATTGATATGCACGCATGCGCTCGCGGGACCAGTAGAGGCGCGCTGCCCCCGAAGTTGCCTGGGTTTCAAGCTGTGGCCGGGCCGGCTGCATAGGATTCTTCTGCGGCGAGTCCGATCAGGCGCAGGATGTTGCCGGCGAGAATCGCCGGGTGGGCCGCCGGATCGAGCAACAGGACATTCTCCAACTCGGCCTTCGGATGCCCCAACGGAAACTCCGAGCCGAAGATCAACTTCCGTGGACCCAAACGGTCCAGGGCGTCACGCAGGATCAGATAATTTCCGAGCGACGTTTCCAGGTACAGATTTTCCAATTCCGCGGCGAAATCGATCGCGTCGCTATCGCCCGGGCCGAAGCCCATATGGCCGAGGATGAAGTTCGTGGCGGGGCAGCGCCGGGCGAGCGCGGCGTAATCGGCGGTGGTCGAACCGGGCGCCGGCAGCACGTGCGAATAAACCGGAAAGCCCCGTTCGGCGCAGCCTGCCGCGATTTCCTCGAGCACCGGCTCGGCAAACGAAAACCGATGCACCAGTGGGGCCAGTTTGACGCCCCGGCAGCCGTGGCCGAATCCCTCGCGCATCATTTCGACTGCCCGCGCGCCCTCGCGCGGATTGACGCACACCAGTCCGTGCAGCCGTTCGCCACGCCGCGCCAGCGCGTCATAGACCAGGTGGTTCGGAATGTTCGGATCGGGTTGCAGGCGCCCGGTGAGGATGCGGCTGAAATGGCGGACATCGATCATCCCTCCCGGAACGCAGAGCGCGCGCGCGATGCCGGCGCGGTCGAGTTGCTCGAGGAGCACTTCGGCGGTGCCGAAATCGCTGGCGGAAATGTGCGCATGCCCATCGACGATGATCACGGCTCTCCTCGGCGCAGAAGCGATGGCGTCTGCATGACCCGATCACGATCGGACAAAGGACGGATGCGGCGCGTTTTGCCGAAGGTGCGCGGCACGTGCTCCACCCAGCGCAGTTCGGCCGCGATCCCCTGCCGGGCCAGCGATTCGAGAATGCGTGCGCGGGCTTCGTCCGATCCGCCCTCCGCCTCGATGAGCAGTCCCGAGGGGCTGGTGTAGATCTGATAGTTGTTGCCCATCTCCGGCTGGGAATACAACGCCTGCTCGATCTGATACGGAGAGACAGCGGGCGCCTTGTCCTCCGCGGGGGCCACCTGGTCGGCGATTCGGCCGCGAATCTGCAATTTCGGCAGCCGCACGCCGCAGGCGCAGGGGGCGTCGCTGCGAAAGCCCAGATCCTGCGTGCGATAACGGATCAGCGGGGAAGCGCGGCGCTGCAGCACCGTGCAGACGACCTCGCCCATTTCCCCGGCTGGCAGCGGATGGCCTGTTACGGGATCGACGATTTCGAGAATCACGTGCCCTTCGCACACGTGCAGTCCGGTGCCTTCCGCGCACTCGATCCCGATTGAGCCGCACTCCATCGACCCGTAAAAAATTGGCCCGGGGCAGCCCCACTGCTCCTCCAGCCTCCGGCGGTACGCGGGACTGCATCCCTCTCCGGTGAGCCACATGAAACGCAGCTTGAGATCCTTGCCGGGCAGCATGCCTTTTTCCCGCGCGATTTCCCACAGCAGCATCGCGTAGGGCGGAGTCGTGATCAGAACCGTGGCCTCCAGATCGGCCATGATCTGCACCGTCTTGTAGGGTTCGGAATAGAATCCGCCTTTCCCCACCGGCACGACCATCGCGCCGGCCGCCTCCTGCAGCGAGCGCTGAAAAGATTGCCCCGATGAGCTCATCTCGTAGGGCAAGGCGTTGATCACCACATCGCTCGATGAGACCGGCATGAGCACGTGGAGAAACGGGGCGATATCCCGGACATACATATCGTCGCGGGAATACAAGATGTACGACCACGCGCCTCCCGTCGTGCCGGTGGACGTATGCGCCAGCGCCACCTCGTGTCTGGGCACGGAGAGCAGGATCCACGGATCTCCCCGCAACTCGTCTTTAGTAGTGAACGGAAAGCGACTCAGATCTTCGAGCGTGCGAAAGTCGGCCGGCGCGATTCCGGCGGCCTCGAATTTCCGGCGGTAAAACGGGCTGTTCGCGACGACGTGCTCGAGCAACTCGGAGAACGCCTCGGTCTGGTAGGCGCGCACCCTCTCCGGCGGCCAGTGCTCAATCGGCTCGCAACCCGGACCGAAATAGTCCCGCAGCACGCCGCGCGATCGCAGAGCATCCATCCTCACCGGCGTGGCCACGCTCATTTCTCCACGATGGTTTCGGTGACCTTGATGCCGGTGTGGCGTCCCGGAGTGTCGGTAAAGGCCAGCAGTTTTTCGCCTGGACGGACGAGGGTGCTGTTGCGGACCTGCCGATCGGCGCCCATCACGCGCACGTGCCAGTCGTTTTGCAGAAATGTGTTGATGACGATATCACTGCCGTTGCGATGTACCCGCGACTTGATCAGAATCAGCGGGCGGCGCTCCACCTTGACGCGGCCCACCGTCACCGGCCGCGTGTTGCCGTGAATATCCACGACCAGAATCTCGCTCCCCGCGGACAATTCGCTCAAGTAGCCTGCCACCTGATTGGGACCCCAGATGTACGAATGCACAGCGCCCGCATTCACGCGAAACTCCCGCAGGTTCATGTGCGGCAGATAGTGGGTCTCAGAGCAGACGAACAGGCCGCCCCATCCGGTCGAGCCGATGATCATGCCTTCTTCGGCGGTCATCAGGGTGGTTGTATCGACGCAGGCGCGATGGCCGAGACCGGTGTGCCGCACTTCAAAAACTTCGGCTTCTACCAGCTCCATTTTTCCACGCAGGCGCTGCTCGATTTGCGCGCCGAGCTCGATGATGTCGCGCGGGCTTGCGGAGCGGAACAGCACATCGACTCCGCCTTCCAAAGTGCCGAACGCGTTGAGGGCCTGGTTTACTTCATCGACGGTGCCCTGTAGGCCGGCGATCGGCACGAAGCGGAGAATTCGAGTGGGCAACGCTTCGGCTTCAGCCAGCAGAAGCTCGAACGGTATGTAGGTGGCGTGGTGCATGTTCAGCACCACGAAATCGTATCCGCGCTTGACGGCGGCTTCGCAGCGTGGAAAATCGGCCTCCAGGTTTTCGACGTCGAGATACAGGCCCGCCGGATGTCCGGCCTGCCGGGCTTTCCTCAAGATGTCTTCGTCGCCGGTCAACACCCAGCCGTCGTCAGGCAGATGCTCCAACGCCGCCGCCTGCTCTACCCAGAACACTTTCTGCTTGGCCGTCAGGACGCGGTCCTGCTGATCCGGAGTCATCAGAATGGCGAAGCAGCTCGATTGATAAGCCGCGTCCAGCACTCCGGCGTCATGGACGCCGCGAGCATCGAACCACCAGTGCCGTTCTTTCGGAAAGCGCGCTGGCGCCGCGAGCGGAGAAGTGCCGACAGATCCCATCCCGCTGAGCCCCCCGACTCAGCGTCCGTTGAGTATACCGGCAAGCCAACGCACAGTCAACCGCTCCGCAGCGACACCGCCTGTCGCGGCAAAGTAGAAAGTTCCGCTTCCGAGCAGAGTAGAAATATCCTCTTTCCCGCGAGCCTGGGCTGCGCGTACGTGCCTGGGAACGGGAGCTTAGTTATAACCGTAACTACGGCCGGAGTTACTTCCCTTGATCGCGATTCTTATTTCGCTACAACAATTGAGTGAAAGCTCTGAGTAATGGGCCGAGAGCGATTCCGACTGCGCTGATATCCGTACACCTTTAACGGGTCGCATAATGCTGTCGTATGCGTACGTGACTCGCGCTATTGTTTGCCGCGCCTGGCTGCTTCTGCCGGCGCTTTGGTTTCCTGCTCTGGCTCAGACGCAGCCCGAACGAGGCCTGATCATCGAGCGGCTCGAAAAAAGGGTCGAGTGGCGAAAAAGCTGATCTTCGATCGGGCGACATTCTCCTTTTCTGGTTAAGTGCGGGCTCTCGGTTGCCATTGATTCTCCGCTAGAGCTTGCGGCCCTCGACATCGAGCAGGCCGCACCCCGCCCAGTGGCATTCAAAGGACTCCCGGGGCGCAGAGCCACGCACCTGGCGGTCTCGCGGGGAAAACTCGGCACGGCCTTCCTCAAGGCCCGTACACCTGGCGCATCGTATGCCGGCCCTGGCCTGCTACGGAGGTGCTCGACATTTATCAGCGGTCGGCCAATTTAGCCCAAGCGGGCGCCTGGGCGGAGGCGGCAGAGAGACTTAGCCGGCCGCGAGTTTAATTGCAAAATCCGATCCACTGCCGGCCGCTCCGTGGCTGCTGATGCGAGCAGCCGAATCGCGCCCGCAAGCCAAGCAATGGAAGGAAGCATCCGACGCTTATGAAGAAGCCGTCCGGCTGGCGGCGAATGCGCAGCCGAACCTAAGAGTCTAGTGTTGCGGGCGTGCGGAGACCTCGCTCGTATCCGAAACGCCTCACATCCATTCTTCTGGGCCGCTTTCTCGCTTATCGGCGACTGGCGCTAGTGGTCCCGGCCCGGCGAACGCGAGGATCCCTTGTTCGAACCAGACATGGCGTCCGCCGCGAGTGACTGCGAAGCGATTGGAGAAGTAAGTCGCGATGTAATTGGTTGTCGCATAGATCCCAACACCTGAAGATGAAAAGACAGGTTGCTCCCATCAATCTTGCAAAGCGGGGGAGGAAGCCAGGCTCTCACTTCAGAGGTTAGTTGCCAGGAGGTAAGCGGGTAAGATATTTCGCTTCGCATTGGGACTTGGGAAGAAGAGCCAGCCGGCTGGAGGCTCCGGGTCAGGGCCAGTCTGCGTTTACCAATCGCTATGACATCCACCTACTTCGGTTGATGCTGGTTTACTAACGTTTTTCGGATTGATCGGCCAAAAAGGCGACGTCTAGAATCAAACCGGCAGCGGCCTCTAGGATTCTGCCAGTCAGGAGACCGATCGATGGAATTCCAGGTGGGCGAAACCCACGCCGGCTACGAGTTTCTCGATGTCTTGAAGCGCACGAAAAGCGGTATCGAATTCAAGGTCAGAAACACGCTGGTCGGGCGCGTCGAAGCACTGCGCACGATTCCCGAAGGGTCGGACGACAAGGAGCAAACGGATCGCTTTCTGCGCGAAATGCGCGTACACGCCGGGCTGGTACACCCCAACATCGTCACTCTTTTCAACGCCGCGGCGGTGGACAATCAATTGGTGCTCACCACCGAACTGGTGGAGGGACAGACCGTCGCCGACCGGCTGGCGAGCGGCCCGCTGGCCTGGGAAGAAGCGGTGAACATCACGATACAAATCCTGGCCGCGCTGGGCTACGCGCACTACCAGGGCATCGTGCACCGCGACCTGAGCCCGGAAAACATCACCATCGGGAAGGGCGGGCTGGTGAAACTGGGGAATTTTACATTGGCAAAACCCCAGGCAAGTCCCAAACTGACTCAAGTAGGCATTCCCATTGGCAATCTGAAGTACATTTCTCCGGAGCAGATCAAAGCGCTGGGCAATGTGGATGGACGCAGCGATTTGTATTCGCTTGGTATGGTTTTGTACGAAATGCTGGCGGGGCGTCCGGCGTTCGTGGCGGAGAGCGATTTCGACCTGATGGCGGCCCAGGTGGCCGCCCCGCCAATGCCGCCAAGCCAGATCAACAATGCCCTGCCGAAAGAATTCGACGCGGTCTTGTTGAAGGCGCTGGCCAAAAATCCGGCGGACCGGTACCAAACGGCCGCTGAGTTCGACCACGCATTGAGGATAGCGGGCGACGCAGTCTTGGCGCGCCGGCCGGCGGTGGCACCTCCGGCAGCCATGGCCGTCGCGCCCACACCGCGCGCCGCGGAACCGAGCGTACGGCAGGAAGATCTGCGGCCGCACCTGGTGCCCAAGCCCGCCCCGGATACGCCTCCAGACCCGGAATTCGTGATCGGCACCGGCGGACCGGCTCTGTCTCGAGAGCAGATCATTCTGGCCAGTGCGGCGGGCGCCTGCACGGGTGTAGCGCTGGCTGTCTTCTGGCTGGTAATGAAGTGAGAGCGGTCCCCGCATGAGTCTCGATCCTGGAACGCGGCTGGGAGAGTACTACATCGTTTCGCGAATCGGGACGGGCGCGTACGGCGAGGTCTACGAAGCCGAGCATTGCATCACGCGGCGTCACGACGCCGTCAAGGTACTGGCCGATCACCGGCTACACGCCGAAGAAGACCAGCAGCGATTTCTGCAGGAAATCCAGCTTCAGGCCAGCCTGCACCACCCCAACATCACGGCCGTGCATACGGCGTTTGCGACGCCGCATGGCCTGGCGCTGGCGATGGAGTTGGTACGGGGAGAGCCGCTGAGCGCGATTCTCGCGCACGTGCGAATCCCGCAGGACCTGGGCATAGGTCTGATGCTACAGATGCTGGCGGCGCTCTCTTATGCGCACTCCCGTGGCGTGGTGCATCGCGACATCAAGCCGGAGAACATCATCGTGACGCCGAAGGGGGTCGTGAAGCTGGCCGATTTCGGACTGGCGCGCTCGGCCACCAGCCCGCGCATGACGCGATCCGGTGTGTTCGCCGGGTCGCCATGCTACATGTCGCCGGAGCAGGCGCGTGGCATCAAGGAGGCGGATGCGCGCAGCGACACTTACTCGGCAGGCGTGGTGTTGTACCAAGTGGCCACCGGACAGTTGCCGTTCATCGCCGAGAGCACGTTCGACGTGCTGCTGGCGCATCAGTACTCGCCGCCATCGCCCCCTGAGACGCTGGATCCGGCGATCAGCCCGGCACTTAGCCGCGTGATTCTGACGGCGATTGAGAAAGATCCGGAGCGGCGGTACCAGACAGCCGTGGATTTCTACGCCGCACTGCAAGAAGCGTCGGTGCCAATGGTCGCGCCGGCTACGGCGGCGGCTCGTTTGCCGGTTCGTGGAAGGCGAGCGGCGGTGGCGGCCTTGGCTGGGGTGCTGATAGCTAGCGGGGCAGGGTACTCGTTGGTCGCGCATCGAAGCGGACAGCTTCCCTCGCAGGCTGCACCGGCAATCACGGGGGCCATGATCGCGGCGGATCCGGCGCAGGCCGCACCTCCGGCTGCACCTTCGGCGCCGGACTCCGTGCCGATGCCCGTGCCCGAAGCCACCGCGCCGCGCCCTTCGCCATTTCACGCTGCGCGCCGCGTCGTGGAGGAGCCTCCGAGCGGCCTGCATTTCACCGGGTCGCAGGAGGAAAATGCGCCTGCTCCGGTACGTACGGAACCGCCCATGGCTAAATCGACGGAACCGGCGCATTCACCTGCGCCGGCCGTCAGCGCGCCTGAGGCTCCAGTGGCCGCCGCGCCGGTCGAGCCTGCCCCCCCGCCGGAGCCAACCGGCCCGGCGCAGACGGCTGAGGCCGAAGCCGGCCGGGCCGCCGCGCCGAAACGCCGCAATGCCGTGGTGCGGGCGTTCCAGAAGGTCTTCCACCAGCACGGCAAAACAGCCACCTCTGAGTCGCCCGCCCCCAATGGCCAGACCAAACAGCCGTAAGGCTACGCCTATCCGCAAACGGCTGTATAATTCTTAAGAACCGCCGCAGCGGCGGAGGGTCGGAGGAGTCATCATAATGCGATTCTTAGTGGTGTTGCTCGCGGCCAGCCTGATGGCCCAGGCGCCGGCGCTGAACATCGTGATTGTAGAAGGCGAGGGCGCGATCAACAACATCCGGCAGCGGACGGCGCGCGAGCCGATCGTGGAGGTGCAGGACGAGAATCACCGTCCGGTGGCCGGCGCGGCCGTAGTGTTCACCTTACCGACGCAGGGCGCGGGCGGCACTTTTGCAGGCGGCGCCCATAGCCTGACGGTTATTACCGATGCACAGGGCCGGGCGGTCGGGCACGGGCTACAGCCGAACGGCGTAAAGGGGCAGTTCCAGGTGCACGTCAACGCGTCGAAGAACGGCCTGACGGCCAGCACCAATATCAGCATGACCAATGCGGTAGTCGGCGCGGCCGGCGCCGCTGCGGCGGGCGGCATTTCCGCCAAACTGATCGCGATTATCGCGATTGCGGGCGCTGCGGCGGTCGGCGGGGGGGTGTACGCCGCTACGCATTCGGGCGGAGGTGGCAATAATTCCGCGACGACCGCGCCGGTTACGATCACGACCGGAACCGGCACCGTGGGGCCGCCGCACTAAAGCTGTAGATCCGGGGGAAGCATGCGGGAAGGGAAGAGTATCCAGATGCGTGGATTACGGCAGGCGGCGTTCGCGTTGGGCTGCGTGGGCATCGCGGCGGCGCAGCAAGGAAACGTGGGTGGTCCGACGAGCGGCTTGGTGTTTGACCAGGTGGCGGGAGTACTGCGGCCGGTGCTGGGCGTGCCGGGCGGAGCGACCCTGGGCGACGGTTTGGCGCTCGGCTACCCGGTGAACTGGGTGGCGGTAGCGCCGAGCCTGGATAGCGCGGTGGCGCTGGGGCAGGATGGCTCGCTGCATTTCGTGCGGCTCTCTGGGAATATAGTTTCCGAGTTGCAGGTGGCGGGTGCGAGCAGCACTCCGCGCGGCGTGGTTTACAGCCCATCCGGCACGGCGGCGGCGCTGGTCTACGCGTCCCAGGCGCAGGTGGTGACGGGCTTTCCGGATGCGCCGGTGATGGGCAAGGTGCTGCCGCTCGAATCGGCCGTGAATACGCACGTGCGCACGGCGGTGCGGCCGGCCATCGGCAACCTGGCGCTGAGCGACGACGGCGCGGTTCTGCTGGAGGCGAATGGCGGGTCGATCCATGTGGCGGGCAGTCATGGCCGGAGCGTCCTGACGGCGGGATCGATGGCGGCGTTTGCGCCCAGCGGGCATGATGCGGTGATTGCCAAAGCTTCGGGCGTGACCCTGATCCGCGATGTAGATGGCGCGGACGGCGCGACGGTGCTGGCCGATTCCGGCGTGGATGAGCCGGTCGGACTGGCGTTTTCGGCGGACGGCGCGACGGTGTTCGCGGCGGGCGCGAACGGGATCGTGGCGCTGAGCGTGGGCGGCGGACCGGCCACTCCGGTGGCTTGCGCCTGCACGCCGGCCGGCCTGGTCGCGATGGGCCGCCTCTTCCGGCTCAACGATCTGGGCGAGGGGCCGCTTTGGGTGCTCGACCCGGGTAATGCGTCGCCGAGGACAGCGTTCGTGCCGGGATTGCGGTAGGCTACTTCATCAGCGCGGCTGAATGGCCGGCAAATTCCAGGACCCAAGTGGGGAAGATGCCCAGGAAGAGTGTGCCCAGCGCGGGCAGCACCAGGGCCAGCGACAGTCCGCGGGGCAGCGGTTCGAGATCCGCAACGGCGGGGCCGGGATCGTGCATGTACATCATCACCATCACGCGCAGATAGTAATACGCGGCCACGGCGCTGTTGAGCAGACCGAGCACAGCCAGCCAGACGAGGTGCGAATCGAGCGCAGCTTTGAAGATGTAGAACTTGCCGAAGAAGCCGGCGGTGAGCGGCACGCCGATCAGCGAAAGCAGGAAAATCGAGAGCATCGCCGCGGTGAAGGGCTGCTTCTGTCCGAGGCCCGAGAAATCGTCGAGGGTGAGGTAGCGCTCGCCCTTGCCCGACAAATGCGCCACCACAGCGAAGGCGCCCAGGTTCATCAGGGCGTAGGCGGCGAGGTAGAACATCGCGGCGGACGTCCCGGTTTCGGAGCGCGCGGTGAGCGCCACCAGAACGTAGCCTGCGTGCGCAATGGAGGAGTAGGCCAGCATGCGCTTGATGTTGGACTGTTGCAGCGCGGCGAAATTGCCGATGGTCATGGATGCCAAGGCCGATCCCCAGGCCAGCGGCTCCCAGGCGGTGCCGATGGGTTCGAGCGCGGTGGTAAAGATGCGTAGGAAGACGGCGAAGGCGGCGGCTTTCGGTGCGGCGGAAAGGAATGCGGCGACCGGCGTAGGCGCGCCCTGGTAGACATCCGGCGCCCAGACCTGGAAAGGCGCGGCGGAAACTTTGAAGCCCAGGCCGACCACCATCAACGCAGCGGCGAGCGCTACGAACACGGAAAACGGTGCGTTGGGACCGTTCAGCACCGTGTGGATCTGGTCAAGTCGAACGCTGCCGGTCGAGCCGTACAGGATCGCGACGCCGTAAAGGAAAAAGGCCGTGGCGAAGGACCCGAGCAAAAAGTATTTCAGCGCGGCTTCATTGTTACGCTTGTCGTCGCGCAGATAGCCGGCCAAAACGTAGCTGGCGATGGAGGAAATTTCGAGGCCGATGAAGACGATGATCAAATCGTTGGCGGCGGCCATGAGGCATTGGCCGGCGAGCGAGAAGAGCAGCAGGGCATGGTATTCGCCGGTCTCGGCATTCTCGCGCGCGAGGAAGCGGTACGAGGAGAGCACCGTGAGCATTCCGGCGCCGATCACCAGAACGCGGAAGAAGGTGGCGAAACCGTCGACTGTGAGCATCCCGCCGAAGGCCGGTCCGTCTTCGGTGCCGGCATAGAGCGCGGCAGCCATGGCCGTCGCCAGAGCCAGCAGGCTGAGGTGGCCGAAGAGGTTGGAGTTGCGGCGGCGGATGATCGGGTCGAGCACCATCAGCAGGGTGCCGAACACCGTCAGGAGGATCTCCGGCAGGAAGCGCGCCAGGTCTTGCGGAGTTGGGAAACTAACGGGCACGGGCGGCCTCCAGGGGGGCGGAAGCAACCGCTGCTTGACGGTCGCGGCTCGGTGGGGTGGGCAGCGCTACGCGCACCGGCACATCCACCTGCGACTGCTGCAGGATGGCGTCGTTGACTTTGGCGACGGGCGGCAGGAAGCTTTGCGGGTAGATGCCCATCCACACCATCATGAGGATCAGCGGCACAGCCACCGCCCATTCGCGCGCATGCAGATCGAAAATGTGGTGACGGACCTCGTCACTGGCCTCGCCGTAAAAGACGCGTTGATACATCCAGAGCATGTAGCAGGCGGAGAGGATCACGCCAATCGAGGCATAGACCGTCCACGTGAAGTGCACGGTCGCGGTGCCCTGCAGCACCAGAAATTCGCCCACGAAATTATTCAGCATGGGCAGGCCGATGGAGGCCAGGGTAGTCACCAGGAAGGCGGTGGCGAGCCAGGGCGCTGTGGTTGCGACGCCGCCATAGTCGGAGATTTCGAGCGAGTGGCGGCGCTCATAGAGCAGGCCCACGAGCACGAAGAGCGCGCCGGTCGAGATGCCGTGGTTGAGCATCTGGTAGACGGCGCCATCCAGTCCCATATGGGTGAAGGAGAAGATACCGAGGACGACGAAGCCGAGGTGACTGACCGAAGAGTACGCCACCAGTTTCTTCATGTTCGGCTGTACCATGGCCACCAGCGCGCCGTAGACGATCCCGATGATGGCCAGCACGGCAATCCACGGAGCGCAGGCGCGGGAGGCGCGCGGGAACATCGGCAGGCAGAAGTGCAGAATTCCGTAGGTCCCCATTTTCAGCATGACGGAGGCTAGCATCACCGACCCGGCCGAAGGGGCTTCGACGTGCGCATCGGGGAGCCAGGTGTGCAGCGGGAAGAGCGGCACCTTGATGGCGAAGGCGACGAAGAACGCCAGGAACAGCAGCATCTGCTGCTCGTTCGAGAAGACCAGCTTGCCGCTGCCCAGTTTGTCGAGAATGGCGGGATAACTGAACGTGCCGGTGAGGTTGTACAAGTAGATGATGGCAACCAGCATCAGCACCGAACCGGCCATGGTGTAGAGGAAGAATTTGACGGCGGCGTAGATGCGGCGGTCGTGGCCCCAGATGCCGATGAGGAAATACATCGGCACCAGGCTGACTTCCCAGAAGACATAGAAGAGGAAGAGATCCTGCGCTATGAACACGCCGATGAGCCCGAATTCGAGCAGCAACAGGAAGGCGTAGAATTCCTTGACGCGGTTCTGAATGAAGCGCCAGGAGATCAGCACGCAGAGCGGCGTGAGAAACGCGGAGAGCACAATCAGCCACAGACTGACCCCGTTCACCGAAATCGCGAAGTGGATGTCGGGCGTGGCGATCCAGGGCTGATCGATTTGGAACTGTTCCTGGCCAACGGCGCGGTCGAAGCGGGCCACCAGGATCAGCGAGAGGACCAGGATAGCGAGCGAACTGACCAGCGCCCATCCGCGGCTGTTCTGGGGTTGGCTGCGCGGAATCACCAGCGCCAGCAGGAACGCGGCGAGCGGGGCGGCCAGCAGGACGACAAGCAAGTTCATCGCATGCCTCCGCCGAGTTCGAACACCACGATCACGATCACCGAGCCGAACAGCACCCACGTGGCGTAGCTGCGGATGTTGCCGGATTGCAGAAGGCGCAACACGCTGCCGGTTCGTTTGGCCAGTGCGCCGACGGCGTTGACAGTGCCGTCGATGAGGCCAACATCAAAGCCCCTCCAGAGAACTGCGCGCGAGCCGTTGACGACGGGCTTGACTACTGTGGCGTCGTAAATCTCATCCACGAAGTACTTGTTGTAGATCGCGGTGTAGAGGATCTTGAAGGATCCCGCGATCGAGTCCGCCATGCCGGGCTTGGCGACATATATCCAGTAGGCGAGCGCGATACCGCCGAGCCCGAATGCGACCGAAATCGCGACCAGCGTGAAGTCTTCGGGAACCTCGACGGTCGGGAAAAATCTTCCGAGGAAGGCCGGCACGGCAATGAATCCGCCGCCGAGGGACAGCAGCGCCAGGATTGCCAGCGGGATGGTCATCACCGGCGAGGATTCGTGCGGATGGGCGTGCCCACGGTACTCGCCGAAGAAGGTCAGGAACATGGCACGGAAGACGTAGAACGCGGTGAGGCCAGCGGTGAAAACGCCCAGCCAGAAGATCCACGGCGCGTGGTGATTGGCCGCGACCAGGATGGCATCCTTGCTGAAGAATCCGGAGAACGGAGGCACACCGGCAATCGCCACGGCCGCGCACATCATGGTCCAGAATGTCCAGGGAATTTTCTTGCGCAGACCGCCCATGTTGCGCATGTCCTGCTCGCCCGAGAGTGCGTGGATCACGCTGCCCGAGCCAAGGAACAGCAGCGCCTTGAAGAAAGCATGCGTCATCAGGTGAAAGATGCCCGCCGAAAAGGCGCCGCATCCCACGCCGACAAACATGTAGCCAAGCTGCGAGACGGTCGAGTAGGCGAAGACTTTCTTGATATCGTTCTGCGCCAGGCCGATGGTAGCCGCGAAGAAGGCAGTCGCAATCCCGATGATGGCGATGACGTTCATGGCCGCCGGAGCGTGCGTGTAGATGACCCACGAGCGCGTGGTCATGTAGACGCCGGCGGTGACCATGGTGGCAGCGTGGATCAGCGCGGAGACGGGCGTCGGACCGGCCATCGCATCAGGCAGCCAAACGTAGAGCGGAAGCTGCGCCGATTTCCCGCACGCGCCCAGCATCAGGAGCAGTCCGATGGTGGTCAAAGTGGCTTCCGAAGCGCCCGGAGCGGCTCTGAAGACGGTGCCGAAATCCAGCGAGCCGAAGTTCCGCACGATGTAGAACATCGCCAGCGAGAATCCGAAATCGCCGATGCGGTTAACGATAAACGCCTTGTTCCCCGCGTTGGTGGCGAACTTCTTATCGAAATAGAAGCCGATCAGCAGGTAGCTGCACAGGCCCACGCCTTCCCATCCGACGAACAGCACCAGGTAATTGGCCGCCAGGACCAGCACCAGCATGAAGAACATGAACAGGTTCAGATACGAGAAGAAGCGGTAATAGCCGCCCTCGTGCGCCATGTAGCCGATGGAGTAGATGTGGATCAGCGAGCCGATGCCGGTGACCACCAGCAGCATAATGGCGGTGAGGCGATCGACGGACATGTCGCAGCCGATGTTCAACGAGCCGCTCTGAATCCAGGTGAAGTAATGCTCGGTGTTGGCCGCGTCCAGGTTGATGGAGAAGACTGTCTTCACCACCCAGGCAAACGAAAGCACGACACTGCCGATGGCCACGGCATTGATCACGCCCTTGGAAAGGCGGCGGCCGAACAGGCCGTTGATCAGAAAGCCGGCGAACGGCAGCAGCGGGATGAGCCAGAGCAGCATTACGCCTGGCCCCGCCTTCTGACTTCTGACTGCGGAGTTCTGACTTCTTGCCTCATCAGTTTTTCATCGTCTCCACTTCATCGATATTCAGTGTGGAGCGGTTCTTGAAAATCGTCAGGATAATCGCCAGTCCGACAGCCGCTTCGGCGGCGGCTACCACCATCACGAAGAAGGCGAACAAGTGCCCATCGACCTGCTTCCAGTGATACGAGAACGTGATGAACGTCAGGTTGACGGCGTTGAGCATCAGCTCGATAGACATGAATACGGTGATGATGTTGCGCCGGAAAAGAAATCCGGCCACGCCCAGCACGAACAGCACCGCGCTAAGAGTGAGGAACCAGGAGATGGGGATTTCCGACATCTCAGTCCATTTCCTTTCGCGCCAGAACGATGGCGCCCAAAATGGCGATCAGGATCAGCACCGAGGTGACCTCGAAGGGCAGCAGGTAGGTGGAGAACAGCGCCCGGCCGACATCCTGCGGGGTGCCGTGGGTGAAGCCACCGAAGTGCACCATTGTGCCGATGGGATAGATACGCTGGACGATATACGCCAGCAGGCCGAGCAGTGTGACCAGCAGCGGCACGCCCAGCAACTGCACCATGAAGCTGCGTCCCTTGCGTGTTTCGGCTCCGGCGTTCAGCAGCATGATGACGAAGACGAACAACACCATGATGGCGCCGGCATAGACGATCACCTGCGCGGCGGCCAGAAACTCCGCGCCCAACAGCAGGTACAGGACCGCCAGCGACCCCATCACGCCGACCAGCGAGATAGCGCTCGAGATCGGATGCGACTGGATCACCACGTTGATGGCGCAGACCACCGCGATGATCGCGAAGACCAGAAAAATAACAGCGTCCATGTTACGAAAACCAGGCCACCAGCAGACCGGTCACCAGAAGATTCAGCATCGCGACCGGGAAAAGAAACTTCCATGTGAAGCCCATCAGTTGGTCGTAGCGGAAGCGCGGCAGCGTGCCGCGAATCCAGATAAAAGCGAACAGAATCGAGCCGGTCTTGGCGCAGAACCAGAACAGCGGCAACAGCCAATCCTGCACCATGGGGAGCAGGAAGATGGCGGCAATGATCAGAAAAATGACGCCGAACACCGGGAAGGTCAGCCGGTCGCGGCCTCTGGCGGCGTTCATTCCGTGATACAAGGCCACCAGGCCGGCCACCGCGAAAATGATCGCGGGCACAAAGCCGGAGCCATAGGCGGCGGGCCACGGCGCGCTCCATCCGCCGAGGAAGAGCAGCGTCGCCATGCAGCTTACCGTGATCATGTTGGCGTACTCGGCCATGAAGAACGACGCGAACTTCATACTGCTGTACTCAGTATGGAAACCGGCCACGAGTTCGTTTTCTGCTTCGGGCAGATCGAATGGCACGCGGTTGGTTTCGGCGAAGGCGGCGATCAGGAAAATGATGAAGCTGAAAATCTGGGGAAACGGTCCGCGGAAAATATTCCAATGCCACAAGCCGCCATCCTGCGTCAGTACGAGGTCATGCAGGCTCAGCGTGTTCGAAAGCAGCAGCGGAGCGGCGACGGCCAGCGACATCGGCAACTCATAGCTGATCATCTGCGCGGAACTGCGCAGCCCGCCGAGTAGCGCGTATTTGTTGTTGGAAGACCAGCCGGCCAGCGCGATGCCGTAAACGCCCATCGAGGACGCCGCCAGGATGAACAGCACGCCGATATTCAGATCGGTAAGCTGCATGTAAGTCTGGTAGCCGGCGACGTGGATGGAAGGGCCAAAGGGAATCACCGAGATCGGCAGCAGCGCCATGGTGATCGCCAGGAAAGGCGCGGCCAGGTACAGCGGCTTGTTGACGTAAGGCGGCAACAGATCTTCTTTGGTAACCAGCTTGATGACGTCGGCCAGCGGCTGCAGCAAGCCGTGCGGGCCGACACGGTACGGTCCGGGACGCACCTGAATATGTGCGATGACTTTGCGCTCAACCCATTGCAGATAAGCGAGGGTGGTCATCAAAACGGCGAAGACGACCAGTACCTTGATGAGACTGATAATGATGAATGCGTCCATTACCGGCCCAGGCGACCTTCCAGCACCGAATGCAGAACCTTAGAATAACGCCCGAGCGTACCGGAGTCGAATAGCCCATTGTGATCGGAATGGATGATCGCGCCGGGCGTTCCCGCGACGCCTCCATTGACGGGCATAGTGGGCGCGGCGCCACCCGTATCGATGGCCGGCAGCGGGATGTTGTAGCCGTGCACCATGCGGCGGATTTCGGAGAACACGGTTTCGGGCAGCCACGGACCGAGCGCTGCGGCCACGCCCATCTGGCGCGCGATGAAGCCCATGATTTCGAGATCCGGCTTCGCGCCCATAGTCGTGATGGCGCGCTTCAGGCGCTGCACTTCGCCCGTGGTGTTGGTGACCGTGCCGTTCTTTTCATAGGCGCTGGCGGCCGGCAGCACGACATCGGCTAGCTGCGCGGTTTCGGTGAGAAACATATCCTGAACGACCAGGAAGCCGGCTTTGCGCGTCGCGCCGCCTTCGAATGGATTCGCGCCGACTACCCACAGGGCGCTCAGATCGGCGCTGAGCATCTGGTCGAGCCGCATACCGCCCTCGCCGGGCACCAGGCCCATATCGAGCGCGCCGCGCGAATTCGAATAATCCACCAGGCAGATGTAGCGCACCGGAATGCCGAGCGATTCGCCGAACTCGACCAGGCGGTGAATGTTCGCGCCCTGGAAGGAATCGTCGAAGACGATGACCAGTTCCGGCTCGGCCTTGAGCCGGTCGCGGAGGCTTTCGAGCGCCGCGAAATAATCGGGAGGGCCGCCCGCGACGTTATCAGGATTCACGAAACCGGTTGGATGACCAGTTGCGGCTCCCGGACCGGTGATGAGATCGGGATCCCGCTGTGGAGCGCCGGCGTCGCGATTGGGCACCACGCCGGGTCCACCGATGGGCGCCGCGCCCGGACCGGTCGAGACTGCGCCGACGTCGCGGCCGGGAATCACGCCCAGGTCGCCGTTCATCTTTCGCGCAGGGCCGGCCACGCGGATGCTGGCCACCGTGTACTTATCCTCGCGCACCGGCTTCGGAGTCACGGCGTAAACATGCGCCTGGTGATGCCGATAATTGGCGCGGATCTGGAAGCTGAGCAGCGGATGTTCCAGCGCCAGGTCGGCGCCCAGCACCAGCACAGCTTTGCGCTGGTACAGATCGGCGACGGTGGCCATCTGGCCGGTCTTGCCGCTCAACGCGTCGATCAGCGAGGTGACATCGCCCGTGCGGTGATGGTCGATGTTCGGCGTCGCCAGCACTTCGCGCGCGAACTTGCCCAGATAGAAGTTCTCTTCGTTGGTGGTGTGGTTCGAGCCGATCACGCCGAAAGTGCCGCCATCGGCGCGAATCTGGTTGAACTTATTCGCGACCGTATCGAGCGCCTCGGACCAGGAAACCTCTTCGAGCTTGCCGTTTTTGCGCACCAAGGGGGCCTGCAGCCGCTCGGGATGATCGTAGAAATCGAACGCGTAGCGGCCCTTGATGCAGAGGAATTCGCCGTTGATGCCGGAGTGGTCGCGGTTGTTGCCGCGCATAATGTGGTTGTTGCGGACGCCGAGGGTAGTCTTGCAGCCATCGCCGCAGTGCGTGCAGATGGCGCCGACGTGTTCCATTTCCCAGGGCCGCGTCTGGTAGCGATAGATGCCGCTGGTCAGAGCGCCGACGGGGCAGATATCGATGCAGGCGCCGCACTCATCGCATTCCAGGTGGTCGCCCACGTTGGGGGCGATTTCGGAAACCACGCCGCGGTTGATCACGCCCAGCGCGCCCACGCCCATGCCTTCGTTGCAGATGCGCACGCAGCGGAAGCACAGGATGCAGCGCGGGGCATCAAAAAACACCACCGGCGAAAATTGTTTTTCGGGAGTGTGGACCTTTTCTTCGGAGTAGCGGCTCTCGCCGGCGCCGTAACGGAAGACCATGTCCTGCAATTCGCACTCGCCGCCCTTATCGCATACCGGGCAATCCAGCGGATGGTTGGTGAGCAGAAACTCGAGCGTATACTTGCGCGCCTGCGCGACCTGCGGCGTTTCGGTGCGGACCACCATGCCCTCGGCCACCGGCAGCGTGCAGGCGGTCATCATCTTGGGCATCTTTTCGACTTCCACCAGGCACATGCGGCAGGCCGCCTGCAGGGTGAGGCCTTCGTAATAGCAGAACGCGGGGATCTCGATGCCGGCCATTTTGGCCGCGTCAATTACCAACGTCCCCGGCGCCGCCTGGACAGGCTTGCCGTCGATCGTGAGTTTTACCAGGTCTGGCATTCCAATCCTTGGTGAGATGTGTATTCCGCGCGGAGGCGCGGAGACGCGGAGACAGCAAACGCGAAGAAAAACATTTCACATTCGCTCCGCGTCTTCCCTCCGCGTCTCTGCGTCTCCGTCGGGAATATCATACGCTCACCATCTCCCCGGCGCGCTCGTAGGGGCACGGCTTGCCGTTCAGATGATCCTCGAACTCGCCACGGAACTTTTCCACGATGGAAATCGTCGGCATGGCCGCGGCGTCGCCCAGCGGGCAGAAGGTGCGGCCGAGCATGTTGCGCGAGAGGTCGCCGATCAGGTCGATGTCGCTGCGCGTGCCCCCGCCCGAATGAAAGCGCGTCAGAATCTTGCGCAGC
>Ga0335085_10003524_pt1 | contig 26964 bp, 32 predicted proteins | sample Lox_Sample_45_FD_206712 | JGI IMG/M metagenome (GOLD analysis project Ga0335085, IMG submission 206712) | Soil microbial communities from Loxahatchee National Wildlife Refuge, Florida, United States - Lox_Sample_4.5 | ecosystem: Environmental > Terrestrial > Soil > Wetlands | place: USA...
GTGTTGCGAAATTGTCGGAGCAGTCGAGAACGACGCTCGACTCGGCTATCAGCGGATCGAGCTCGGATTCGGTCAGGCGGCGCTGCAGGGGTGCGACCCTGACTTCCGGATTGATCTTTGCGAGCGCTTCGCGTCCGGAAATTGCCTTGGGTCTTCCCACTGAATCGGTGGTGTGCAGGATCTGGCGCTGCAGGTTGGTCAAGTCGACGGCGTCTCCGTCGGCGAGCGTGATCGTCCCGACGCCGGCGGCTGCCAGATAGATTGCGGCTGGAGAACCTAGACCGCCCGCGCCGATTACGAGGGCCGAAGCTGCCAGCAGTTTCTGCTGGCCTTCAACCCCGATTTCGGGCAACAGGATGTGCCGCGAGTAACGTAGGAGCTGATCGTCGTTCATATCCGGAACGAGACTTCCGCGGGACAAGCGGGGCTTGGCGCCGACTCGATTCCGCGGAGCTACGCGGCGCGCCACGCGCGTCCGCCTCTTGTCAGTTCTTGGACGGCGAAGCCGGCGTGTTCTGGGCGGCGGTGAGTGGCTGACCCTTCAGGTACTTGAGCGCCTGCTGGAACTGAAAGTCCTTGTCCGAGGCAAATTCCAGCGGCGCCGCAGGCTTGTCATCCGCGCTGCCTCCGGCCGCAGGCTTTGCCGCCTTCGATGCTTCGGTGCGGGGGTCCTGCTCGTTCAGAAGGTGTTTTTCCAGGTCGGCCTCGCGGAGCCGTCCCGCGGTGGGTGACGAAGGATCTTCGACGACGACATCGGGTGCGATGCCCTTCGCCTGGATCGAGCGCCCGCTCGGCGTGTAGTAGCGGGCTGTGGTCAGCTTGATCGCGGTGTTCTTGCTGAGAGGCTGGATCGTCTGAACCGAGCCCTTGCCGAAAGTTTGCGTACCGATCACCGTCGCTCGCTTGTGGTCCTGCAGGGCACCCGCCACGATCTCCGATGCAGATGCCGAACCTCCGTTGACGAGCACGACCATTGGCACGGTCTTGACGCCAGAGGGAAGTTCCTTGAGGTAGTCGTCCCGGCTATCCCGCAGGTAGTATTCCGGCGTCGCGAAGAACTTGCGTTTGGCGTCTTCGAGGCGCCCGTCGGTGTATACGACCAGGGCGCTGGTCGGCAAGAACGCCGAGGAAATGCCTACCGCGCCGTCGAGGATCCCGCCCGGGTCGTTGCGCAAGTCGAGAATCAGGCCCCTGAGCGGCCCCTGTTTGTAAAGCCCCTTGAGATGCTTCACCAGATCCTCGCCGGTGTGCTCCTGGAACTGGGCGACCCGAATCCACCCGTACCCGGGCTCAATGAGTTTGGATTTCACGCTCTGCACCCGAATCACGTCGCGCATGAGCGAGACTTCGAAAGGCTTGGCATCGCCTTTGCGCATGATAGTGAGCCTGACCGTCGTTTTTGGCTCGCCGCGCATGCGCTTCACCGCGTCGTTCAGGTTCATGCCCTTTACCGAGGTGTCGTCGATCTTGATGATGAAGTCCCCGGGCTTCAAGCCCGCGCGAAACGCCGGCGTACCCTCGATTGGCGACACCACTTTGACGAACCCCTCTTCCATGCTCACCTCGATGCCGAGGCCGCCGAACTCGCCTCTGGTGCTGATCCTGAGCTCCCGGTACGCATCCTGATCCAGGTAGGCGGAATGGGGATCGAGCCCCGTGAGCATGCCGCTGATCGCCTCGGTGATGAGTTTCTTGTCCTCGACTGGCTCGACGTAGTTCGACTTGATCGCGCCGAACACTTCGGCAAAGGCGCGCAACTCATCGATCGGCAGCGGGAAACGCGCCGCCTCCCGCTGGGCAACCGCCGAGAAATTGAGGCTCAGCAGTACGCCTGCGAGCACGCCGATCAGCACCAGACTGACCTGTTTGATCCTGTTCTTCATGAGTTTGACTCTAAATGTCTTCGGTTCCGGCCGCCGTGCGTCCGCCCTACTTGAGCGAAACCCAACGCATCGGATCGAAGGGTTTTCCTTTATGCCGAATCTCGAAGTATAGACCCGATTCCATGTTACCGCCGCTCGCACCTACGGTTGCGACTGCATCGCCTCCTCGGACAGCCTCTCCCACCTGTTTCAGGACGGATTCGTTGTTGCCATAGATCGTGAGATAGCCTTGCCCATGATCGATGATGAGAAGGTTCCCGAATCCGCGCAGCCAGTCAGCAAACACCACGCGGCCAGAGGCGACCGCCCGGACTTCCTGGCCGGCGGGAGAGCGGATGAACAGGCCTTTCCAAGTCGGCCCCCCACTGGAGCGTTGGGCCCCGAATCGATTTGTTAGTTCCCCCCTGATCGGCAAGCGCAGCTTTCCCTTCATTTTCTCAAAAAGCCCCTCGGCCGCGCCCGCTTCGGGGACCCTTTCGTTCCGCGGCAGCGCCGTGGCGGCGAGGACCTTGCTGAGCTCCTCCACAAGGCGCGACAAACGGGACTCGTCCCGCTCGAAAAACTTGACCTGCCGACGCTGCTCGCGCAACTGGGCGGATATCCGGGTGACAACTTTGCGGCGCTCATTCTGCTGCCGAAGAAGCGCGCTGCGCTCCCTGCGCTGGGCCGATTCGACGGCAGCGAGCTCGCGGCTCGCCTCCCGGGCAAGCAATTCCAGCTCGCGCTGGCGAACGAGGCTGGCCCGCAGCTCCTCTATGAACGTCGCCTGGGCGCGCGAGATGTACCCATAGTAATGGAGTTCCCGCGCCACGCTGCCGGGGTTTCCGCCTGACAAGAGCAGCCTGAGATAGCTTCGTTCGCCGTTCAGATAGAGGAGACTCAACCAGCGCCCGAGAATCTGCTGGCGCGAGGCAATCTCCGCCTCGAGAGCCTGGCCTTCCTGGGCAAGCGACTTGAGCCGGGCACCGGCCGCATTGCGCCTCGCGCCCAAAGCGCTCAGTGCCCGGTTGGCGTCGGAAATCGCGCGTTCGGATTCCCTCAACTGGTCGCGCGCTTCCGCGCGGCTTTCTTCGGTTGCGGAGATGTCTTGGCGCAGCTGCTCGATTTTCGCCCGCAGCGCGTCGAGCTGCTCGGCTTCCTTTGGGGTTTGCGCCAGCCCGACCGCCGGCGCGAGAAGTAGGAAGAAAACCAACCGGCGGATTGCCCAGCAGGGCCGGAGTGTCATTGGGCTTTCGGGGCTCCCGACATCCGCCCCCGAGTCACGACTTCGGTCTTGCCTGATCGGCGACCGCCCGTGCCTTAGCTTCCGCCTCGGCGGGATCGCCCAGATAGTAGTGGCGAACCGGCTGCAGTTCGGAATCGAGCTCATATACGAGCGGAATCCCGGTGGGAATGTTCAAATCCACGATATCGCGATCGCTCACGCGGTCGAGGTACTTGATAAGCGCGCGCAGACTGTTGCCGTGTGCGGCGATCAGCACGCGCGCTCCACGGCGCACTGCGGGGGCTATGTCGCCATTCCAATAGGGAAGAAAGCGGGCGACCGTATCCTTCAGACACTCGGTGAGCGGCAATTCGGCCTCGCTGAGCCCTGAGTAACGGGGGTCGCTGCGAGAGTGACGTGGATCGTCGCGCGCCAGCGCGGGGGGCGGCACGTCGTAACTGCGTCGCCACAAGAGCACTTGCCCCTCGCCGTATTTTGCCGCCGTCTCGGCCTTGTTCAGGCCCTGCAAAGCTCCGTAGTGGCGCTCGTTCAGACGCCAGGAGTGACGGACCGGGATCCACATCAGATCCATCGTCTCGAGGGCGAGCCACAGGGTCTTGATGGCGCGTTTCAGGACCGAAGTATGAGCTTCATCGAAAATAAATCCGGCCGCCTTCAGAGCCTCCCCGGCGCGCCTGGCTTCGTCGATGCCGCGTTGGGTGAGGTCCACGTCGGTCCAGCCGGTGAAGCGATTCTCCTTGTTCCAGACCGACTCGCCGTGACGCAGCAGAACGATTCTATGCATGAGCGACCCAAGGGATTCCTGCATTATGCGCGTTTCGTGCCGCAGGAAAGCATTTTATAATGAACGGTGTGCGGCCTGGATGTCCCGCGTGTCGTGGCTACGCACCGGACTCTGCGGCGGATGGAGATCATGAAATGGCGGAAGTCAATCTTCTCAAGTTTGTCGGCGACAACGTTTTTCTTGTAGCCGTGGCGGTCGTTAGCGGAGGAATGCTGATCTGGCCTGCGGTGCGCCGAGGCGCGGCCGGGTCATCGATATCGACTCTGCAAGCAACGCAGCTCATGAATCAGCAGAACGCTCTGGTTCTGGATGTCCGCGATGCCTCTGAATATCAGAATGGCCACCTGCTGAACGCGCGCAATATTCCGCTTGCCGAACTGGACGCGCGCGCCAGGGAACTGGAGAAGCACAAGGCGAAGCCGCTGGTAATCGTTTGCGAGAGCGACAACCGCTCGGCCAAAGCGGCCGCGTCGCTGCGCAAGCAGGGATTCGAAAAGGTGTTTACCCTGGGTGGGGGGATGGCGGCTTGGCGACAGGCGGGTCTGCCGCTGGAGAAGTGATGGCGAAGATTCGGATGTATTCGACCGCCGTTTGTCCATACTGCGTGCGCGCGGAGATCCTGCTGAAGTCGAAGGGAATTGCCGAGATCGAGAAGATCCGCGTCGATCTCGACCCACGCCAGCGCGAGGAGATGATGCAGAAGACCGGCCGCCGCACTGTGCCGCAGATCTATATCGGCGAGGTGCATGTGGGCGGTTTCAACGATCTCGCCGCGCTGGACCATGCAGGCCAGCTCGACGCCCTGCTGGCCGCGTAGCATCAGAACAAACTGTCGAATATTTCCCGGAGCTCCAATGAGTGAAGCACCACAGCCGGCGTTCAGCATCGAAAAGATCTACGTCAAGGACCTGTCCCTGGAGGTTCCGGGAGGGCCACAAGCCTTCATGCAGCCGGAGCAGCCGCAGCTCGAGATTCAGCTCGAACATCGGCCGCAGCGTGTGAACGAGTTCCTGTTCGAGGTGACGCTGGTGATCACCGTGACTGCGAAGCACGACGCCAGGACGCTCTTCCTTGTCGAAGCTTCACAGGCCGGGGTGTTCCAGATCCGCAATGTGCCGGAGACCGAGCTCGGGCCGGTGCTGGGAATTGTCTGTCCCAACATACTGTTTCCCTACGCCCGCGAAACGGTTTCGGATGTCATCAATCGCGCCGGGTTTCCCCCGGTGTTGCTTGCGCCTGTCAATTTCGAGGCCCTGTACCAACAGCGAATGCCTCCGGCGGGCCAAGCCCCCGGACCGCAGATCGAGGTCGCCCACTGATGCGCGCCATCGCAGCGTTTCTCCTTTCTGCTTTTGCCGGGCTCGCCGCTGCGGGCGAGTTCCGCTCGATCGCCGAGAACGGCACCCCGATGTACGACGCACCTTCGGTTCGGGCGAAGAAACTCTTCGTCGCCAGCCGGCTCTACCCTGTCGAAATCGTGATTAACATAGACAACTGGGTGAAGGTGCGCGATCAGGCGGGCGATCTGACCTGGGTCGAGAAGAAGGCGCTCTCAGAAAAGCGGACCGTCATCGCAACCGCCCCCGTTGCCGACGTGCGGCAGGCTGCGAGCGATCAGGCGGCAGTTGTTTTCCAGGTGCAGCAGGGCGTAGCACTCGATGTGGCCGAAACGCCGTCAAGCGGCTGGATCAAGGTTCGCCACGCAGACGGCCTGACTGGCTACGTCAAGATCTCCCAGGTCTGGGGAATCTAGGAAATATCCAGACGGCGCCGGCTCATTCCGGATGAACATCGCCATCCTCGGCGCGGGAGCCTGGGGCACGGCGCTCGCGGTTTCGCTCGCCGCGAGGCATCGCGTCGTGCTCTGGGCGCGGGATGCGACCCAAGCGGCCTCGATGTCTTCGGGGCGGCGCAATTCCCGCTATCTTCCTGAAGTTCCGCTGCCCGAATCGGTGGCGGTCACCGGGGATTTTTCCGAGGCGCTTGCCGGACGCGATCTGGCTCTGATTGCCACGCCGACCTCCGACCTACGGGAGGTTCTGGGACGAGTTTCTGCGTCGCGATCGGAGCGCCCGGTAATCTGGGCATGCAAGGGTTTCGAACAGGCGAGTGGCAAGCTGCCGCACGAAGTGGCGTCCGAGGTGCTCGGTCGCTACGTCGCCTGCGGGGCACTCTCGGGGCCGAGTTTCGCTCTGGAGGTCGCGCAGGGACAGCCAACGGCGCTTACGCTTGCAGCGCGCGACGCGGAGTTTGCCAAACGCGTGGCGCGCGACTTGCACCAGCCGGCCTTGCGGGTCTATTTCAGCACCGACCTCGCAGGGGTCGAGATCAGCGGCGCCGTGAAGAATGTCATGGCCATCGCCGCCGGGGTCAGTGACGGCCTTGGTCTCGGTCTCAATGCACGCGCGGCGCTCATTACCCGAGGCCTCGCGGAGCTTACGCGGCTCGGCGTTGCGATCGGCGGGCGCGCGGATACCTTCATGGGACTTGCGGGAGTCGGCGACCTCATCCTTACCTGCACCGGAGATCTCTCGCGCAACCGACGTGTCGGGCTCATGCTCGCCCGCGGCGATTCGCTCGATGCGATACTCAAACGGCTGGGTCACGTCGCCGAGGGCGTGTATTCAGCCGCCGCAGTGGAGGCGCTGGCGGCGGAAAGAGGGATCGAGATGCCGATCACCCGAGCGGTATGTGCAGTCCTCTTTCGCAGCGCTCGCCCGCAGGAAGCCGTCCGGCAGCTGCTTGCGCGCGATCCAAGGGAGGAGAGTCAGGGCGGCTGATCTGGCCCGGCGGTCAGTGCGGGACGGTGCGCGCCACGACCACATTTTCGACTCTCGCCGCTCCGGCTCTCTTTAGAACGCGTGCAAGCTCGTTCAAGGTTGCCCCGGTCGTCATTACGTCGTCCACCACGACAACGATCTTTCCGGAAAGGTCGAGGCGGCACGCGAAGGCGCCACGCACATTGCTCGCGCGCTCTTCGTAGGGGAGTTCGGTCTGCGGTCGGGTGTTCTTCGCGCGCGAGGCGCCGCGGGCCTCGATTCGCATTCCGGTGAGACGAGCCAGACCGCGCGCGATCTCGAGGGCTTGATTGAATCCCCGGGCGCCGAGGCGTCTCGGATGCAGCGGCATCGGCACGAGGAGATGAGCATCCGGAAGAAGATCCTTGACCGCAAGGTGGCGCGCAAAGCACTCGGCCACGGCGAGGCGACCCCGGTATTTGAGCGCCTGCACCAGCTTGTCGCACGGGAACTCATAGCGCCAAAGGGCGGCCGTGGCATCGAAATGCGGGGGATGAGTAAGGCAGCTGCCGCAAACCGCCGAGCCCGGGCTTGGCAGAGCGCATTGCGGGCAATGCTCTGCCAGCGCCGGCAGCGAAGCCGCGCAGCCGATGCAAAGGAATTCCCTCCCGGCCTGCGCGCCGCAGAGTAGACAATCCTGGCCTATCCAGGCCTGCACTCTCCGTGCGTAGCTTTCAAACATCCGCAGATGACTCGATTGACATGTTTGCGGCCCGCCCGGCATGATCATGCCATGCGTTGTCGAGTGCAGTTGGCAGAGGGCTCCGCGTGAAGCAGATTCCAGCGGCGGCCGCAATTCCCGATAACGGACGAGGGAGTGTCCCGGTGCACGCGGACCGCAGTCGGCCTGGGGGTGAGCGGAGCTGGACGCGCGCCGAAGTCGAAGCCTTGTTCGCGTTGCCTTTCAACGACCTTGTTCATCGCGCACAGACTGTTCATCGCGAGCGTTTCGATGCCAATGCCGTGCAGCTCTCGACACTGCTTTCGATCAAGACCGGAGGCTGCCCCGAGGATTGCGCCTATTGTCCGCAGTCGGCTCGATACCAAACCGGAGTCGGCAACGCAGCGCTCCTGCCGCTCGAGTCGGTACTGGGAGCGGCTCGGGCCGCGAAGGAAAGTGGCGCCACGCGATTCTGCATGGGCGCCGCGTGGCGCGGCCCTAGGCAGAGCAATCTCGAGCGGGTCGCGGAAATGGTGAGCTCGGTCAAGGCGCTCGGTCTAGAAACCTGCGCGACGCTTGGAATGCTGGGCGAAGGCCAGGCGGAGGAGCTCAAGGCCGCAGGCCTGGATTATTACAACCACAACCTGGACACCGCGCCCGAGTTCTATGGGAAGATCATTACCACGCGCACCTACCGCGACCGGCTTGAGACTCTGGATCGCGTGCGCAGGGCGGGAATCAAGGTGTGCTGCGGGGGTATCGTCGGAATGGGAGAGACACGCGCGCAGCGCGCAGGACTGATCGCGCAGCTTGCTGCCCTCGACCCGCAGCCCGAGTCCGTCCCCATCAACAATCTGGTGCAGGTGGAAGGCACCCCGATCCACGGTACGCCGAAGATCGACTGGAGTGAATTCGTGCGCACCATCGCTTGCACCCGCATCGCGATGCCGGAAAGCTTCGTGCGCCTTTCGGCAGGGCGATCCGAGATGCCCGAGGCCGTTCAGGCGCTGTGCTTCCTTGCTGGAGCCAACTCGATCTTCTACGGCGAGAAGCTGCTCACTACCGGCAACCCCGAGGCGGCCCGCGATCGCGCCCTGCTGGAAAAGCTCGGCATGCACGCGCTCTGATCTCCCGAAGGCGACCCGCGCGGTTACAGCATCCGCATGAATGCAGAGCCGTTCCGCCTGGACTTGCGTCAGGCACGGCGCGCGTTCGAGCGCGCAGCGCGGTTGGGCCAAGATCCTGCAGTACTCCAGGGCGAAGTAGAGCGCCGCATGCTCGAGCGACTCGACTACATCCGGATCCGGCCATCCCGCGTCCTCGACGCCGGGTGCGGTGCGGGACGCGGTCTCGCGCTGCTCGGCCGGCGCTTTCCGGACGCCGAGCTTGTAGGGATGGACTTCGCCGCCGCGGCGGTTCGCCTGGCGGTGCGCGCCGATTCCTTCATCGCGCGCGCGCGACGACGGCTTTTCGGCGCCGCGCGGTTTCATGTGTGCGCGGATTTTGTCTCCCTGCCGCTTCGCCCCGGCAGCGTGGACATGGTCTGGTCGAATCTGGCGCTTGCCTGGGCGGCTGAACCGCACTCGGCGCTGCGCGAATTCCACCGCGTGCTCTCATCGGGAGGGCTGCTGATGCTTTCGACCTACGGGCCGGATACGCTGAAAGAGCTGAGGGCCGCGTTTGCCGTCGGCTCGCGCGCCCGCCACGTGCATTCTTTCGTCGACATGCATGACCTCGGCGACATGCTCGTCGCTAGCGGCTTTGCCGCGCCGGTGATGGACATGGAAACGATCAGGCTCACCTACGCGGACGTCGCGACGCTCGCGCGCGACTTGAGGGCCTCCGGCCAGACCTGCGCGGCGGGTGATCGCCGCCGAGGCCTAATGGGGCGCGACATGTTGCGCCGTCTCGTTGATGCCTACGAACAAGAGCGAACGCAAGGAAGGCTGCCCGCGACGATCGAAGTCGTATATGGCCACGCCTGGAAAGGCGAGCCGCGCGTCGCCTCGGACGGAAGGAAGATCGTAAGGATGGAAATGAGAACGAAAATCCGGGGCTGAAGCCCGTGTTTTGGCTTGCTCGGGATGCGCCGGTGTGCTACTTTAGCGCGGTTTTTTTACGGGGATTTTCCGCTTCCTTCCGGATATCGTTTCCCGGCATCGCGACAAGGTCGATCGAGCCGGGAGAAGCCGGGGCTGTTCCTGCCGCGGGCGCCGCCGATTCACCAGCAAGGAAAACCAATGAGGACACGATGATTAAAGGGATGGCCGAGAAAATCGGTGTCGGGCTCCTGGCGCTCTCTGGAACGGCGCAAGCTGCTTACCAGTGGAACCTGCCGTCGCCGGTGACGCACGTCGCCAGCGAGATCTACGACCTGCACCTCATCATGATGGGGATCATTGCGGTAATCTTCGTCGGCGTTTTCGGCGTGATGTTCTACTCGATCTATGCCCATCGCAGGTCGGTCGGGCACAAGGCCGAGCATTTTCACGAGAATACGACGGTCGAGGTCGTCTGGACCGTGATTCCGTTTTTCATCCTGATCGCCATGGCCTGGCCGGCGACCAAGACCCTTCTGGAGCTCAAGGACACCACGACCCCCGACATCACCATCAAGGCGACCGGCTATCAGTGGAAATGGGGCTACGACTATCTGAGAGGCGAGGGTGAGGGCATATCTTTCCTTTCGAATCTCACGACTCCGCAGGACCAGATCAACGGCAGCGCGCCGAAAGGCGAGCACTATCTCCGCGAGGTCGATAACCCGCTCGTGGTTCCGGTCGGCAAGAAGATCCGCATCCTCACCACAGCGAATGATGTCATTCACTCCTGGATGGTTCCCGCATTCGGCGTGAAACAGGACGCAATTCCGGGATTCGTTCGCGACACTTGGTTCAGGGCCGAAAAAGAAGGCGTCTTCCGCGGCCAGTGCGCGGAGCTCTGCGGCAAGGACCACGGCTTCATGCCGATCGTGGTCGAGGTCGTCTCGGCCGACAAGTATGCGGCGTGGGTCGGCGAGCAGAAGAAGAAAATGCTGGCTGTCGCCGAAGACCCCAACAAGAAATGGAGTCTCGCGGAGCTGAAATCCAAGGGCGAAAAGATCTACGCGGCGAACTGCGTTGCCTGCCACCAGGCGAGCGGCCAGGGCGTCAAGGGGGCGTTCCCGGCGCTCGACGGGTCGAAGCTCGTCAACGGCCCCAGGGGTCGGCACATCGAGATCGTTCTGAACGGAAAGCAGGGTACGGCGATGGCGCCCTTCGGCAAGCAGCTCTTGGACACCGACATCGCCGCCGTCATCACCTATGAGCGAAATGCGTGGGGCAACAAGACCGGCGATGTCATCCAGCCGAGCGAGATCAAGTCAGCCCGCAGGTGAGATTGCGGAGTGGAGTCGCCCGAGGAGCGCAGGGACGACGGATCCCGAACTTTACGAAACGGAAGTGAATACTAGGAGTCTTCAATGAGCGCAGTCATCGATACCGGCCACGTCCACGGCGGGCATGAACACCATCCGTCCGGGATCATGCGCTGGATCACCACGACGAATCACAAGGACATCGGAACGCTCTATCTGTGGTTCAGCTTCACCATGTTCCTGGTGGGCGGCGTGCTCGCGCTCGGCATACGCGCAGAGCTCTTCAAGCCGGGATTGCAGCTGTGGCATCCGGAGTTCTTCAACCAGCTTACCTCGATGCACGGCCTCATCATGGTGTTCGGCGCGATCATGCCCGCCTTCGTAGGCTTCGCGAACTGGCAGGTGCCGATGATGATCGGCGCGCCCGACATGGCGTTCGCGCGACTCAACAACTGGAGCTTCTGGCTGCTGCCGGTGGCGGCCACGTTGCTCGTCGCATCGTTCTTCGTGCCGGGTGGCGCGGTTGCCGCAGGCTGGACGATCTACGCGCCGCTTTCCACTCAGATGGGCCCGGGAATGGATCTCGGGATCTTCGCCCTGCACATCATGGGCGCGTCGTCGATCATGGGCTCGATCAACATCATCACGACTATCCTGAACCTGCGCGCGCCCGGCATGACGCTCATGAAGATGCCCCTTTTCGTGTGGACCTGGCTCATCACCGCATATCTGCTCATCGCGGTGATGCCCGTGCTTGCGGGCGCCATCACCATGGTGCTCACCGACCGCCACTTTGGCACGTCGTTCTTCAACGCCGCCGGCGGCGGCGACCCCGTGATGTTCCAGCACATCTTCTGGTTCTTCGGGCATCCCGAGGTCTACATCATGATCCTGCCCGGGTTCGGCATCATCAGCCAGGTGATCCCGGCTTTTGCGAGGAAGCCCCTGTTCGGCTATTCCTCGATGGTCTATGCCACGGCTTCGATTGCGATCCTGTCCTTCATCGTCTGGGCGCACCACATGTTCACCGTTGGCATGCCGGTCGCCGGGATGCTGTTCTTCATGTACGCGACCGTGCTGATCGCGGTGCCGACCGGCGTCAAGGTGTTCAACTGGCTCGCAACCATGTGGCGCGGCTCGATGACCTTCGAGACGCCGATGCTCTTTGCCGTGGGCTTCATCTTCGTGTTCACGATGGGTGGGTTTACAGGGTTGATCCTTGCGATCGCCCCGGTCGATATCCAGCTCCAGGACACTTATTACGTCGTCGCGCACTTTCACTACGTACTGGTTGCGGGTTCTCTCTTCTCGCTCTTCGCCGGCTTCTACTTCTGGGTGCCGAAATGGACCGGCAGGATGTACGACGAGAAGCTCGGCAAGTGGCATTTCTGGCTTTCGATGATCTTCTTCAACGTCACCTTCTTCCCGATGCACTTCCTGGGGCTCGCTGGCATGCCGCGTCGGATCCCGGACTACGCGCTGCAGTTCGCGGACTTCAATGAAATCGCCTCAATCGGCGCATTCGGCTTCGGACTCTCGCAGATCCTGTTCCTGTGGATTATCCTCAAGGTGACGGTGCTCGGGCAGGGCGAGAAAGCGGGGCAGCGCCCGTGGGAAGGTGCGGACACGCTCGAATGGACCCACCTGCCGAGCCCCGCGCCGTATCACAGCTTCCATGAGCAGCCGGTGGTGAAGTGATGGGGGATCGCGCACACCGCGGCAATCTCAAGACCGGGCTCGTACTTGCCTCCATCGCGCTCGTATTCTTTCTCGGGATCATGCTCAAGTACGTGTTGACCAAATGATCGAACCCAGGGACGAGCTTTCGTCTGCAAACCGCCAGCTCATGAAGAAGCTGCTGGTGGCCTCTGCGGTGATGTTCGGCTTTGCCTTCGCGCTTGTTCCGTTCTACGAGAAGATCTGCGAAGTGACGGGAATCCGCAACCTGTTCCAGCCCGACGTGCTCGCCGCGCAGAACACGCAGGTGGATTCGGCGCGCACGGTGTCGGTTGAGTTCGATGCCAACACGCAACGCCTGCCCTGGACCTTCAAGCCCCTGCAAGCAAGCGTCGCGGTTCATCCGGGGGAGGTCACCCAGGTCGTGTACGAGGTCAGGAACACGCTCGACCGGCCGGTCACCGGTCAGGCTATCCCCAGCTATGGACCGCAGCAGGCGGCTTTGTACTTCAGAAAGATTGAGTGTTTCTGCTTTCAGAAGCAGACCCTCGGGCCGGGGGAAGTGCGCAGGATGCCGGTGGTCTTCGTGATCGATCCGAAGCTCCCGCCCGACGTCAACACGGTCACGCTCTCCTACACCTTTTTCGAGGTGGACGGGGCGCGCGGGGTCCGGGGGTGAACCCGATGACTGGCGAGCAGAGGCCTCGAACCGCCTCCCCGCTGCAGGTGGCGAAGGCTGTTTTTTGGTCTTTTCTCGGTGTGAGGAAGCGCTCGGCGCATGAATCGGACGTGGCGCAGCTGAAGCCGGCGCAGGTCATCGTCGCGGGCATCATCGGCGCGGCGCTATTCGTACTGGGCTTGGTTCTGCTGGTGAGATTCGTAGTCAGCCGTGCCGGGTAAGGAGAGGAGAGCAAGATGAGCGAGCACGCTCAGCACTATTACGTTCCGCAGCCGTCGCACTGGATGATCTTCGGCTCTGCGGCGCTGTTATGCCTTGCAACCGGGGCCGCAAGCTGGTTCAACGGTTGGGACCCTGGCCGCTATGTCGTGCTCCTCGGGTTGGCCGTTCTGGCCTTCATGATGGTGCGCTGGTTCGGCGACGTGATCCGCGAGTCCGAGGGGGGAAAGTACGGAGGCTGGGAGGACGTTTCGTTCCGCTGGGGGATGAGCTGGTTCATCTTCTCGGAAGTGATGTTCTTTGGCGCGTTCTTCGGCGCGCTCTACTACGCCCGTCAGATCTCGGTCCCCGATCTGGGGAGCATCGACAGCAAGCTGCTCTGGCCGGATTTCGCCTCCCAGTGGCCCTCGGCGGGGCCGAACTTCAAGGATCCGTTCACGCCGATGGCGGCGTGGGGCATCCCCGCGATCAACACGCTTCTGCTGCTCTCCTCCGGGGTGACGGTCACGATCGCCCATTGGGCGCTCAAGGAAAACAGGCGCGGACAGCTCGTGCTCTTCATGTTCTTCACCATCGCGCTCGGCTTCACTTTCCTCGGTCTACAGGCCTACGAGTACGGTCACGCCTATTCTGAGCTGAACCTCAAGCTCTCGACCGGAATATACGGGTCTACGTTTTTCATGTTGACTGGGTTCCACGGATTTCACGTCACGGTTGGCGCCATCATGCTGACTGCCATACTTGCCCGTTGTCTTGCGGGGCACTTCAAGCCCGAGCACCACTTCGCGTTCGAGGCCGTGGCGTGGTACTGGCACTTCGTCGACGTGGTGTGGCTGGGGCTGTTCATATTCGTGTACTGGCTGTAGTCGCCCGTAGCGCCGATTTTTCCAGGGCGGCCGATACCGGAAAGTACGAACGAGTTTCCTAGGAGCAGGGCCCGGCGGAGATACAACAAGGAGGAGGATCCCCGTAAAGGGAATTGAAACGCCGCGCCCGAGGTGCGGCGTTTTTTTTGTCCGAATCAGCCGATCTTGCCCGGGATGAGACCGAAGTAGTAGCCTGCCATGAGCAGGAGGAAGAGCGTGAGTGACAGCCCTACCCGGAAAGCAAGCGCCTTGACCGTGCGTTTGGATCGGCCGCGATCCGTGACGAGGAAAAATAGCGCAGAGCCGAGGCTCGCGAGGATTGCAGCAAAGAACAGAATGACGACGATTTTCACGATTCGGGACAGGCGGGTCGCAGCGAGTGTACTCCTTTCCGGATGAATCAATGACCAAACGCGGCATCCTCATCGGCGGGCGGGTATTCCGACCCCGGCCGATCTGGAGCGTCGTGACAGCCCTCTTTGTCGGGCTCACGGTGTCGCTTGGCAACTGGCAGACGCGTCGCGCGGAGGAAAAGCTCGAGGCTGCGCGCCAGCTCGACGCAGCAGCGCAAGAGGCGGTGCTGTCGATTCCCTCTTCCAAGCCGGTCGCCGCAGAAGGGTTCGAGCACAGGCGCGTCAGCGCGCGCGGGCGCTTCCTCCCAGACTCGACCCTGTTCTTGGACAACAAAGTGCTGCGGGGCGTCGCCGGGTATCACGTGCTGACGCCGCTCAGACTCGAAGGAGGAGACATGCACGTCCTGGTCGATCGTGGCTGGGTAGCGGCCGGCGACCGATCGGCTCTTCCCGTGGTCTCGACACCGGAAGGCGTGCAGACGATCGAGGGCATTGCTGTGACGCCGGGTCGCCGTTTCCTCGAGCTTGCATCGGAGCAGGAGAAGAGCGCCTTGCGGCAGAACCTCGTGCTAGAGCGCGAGGAGAAGCGGCTGGCGCTCAAGCTGCAGCCTTTTGTGATCGAACAGACGAGCGATGCCCACGACGGTCTTGCGCGCGTCTGGGAAAGACCCGATGCCGGAGTCGATCGGCATCGCGGCTACGCGCTCCAGTGGTACTCGTTTGCGGTGCTCGCCGTCATCCTCCATGTCGTTCTCAGCTTCAGACGAGCCGGTCCCGGACCCGGCTGAATCTGCGCGCCGGCGAGGTAGGCGCATTGCCTTCGCAATTCTTGCGATATGCGCCGCCCCCACCGTTGCGGCTTGGTTCGCGTATTTCGTGTGGCCACCCCAGTCCAGGGGAAATTACGGCGACCTGATCGAGCCGCAGCCGGTTCCCGACATCAGGCTGCGCCGTCCGGACGGCGGTTCCTTCCAGATGTCGCAGGTCCGCGGCAGGTGGATTCTGCTGAACATCGATTCGGGCGCCTGCGGCGAGGGCTGCCGGAAAAAATTGCTCTACATCCGCCAAGTGCGTCTCGCTCAGGGCAAAGAAGCGGAACGCATCGAGCGCGTGTGGCTGCTTTCGGATTCGATCATCCCCGAGCCTGCGCTGATGCGCGACTTCCCGGGCATGCACGTGGTACTTGCATCGGGCAGCCCGATCCTTGCGGAATTGCCGGGAGCGCGCGACCCGGCCGATCACATCTACCTCGTCGATCCCCTTGGGAATCTGATGCTGCGATTCCCGAGAGATCCCGATCCGCGGCGCATGCTGAAGGATCTTGCTCGCCTGCTCAAAGCGTCGCGAATCGGCTGAGGCGCGTGATAAAATTCATGGCCATGCAGCTTGCGTATTCGTTCACCGTTCTTCGCCTGCGCCAGTTCCTCAGTCTCACCAAGCCGCGCGTCGTGTCGCTGATCGTGTTCTGCGCGGTGATCGGCATGTTTCTCGCAACGCCGGGAATGGTGCCTCCCAAGCTGCTGCTCGCCGCGACCGTCGGAATCTGGCTGGTCGCGGGCGCTGCGGCGGCTGTGAATTGCCTGGTCGAATGGAAGATCGACGCGGTTATGATGCGAACGCGCGCAAGGCCGCTGCCGAGCGGAGAGATCAGCTCCGCGCAAACTCTCGCATTCGCAGGCGCAATCGGTGTGGCCGGGCTCTGGATTCTCTACACGCTTGTCAATCCGCTGACAATGTGGCTCACACTCGGTACCTTCATCGGCTACGCCGTTATCTACACGGTGCTGCTCAAGCCCATGACGCCGCAGAACATCGTCATTGGCGGTGCGTCCGGCGCTATGCCCCCAGTCCTCGGCTGGGCCGCCGTGACGGGCGATATCGCAGCAGAGGCGCTGCTACTCTTTCTCATCATCTTCGCCTGGACACCGCCGCATTTCTGGGCTCTGGCTCTTTACCGCACCGAGGATTTCGCCAAGGCCGGGCTGCCGATGCTTCCAGTCACGCACGGCCATCGCTTCACGCGTCTGTACATTCTGCTCTACACCCTGATCCTCTTTGCTTCGGCGCTGCTTCCTTTTGCCTACGGCATGAGCGGTTGGATCTATCTTGTCGCTGCGTTGGGGCTGAATGGCATGTTTCTGGCCTATGCGGTGCGGCTCTATGCACGCTACAGCGACGCGCTTGCGCGGCGTACCTTCCGCTACTCGATCGCGTACCTCGCGCTGCTGTTCGCGGCCCTGCTCCTCGATCATTATCTTTCCGTCTGAGCGCCTTCCATGCGAGCGTTCTTGGATATTGTCCTTGCCGCGCTCATGCTCGCCGGCTGTAGCGCCTCGGGACCATCGTTCAAGAATGCCGATATCACGGGCGCCAATTATGGCAGGAGCTTCACGCTGACCGATCACACCGGCAGGACGCGCACCCTCGAGGATTTCCGCGGAAAGGTGGTGGTCATGTTCTTTGGCTACACCTACTGCCCCGACGTCTGCCCCACCACGCTCGCGGAGCTGAAGGCCGTAAAGGAACAACTGGGCGAGGACGGAAAGAGCCTGCAAGTTCTGTTCGTCACGGTTGACCCTGAACGGGACACCCCGAAGGTACTCGCGAACTACGTGCCCGCGTTCGATCCGAGCTTTCTTGGTCTATATGGGGATGCGGCCGCCACGGCCACAGTGGCGAAGGAATTCAAGGTGTTCTACCAGAAAGTGCCTGGAAAGACGCCCGGCAGCTACACCGTGGATCACACCGCCGGCAGCTACGTGTTCGATCCGCAGGGGCGATTGCGCCTTTTCGCACGCTACGGCAATGCGGCGAATCTTGTCGCCGACATCCGGACGCTGTTGGGCACTTCAAGCTAGTCGAAGGGCCCTTGGATCTCGCAGGTGTCCCTGGCGAGGCCATCGGAACCGGGGTTCTATTTGCGTTGTGCAGGGAAGTCGCTGTATAAAGTCAAAGAGGCCGGACGGAAGCGCGCCGTCTCTTACTCATAAGACCTCGGCATCACGAGGTGATTGAGGCGCGTCTTCTGATTCACCAGCGCCTCGGACAGGGAGGGGTCAGGAAGATATTGATTGTCGACGATTCGCCTACGATTCGCTCGGGGCTCCGCACGCTGCTCGACAAGATGGGTCACTCGGTCATTGAGGCAGGGGATGGCGCCATGGCGCTGGCCGCATACAAGAGCGACCGTCCAGAGTTGGTGCTTATTGATGCCGTCATGCCGGTCATGGATGGTTACGAAGCGGCGCGGCGCATGCGCGAATCCGGAGGCCCCGACGATTGGGTGCCGATCATCTTCTTAAGCTCGAAAGAGGCCGACCAAGACCTCGATCGCGCCATTGAGGCGGGGGGTGACGACTACCTCGTAAAGCCGGTAAGTTTTGTCGTCCTGAATGCCAAGATCCGCGCCTTGCACCGCATCGAGACCATGCGTAGCAGGCTGCTCGAGGTGTCGCGCGACCTCGCCTCGGCCAACCGCGAGCTGCAGAGGCTGTCCCGCCAAGACGGTCTGACCGGGATCGCAAACAGGCGCTATTTCGATAGCTACCTGTCCACCGAATTGCGGCGCGCCGCACGCGACCGTCGGCCACTATCGCTGATCCTGTCCGACGTCGACTATTTCAAGGCGTTCAATGATTTCTATGGCCATCAGGCCGGCGACGGCTGTCTTCGGCAAGTGGCGGCCGCGCTCAGCTCTGCCGGACGGCGCCCAGCCGATCTCGCTGCTCGCTATGGCGGCGAGGAATTTGCCTTAGTGCTGCCCGGCACTGTGCAGGACGGCGCAGTCGATGTGGCACGGACAGTCAATGCGGTCGTGGCCAGCCTTGCCATCAGCCATGCGCGGTCGGAGGTCAGCCGGAAAGTGACTCTAAGCCAGGGCGTGGTGTCAGTCACTCCAGAGAAAGACACCTCCCCGGAGGAATTGATCCAGTGGGCTGATCAGGCCCTGTACCAAGCGAAGCAGCAGGGCCGCGACCGCTACGTCGTATTCGGAGCGCACTAAGAGGAAGAGCCGCGGCCTTTGTTGCTGCCGCGGCTGCCCTTTGACACGGCTACGGCTACGCTGCCGCGATGACGCCCTTCATCTTTTCGAGGGCTTTGGCTTCGATTTGGCGGACGCGTTCGGCAGAGATCTTGAACTCCGCGGCGAGCTCGTGCAGGGTTGCAGAGTCCGTCTCGCGCAGCCAGCGCGCCTCGATGATGCGGCGACTGCGCCCATCCAGGCTCGCCAGAGCGGACTCCAATCCCCGAGCCCGCAGGTTTCTTTCCTGTTTCGCTTCGATAATCTCCCTCGGCTCAGGCGAGCTGTCGGCGAGATAGGCGATCGGGGCATAACCCTCTTCATCGTCACTCGTCGGCTCAAGCGATACCTCCTGACCGGCGAGACGCATTTCCATTTCCGAGACCTCCTCGGGCTTTACGCCGAGGCGTTTGGCGATCGAGCGAACCTCCGCGCGCGTCAGCGGATCGAGCGATGGCTTCAAGCTGCGCAGGTTGAAGAAGAGTTTCCGCTGCGCCTTGGTCGTGGCGATCTTCACCAGACGCCAATTGCGGAGAATGAACTCATGGATCTCCGCACGGATCCAGTGAATTGCGAACGACACCAATCGCACACCGCGCTCGGGGTCGAATCGCTTGACCGCCTTCATGAGGCCGACGTTTCCCTCCTGGATGAGATCTCCCTGCGGCAGCCCGTAGCCGATGTAACCGCGGGCAATGGCGACAACAAGGCGAAGGTGGGAAAGCACGAGTTGGCGCGCCGACTCGACGTCGCCGTCAGACCGGAATCTGCGGGCGAGTCTTAACTCTTCTTCGGGGGCCAACAGCGGAAAGCGATTGACCGCCTGGATATAACTATCGAGACTTCCAACCGATACCGATAATGCCATTGCCTGCTTCTTCATTTGCTGAGCCTCCTTGGCTTCACCCCCGGCCGTGTGCTTCAGCCGGTGCCGGTGGCGACCACCGGCATGCACAAATGCAATCTTAGCACTCAGCGCATTAGAGTGCTAAACCGGTGGAGGGTTCCGCACGACGTGATGGACTCCCTATCTACCGTGCCGAAGCGCCTTCAACGACGCTCAAATACAAGTAAGTATCTACTCACAGACCAATACGCTCCCAGCCAACCAAGCGCCACGCAAATTCCAAGCACCGCGGCCATTTCCCGGGGTTCCGGGAAACGCAGTCGCAATCCGATTCCGTAAAGGACCCCAAGCTGCGCGAAGTCCCGATCTAGGACCGCAAGGGCGCCCAGCACGATGAGAAGAGCCGCTACCCCGCCCAGCAAACCGAGAAGCGAGCCAAGGTAGAAGAACGGCCGGCGGATGTAGGCGCGGGTCGCGCCGATGAGACTGCAGACTTCGATCTCGTCTCGCTGTGTGAGGATCTGCAGGCGAATGGTGTTGAACGTTACCGCGACCAATGCAAGGCAAAGAAGCGCGGATAGGAGTGCGACTGCGGTGCGGCCCAGCCGCAGCAGCGCGTCCAGGCGTCTTACCCATGCCGAGTCCGCTTGTACATGCGTGACTTTCGGGAGCGCCTTGAATTGGCGCTCGATCTGTTCCGCGAGCGCGGGGTCGGGCCCGGAGAGCCTAACCACGAAGGCATCCGGGAGCGGGTTGTGCCGCAACGTGGCGATTACCTCTTCCATTCCCGCGCCGCGCTTGAGGTCCGCGAGAGCTTCGTCGCGGGAAACAAAGCGCACCGACCGAACGCCACTTGTTTCCTTGAGCCGGGATCCGAGGCTGGCGATCTCGGCCGACCCGGTATTGCTTGCCAGAAAGACGGTAAGCTGGGGCTCTACGGATGCGTACCGCGAGAGGGCCTCCAGATTCAGGAGCAAGCAGAAGGCCCCCACAGGCAGCGCGAGAGCAGCCCCTATCGCGAGGACGTTGAGCATGGTAGAGAACGGCGAATGCGCCAAGCGCGCCAGCGTCTGCGCAAGACTCACCCCGTGGTGGCGCAACCAGGCTCTCATGGGAGCCTTCCATGGTCGAGCGTCAAGACGCGCGTATGCCACTTTCCGATCAGTAGTTGATCGTGCGTAGCGATGAGGACGGTGACGCCCACCCGATTGAATGCGGCGAACATTTCCATGATTTCGTCAGCGTAGGCGACATCCAGGCTCGCGGTGGGTTCATCGGCAAGCAATAGAGCGGGCCGATTTACGATAGCGCGTGCGATGCAAAGGCGCTGCTGCTCACCCCCAGACAGGGTGACCGGCCTGGCCTTCTCGCGCTGGAGCAGTCCCACCTTGTCGAGAGCGGCGCGTGCGCGTCGCGCCGCTTCGCGGTAAGGCTGACCGGTGACGATGAGGGGCAGCATGACGTTGTCGAACACGCTCCGGTCGTACAACAGTTTCTGTCCCTGGAATACCAGACCGAGATTGCGCCGGAGGTAAGGAATCGCCGCTGCGCGCATCACGGAAACGTTCTGCCCCCCGACCAGAACGGTTCCGTGACTGGCCCGCTCGATGGCAGCGATCAGCTTCAGGAGCGTCGTTTTCCCGGCACCCGAATGGCCGGTGAGGAAAAGCATCTCTCCCGGGTCGACGGAGAAACTGATCGATTTGAGTGCCTCGAAGCCACCCGGGTAGCGCTTGCTGACTTGACTAAACGAAATGATCGCCACGCTGAACCTAGTCGAGGAGCGCCCATACAAACTCCCGAGCACGGAATGGCCGCAGGTCGTCGATGCCCTCGCCGACCCCCAGGAACCTTATGGGGATTGCGCGCGGCTTCGCGCGCTTGGGCAGCGTGAGCGCCGCCCTGGATTGCGCGAGGGCAATCGCGAGAACTACGCCGCCCTTTGCGGTGCCGTCGAGTTTGGTGAGAATCAATCCAGTGAGACCCAGAGCATCGTCGAATGCCATGACCTGATTGAGCGCGTTCTGGCCCGTCCCTGCATCGAGGACGAGCCAGATCTCATGCGGGGCCCCGGTCTTCGCCTTGGCGATCACGCGTTTGATCTTCTTGACCTCTTCCATGAGGTGCAGCTGCGTCGGCAGGCGCCCGGCCGTGTCCGCGATCACGATGTCTATCCCGCGGGCGCGGGCCGCGGCCACGGCATCGAAGACGACCGCGGCGGGATCGCCCCCGGACTGAGCAATGACGGCCACGTCCTTCCTTTGTCCCCAGGCGGCAAGTTGCTCGCGTGCAGCGGCACGGAAGGTATCACCTGCCGCGAGCAACACGGAGCGTCCCTGATTTTGGAAGTATGCCGCGAGCTTCCCGATCGAGGTAGTCTTTCCCGCTCCGTTGACCCCGGCCAGCATGATGACGCAAGGCTCTTTGCGGGTAAGATCCAGGGGTTGCTCGAGCGGCTCGAGCAACTCGACGAGCAAGGATTGCAGTTCAGTCTTCAGCTCAGCCGCGCTCTGCGCACTGCGGGCGCGCTCCCTCAGCCTCGCGAGAAGGAAACGGGTTGCCTCGATTCCCGCGTCGCTTGTGAGCAGCGCAGATTCGAGTTCCTCGAACAGCGCGGGCTCGACCGCTCGGCTGCCGAACAGGCCGGAGAGCCGCAGGCGTGTTTTCGTGAGCCCTCTATTGAGGCGGCCTAGCGCCGAGCGCGCACCAGCATCGTCTATTGGACGTGGTTCCAGCATGGGTTTTGCGGGCAAACGATCCGAAATGAAACCACTATAGAATATCGATGCATTTTAACATTCGTCTCGAGGACTTCCCTGCCATCCGACCGACTCAAGCGGCTTCCGGAGAATCGATCCGACGCTCGCCGCGACTGCGTCGGGTGGATCGCAGCGGGAAGCCCCCTGATTGTCGGCGCCTAGGGCCAGAGCGAACAAGGTCCGCGTCATCGGCGGGATTTGGCGCAGCCGTCTCATCGAATTTCCCGACGCCGCAGGACTGAGACCTTCTCCGGACCGTGTCCGCGAAACCCTTTTCAACTGGCTCGGCCAAGATCTCACCGGCATGCACTGCCTGGATCTTTTCGCGGGCAGCGGTGCACTGGGGTTCGAGGCGCTTTCGCGCGGTGCCGCTTCGGTGGTCATGGTTGAAAAGAGTCGCATAGCGCTGGAGGCGCTCCGGAAGAATGCGCAGAGCTTAGGGGCGACGCACCTGACTATCGTCCGTGGCGATGCGCTAGAATTTGCCCGCGGCACAGGCAACCGGTTCGACATCGTATTCATCGACCCGCCCTATGGGTTAGGCCTGCAGCTTGCCGCGCTCACGGCCGTGCGCGGGCTGCTCACCGAGGGAGGGAGGGCTTATTTGGAAAGCGACTCGCTTCTCGCCGGGCCGCGAGGGTGGAAGATCCTGAAGCACGCACGCGCAGGGAGAGTGCATTTTCACCTGCTGGAAAGGGAGCCCCATGATCAGGGCGGTGTATCCGGGAACGTTTGATCCGATAACGCGAGGTCATGAGGATCTCGTGCGGCGCGCGACGACGCTCTTCGACGAAGTCGTCGTGGGGGTAGCGGACAGCCGCGGAAAGCAGGCTTTCTTCACGCTGCAGGAGCGCCTGCGCCTTGCGCGCGAAGTGCTCAAACCCTACCGGAAAGTCAGGGTCGAGGGATTCAGCGGCCTGCTGATGGACTTTATCCGCGGCGAAAAAGCAAGAGTAATCGTTCGGGGACTGCGGGCGGTCTCGGATTTTGAGTATGAATTCCAGATGGCGGGCATGAATCGCAATCTCTATCCCGACGTCGAGACTCTGTTCCTCACACCTGCTGAGCAATACCTGTTCATCTCCGCCACCATCGTCAGGGAGATTGCTTTGCTCCGCGGCGATGTGAGCAAGTTCGTTCAACCCATTGTCGCGCGCGCGCTCGCTGCAAAAGTAGCGAAACGAAAATCCTGAGGCCTTGGCCTAGCTCTGACACTTCGCGCAATAGAAGCTCGAACGCTGGCCAAGACGCGAGGCGCGTATCCGGGTCCCGCAGATGCGGCAGGGCAGATGAGCCCGATCATAGACGTAGTACTGCTGCTGAAAGTAGCCCGAAGCACCGTCTGAATGCACGAAGTCGCGCAGGCTCGATCCGCCTGCGGCGAGCGCGGCTGTCAGCGTTTCCCGAACCGCAGCCACCAATCGGCCGCACTGCGCCAAAGACAATCGCCCCGCGCGCCTGCCCGGACGAATTCCAGATCTGAACAGGCTTTCGTTGGCGTAGATATTGCCGATCCCCACTACGACATAAGCGTTCATGAGCAGCTGCTTTATGGCGATATTGCGGCGGCGTGTTGCGCGATAGAGGTAATCCGCCGAAAACTCTTCGCCAAGCGGCTCGACCCCAAGCGCCTCAAGCAGGCGATGACGCTTGGCATCGCCTTCGGTCCACAAGATGGCGCCAAAGCGGCGTGGATCGCGCAGGCGCAGGGCCTTGTCGCCGAAGAGAAGATCTACGTGGTCGTGCTTGTGCGGGGGATCTCCCCGGTCGATGACGCGCAGACTTCCCGACATCCCCAGATGCAGAATCAGCGAGCCGCCGTCGCACTCGAACAGCAGATACTTTCCGCGCCGCAGGACCCTGTGCACCTGCCGGCCGACGAGGCGTTGGGCGATATTCCGCGGCACGCGCCAGCGCAGCCTCGGATTGCGCACGGTCACGCCGGTGATTGTCCTGCCGAGCACGAAAGGCTCGATGCCGCGGCGGGTGATCTCTACTTCGGGCAGTTCGGGCACTGGCGCGTGGAAGCGGAACTTATCGTCTTGTCGGCCCTCGGAAATATACCTAAACTAGCTTCTCCCGACACTGAGCGATTTCCATGCGTCAAGTACATGAACCACGGCTGATGCCGGTAGGCAGCCTGCCCCGGCTTGCCGCCATGGCATTCGTCGCCGCGCTCGTGCTTGCGGGATGCGCAGGGAATCTGCAGCTTGCCGGCGGCCAATCCCAGAACGAATCCGGATCCGACGAGCTTAACGGCGACGCTCAAGCGGCAACCGAGCCCGAAAGCCGGGCGCCCCTGCCCAAACAGGAGCTTACGGAAAATCTGCTCTACGAGTACCTGCTTGCCGAGATAGCTGTCCAGCGCGGCAATATCGACTTGGCGGCTCAGGCGTATGTGGACCTCGCGCGGCGTACCCGGGACCCGCGGATCGCCAGCCGCGCAACCGAGATTGCGCTGTACGCGCGGATGAACAGCGCGGCGATCGAGGCGGCGAAGATCTGGTACGAAACCGAACCCGGCGCGGAGCGCCCGCTGCTCGCCCTCGCGGGCTTGTTGGTGGCTGTGGGGCGCTACGACGAGGCCTTGCCATACCTGAAGAAGTTGCTTGCGGATTCCAGCATGGGTCCGGGCGGCGGATTCACGCAGCTTGGTCGCACGCTTTCAAATGCGCAAGACAAGCGCGCGGCGCTGGCACTGGTACAGGAACTCGCCGCGGAATACCCGGCGCTTCCGGAAGCGCACTTCGCGGTGGCGCAGGCAGCGGCGGGCGCTGGCGAGGACCGGCTTGCCATAGAGGAAGCGTCAAAAGCGCGGCAGCGGCGCCCCGACTGGGAAGCCGCAGTGCTCTTTCAGGCGCAGCTGGTGCAAAAGAGTTCCGTGGATCAGGCTGCGGCTCTCCTGGCCGAGTACCTGGGGAAGTATCCGTCCGCTCGCGAGGCGCGCCTGGGCTACGCGCGCACGCTGATTTTGCAGAAGCGTTTTACCGAAGCCAGAGCCGAATTCCAGAAGCTTCTGGCCAGCGCTCCCGAAAACACCGATGTGGCCTTTGCCGTTGCGCTGCTTTCGATTCAGCTCAAGGATTACGACGCGGCGGAAAAGACCTTGCGAGGCTTGCTTGACAGCTCGTACCGCGACAAGGACAGCGTGCGCATCTACCTCGGCCAGGTAGCCGAGGAGCGGAAGAACCCAGAAGAGGCATTGCGCTGGTACAGCGAGATCGGCAAGGGAGAGCAGTACATCCCCGCCCAGATCCGCTACGCGCAGGTGCTGGCGAAGCAGGGAAAGCTCGATGCGGCACGCGCGCATCTGCAGGAGACGGCGGCGCGCAACAGCCAGCAGCGGGTGCAACTGGTGCTCGCGGAAGCACAGCTGCTGCGCGACGCCAACCAGCCCAAAGCCGCGTTCGACCTCGTTGGAAGCGCGCTCGACCGCCTGCCGAACAATCCCGACCTGCTCTACGACTACGCCATGCTCGCCGACAAGATCGAGCGAGTCGACGTCCTGGAGGCCGCGCTGCGCAAGCTGATCGAGATTCGGCCGGACCACGCACATGCTTACAATGCGCTCGGTTACTCACTCGCAGACCGCAACCAGCGCTTGCCCGAGGCCCGCGAGCTGATCGAAAAGGCGCTGCAGCTCGCCCCCGACGATTCGTTCATCATCGACAGCATGGGTTGGGTGCTGTTCCGGATGGGCAAACCCAAGGATGCGCTTGGATATCTGCGCCGGGCATACGCCGGCAGGCCTGATCCGGAAATCGCGGCTCATCTTGGCGAAGTGCTGTGGGCGCTTGGCCAGCGGGACGAAGCAGAGCGCGTCTTGGGCGACGCAGCACGCTCGAGCCCGGACAACGAGACGCTGGCCAACACCATCAAGCGCCTGAAGCGCTGATTCGGGTGGATCGCTTAGCGCTCGCCTTTGCCGCGGCGGCAATCGTCTGCGCCTGCGCCGCGCTGCCCGAGTCTCGACCCCTTCCTCCCGGAGGCTTCGAGCTCTCCGGACGAGTGGCAGTTCGCCACGGAAAAGACGCCGAGTCCGGCAAGCTGTTCTGGAGGCACACCGACGAGGCCGACGACCTCCTCATCACTTCGCCGCTCGGACAGGGGATTGCCCGCGTCAGCCGCGAAGGCAGTGAATTCCGGCTCGTGACCGGGAACGCCGGAGAACACCGTGCCACGGATGCCGAGAGCCTGACCGAGAACGCGCTCGGCTGGCGCCTTCCGATAGCCGGACTGTCCGACTGGGTTCAGGGACGCCCCGGCCCCGGGCGGGAGGCCGAGCTGAGTCGCGATGAGGAGGGACGAATTCGGGAACTGCGTCAGGACGGATGGCGCGTCGAATACGAGGCATTCCGGGAGGCAAGACCTGCAAAATTGCGCATGTCGCGCGATGATCTGCAGATCCGGCTGGTCATCGATCGATGGACGAATTGAATCCGTGGGAGCGCCGCTACCCCGCCCCCGCCAAACTCAACCTGTTCCTGCATGTTGTCGGGCGGCGCGCGGACGGATATCACCTGCTGCAAACGGTTTTCCAGCTGATCGATCGCTGCGATTGGCTGCGCTTCTCGCCTCGCGCCGACGCCGAGGTGCGACTGTTGCGCCCCCTGTCTGGTATTGCCGAGGCGGACGAGCTCGCGGTGCGTGCCGCGCGGCTCTTGAAGGCAGAGACGGGCTGCCCGCTGGGCGTGGACATCGAGATCGAAAAGAACATTCCGGTCGGCGGAGGACTGGGCGGGGGCAGCTCCGACTGCGCCACGACGCTCGCCGCACTCAACCGACTGTGGAAGCTCGATCTGCCAGGAGAGCGGCTCGCGGAGATGGCGCTCGCGCT
>Ga0335085_10003526_pt1 | contig 26953 bp, 27 predicted proteins | sample Lox_Sample_45_FD_206712 | JGI IMG/M metagenome (GOLD analysis project Ga0335085, IMG submission 206712) | Soil microbial communities from Loxahatchee National Wildlife Refuge, Florida, United States - Lox_Sample_4.5 | ecosystem: Environmental > Terrestrial > Soil > Wetlands | place: USA...
CGGCCCTCGTTGCGCATGAACGCCTGCCGGCGCGCCGGGCCTGCTAGGCGTGCTTGCGCGCCTTGGGCGTGCGTTCGCGCTCCTGTTGGCGCTCGACCACATTCGTGATCAGCTTCAGGAACTGCTCGGGCCCCGACGCCTTCGCCTGGCCGTAGGTGAAGGCCTCGACCCAGTCGGGCACCTTGCCCTCGCGGGCCATCACGTTGAAGAACTCGCGGCGCATGTCCACGCGCACGCGCGCATCCACGGCGCCGTCCTTGGTGACCTTCACGCCGGGCATCTCCAGGCGGAACTGCTGGGTGTCGCCCCGCCCGCGCAGTTCCACGCCGACGACCAGCTTGATCGGCTCGAGCGCCGGGACTTCCTCCAGGAAGCGCTTGGTGGCCAGCTCGATCAGCGCGCGGGCATCATCGGACATGGCGACCCTCCCGGCTGGTGATGCCCTTGGCGGTGAGCGTCCTGGCTCCTAGATCTTGTGCCGTTGCAGGAGCTTGCGACCGATCACCATCTTCTGGATCTCGGAGGTGCCCTCGCCGATCAGCAGCAGCGGCGCATCGCGGTACAGGCGCTCGATCTCGTACTCCTTGGAGTACCCGTAGCCGCCGTGGATGCGCAGCGACTCCTCGACGCAGAAGCGCCCCGCCTCCGAGGCGAACAGCTTCGCCATCCCGGCCTCGAGGTCCGAGCGCTCGCCGGCGTCCTTCAGGCGCGCCGCGCGCATCGTCAAGAGGCGCGCCGCCTCGACCTGGGTGCCCATGTCGGCGAGCTTGAACTCGATCGCCTGGTGCTGGGCGATCGGCTTGCCGAAGGTCTTGCGCTCCTGCGAGTAGCGCAGCGCCAGCTCCAGCGCGCGCTGGGCGAGGCCGACGCCGCGGGCGGCGACGTTGACACGGCCGACCTCGAGCGCGTCCATCATCTGCGCGAAGCCCTTGTTCAGCCCGGCCTCCTCGCCGCCGAGCACGTTCTCGGCCGGACACTTGTAGCCGTCGAACACGAGCTCGGTGGACTCGACGCCCTTGTAGCCGAGCTTCTTGATCTTCGGGGGCACGTTCAGGCCGGCGAAGGCGCCGGTGTTCTCCCCCACGCCGGGCTCTTTTTCGGCGATGAAGCAGGTCATGCCCCGGTGGCGCGGCTCGGCGTTTGGATCGGTCTTGACGAGCACGAACACGAGGCTCGAGAGCAGGCCGTTGGTGACCCACATCTTCTGCCCGTTGATCTCGTAGCTGCCGTCGTCGAGCTTGCGGGCCGAGGTTTTGATCGCCTGCACGTCGGAGCCCAGCTCGGGCTCGGACAGAGAGAAGGCCGCCCTTATCTCTCCCGTGGCCATCCGCGGCAGGTACTTCTGACGCTGCTCCTCGGTGCCGAACTTCATCAGCAGGTAGGAGCCGATGAAGTGGGTGTTGATCACGCCCGAAATCGAGATCCAGCCCCGCGAGAGCTCCTCGACGATCATCGCGTAGGTCGTCAGGTCGAGCCCCATCCCGCCGTACTCCTCGGGGATCGTGACCCCGAACAGGCCGAGCTCCTTCATCTGCTCGACGATAGGCTCGGGGAAGCTGTCCTCGTGGTCGTAGTGCTCGGCGTTGGGGATGATCTGCTCGTCGGCGAACTGGCGGACCATCTCGGTGATCGCGCGCTGCTCGTCGGTCATCTCGGTCTTCTGGTCGGCGGCTACGGCCATTGGTTCTCTCGGGCTCCGGGGTCGCGTTCTCTGGTTGTGAAGAGAATACCGGCGTGAACTTCACGAGCGAGATCGTCGACCGCGCCCCCGCGGATGGCCGCGCCCTGGTGGAGCTCTCGCGCGAGGGCGACCGCCGGGAGTGGACCTTCGGCGAGCTCTCCGAGCGGGCGGCGGCGCTGGCCGGCACCTTCGCCCGTCACGGCGCGGGCCGCGGGGAGGTCGTGATGACGCTGATCGGCAACCGCCCCGAGTGGGTCCTGGCGATGCTCGCCTGCTTTCGCACCGGGGCGGTGGTGCTGCCCTGCACCGAGCAGCTGCGCGCCAAGGACCTGCGCCTGCGGATCGAGGTGGCACAGCCCTCGTTGATCGTCGCCGACGAGCGCAACCGCGCCGAGCTCGAGCGGGCCGGCAGCGAGGTCCCGGTGCTGCTGATCCCGGACGAGAGCCTGTTCGCGGCCGAGCCCGCGCCGGCGGCCGAGCTGGACCCGGACGAGCCCGCTCTGATCACGTTCACCAGCGGCACCGCCGGTGAGCCGAAGGCCGTCGTGCACGCACAGCGCTACATGTTCGGCCAGCGCCTGCAGGCGCGCAGCTGGCTGGCCCCGGCCCCCGGTGAGCTGGTCTGGTGCACCGCCGCCAGCGGCTGGTCGAAGTCGGCCCGCAACGTGTTCATGGCCCCGTGGCTGGCGGGCGCCGGGGCGCTGCTGCACGACGACCGCTTCGACCCCCACGAACGCCTCGAGCTGCTCGAGCGCGAGCGCGTGAACGTGCTCTGCATGGCGCCCACGGAGTACCGCGTGATCGCCAAGCGGGCCACCCCCCGCCCACTGGTGCACCTGCGCGGGATGGTCGCCGCCGGCGAGGCACTGAACCCCGAGGTGCTGAACGTGTGGGAGCAGGCCACGGGCCTGCAGATCCGCGACGGCTACGGCCAGACCGAGACCGGCCAGCTGACCGGCAGCCTGCCGCGGGAGCGCGCGCGGCCGGGATCGATGGGACGGGCCCTGCCCGGCGTGCAACTCGAGATCGAGGACGGGGAACTGGTGCTCGAGCCCTCCAGCGACCCCACCTTCTTCCTCGGCTACCTCGGCGAGGAGGTGAGCCGGGAGGCCCCCGCCGACGGGGGCCCGCCGCGCTGGAGCGCGGATCGCGCCGCGGCCGGCTCGCGCTGGCACACCGGCGACCGCGTCCGCCGCGACGAGGAAGGCTGGCTGTACTTCGAGGGCCGGGCCGACGACGTGATCGTCTCGGCCGGCTACCGGATCGGTCCGTTCGAGGTCGAGTCGGCCCTGGTCGCCCACCCCGCGGTGGCGGAGGCCGCGGCGGTGGCGGCCCCCGACGAGGAGCGCGGCGCTGTGGTGCGCGCGGTGGTGGTGCTCCGCGACGGCGCCCCCGAGCCCACCCCCGAACTGGTGCGGGAGCTGCAGGACCACGTCAAGCGGGAGACGGCCCCGTACAAGTACCCCCGCATCGTCGAGTTCGCCCCCGAGCTGCCGAAGACCCCCAGCGGCAAGATCAAGCGCGCGGAGCTGCGGGGCGAGCCCGAGAGCTAGGACCGCAGCGCGACGACGGCGTCGATCTCGACCTGTGCCCCCCGCGGCAGCGCGGCCACGCCGATCGCCACGCGGGCCGGGGGCTCGGTCTCAAAGAAGCGGCCGTACACCTCGTTGACCTCTGCGAAGGCCCCGAGGTCGGTCATGTACACGGTCATCCGCACGGCCTCCGAGAGCGTGGTGCCGGCCGCCTCGCAGACGGCCTGGAGGTTGTGCAGGCAGCGCTCCGCCTGCTCGGCCGCGGTCGAGCCGGTCAGCTCGCCCGAGGACGGGTCGAGCGGGATCTGTCCGGAGCACCACAGCAGCCCCCCGGCCCGCACGCCGTGGCTGTAGGGACCGATGGCGGCGGGGGCACCGGGCGCATCGAGTGTCTGACGCTCGCGGGGCACGATCGAGGCGGCGGACACTACCGCAGCGCGCGTGCCCGCCCGGCGGTCACATGGGCGGCGCCCACCCGGGCAGCTGCGGGTCCGTCGGGGCCCCGGAGGGGACACGAGCGCCCGGGTCCGTACGGGTCCCGGAGGGGACACGAGCACCCGGATCAGGGCGCGCTGCGGACCGCTATCGTCGTCCGCAATGCGCCGCCGCGCCGTCCTGTCGATGCCGGCCGGGCTCCTGTGCGCGCTGGTTGCGGTCCTGCTCGTGGCCCAGCCCGCCGCGGGGGCCTCGATCACCTTCACGCCGTGTCCCGGCTCGGCCGCGTTTTCGTGCGCCTCGCTGCCGGTGCCGCTGGACCGCTCCGGCGCCGTCCCCGGGTCGATCGCGCTCAGCGTCAGGCGCCGGCTGGCGGGCACGAGGCCGAGCACGAACGCGGTCGTGGGACTCGCCGGCGGACCGGGCCAGCCGGCCGTGCCGCTGAGCGAATTCATGGCCGAAGCGATCGCCCCGGCGTTGCGCGGGCGAGACATGCTGGTGTTCGACCAGCGCGGCACGGGGGGCTCGAAACCGCTCGGCTGCCGGGCGGTCGAACGCTTCAGCGGTGGCTCGATCTCGCACCTGTTCGAACAGTGCGCGCTGCAGATCGGGCCCGCGCGGGCGAGCTTCACGAGCGAGGAAAGCGTCCGCGACATCGAGTCGCTGCGGATCGCGGGGGGCTATGAAAAGCTCGTCCTGTACGGCACCTCCTACGGCACCAAGGTGGCCCTCGAGTACGCCCAGCAATACCCCCAGCACGTCGAAGCGCTGTTGCTCGACTCCGTCGTCCCGGTGGACGGGCCCGAACCGTTCGCGATCCCCAGCTTCCGCGCCCTGCCCGGGGTGCTGCGGGAACTGTGCGCCGCCCGCGCATGCGCGGGAATCACCCGCGAACCGGTCGCCGACCTCGCCGAGCTCAACGACCGTCTGCGCCACCGCGCGCTGGGGGGCTCGGTCTACGACGGCAGGGGCCGCCGCCGTTCCTCGACGCTGGATGAGCCCGGGCTGCTGCGAACGATCGAGGCCGGGGACGTCAACCCCGCACTCAGGGCCCTGCTCCCCGCCGCCGTGCGCTCGGCCCTGAACGGGGACCCCGACCCGCTGCTGCGCCTGCACGTGCTCTCCGAGGGGCTGATCCCCACGCTGCCGCGCGAACGGCAGGTCGAAAGCCCCGACAACGTGGACGAAGCCCTGTTCGCCACCACCACCTGTGAGGAGACGCGCTTTCCGTGGTCGCGCAGCGCCCCGGAAGCGACGCGGCTGGCTGAAGCGCGCGCCTTCCTCGAGGCCCAGCCGAGCGGCTACTTCTACCCCTTCGACGCGCCCACCGCCTACTCCGCGAGCCTGCTGGAAGCGTGTGCCGCCTGGCCCGACGCCTCGCCGGCGCCCCCGGACGAAGGCCCGCTCCCGAACGTACCCACCCTGATCCTGTCGGGCTCACAGGACCTGCGCACGCCGACCTCCAACGCCCGCCAGGTGGCATCCGAGATCCCGGACGCCGAGCTCGAGGTGGTGCCCTTCACCGGCCATTCGGTGCTCGGCAGCGACCTCAGCGAATGCGCCACCCGGGCCGTGACGAGCTTCTTCTCCGGGCAGGCCCCGCCACCCTGCAACGGCGCGCACAACCCCTTCACCCCCACCCCCCTGGACCCGACCCGGGTGAGCAGGATCCGTGCGCCCCGCGGCCTCTCCGGCCGTCCCGGGCGCACGCTCGTGGCGGCCCTCGACGCGATCCTCGACCTCAGCCGTCAGGTCGTCGGTGCGACGCTGCAGGCCGATGCCGCGCTGCCGAGCGGGTCGAGCTTCGGGGGCCTGCGCGGGGGTTACGCGACGCTCGCCAACGGCGCGGTGGTGCTGCACCACTTCTCCTTCGTCCCGGGCGTGAACCTCTCGGGCCGTCTGGCCATACGGGGGCAGGGCGTCGCCCCGGCTGTGCTGCAGGTCGGCGGCTCGCAGGCCTCCCAGGGCAGCCTTCATCTCAGCGACAACCTCTCCCGTGTGAGCGGGACGCTCGGCGGTCGCAGCTTCCGGCTCGGGGTCGCGAGCGTGAGGCTGTCGAGCCTCGGGGGCGGCGAATGGCCGACGGTCGCAGATCTCAGGGGCAGGTGGTGGCCAACGCCCTAGCCAACGAGACCTCGCCCTACCTGCGCCAGCACGCCGAGAACCCGGTCGACTGGCTGCCGTGGGGCGCCGAGGCGTTCGCGCGGGCACGCGAGCTCGACCGTCCCGTGATCGTCTCGATCGGCTACTCCTCCTGCCACTGGTGCCACGTGATGGAGCGGGAGTCCTTCGAGGATCCCGCCACGGCGCGGCTGATGAACGCCAACTTCGTGTGCGTGAAGGTGGATCGCGAGGAGCGTCCCGACGTCGACGCCCTCTACATGGAGGCGCTGCAGAGCATCAGCGGGCGTGGGGGCTGGCCGCTGAACATGTTCGTCACCCCCGAGCAGCTGCCGTTCTACGGGGGCACCTACTTCCCGCCCGAGCCCCGCACGGGGATGCAGGCCTGGCCCGACGTGCTGAGGGCGATCGCGCGGGCCTGGCAGGAGGACCGCGGGCAGATCCAGGAGGGGGGCGAGCGGCTGCGCGAGCACCTTGCGAGCATCGCCCGTCACGCCCGCCCCCACGAGCCGCTGCAGGAGGACCGCCTCGAGGAGGCCGTCGCCCGCGCGGGCGAGACCTTCGACGCCGCCCACGGAGGCTTCGGGGGTGCGCCGAAGTTCCCCCAGGCCTCGCTGCTGGAGTTCCTGCTGCTGCGAGGGGAGCACACGATGACCCTCACCACGTTGCGGGCGATGGCCAGCGGCGGGATCCACGACCAGATCGGCGGGGGCTTTCACCGCTACAGCGTCGATGACACGTGGACCGTGCCTCATTTCGAGAAGATGCTCTACGACAACGCGCTGCTCGCCCGCGCCTACCTGCACGCATGGCAGGCCAGCGGCGACGAGGAGCTGCGCGGGGTATGCGTGGACACGCTGGAGTGGGCGCTGCGCGAGATGCGGGGGCCGGAGGGGGGCTTCTACAGCGCGCTCGACGCCGACTCGGAGGGCGTCGAGGGGCGCTTCTACGTGTGGCGGCTGGCCGAGCTCGAGCGGCTGCTGGGCGAGCACGACGGGGCTGCCGCGGCGGCCTGGCTGGGCATCGGCGAGGAGGGCAACTTCCACGACCCCCACCACCCCGAGCCAGGGCTCAACGTGCTCCAGGATCGCGGGCCCCGGCCCGCCGCGGAGCTACGCGAGAGCATCCGCTCGCGTCTGGCGGCGGCTCGCGAGCTGCGCGTGCGGCCAGGCCTCGACGGCAAGCGCCTGACGAGCTGGAACGCGCTCATGGTGTGCGCGCTGGCCGACGCGGGCGCGGCCCTGCCGGAACCCCGCTACACCGAGGCGGCGGTCGCCTGCGCGGAGTTCATCGAGCAGCACATGCACACACCGGAGGGCCGGCTGCTGCGGACCTTCAACGAGGGGGCGGCCAGGATCGACGCGTACCTCGAGGACCACGCCTATCTGCTGGAGGCCCTGCTGGTGCTGTTCGAAACCACCTGCGAGGAGCACTTCTTCCTCCGCGCCCGGGCCCTGGCCGACACGCTGATCGAGCGCTTCGCAGACCCCGCGGAGGGGGGCTTCTTCTCGACCGCCGCCGACGGGGAAGGCCTGATCGTGCGCCGCAAGGACCTCGAGGACTCGCCGATCCCATCGGGGGCCGCGAGCGCCGCCGTGGGCCTGCTGCGCCTCTACCAGCTCAGCGGGGACCCGGTGTACGAGCAGCACGCCCTCTCGGTGCTCGAAGCGCGGGCGGAGCTCGCCGGTCGCTACCCGGGCGCCTTCGGGCATCTGCTGCAGGCCCTGCACTGGCACTTCGCCCCCGTGCGGCCAATCGCCTGCGCGGTCCCCGGCGACGCCTGAGCCGGGCGCCCCGGCGAGGCCCGTGTCGGCCCGCACCCTCGCGGCGCCCGGCGGATGCCCGCTCTCTCAGAGGATCGCGAGGTAGCGATCCAGCTCCCAGCTCGTGACCTGGACGCGGTAGTCGTCCCACTCCTGGCGCTTGATCTCGACGTAGCGGTTGAACATGTGCTCGCCGAGGGTGCGCAGCACCAGCTCGGACTCCGCCGTGATCTCGATCGCCTCGCCGAGGCTCTCGGGGAGCTGGTCGACGCCCAGGCGCCTGCGCTCCTCGCTGGAGAGGTGGTAGAGGTTCTTCTCCATCGGCTCGGGCAGCTCGTAGCCCTTCTCGATCCCCTCCAGCCCCGCCTGGAGCAGCACGGCGAAGGTCAGGTACGGGTTGCAGGCGGGGTCCGGGCAGCGCAGCTCCATCCTCGTGGCCCGCTCGCGGCCGGGGTGATACAGCGGCACCCGCACCAGCGCAGAGCGGTTGCGGCGCGACCAGGCCACGTAGACGGGAGCCTCGAAGCCGGGCACGAGGCGCTTGTAGGAGTTCACCCACTGGGCGAAGATCGAGCAGATCTCGCGGGCGTGCTTGAGCTGGCCCGCGATGAAGGCCTTGCCGACATCCGACAGGAAGTACTGGTCGTCGGGGTCGTAGAAGGCGTTGCTCTCGCCCCGGAACAGCGACTGGTGGGTGTGCATCCCGGAGCCGTTCTCCCCGAACAGGGGCTTCGGCATGAAGGTCGCATGCCAGCCGTACTTCATCGCGAACTCCTTGACCGTGATGCGGTAGGTCATACAGTCGTCGGCCATCTTCAGCGCGTCGGAGTAGCGCATGTCGATCTCGTGCTGGGAGGGCCCGACCTCGTGGTGTGTGTACTCGACGTGGATGCCGAGCTGCTCCAGCGCCAACACCGTCTCGCGGCGCACATCGGAGCCCGCGTCCAGCGTGGTGAGGTCGAAGTAGCCGCCCTGGTCGAGCACCTCGGTGGAGCGGGAGTCGCGGAACAGGAAGTACTCGAGCTCGGGACCCACGTTGAAGGTGTCGAAGCCCATCCCCCGGGCCCGCTCGATCGCCCGGCGCAGCACGTGCCGGGGGTCTCCCTCGTAGGGTGTCCGCTCAGGGGTGATGACGTCGCAGAACATGCGCCCCACGCCCTGCTCCTCCGGGCGCCAGGGCAGCACCGCGAAGGTCTCGGGATCGGGCATCGCGATCATGTCCGACTCCTCGATCGCGTTGAAGCCGGTGATCGAGGAGCCGTCGAAGCCCATCCCCGCTTCGAAGGCGTCATCGAGTTCGGCCGCGTTGATCGAGAACGACTTCAGCTGGCCGAGGATGTCCGTGAACCAGAAGCGGATGAAGCGGATGTTGCGCTCGGCGACGAGCGCCTTCACGTCCTCGGGGTTCTTGGGATGCTCCTCGGCCACGGGCTACGGGACTTATAACCGAGCCCTCGGGGGCCCGCTATCGACGTGTGGCCAAAGAGCCGCGGCCGCCGGCCTCAGCGCCCGGCGACGGCCGCCACGAACGCGGCCACGTCTTCGGCTTCCTTGCCCTGGTAGAGCAGCGCCGGCATCTGCCCGTTGCCACGGGCCCGGCCTTCGAGGATCGCGTTCAGGACGAGCGCCCGGCGGCCCGCGTTGGTCGAGATGTCCTCGCCCACGCGAACGTCGAGGTCGGGGCCGGTGCGGGCGTAGGAGCGCACGGCTTCCAGCGAGTGGCAGTAGACGCAGGAGTGGGCGAACAGTTCCCGGCCCTTGGTCTGGGCGGCGTTGAGGTGCACCCCGCCGACGGCCTGGCTGGCCTTGTGGTTGCCGTTGTCCGCCAGCACGAGGGCGGGGATCGCCAGCCCGAAGGCGACGAGCACCACGACCCCGAGGATCGTCAGGCGCCGGCTGGTCTTCGACTCGGGGGGCAGACTCTCGCCGGCGGCAGCGGCGGCCCCGCCGCGAGCGGAGCTGCGACGCATCGCCACGAAGAACACGGCCAGGCCGAGGATCAGCCACAGCAGGACGACGACGTAGACCATTTGCGGGCAGGAACATATCGGGTCCCCCTCCGTGAAGCCCCTGGTGGGCTCCGTGAGGGACCTGCTCGGCCTCGATGAAGCTCCTCTTGGGCTTTAGCGGCCCTTATGGCCCGTGGCTATCGTGGGGGGCGAATCGCCCCACCGAGGCAAAGGCGCACGTTGAACTTCCTTCGCCGCATCTCCCTCACCCGCCTGCTGTTGCTCTGCGGAATCGTCGTGGGCGTGGGCATCGGCGCGACGGCGCTGGCCTCGGCCCTCGGAGCCGGCCCCACACCCGCACCCAAGCCGCTGGCGCAGGCGATCCACGATGGGCTGGCGGCGCCGGCCCCGGAGGGCATCTCGGCGAACATCCAGCTCACCGACCAGCTCCTCGAAGGGGCCGATCTGGCCAGCGAAGGCAGCGGCGACGGCGACGGCGACGGCGGTGGCGGCGGATCGTCGCTCACCTCGAGCCCCCTGTTCACGGGCGGCTCGGGACGTCTGTGGGCCTCCAAGGACGGGCGCTTCCGCCTCGAGCTACAGGACCAGTCGGGTGACACGCAGATCATCTACGACGGCCACACGCTGGAGCTCTACGACGCCGCCACCAACACCCTCTACCGCTACACGCCACCGAAGGAAGAATCCGGCGAAGAGGCCTTGAGCTCCGGCGACCGGGCCAACGAAATCGACGTTGCTCCTCCCAACGGCAGGCAAGGCGCCCACGAAGTGCCCTCCGTGAGCAAGATCGAAGAAGCGATCTCCCACCTGCGCAAGCACGCCTCCGTCTCCGGCGCCGAGCCCACCGACGTGGCCGGCCAGCCGGCCTACACGGTGAGGGTGGGACCCGACGAAGCCGGCAGCCTGTTCGCGGGGGCCGAGCTGTCCTTCGACGCGAACCACGGCACCCCGCTGCGGGCGGCCCTTTACTCGACCGCCGCGTCGTCGCCGGTGCTCGAACTCGCGGCCACCGACATCTCCTACGGACCGGTGCCGAACTCGGTCTTCACGATCGACCCGCCGGGGAACGTGAAGCTCGAAGACGTCAAGGTCGAGAGCGCCGGGCCCGAACAAGGCGCCGGCAACGGCGCCGGTGCACACCACCAGGGGGCCAAGCCAAAGGTCGAAACACGCGGCCACGGCCCGGGGACGATCGTGGTCGTGCAGACCAAAGCCAAGGGGTCCGGCTCCAGCGACAAGCTCGAAGGGCTGCCGCAGGTGAACATCAACGGCACCAAGGCCAGCGAGCTGCGCACCGAGCTGGGGACGGTGTTGAGCTTCGAGCGCGCCGGGGTGCGCTACCTGCTCGCGGGCTCGGTCTCGCCCGGGCAGCTCGAAGCCGTCGCGCGTGGCCTCTAGCGCTCTCCCCGAGCCCCAGCCGGTCAAGGCGAGGGGCCTGGTCAAGCGCTACGGGGAGATCCTCGCGGTCGACCACGTCGACCTCAACGTGCGCAGCGGGGACGTGTACGGGTTCCTCGGGCCCAACGGGGCCGGGAAGACCACCACCCTGCGGATGGCCCTGGGGCTGATCACGCCCACGGAGGGGGTGGTGGAGCTGTTCGGGCGCGACCCGATGCACCACGGGGCACGCGCCCTCGAGGGGGTGGCGGGGTTCGTCGAGGCCCCCCGTTTCTATCCCTACCTGAGCGCGCGCAAGAACCTCGAGCTGCTCGCCGCCCTCGACGGGGACGGCGCCGGCGAGCGGATCCCGGAGGTCCTCGAGACTGTCGAGCTGACCCCCCGCGCGCGCCACAAGGTGGGTGGCTACTCGCACGGGATGAGGCAGCGCCTGGGGATCGCGGCGGCGCTGCTGCGCCGGCCCCGGCTGCTGATCCTCGACGAGCCCGCCACCGGGCTGGACCCGGCCGGGATGCGCGACATGCGCTCCCTGATCCGGCGCCTGGCCGACGGGGGCATGACCGTGCTCTTGTCGTCCCACCAGCTGCCCGAGGTCCAGGAACTGTGCGACCGCGTGGCGATCGTCGACCGGGGCCGGGTCGTCTACGAGGGGGCGCTGTCGGATCTGCGCCGCCAGGGGGGCACCAGCTACCGGCTGCGCACCGGCGACGACGGGCGCGCACTCGCGCTGCTGCGCTCCCACGCCGGGATCGGCCAGGCGGCGAGCACGCCGGGAGGGATCGAGTTCCAGGCCCAGGAGCAGGACGTCGGCGAGCTCTCGCTGGCCCTCGGACGGGCCGGGATCGCGATCCTGGCGCTCACCCCCCAGCTGGCCACGCTCGAGGATCTCTTCTTCCGCCTCACCGAGGGGGCACCCGACGGCACGGTGGCAGAGCAGCAGGGGGTCAACGGCAACGCCGTTGCGGCCGCGGCGATCACCGACGACGGGGCCGCCCGATCCCGTACGGAGGCTTCGTGAGCGCGACGAGCACCGGCGCCGGCACGCTCCCGGCCCCCGCCCGCCAGCGCACGCGGCGTCCGCCCACGACGACCGTGTACCGCTGGGAGCTGCGCAAGCTCATCTCCCAGAAGCGCACCTACCTCGGCCTCGGCCTGATCGTGATCCTGCCGCTGATCTTCATCCTCTTCCAGAACCTCCACCACCATCACGACCGTGGCGGCCAGAGCATCTTCGAGGCCCAGATCACCCAGTCCGGGCTCGCCACGCCGGTGCTGATGCTGATCTTCCTGTCGGCCTTCATGCTGCCGCTGGTGGCGTCGCTGGTGGCGGGCGACATCGTCGCCAACGAGGACGGCAACGGGACGCTCAAGACGATCCTCACGCGCTCGGTCGATCGTGGACAGGTGCTCGCCGCGAAGACGGCGGTCGCGTTCACCTACGCGGCGGTGGCGGTGTTCCTGTCGGCCACAGTGGCGACCGTGGGGGGCGTCGCGTCCTTCGGCTTCCACTCGGTCGTGAGCCTGTCGGGCACGGTCGTCGCCGCCGGCGAAGGGCTCGCGCTGGTGTACGCCTCCAACGCCCTGTACCTGATCCCGATGGTGGCCGTCGTGAGCATCGGAGTCCTCTTGTCGGTGGTCACCCGCAACAGCGCGGCCGCCGTGGTGGGGACGATCGGGAGCGTGATCCTGCTCTACATCATCTCCGGGATCCCCGGTCTCGAAGGCGCGCGGCCGTATCTGCTCACCCAGCAGTTCCAGGCCTGGCAGGGGCTGCTGCGGACGCCCACCGACTGGGCCCCGATCACGCACTCGATCTGGCTGTGCGCCCTGTATGCAGTCCCGGCGCTGGTGGCCGCCTACCTCGTGTTCCTGCGCCGCGACGTGGCCGGCGGCTGACGCGCGGGCTTCGTCGCGTCGCCGGGCAGGGCACCGCGGTCAACGGACCGCGGCTCGGCACTCCCGCTCAGGAGACCTCGGCGGGGAGCTCGACGAGCGAGAGCTCCACGTCGCCCATCATGCGGCGGGCCTCGCGGGGGTCGATCATCCCCGTTCCCAGGCGGGCGGTTGACTCCGCGCCGCAGGCAACCCCGAAGCGCAGGCACTGGTCGGGGGCGCGGCCCTCGTAACGGGCGGCCAGGTAGCCCGCCAGGAAGGCGTCGCCCGAGCCGATCTTGCCGACGGCTTCGCGCGGCTCCAGACGGGCACGCTTGACGAGCCGCTGCCCGTCGACCTGCAGCTGCGCCACGCATCCGTCGGGGAGCGTCATGATCGCCTCCCTGGAGCCCAGCGCCGAGATCTCGGCGACCGCCTGGGAGCGCTCGTCCTCGCTGGCGAACTCGTGGCCGACGAGCTCCTCGGCCTCGAGCACGTTGGGCGAGACGAGGTCCGGCTCGGCGCGCATCGCCTGGCGCAGGGGTTCGCCGTCGGTGTCAACCACGGTCATCACCTCGAGGCGCTCGAGCTCGCGCACGAGCGTCGCGTACAGGTCGGGCTCCACGCCCCGCGGCAGCGATCCCGCGAACACCACGATGGCGGCGCCGCGGGCGAGGTACACGAGCTTGTCCTTGAAAAGTTCGACCTCGCTCTCGGACACCTCGGGGCCGCGTTCGTTGATCTCCGTCTGCTGCCCCGAGGTGGGGTCGAGCACCGAGGTGTTGGTGCGCGACTCGTCGCGGATGCGGACGAAGTCGTTGAGGATCGACTCCTCGGTGAGCTGCTCGACGATGTGGGTCCCCGTCGCCCCGCCGGCGAAGCCGGTGGCGATCACGGGCTGGCCGAGGGCCTTCAGCGTGCGGGCGATGTTGACGCCCTTGCCGCCTGCGGCCGTGTGTTGTTCCACGGTTCGATGGCGCCGCCCCGGTCTGAAGTTCGGCACCGCCAGCGACTTGTCGATCGCCGCGTTGAGCGTGACGGTGATGATCATCTCTTGGTCGCTACCCGCCTGCACGAGCGCCCATTCCGCTCGGTCCCGCGGGCGCGAGACAACAGGCTAGCGAACCGGCTTCGGTCTCCCTCAGGATTGCGTGGACAGCGCCCATGCCTGCTGGCGCAGGCGCTCGGCGGCGGCCCGCGCTGCGTCGGCCGGCTCGCCTCCCAGCTCGCGGTAGGCGTTCGCGATGCTGCGCGAGGCGCTCACCAGGCCTCCCGCTCGCCCGGGCGCGAAGGCGGGCGCGAGCGAGGACACCTCGCCCCCCTGGGCGCCGACGCCGGGCAACAGGAAGGGGGCCGACGGCATCAGCTCGCGTGCACGGGCCAGGTGGCCGGGCTCGCTGGCGCCCATCACGGCACCCACGTCGCTGAGCCCGCCGGCGCCCCGGCCGCCGGCGCCGAGACGCTCGACGACCGCGGCCAGGCGCTCCCACACCGCTCCCCCGCCGGCCAGCGGCAGGTCCTCGACATCGCGGGCCCCGGGGTTGGAGGTGCGAACGAGCAGGAGCACCCCGGAGCCGGCGCTGCGGGCAGCCGTGAGGAACGGCTCCACGGCATCCAGCCCCATCAGGGGATTGACGGTCGCGAGGTCGGCACCGAGTCCCTCGAGCCGGCCGGCCGGCGTCTGCAGACCGCCGTAGAGCGAGGCGGCATAGGCCTGGGCGGTGACGTCGATGTCGCCCCGCTTGCCGTCCGCGATCACGAGCAGGCCCAGCTCGCGAGCCACCGTCACGAGCGCCCCGAGCAGATCGCGCCCGGGGGCCCCCAGGACCTCGAAGCGGGCGAGCTGGAACTTGACGGCCACGCACGCCGGTGCGGCGGCGATCAGCAGGGCATTGCACTGCTCGGAGATCGCGTCGGCGGTGGCCTGCGAGGGAGAGCCGCCACTGGAGACTGCGAGACCCGGCCAGAGATCGAGCGGGTCCGGATCGAGTCCCAGGACGATCTGGGACTCGCGCTCGGCGACACGCGCGACGAGCGTGTCGCCGAAGCTGCGGACTTCTGTCAGCGGGCCTTCACAGCACTCTTCAGAGCGCTGCCCGCGGTGAAGCGCGGCACCCTCGATGCGGCGATCTGGATGCGCTCACCGGTACGTGGGTTGACCCCGGCACGCGGGGCCCGGTCGCTGACGTGGAACTTCCCGAACCCCGAGACGGTCACGTCGCTGCCGCGCCGCAGGGCGTCCTCGACGGTGGAAAGCATGGCGTCGACGGCCTTCGAGGCGTCACTTTTTGTCAGCTCGGCGCGATCGGCGACCTGTTCGACCAGCTCGGACTTCGTCACTTCTGCCCTCCTCGTTCGTACGGCAGGTGAAATGGGCACAGAAACAGCGCGGCGAAGCTAGCAGCGCCCGCGGACGGCACCCGGCGGCATGACGCGCCCGGCGCCGTCGCCCGCCACACCCCCGCCCGGCGCCGGCCAAACCCGGGACCCTGTGCCCGGCGCCTCCGGGGCCGCCGCCCGCCGCTGCATCGGCGACACTCCCGGTCGATGGCCATCGACCGAATCGCTTGGATTGCGACCGTGCTGGTCGCGTTGTTGACGGCGTTGCTGCTGCTGATATCCGGCTACACAGGCTACGCCGGACTCGGCCTCGCGGTCGCGATCGCGGCGGCCATCAACCTCCTCTAGGGGGGTCGCCGGTCGCCTGCGGGGGGCCGCCCGCAGGCGGATCGCCGCGCGAGGAGTCCCCGGCCAGCCACGCGGCGAGCTCCCTGGCGGCCCGGCCACGGTGGCTGATCGCGTCCTTGGCGGCGTCGCCGAGCTCGGCCATCGTGGAGCCGGACGGACCGTCGTCGGGTTCGAAGGCGGGGTCATAGCCGAAGCCGCCGCTGCCCCTCGGCGCGGCGGCGACGCGGCCGCGGCAGCGGCCCTCGAAGCAGCGCTCCAGGCCGGCCGCGGGATCGACATAGGCGATCACGCACACGTACTCGAGCGGGCTGCCCGTGGGGGCCTCCCGCAGCAGCTTCTGCAGGTTCTCCTCGTCGCTGGCGTGCTCGCCGGCGTAACGCGCGGAGCGGACCCCCGGGGCCCCTCCGAGCGCCTCCGCACAGATGCCGGAGTCGTCGGCGATCGAGACCGCTCCGGTCTGCCGGGCGGCCGCCGAGGCCTTGCCGAGCGCGTTGCCGGCGAAGCTGTCGGCGTCCTCGGGCGGCAGCCGCACATCGTCGGGGAGCGTGCGCAGCGCGATCGAGAGCGGCCCACCGGCGGCCAGCAGGCGCTCGAACTCGCGTCGCTTGTGCTCGTTGTGGGTCGCCAGCAGCAGCTCGCGGTCCCCGTCTGGGCCGGCGCCCCCGCCCTCTCCCGGCCCGGCGGCGCTCACGCGCCCGCGGCGGGATCCGCCCCGGGGGGATCCTCGGCGACGGCCTCGATCACCTCGTCCTGGATCGCCCGCAGCTGCTCGATCCCGACGGCGGCGAGGGCCAGCAGCTCGTCCAGGTGCGCCCGCGAGAGGGGCGTCCGCTCGGCCGTCGCCTGCACCTCCACGAGCCCACCCTCCCCGGTCATCACCACGTTCGCGTCCACCTCCGCGGTCGAGTCCTCGGAGTAGTCGAGGTCCAACAGCGGGCGGCCGTCGACGATCCCGCAGGAGATCGCCGCCACCGATCCGGTCAGCGGCGAGCGCTCGAGATCCCCGTCCCGCTGCAGTCGCGAGCAGGCCAGAGCGAGCGCCACGTAGGCGCCCGTGATCGAGGCGCAGCGGGTGCCCCCGTCGGCCTGCAGCACGTCGCAGTCGAGGTAGATCGTGCGTTCCCCGAGCAGCTGCAGGTCGATGACCCCGCGCAGGGAGCGGCCGATCAGGCGCTGGATCTCCACCGTGCGACCGTCCGGGCGGCCACGGCTGACATCGCGCTGGCGGCGTTCCCCGGTCGAGGCCGGGAGCATCCCGTACTCGGCCGTCAGCCAGCCCCTGCCCTGCCCGCTCATCCAGCGGGGCACGCCCGCCTGTGCGGAGGCGGTGCAGATCACCCGGGTCTCCCCCACCTCGATCAGCACCGAGCCGGTGGCGGTGCGCATGAACCCGGGCTGGATCCCGGTGGGGCGCATCTGGCGCGCGTCGCGTTCGTAGCTGCGCGTCGTCGGCCCCGGCACGGGCGCCATCATTCCAGAGGCGCTACCGTCGCGGTTCGCTTGCGCGCACTGGTCATATCGAACATGCGCCCGGACGCCGCCACTCCGGGCCGCGGGAGCTTCGTCCGGGATCAGGTTGCCGCCCTGCGGAGGATCCGCGGGCTCGAGGTGGAGCTGTTCGAGTTCGGCCCCGGACCACGCGAGCTGGCCGCTGCGGCCGTGCAGCTGCGCCGCCGCCACGGGCCGCCCTCCACGCTCAGCCGCCGCCCCGCGGCGGCCCCGTTCGACGTCGTGCACGCCCACTTCGGGCTGACGGCCTGGCCGGCCCTGGCGGTACCGGCGGGGGTGCGCGCCGTGACCCTGCACGGAACCGACGTGTCCCATCCGCGCACCCGCCTCGCCACCGCGCCCGTGCTCGGGCTGATGCAGATCGTGGCGGCGGTCTCGGCGGCGCTCGTGGAGGAGCTCCCGGGCCGCCGGGCGCGCTCGCGCGCGCTCGTACTCCCCTGCGGCGTGGACCTGGAGCGGTTCGTGCCGATGTCCCGCGAGCATGCCCGCCTGGAACTCGGCCTCGATCCGGAGCGCCGCTACCTGCTGTTCCCCGCCGACCCCGCACGGCAGGAGAAGCGCTACGACCTCGCGCTCGAGCTTGCCCGCGCCTCGGCCACCGAGCTGCTCACGCTCGGGCACGTGGCGCCCGCGGAGGTGCCGCGATGGGTCAACGCGGCCGACGCCGTCCTCGTCCCCTCCGACCGGGAGGGCTTCGGCCTGGCCGTGCTCGAGGCGCTGGCGTGCGACGTGCCGGTGCTCGCCACGCCCGTGGGCATCCATCGGGAGGCGCTCGACGGGGTCGCCGGGACGATCTGCGAGCCGTTCTCGCTGGAGCGCTGGAAGGAGGCGCTGGCCGAGGTGCTCGGAGGCCGGGACCCCCGCGTACAGGGTCGCTCGCGCGCCCAGGAGTACTCGAGCGACGTGATGGCCGCCCGCGTGCACGGCGCGTGGGTAGGGGCACTCTCGCAACGAGGCTGACGGCGGCGGGTTAGCATGGCGGTCGCAGTGGAGCAGCAACCCGCCTCACCCGCAGGGCCGGAGGAGCGCCCCGGCTTCATCGCGCGGGGCCGGAGCCGCCGCCGGCTGCGCTTCCTGCGCAAGGCCCGCGAGCTCGCCTACCGGGACCTCGGCGGTCTCGTCTTCAACCTGCACCGCTTCGGTCAGCGAAACGACGCGCTCGTGCTGGCGAAGCTGACCACGCTCTCCCACATCGACTCCGAACTGCGGGGCCTCGAAAGGACCCTCCACGAACCCCAGCCGATAACGGTGCTGAGCGAGGCGGGGATCACGGCCTGCGCCCGCTGCGCCGCGATCCACTCCAGCGAGGACCGCTTCTGCCCCAACTGCGGCCTGCCCCTGCACCGCCACGCCGACCTGCCCGCCGATCTCCGCACGGGCTCCTCGCCTGCGACCGCAACGCCGGGCACCTCGCCCGCGCCGCCGGCCCCGGGTGCCTTCCAGAGCAGCTTCGCCCCGCCCCCGCCCGTGCCGAGGGGCGGGCCCGGCGCCGCGCCCACCTCCCAGGAAACCGCCGCCCACCCGGCCGTGGCGCCGCCGCCCACGCCGAAGCCGCCGGAGCGTTCTTCGCCGGCCACACCCGCCGGGGCGACGCCCACCGGCGCCACCACGGCAGCCGACGGGCCCGCGGGGGCCACACCCGCCGGGGACCCATCGGCGGCAGCCGAGCAGGCCAGAGCTGAGCAGGCCGTGGCTGAGCAGGCCGACGACGAAGCCACGGCGATCGTGCGCCCGCCCGCGACGCAGCAGTGAGCTGGCCGGGCCAGCCGGCGGCGGCCTCCACGCCCGCGGGAGCCGAGCCCTCGTCCGCCGCGGTCAGCTCCGCCGTGCCCGCCGGGGCGGCGCCGGCGGAGGCCTGCCCGCTGTGCGGCTCACCCCTGCAGACGGACCAGGACTGGTGCCTGCACTGCGGCGCCGCGGCACACACGCGCCTGTCTGCGACACCCAACTGGAAGGCCCCGGTGGTGGTCGCGATCGTGATCGCCGCGCTGCTCCTCGGGGTGCTCGCCGCCGCGCTCGTCAAGCTCGCCCGCGGCTCCGGGCCGGCGCCGCCCGCGGTCACGAGGACGATCACGGCCCCCAGCGCGACCACGACGCCCGGGAGCACCACCCCCGGGACGACCACCCCCGGCGCGGGCGGTACCGCGCCCCGTGGCGCGACCGGGACCACGACGCCCGGCGCCGCGACCCCGACCTCGCCCTCCTCGGGGGCGGCGTCCCCGTCTCGCTGAGCCTCGGCGGATACGGTTTCGGCCGATGAGCCGGCCTGCGGCCAGGTCCCTGCAAGCCGAGATCGCCGTGGTCGGCGCCGGGGCTGCCGGACTTTACGCGGCGCTGTGCGCGGCCCGGGCGGGGGCACGGGTGGTGCTGGTATCCGCCACGCCCCTGGCGCGGACCGCCAGCTACTGGGCCCAGGGGGGGCTGGCGGCGGTCCTGGCGGGGGATGACAGCTTCGAGCTGCACCTGGCCGACACCGAGCGGGCGGGACGCGGGCTGGTGCGCCGCTCCGCCGCCGAGATCCTCGTCAGGGAGGCGCCGGGGCGGGTCCGCGATCTCGAGCAGCTCGGCGTTCACTTCGACGCCGACCGCTTCGGCCAGCTCGCGCTCGGTCTCGAGGGGGGCCATTCGGTGCGGCGGGTGGTCCACGCCGGGGGGAGCGCGACCGGCAGGCGGCTCGTGCGCCAGCTCTCCGCGCTGGCCGCCGAGGATCCGCATGTGCACGTGCGCGAGGAAGTGCGAGCGAGGGCGCTGTGGTGCCGGGACGGACACTGCCTGGGGGTGGTCTGCGACGACGGGGCGGTGATCGCGGCCGGCGCGACGATGATCGCGACCGGGGGCGCGGCGGCGCTGTGGCAGCGGACCACCAACCCCCCCGGATCCCAGGGGGTGGGCCTGATGCTGGCCCGGGCCGCCGGGGCGCAGCTGGCCGATCTCGAGCTGCTCCAGTTCCATCCCACCGCCGTGATCGGGCTCGCCGGCCGTGAGGGCTTCCTCGTGACCGAGGCGATCCGCGGCGAGGGGGCGACCCTGCACGACGCCTGCGGGGAGCGCTTCGTGGACGAGCTCGCCCCACGCGACGAGGTCTCACGGGCGATCTGGGAGCGCCTCACGGAGACCGGCGCCGTCTCGGTGGGGCTCGACATGCGGGCGGTGGATCCGGGGCACTTTCCGAACGTTTTCGGCGCCCTGCGCGAGGCCGGGCTGGACCCCGCCAGCGAGCTCGTGCCGGTCGCCCCGGCGGCCCACTACATGATGGGCGGGATCGTCACCGACCTCGACGCCCACTCGAGCGTGCCGGGCCTGTACGCGGTCGGTGAGGCCTCCTGCACGGGCCTGCACGGCGCCAACCGGCTGGCCTCCAACTCATTGAGCGAGTGCTTCGTGTTCGCCGCGCGGGCGGTGGAGGCGGCACTCGGCCGCGCCGGGGACCCGCCGGCGGGCCCGGAGCCGGACGAGGCGGACTCCCTGCGGGAGCTGCCGGCGCCCCCGGCCGCCGGCGCGGAGGTCCGCCGGGCACTGTGGGAGCGGGCCGGGATCGTGCGCGAGGCGGAGGGCCTGGAGACGCTGCTGGAGGTCGAGCACCCGCTGGTGCGCGATATCGCCCGCTGCGCGCTGACGCGGAGGGAGTCCAGGGGCGCGCAGCTGCGCTCCGACTACCCCGAGCGGGACCCCTCGATGGACGGCCGCCACGTGGTCCTGGAGCGCTCCGGGGGCCCTATCTGGCAGTCCTGGGACTGAAGCGCTCCTTTTCGCCCGCGGGCGTGTTCCAGCGTGAAAGGACTTAGTCCGTACGGGAGTCTCAACACTTTGGCGGGTGTGCTCCTGAACCACGGATCTCGTCGAGAACGAGGGAGGGAGTCCCAAACAAACCATGTATCAGTTCAGTCGCGCGATCTACAGGGAGCTGGCTCCCCGGATCATCGAACCGCCCACCGACTCAACCCCGGGCCGCCGCCAGACCGCGGTCCTCAGCGCCTGCGAGAGCGTTATCACGCGCCTCGCCACCGAACCGCACTACTTCGCCCATCCGTCGAGGACGCTGTTCTGCGACATCCGCAGCTACTTCTCGATGTCCGACCAGGCCTACGTGCTGAACGTCGTGACGCGGTACCTCACGTTCGCCCAGCAGTACCTGATCGAAAACCCGGCTGAGTGCTACGCCGCCGTCGGCGGCGCTCCGCCGCAGTGCCGGGCCACCACGCGCAAAGGGTCCGCCTGCCAGCGCACACCGCTGCCGCACAACGGCTACTGCCCGTCCCACCAGCACCTCGCCGACACCGAGGACCGCGAACCACTAGCGGCCTGACGTACGCTCCCGCCCAGTGCTACTGGGCGTGGATGTCGGGGGCACCTTCACCGACGCGGTCCTCGTCGACGAGGACCGCGGACTGCACACGGCGAAGGTCCCCACCACTCCCTCCGCCCAGTCGGAGGGAGTGCTCGAGGCGATCCGCCTCGTGCTGGCGGCAGCCGGGGCCCAACCCGGGGACGTGGGCCGCTTCGCGCACGGGATGACGGTCGCCACCAACGCGCTGCTGGAGGGGAACACGGCGCGCACCGCGCTGATCGCGACGGCTGGCTTCGAGGACGTGATCGAGCTCGGCCGCCAGAACCGCCCCCACCTGTACCGGCTCTGCCAGTCGCCGCCCCCGCCGCTGGTGCCGGCCGAGCTGCGCCTCGGGGCGCACGAGCGCCTGGGACCGGAGGGTGTCCTGCGGCCGCTCGAGCAGGCCCACGCGCGTGAGCTGGCGGTCACGCTGGCGGACGCCCGGCCGCAGGCGGTGGCGGTGTGCCTGCTGCACTCCTACGCGGACCCCGCGCACGAGCAGCTGCTGGGAGAGCACATCCACGAGCTGCTGCCCGGCGCCGCGCTGTCGCTGTCCAGCGAGCTCGTGGGCACCTTCCGGGAGTACGAGCGCACCGCCACGACCGCCCTCGACGCGGCGTTGTCCCCGCTGCTGTCCTCCTATCTGGGGCGCCTGCAGCGGGAGGCCCGAGCCGGAGGCCTGCCCGAGCCGCAGATCATGCAGTCCTCGGGAGGGCTGACCGACTCGGGGCGGGCCGGCGCGCACGCCGCGCTGACGGTGCTGTCCGGCCCCGCCGGGGGCGTCGGAGGGGCCTCGCTGCTGGCGGAGCTGGCGGGCGAGCGCCAGGTGCTGTGCGTGGACATGGGCGGCACCTCCTGCGACGTATGCCTGATCTCCGACGGGGACGTCGGGGAGACCGCCGAGCGCCTGATCGGCGGCCGCCCCCTGGCGCTGCCGGCGCTCGACATCCAGACCGTGGGCGCGGGCGGCGGGTCGATCGCGTGGCGTGACGCGGGCGGAGCGCTGCGGGTGGGCCCGAGCTCGGCCGGAGCGGTCCCCGGCCCCGCCTGCTACGGGCTCGGGGGCGAGCTCCCGACGGTCACAGACGCCAACCTGGTGCTCGGACGGCTGCTCGAGGACGCCCCCCTGGCCGGTGGGGTGCGCCTGCGGCGTGAGGCGGCCGAGCGGGCCCTCGGTGGGCTCGCCTCGGAGCTGGGCCTCGGGCTGCTCGAGCTGGCCGAGGGCGTGGTGCGGGTGGCGGAGGCCGAAATGCTCGCCGCGCTGCGGCTCGTGACGATCGAGCGCGGGATCGATCCCCGCGGGCTGGTGCTGCTGCCGTTCGGCGGGGCGGGCCCGCTGCACGCGGCCGCCCTGGCCGATCAGCTCGGCATCTCGCGACTGCTGTGCCCGCGGGCTTCGGGGGTGCTCTCGGCGCTCGGCCTGGCAGCCGCCGCACCCCGCCGCGACCATGCCCGCAGCGTGCTCCTGCGCGGAGTCTCGCTCACGAGCACGCGCGTGGCGCAGGAGCGCGAGGCGCTGCTGGAGCGCGCCGCCGGGGCGCTCGCGCCCGCGTGCGACACGAACTGCGCTATGCGGGACAGTCCTTCGAGCTCGCCGTCGACGAGGAGCTGGCGCTCGGGCCGTCGGGCCCCGGGTCGGCCCCCGGATCGGCCCCCGCGCCGGCCGGCCTGGGCCCGGAGCAGCTGCGGACGGAGTTCGCCCGCGAGCACGAGCGCCGCTACGGATACAGCGATGCCGCCGGGGAGCTCGAGCTCGTGACGATGCGGATCTCGGTGTGGGGCCCGGCGCCGGCGCTGGCGCCCGCGCCATCCACAGCTGCTGGTCCGGCTCCCGAGACGAGGGAGATCGTGTTCGGAGGAGAGGGCGTGACCGCGCAGGTGTTCAGGGGCGAGCCGCCGCCGGCCACGCGGATCGCGGGTCCGGCCCTGTGGGCGCTGCCGGAGGCGACGCTGCTGGTGCCGCCGGATTGGCACGGCGAGGTGGATCGCTTCGGCAGCGTGCTGCTCGAGCGGGACCGCGGCGGCACGGCGGGGCGGGGATGATCGACGCGATCGAGCTGCAGCTCGCCACCGGCGCCCTGCGGGCGGCCTGTGAGGAGATGGCGGGGGTGCTGGTGCGCTCGGCCCACTCGTCGAACATCAAGGAGCGCCGCGACGCCTCCACGGCGCTGTTCGACGCCGACGGCCAGATGGTGATGCAGGCCGAGGCCATCCCCGTGCACCTCGGGGCGATGCCGGCGGCGGTGGAGGCGGTGATCGGCGCCGGCCACGAGCCGGGCGTGTCCTGGATCCTCAACGACCCCTTCGCCGGAGGCACCCACCTGCCCGACATCACCGTGATCACGCCGGCCTTCCACGACCGCCGGCTCGTCGGCTTCGCCGTCAGCCGCGCCCACCACGCGGACGTGGGGGGCCGGCTGCCCGGGTCGATGCCGGCGGACAGCCGCAGCCTGCAGGAGGAGGGCGTCGTGATCGCACCCCAGATCCTCGACGAGGAGTCGTTGGTGCGCCTGACGGCCGCGATGCGCCAGCCGCAGGAGCGCCGGGCCGACCTGCGTGCCCAGCTGGCCGCCAACCGCGTCGGCTGCGCGCGCCTGTCCGCGCTCGCCGGCGTGCTCGGCGCAGGTGGCCTGCGTGAGGCCACCGACGAGGTGCTCGACTACTGCGAGCGGCGCACGCGTGCGTGCCTCGGGGCTCTGCCCGACGGTGTGCGCAGCGCGCGCGACGTGCTCGAGGCCGCCGGGGGCGATCTGGCGTTGACGTTGCGGGCGGAGATCCACGGCGAGCAGATGACGCTGGACTTCAGCGGCAGCGCCGAGCAGTACGAGGGCAACCTCAACTGTCCGCTGGCCGTGACCCGCTCGGCCTGCCTGTTCGCGCTGCGAGTGCTGACCGACCCGGACATCCCCCCGACTGCCGGCGCCTACCGGCCGCTGGAGTTGCGGGTGCCCCCCGGATGCCTGCTGAACGCCCTGCCGGGCGCGGCCGTGGCCGCCGGCAACGTGGAGACCTCCTCGCGGGTGGCCGACCTCGTGCTGAGCGCCTTCGGCTGCGCCCAGGGGCAGGGCACGATGAACAACCTCTCGCTCGGTAACGACTCGTTCTCCTACTACGAGACGCTCGGGGGGGGCCAGGGGGCGTGCGCCGACGCCGACGGGCCGAGCGGCGTCCACGTCGCGATGAGCAACACCCTCAACACCCCGGTGGAGGCGCTCGAGAGAGAGTTCCCGCTGCGGGTGATCAGCTACGGACTGCGAAGGGGCTCCGGCGGCGTGGGCCGCCACCGCGGCGGCGAGGGTGTCGTGCGCGAGCTGCAGGCGCTCACCGAGATGAGCTACTCGCTGATCGCCGAGCGCCGCCGCCATGCACCCGCCGGAGCCGACGGCGGAGCGCCGGGGGCCGCCGGCCGGGACCTGCTGGACGACGATCCACTGCCCGCGAAGGCCACGGGCACGCTCAGGGCCGGGCAGCGGATCCGCATCGAAACCCCGGGTGGGGGAGGATTCGGGCGTGCCCGCTGAGCGGATCGGCTTCCTCGGCCTGGGGATCATGGGCTCGCGGATGGCGGCCAACGTCGCCGCCGCGGGCTACCCCCTGAGCGTCTGGACGCACACGCCCGGGAAGGCCGGGCGCTGGGCATCCGAGCACGGAGCGAGCGCCTGTGCGACACCCGCCGAGGTGGCGGAAGGCAGCGAGATCGTCGTGAGCATGGTCGTCGACGGGGCCCAGGTGGCGAAGGTGCTGACCGGCGAGCAGGGCGTGATCCGCGGCGCGGCGCCGGGGCTGGTGTGCGTGGACATGTCCACGATCGGAGCTCAGCGCACCCGCGAGCTCGCCGCCGTCCTTGCCGACGCCGGGGTGACCCTGCTCGACGCCCCCGTGACCGGGTCCTCCCCGCGGGCCGAGGACGGGACGCTCACGATCATGGCGGGAGGGGACCGCCAGGCATTCGAGCGCGTGAAGGCGCTGCTGGAGACGATGGGCGAATTGGTCGTTCACGTGGGCGAGCTCGGGCAGGGCCAGACGCTGAAGCTGATCAACAACTCGCTCGGCGCGGCGAACGCGGCCGCGGTGGCGGAGGCGCTGGTGGTGGCGGACGCTGCCGGGATCGACCTCGACGCGCTCGTGCAGGTCGTGATGGCCGGCTCGGGGGCCTCCGCCCAGCTGGAGCTGAAGGCGGGGCCGATGCGCGAACACGACTACACCACCCTCTTCAAGACGGCCCACATGCTCAAGGACGTGGACCTGTGCCTGGGCGAGGCCGAGCAGGCGGGCGTGCCCTTCCCGGCCGCCGCACACGCGCGCGAGGTGCTCACCGCCGCCGTGGGCCGCGGCCACGGCGAGGACGACTACGCTTCCGTGGTCGAGGCGGTCGAGGGTTTCGCCGGGCGGAGCCTGAAGTAAGCAGTAACACTCCGCGGTCGTTCTGGGCGTAAAATTGCGTCGGTTTGCAGGCGATTTGGGATTTTCGCTGAGGTTTCGTATCTTTACGAAGCTGTAACGGCCGGGTCCTCACGCGCGGAGGAGCCGCCCGGTAGGTCCCTCGTCGTCCCTCCTATCCACCATCCAAATAGCCATGCCGATCGCTTTCAGAGAGTGGGCCGTGACGGTCCGTGCGCTGGCCGAAGGAGAGCAGCTCCTGACGCTGCGCAAGGGCGTGCTTCCGCAGGCGGGCAAACCGTTCCGGCTGCCCCACCAGCGCTTCTTCCTGTACCCCACCTTCGAGGACCAGCCGGGTGACCTGGTGCGCGAGTCCCACCAGCCCGAGCTGCGCCGGGCGCTCGAGGAGGGCGTCTGGAGCGACGGCGAGCCTCCGCTGCACACGTTCGTCTCGGGGACCCCGCTGCAGCAGCCCGACCGCGTGAGGATCCGCGCCTGGGCCGAGGTCAGCGGCCACTTCACGGTGCAGGACCCCCGCTGCGTGGACGCCCTGTCGCCGTTCTACGTGTGGAGCACCGACTACGCCGAGAAGCGCCTGCGCTGGCGCGGACGCCAGCCGCTGCACGTGCTGCTGCTGCGCACCTACCGCATCCCCCGCCCGGTGACGGTCAAGGTCAAGGACGAGTACTCGGGCCCCAGCGCCTGGATCGAGCTCCAGCGGGAACTCCCCTTCGAGGGGACCCCGGTGCTCTCCGACGCCGAGTTCGAGCGCGCCTCCGAAGAGATCCGGGCGATCACCACCGAGGCCGGCCAGCCGGTCCTCGCCTAGCCCGGCTGGGCAGCGGCCTCGCCCGGCTCGCCGGGCGGGGGATGATGCTGGGCGCTGTAGGCGAGCACTTCACGGGCCGCCTCGACCGCCGACTCGGGCACCAGCACGTCGCGGGGGCCGACGACGGGTGCATACACGGCCATGATCGCGCGACCCGAACTGAGAATGCAGGGGATCCCCTCCTCGAGCAGCATGCCGGCGATCAGCTCCGCCTGTACGAGGTTGGCGGCGCGGGCGATCTTGACGGGGCACCCTTCGGTGTAGAGGGAATTGACCTTGCGGCCGCGGCGGCGACTCTCGCCGGCGGCGGCCTCGCCGCGTTCGGGGTGCACGAGCGGCATCCCGCAGGACCTGCAGAAGCGCTCGACCTCGCGATGGGGGCGCAGGCAGCGGGGACACTCGAGCTCGCGGGCCATCACGTCACCTGCAGCTCGACCGGGCGGACCTC
>Ga0335085_10003527_pt1 | contig 26934 bp, 23 predicted proteins | sample Lox_Sample_45_FD_206712 | JGI IMG/M metagenome (GOLD analysis project Ga0335085, IMG submission 206712) | Soil microbial communities from Loxahatchee National Wildlife Refuge, Florida, United States - Lox_Sample_4.5 | ecosystem: Environmental > Terrestrial > Soil > Wetlands | place: USA...
GCAAGGGCCGCGACGCCGATGCGCTCGCCTTCCGTCGCGATGTGCTGGACTTCCGCAATTGCCTGCTGGTCGAGCAGCCCAACGGCGATTTCGCGCAAACCATCGCGCGGCAATTCCTGTTCTCCAACTGGCAGGAATTGCTGATGGGTGAAATTGCATTGGCTCCCGAGCCGAGGCTCTCGGCCATCGGTGCCAAGGCGGTGAAGGAAATCGCCTATCACGCGAAGTTCGCCAGCGAATGGGTGGTACGGCTGGGCGACGGCACAGACGAAAGCCGCGCGCGTATGATCGCAGGCCTCGACTGGATGTGGCGGTTCGTCGACGAGCTGTTCGACAAGAAGGACGGCGCGCCGTCGCATCGCGCCGAATGGGATATGCGGATCAAACGTACTTTGGATGAAGCCGGTTTGGAGCATCCGAAACCGCGCCGCGGCGCCATGGGCGGGCGGAAAGGGCATCATTCCGAACACCTCGGACATCTGCTGACGGAAATGCAATTCCTGCAGCGCGCCTATCCGGGAGCAACATGGTGAGCGCCGTTGCCCACGCTTCTCTGAAGGATCGGGTCTTCGACATTCTTTCGCATGTGCCGGACCCGGAGATTCCCTGCGTATCAGTGGTCGATCTCGGCATCGTGCGCGGGGTTCGCGGGCAAACGCTGGTCATCACGCCGACCTACACCGGCTGTCCCGCTACGATCGCCATCGAGCATGACATCCGTGCCGCGCTCGATCGCGCCGGCCTGTCTCAGGTGCAGATAGAAACAACGCTCACCCCGCCTTGGACGACCGACTGGATCAGCGATGACGGCCGCGCGAAACTGCGCGCCTACGGCATCGCACCGCCGCCGAAAGGCGCCGCCAAACATTCATTGCGGGAAACGCCCGCCGAATGCCCGCGTTGCGGCTCGTCGCATACCGAAGAGATCAGCCGCTTCGGGTCGACGCCCTGCAAGTCGCTCAACCGGTGTCTGGATTGTCACGAGCCGTTCGATCGCTTTAAGTGCCACTGAATGTCGATCAACGCGGGTTTTCACAAGCTGACGATTGCCGAAGTGCGCCGCGAGACAGCGGACGCCGTGTCCATCCGTTTCGAGATTCCGGCGGCATTGCGCGAAATCTTTGCATTCAAGGCAGGCCAGCATCTCACCTTGCGTACCACGCTTAAGGGCGAGGATGTGCGGCGCAATTATTCCGTCTGCGTCGCGCCCTCCGAGAACGAGATGCGCATCGCCATCAAGCAGATGCCGGCGGGCCATTTCTCCGTTTGGGCCAACGCAAATCTTCGCGAAGGCCAAACAATCGAAGTGTTGCCGCCGATGGGCCGCTTCATCGTGCCCGAAGCTGGGCGCGAGAATGCCTATTACGTGGGACTTGCTGGCGGCTCCGGCATCACACCGGTGATCTCGATCATCAAGACAGTCCTGGAAACACAACCGGGCGCCCGTTTCGTGCTGCTCTACGGCAACCGCAACACGGCTTCGGTGATGTTCCTCGAAGACCTGGCGGGTCTCAAGAACCGGTACATGGGACGGCTCGAGCTCTACCACTTTCTCGAAGACGAAGCGGAGGAGATCGAGCTGTTCAACGGACGCCTCGACCGGGCCAAAGTTGAAACAGTCCTCGATGCACTGATCGATGTGCCATCCGTTGATTCGTTCTTCATCTGCGGTCCGGGCCCGATGATGGACGGTGCGGAAGCCGCGCTTCTCGCCCGTGGCGTGCCAGCGAATCGCATCCTTATCGAGCGGTTCACCACCGGCCAGCTTTCGGCCGAGCAATTGGCCGAACAGGAAGCGCGCCAGCAGAAAGCCGCCGGCACGCAACTGATCGTCACGCTCGATGGCCGCCGCGCAAGAATCAGCTTCGATCCGGCGAAGGGAAACATCCTCGATTGCGTGCAGGCAGCCGGAATGCCCGCGCCATACGCCTGCAAGGGCGGGGTATGCACAACCTGCCGGGCTAAAATCCTCGAAGGTCAGGTGACGATGACCAAGAATTATGGTCTGACGGAGCGCGAGGTTGCCGACGGCTATGTGCTGACCTGCCAGTCCGTGCCGGCGACCGAGCAAGTGGTGCTGAGCTACGACGAGTAGCCCGAGAAAGACGAGGCCATGTTCGAAGATCTGCATGCGCGGCCGATCGATCCGCTGCTCGACATCATCCGCCAGTTCCGCGAGGACACCCGCGCCAACAAGATCGACCTCGGTGTCGGCGTGTTCCAGGACGAAAGCGGTCGCACGCCGATCCTCAACACGGTGAAGAAGGCCGAGGCCCATCTGCTGGAGACACAGGAAACCAAGACCTATCTCGGCGCCGATGGCGATCGCGAGTTCGCCGAAGCCGTGGCCGCGCTGGTGCTGGGTGATGATCTCGCCGGCCGCAGCAACCGCATCACCTTGCAGGCGCCCGGCGGCACAGGGGCGCTCAGGCTTGGTGCCGAGCTGATCCGCCACGCCAAACCCGATGCGCAAATCTGGCTAGGCCGCCCGACCTGGCCGAACCACGAACCCATTTTCAAGGCGTCCGGACTCGCCATCCGCGATTACCGCCACTTCGATGTCGCCACGCAGAGCCTCTGCTTCGACGAGCTGGTGTCGGCCATGGAATCCGCGAAGCGGGGCGATGTGTTCGTGCTGCACGCCAGCTGCCACAATCCGACAGGCGCCGATTTCACGGCCGATCAGTGGCAGGAGATCGCCAACCTCTGCACCAGTCTCGGCCTCGTGCCGTTTCTTGATTTTGCCTATCAGGGTCTCGGCAACGGACTTGACGAGGACGCCGCCGGTGCCCGCGCCCTCATCGCACAGGTGCCGGAAGCGCTGATGGCGACCTCGTGTTCGAAGAATTTCGGCCTTTACCGCGAGCGCACCGGAGCCCTGTTCGTGTTCGCACCAGGTGCGCGGATCGACGCCATCCGATCCAACCTGTTCGGCATCGCGCGCGCCAACTACTCGATGCCGCCGGACCATGGCGCCGCCATCGTCCGCACCATTCTGCATGATGCGGGCCTTCGTGCCGAATGGCAGCGCGAAGTGTCTGAGATGCAGCGGCAGCTGCGCGCCACGCGAATCAATCTGGCAAATTTGCGCATCAACAGCCTAGATCTGTCGGCATTGGCGCACCAGAACGGCATGTTCGCGACCCTGCCGCTGACGCCCGCGCAAATTGCGCGCCTCAAGCAGGAGCACGCCATTTACATGGTGCCGTCAGGTCGGCTAAACATTGCAGGCTTGGTCGCGGCAAACCTCGATGCGTTTGGAAGCAGCCTGCAGGCTGTCATGACCGACGCCGCCGCCTAGGTTCTTACGCGGTAGCCACGACGATGTGCAGTTGTGGAGATTGCGGAATCTGCTCGAGCCGGAAGTTTGTCTGCCAATGGGTCTGCGATGAGGCATGCAGATAGTCGGGGCGGAACCCTGCTGCCTTAGCCAGTTCGACAGAATTCAGAATCTCAAGGGATTCCTCGCCGATGTGGATCAAGCCTTCGGCGCGCATCTGCTGCAACACGCGATTGACGTAGGGGGTCGTGAGGCCGGTGCAATCCGCAATGTCCTGTTGGCGCAACGGGAAGGGGATTGAGGCCTCGCAGGCCAGACCTGTGTGGCGCAGCCTTCGGTCGAGCTCCAGCAGCAGGTGTGCGATTCGGGGGAATGCTGGCCGGCGACCGAGATTGACGGCCCTTTCCTGGAGGATCGCGCCATCGCGGAGTCCGGAGAGCAGAAAAGCCGTCGCCAATCGCGGATAAAGTCTCTGCGCTTCCTCGAATTGCTCACGCGAGACGGAAGCAACCGTGCAGCAGGTCAGCGCGGCCGAGGAATGCAGCGCGGACTTGTAAAGCAGGCATTCGATCCCGGTGATTTCGCCTGGCAGCCGGAAATTCAGGATCTGGCGGCCGCCATCCTTGAGTTGGCGGTATTCAATCAACCAACCCGACAATACGATGAAGAATTCATCACACGGCCGATTCTCGTCGATCAGCTTGCGTCGCGGTTTCAGCGACAGGGTGCTCTCGGTCAGTGAGACGAGGTGCCGGCGTCCACCCTCGCTTAAGGTCATGAGCCGACTGAGGTTTTTGGCAACCGGCGGCTCCCACTCATCAACCACGGCACTGCCTCAATTGTTCCCATTCGCCAACGCGGGACCTCGAAAACAGTTGCAATTGGTAGGTTAGATCCGGTGTCGCCTCAGCTAACGGTTCACAAAAGGTTCCCGATCCAGATCACTTTCGAGGAAAGTGTCCTTCCCTCCAGCGCGTCGGAAACATCCCCTTCAAGTCACCAGATGCGCACGCGTTGGTCTGGCGCAACGTAGAGCTTCTCGCCCGGTTTCGCGCCGAAACTCGCGTACCAGGCGTCGATGTTGCGTACGACTCCGTTGACGCGGAACTGACGCGGACTGTGCGGATCGCTGACGACCTGCCGTTTGACGAAATCGTCGGTGACCTTGCCGCGCCAGGCTTGCGCCCAGCCGAGGAACACGCGCTGATCGCCCGTGAGTCCGTCGATCACCGGCGCAGCCTTGCCGTGCAGCGATGCGTGATAAGCATCGAGTCCGAGTGTCAGACCGCCGAGATCGGCGATGTTCTCGCCCATGGTCAGCTTGCCTTTGACATGCACGCCGGGAAGCGGTTGGTAGCCGTCGTATTGCGCGCCGAGCTTCGTGGCGCGTGCTTCGAACTTCGCCGCATCGTCCTTTGTCCACCAGTCGCGCAAGCGGCCTTCCGCATCGATCTTGCGGCCCTCGTCGTCGAAGCCATGCGTCATCTCGTGACCGATGACGCCGCCGATGGCGCCGTAATTGATTGCCGGATCGGCGTTGGGATCGAAGATCGGCGCCTGCAGGATGCCAGCCGGGAACACGATATCGCGAAGGTTTCCGTTGTAGGCGTCGTTGGTTTGCGGCGTCATGCCCCAATCGCTGCGATCGACGGGCCCAAACAGGCGGTCGGAGTAAAACGCCCAGTCAAACGCAGCGGCGCGGCGCACATCGCCGACGAGATCGTCATCGGCAATCTCGAGCTTCGCATAGTCACGCGGGTGGTCCGGATAACCGACCTTGATGTTGTAGGTGTCGAGCTTCTTCAGCGCTTCCTTCTTGGTCGCCGGTCCCATCCAGTCGAGCTTTTCAATGCGCGCGTGGTAGGCGGCCTTCAGATTGGCGACCAGCGCCTCGATTTTTGCCTTGGCTGACGGCGGGAAATATTTCGCCGCGTAGAGCTGGCCGACGCCGAATCCCATTGTGCCGAACGATCCGAACCCGCCGCTGGCAAGAAAATCGCCGCCGCCGACTGCCGACACGGCGCGCTTCCAGCGCACGCGCTGCTGTTGCTGGCCGGCAAGCGTCTTCTCGCGCAAGTCGAAATAGGCGTCGGCAAAAGGCTTCGAGAGATATGGCGCCGCGCCATCGGCGATGTGGAAGGCCTGCCACGCTTGCAACGTCTCGACCGGTGTCGCGGCATAAACGGCGGCGAGTTTCGAGAACGCGGATTTTTCCGCGACGATGACGCGATTGATCTTCGAAAGATTGGCGTTGTCGAGAAAGCCCTTCCACCCAAAGCCAGCTGTCAGTGACTGAAGCTGCGCAACCGACATCGGATTGTAGGTGGCGATCGGATCGCGCTGCTGTTCCTTTGTCCAGCTGGCGTCCGCGACTTTCGTTTCGAACGCGACGACATCCTTGGCGCGCGCATCTGCGTCCGGCCAGCCGACGAGGTTGAGCAGCTGCGCGACATAAGCCTCGTACTTGGCCTTCTGTGCCGCGAATTCCGGCTTCAGGTAATAGTCGCGGTCCGGCAGCCCGATCCGGCCTGGCTCAGATAGACGGCGTAGTGCTTCGGATCCTTGAGATCGACATCGATGCCAAAATTGTAGAGCGTGCCATCGAAATCGGAACTGGCCTTGCCCATCAGTGCGGCCAGGTCATCGCGGGTTTTGGCCGCGCGCACCGCATCGAGTTCCGGCGCAATCGGCTTGGCGCCCAGTTGCTCGACGCGGCCCTCATCCATGAACGCCTTGTAGAAGGTGCCCATCTTCCCTTCGAGATCGGTCGGCTTGTGCGCCGCATGCGCCGCGGCTTGCTCCATCATGTCATGCAGGCGCGCTTCAGTGCGGTCGGTCATTTGCAGGCGCAGGCTGATTCCAGGCTTGTCCGGCGGGATCTGCGTCTTGTCGAGCCAGGTGCCGTTGGCGTAGCGGAAGAAATCGTCGCCGGGTTTGACGGATTTGTCCTCGCCGGCTGCATCGAAACCCCACGTGCCGTATTGCGGCTTACTGGTACCCGGTGGGTTGTCGGAGAGTGCTGCCAGCGGCGCAGCCACGCATGCGGCAAGTGCAACCCAGAGCAACGAACGCATGGCGACGGTCATGATCGATTCCCTTCGACTTTGAGAAGCTGGCCCCTAATATCGCCATTGCAGAAGAAGCGCAGCGCAAAATCAAGGAGTGGCAATGGCACGGGTGGCGTTCATCGGCTTGGGTGTGATGGGCTATCCGATGGCGGGCCACCTGGCTCGTGCTGGCCATCACGTGGTTGTGTTCAACCGGACTCGTTCTCGCGCCGACGCCTGGGCAAAGGAGTTCGCCGGACGCTCCGCGGCCTCGCCGGGCGAAGCCGCTTCCGGCGCTGAATTTGTGCTCGCCTGCGTGGGCCGCGATTCCGATGTTCGCGAAGTGACCCTGGGAGAGAACAGCGCGTTCGGCGCTATGGGCAAGGGTGCGGTGTTCGTCGACCACACGACGGCCTCTGCCGGGTTGGCGCGCGAATTGGCCGAAGCGGCACGGAGCCGCGGATTCTACTTCATCGATGCGCCGGTTTCGGGCGGCGAACAGGGCGCCAAGAATGGACAGCTCACCATCATGTGTGGCGGCGATGCGGAGGCCTATTCGCGGGCCGAACCCATTCTACAGGTCTACGCGAAACAGTGCCGGCGAATGGGGGAAGCCGGCGCCGGCCAGCTCACCAAGATGGTCAACCAGATCTGCATTGCTGGCACCGTGCAAGGTCTGTCGGAAGGCTTGAGCTTCGCGCTGGCCGCGGGCCTCGATGCGGAAGCGGTCATTTCCGTCATCTCGAAGGGTGCCGCGCAATCCTGGCAGATGGAGAATCGGTACAAGACGATGCTGGCGGGGCATTTCGAGCACGGATTCGCGGTCGAATGGATGCGCAAAGACCTTGGCATCCTGCTCGAGGAGGCGCGGCGCAATGGAGCGTCACTGCCCGTGGCCGCGCTTGTCGATCAGTTCTATGCCGATGTGGAGAACCTGGGCGGCAAGCGCTGGGATACGTCAAGCCTGTTCGCGCGGCTCGAGGCAACGCGGAAGGCAAAGCCATGAGCGGCGAACTCATCACGCTGGAGACGATTCGCTCGGCGGCAGACCGCATTGCGCCTTATATTTTCTGCACGCCGATCGTCCGGACGACACCGACTGGCCATAGTCTCAAGGCCGAAAATCTGCAGCCGGTCGGTGCGTTCAAGATCCGTGGCGCGTTCAATGCGATCCTCTCGCTCAGCGAAGACCAGCGCGAACGCGGGGTGGTCGCGCATTCCAGCGGCAATCACGCGCAGGCCGTGGCCTACGCCGCGCACCGGCTCGGCGTGAAGGCCGTGATCGTGATGCCGGAGAATGCGCCCAAGGTGAAGCTGGAGTCGACACGGCGCTGGGGTGCGGAAATCCATCTCGTGGATTTCATGGGCAATGCGCGGTTCGAATTGTGCGAGCAGCTGGCGCGCGAGCGCGGCTTCACCATCGTGCCCCCATTCGATTCGCTGACTATCATCGCCGGCACCGGAACGATCGGCCTGGAAGTTTTGGCCCAAGCACCCGACACGAGACAAGTGTTCGTACAGGTCTCGGGTGGTGGACTGATTTCGGGTGTCGCGGCCGCAATCAAACAGACCAACCGTTCGATTCGTGTCGTCGGTGTCGAGCCGGCATTCGCCAACGACGCGCAGCAGAGCTTCCGCGCCGGCCACATTGTGCGCGTTCCGCCGCAGGAGACAGTGCGTACCATCGCCGACGGTTTGCGGGTTTCGCAGGTGGGCAACATCCCTTGGCCGCACATCCAGGCGTTCGTCGACGACATCGTCACCGTGACGGAAGATCAGATCAAGGACGGAATGCGCCGGATTGCGAGCGAGGCCAGGCTCATTGCCGAGCCAAGCGGCGCTGTGGCGCTTGCCGGCGCCATCACCTCCGGATCAGACGCGAAGACGACCGTCGCCATCGTCTCCGGCGGCAATGTCGATCCGGCGATGTATGCATCCATCCTCACCGGCTGAATCCATGCACGCGATGCGCCTCGAACGGATCGGCGAACCGCTTCGCGAACATGACAGTGCGGCACGCGGGTTGGCGAAAGGCGAGGTGCGGATCGAGATTGACGCGTGTGCCGTTTGCCGAACGGATCTGCATGTGGTCGATGGCGAGCTGCCCGATCCGAAACTGCCCATCGTGCCCGGCCACGAGATCATCGGCCGTATTGCAGAGCTTGGCACCGGTGTCACACAATTCCACATTGGGGATCGCGTTGGCGTGCCATGGCTTGGCTGGGCGTGCGGGGTCTGCGAATTCTGCCGGCGTGGCGAGGAGAACCTTTGCCCACACGCGAAGTTCACAGGCTTCACGATCGACGGCGGCTACGCGACCGAAACGATCGCCGATGGCCGTTTCGTTTTTCCCATCCCATCGAACTATTCCGACGAAGCGGCCGCGCCCCTGATGTGCGCGGGCCTGATCGGCTGGCGCTGCCTGAAGATGGCTGGCGACGGCCAGCGGCTTGGCCTGTATGGTTTCGGCGCGGCCGCGCATCTGATCGTGCAGGTGGCGAATTTCCAGAAGCGTGAGGTCTATGCCTTCGTAACGCCGGGGGACGACAAGGCAAAGCGGTTCGCGCTCGATATGGGCGCGGTGTGGGCCAGTGACTCGACCGAAGCTCCACCTGGGCCACTCGACGCCGCGATCATCTTCGCACCGGTCGGTCCTCTGGTGCCTTTGGCGCTCAAAGCCGTGAGGCCCGGCGGCACTGTCGTATGCGGCGGGATCCACATGAGCGACATTCCGTCGTTTCCATATTCCATCTTGTGGGAAGAGCGGATCTTGCGCTCCGTTGCCAATCTCACGCGCAAGGATGCGCAGGAGTTCCTGGCGTTCGCGACAGTGAACGTGCTGCACACATCAACGACGACATATCCGTTGAACGATGCCAATCGCGCGCTGGCTGACTTGCGCGAAGGACGGCTCTCTGGCGCTGCGGTGCTGAAGCCTTAGCTGTCGCCGATCGCGATCGCCTCGAGTGCGTCGAAATCGCGGATGATGGCGTGGTGGCGGTCCGGTGTGGTTATCACGCGCAGCGTCTTCAATTCGGTCAGCACGCGGCAAACCGTTTCGATGGTGAGGCCAAGATAATCGGCGATGTCCTGCCGGCTCATCGGAAACTCGACACGATCGCGGACGCCCCGTCTCTTGGCGAGCTGCAGCACGAAGGATGCCACGCGTTCCGTTGCCGTTTGACGTCCCAGCATCACGAGATGATCCTGTGCCGCCGAAAGTTCGCGCCGCAGCGAGGCCATGAGTTCGCGACGGACTTCCGGCATATCATCGCTCAACTGCTCGACTTGCCAGCGCGGATAGCAGATTACAGAAACTTCAGTGAGCGCTTCGGCCGTGAGCGAGTGCGCGTCTTTGCCTTCCAGCGCGAACATGTCACCGGGCGACAGGAACTGCGCGATCTGGCGGCGGCCATCTATCATCACTCGCGACAGGCGAACGAAACCCTTGAGCAGCCGGTAGGCGTATCGAGCGGTGTCGCACTCGCTGAAGATTGTTTCATTGCGCGCGAATTGCACGATCGTGCCAATCCGCTCGAGCGCCGATGGTTCGCCACCCGGCTCGAAGGCGGCGACGATCGATTGACGAGGGTCGAAGGAACGCGGGGCCTGATCGGAGGCTGCCATGTCCAGCATCTGAGGTCCCGAGTGGAGGCCGCGAGTACTGCAGAAGAATGGCTGTTCGGCGAAGCTGGCGAAATCAGGGGTCGTACGTAAGGATATTCGCGTAGTCAGGCGCTCGCCGCGCAGGCCCGTTCGATCCATTCGAGCAGGAGGTTTTCCGGCACCGGTTTCGCCAGTGTGGCAAGGATGCCGGCGCGCTCGATACGGCCCTCGAGCCTGGGATCGCCATTTGCAGTCACGAGCAGGGCCGGAACCCGCACGCCGCGCGACCGTAGCATCTCGAGTAGCTCCAGTCCGCTCATGCCGGGCATGTGGAGATCGAGCACGAGGCATGTGCACTCAATGCCTTCAGGATCATCCAGCAGATTCTGCGCCGAGGCGTAGTCGCGCGCTCGGAAACCAAGTGATTCCAGCAGCAGCCGCATGGAATCCCGGACCGGCTCGTCGTCGTCGACAATCGAAACGATTTTGTGCTGCGCGTGCATGATTGGTGACATCCCCGACGGCTGACTGTAGCCGGCCCTGACTCACCAGCGAGATAGGGAAACTACCTAGGGGGTGTGGCAACTGCCGACCTAAGTGTCCGGTTTGACGGAAAGAGTCATTCGCACGAGTTCAGCCAGGCTTTTGGCCGCCATCTTGTCCATCACCCGGGCCCGATGGATCTCGACCGTGCGAGGCGAGATCGACAGCTCATGGGCCACGATCTTGTTGGGCTTTCCGGCAACCAGGAGGTCGAGTACCTGACGCTCCCGCTCCGTCAGTTGTGCGAGCCGCTGCTGGAGAGTCCTCGCGTCGGCATCCGCGGCTGCGGCGGCCGAGACATGGGCCAGCGCGCGACGGACGCTGTCCAGTAGGGCGGTGTCCTCGAAAGGCTTTTCCAGAAAGTCGACCGCGCCGGCCTTCATGGCGCGCACGGCCAAGGGCACATCGGCATGTCCCGTCATCAGGATCATTGGCAGAAAGCATTGGCGCGAGCGCAGTTGCTCCTGAAGCTCGAGCCCGTCCATCCCCGGCATGCGGACGTCGGTCACCACGCACCCGGACTGCTGCGGTCCGTCACCGGCCAGAAATGCAATCGCGGATTCAAATGCCCGGACGTGGTAACCGGACGATTCGAGAAGCATCGTCAGCGAGTCACGCATTCCGGCATCGTCATCGACGACAAAAACAACCAGGTCCGCAGGCATTTCAGCGACGCATAGTTCGACTCCAAAACTATATCAACCCGACGCAGCCCTACCCAACATGATTGTTCATTCCACGTTGCACTCCCGTTTGAACCAGCCCAACAGGATCGGATTGCCACGCGTCCGGGACTGACGCACTCTATGACCTGGAGGGCTCGCGCATGATTCGGGTTGGCATCGGCGGCTGGAATTTCCCGCCCTGGCGCGGAACCTTCTATCCCAAGGGTCTGGCGCAGGCGAAGGAGCTGGAATTTGCCAGTCGCACACTCAGCTCGATCGAGATCAACGCCACCTTTCATCGCCTGCAGAAGCCGGACAGTTTCCGCAAATGGGCCGACACCGCGCCGGACGGGTTCAAATTCGCCGTAAAGGCGTGGCAGTTCGCGACCGCAAAGAAGGACTTGGGCGAAGGCGCTGGCCTCATCGAGAAGTTCCTCAACACCGGGTTCACCGAGCTGAAATCGAAGCTGGGGCCAATCCTGTGGCAGTTCACGCCGACGCGGAAATTCGACGAGGCGAATTTCGCGGCGTTCTTTTCGCTGCTCCCTGGCGAGTTGAATGGTGTGCCGCTGAAGCACGCGATCGAAGTGCGGCACGAAAGTTTTCTCGTGCCGGAGTTCGTCAAGCTGTGCCGCAAACACAATGTCGCCATCGTGCTGGCAGACTCGCCGAAATATCCGCTGCTGGCCGACGCGACATCCGATTTCGTCTACATGCGGCTGCAGCGCACCAACGAAAAGGTCGCCACCGGCTACACCACGAAAGAGATCGCCACCTGGGCCAAGCGCGCGCAGGAATTCGAAAGCGGTGGTGCGCCGAAGGATTTGCCGGCGCTTGCATCGGCCGCGCCGAATAAAAAGCGCGACGTCTTCGTTTACTTCATATCCGGCGCCAAGGTTCGCGCCCCGGCGGCGGCGCAAGCGCTGATCGAGCAACTGAAGAAATAGCTAATCGGAAACGGAAGCGCGAAGCCAAGGAACCAATTTTTCAGCGTCACGCCTTGCGCTATCGAAATCGGTGTAAAGACGGCTCAGAGGCTCGCAGTACCAGACGAAATACTCCTCACCCTCTGTTTCGCACCGACGAAGCTCTTGGGAGAAGAAGTGAAAGGCACCATCAGCCCGTCGAACAAATCGAACTCGCTTCCTGCCGTCTCCGTTGATCAAAGTTTCAATCCGAGGAACACCGAGCAATTCGGTAGGCCAGTCCTCGATTGCCTCCATTCTCAATTTACTTCCTTGAATAATGATCGGCGATCACGCGGGCAATCGCCATGGTCACGCGCTTGCCGGTCGGGATGTGGAGGAATTCGTTGGGGCCGTGTGCATTCGAATGCGGCCCCAGCACGCCCGTGATGACGAACTGCGTCTCAGGAAATTTCTCGCCCAGCATGCCCATGAAGGGAATCGTGCCGCCTTCGCCCATATAGGCTGGCGGCTTGCCGAACGCTTCTTCCGAGGCATGCGCGACCGATTTCTCCAGCCAGGATGCCAGCGCCGGCGCGTTCCAGCCGGTCTGTCCGCCTTCGGATTCGAATTCGATCTCCGCGCCGTAGGGCGGATCGATCTCCAGCGCCGACTTGATGCGCGACACAGCCTTCTCGCCATCGAGCGTCGGCGGAATGCGGATCGAAAGCTTCGCGGTCGAATAGGGCAGCAGCACGTTGCCGGCGTTTTCCGGCGCGGGATATCCGTCCATGCCGACGACGGCCAGCTGGGGCCGCCAGGTGCGGTTCAACGTCAGCTCCGCCATGTCGTCCGACATCGGCTTGATGGAACCGGCGAGCGGAAATTTGTCGTACACCGCGGTGCCGAGAATGCGCGCGGCTTCCTTCGCCTGCTCGATGCGCTGCGGCGGAATCTGCACATAGAGTTCCGGCAGGCGGATCGCGCCGCTCGCCTCATCCTCGATGCGAGAAAGCAGCGAACGCAGAATGCGGAACGACGACGGCACGATGCCGGACGCATCGCCCGAGTGCACGCCTTCCGTCAGCACCTTCACCGTCAAGGTTCCTGCCGCGATGCCGCGCAAGCTCGTCGTCAGCCACAGCCGGTCGTAGTCGCCACAACCGGAATCGAGGCACACCACCAGCGAGGGCTGGCCGATGCGATCGAGAAGATGATCGACATAGAACGGCAGATCGTAGCTGCCGGATTCCTCGCAGGCCTCGATCATCACCACGCAGCGGGCGCGCGGCACGTTCTGTTCTTTCAACGCTTTCAGCGCGCCGAGCGAGGCATAGATCGCGTAGCCGTCATCGGCCGAGCCGCGGCCGTAGAGCTTGTCGCCCTTGCGGACCGGAACCCACGGACCAAGGCCTTCCGACCAGCCTTTCATCTCCGGCTGCTTGTCGAGGTGGCCGTAGAGCAGCACGGTGTCGGCCGTGTTGCCGGGAATATCCATGAAGATGAGCGGCGTGCGGCCGGGGAGGCGCGCCACTTCCAGCGTGGCGCCGGGAAACACTTCAAGCTCTGCCTTCGCCCACGCTTCCATCAGCTTCACGGCATCGTCCATGTAGCCGTGCTCGGCCCATTTCGGATCGTAGGCCGGCGACTTGTTGGGGATGCGGATGTATTCGGTGATGGAGGGGACGATGGAATCGTCCCAGAAGGTTTCAGCGAAGCGCTTGAGCTTTGCGGTATCCATGGGCGGTGTTTCCCTGTAGCAAGGGCCCATCCTAGCAGCGCGAGGAGAACGGATGAAACTCGCAACCTTTGAGACCGGTGGACGCGAACGGATCGGCATCGCGCTGGGCGACGGCCTGATCGATCTGTCGCGCGCCGCCCCAGATCTGCCGCCGGACATGAGAGCGCTGATCGCGGCTTGGGCTGATGTCGGCGCACGGGTGCAGCAGATCGCGCGCGAGGCCAAGCCGGATTTCAAGGTGGCGGAGGTGCGGCTGCTGGCGCCGGTGCCGCGGCCGCAAAAGATCCTCGCCATCGGGCTCAACTACGCCGACCACATCGCCGAAACCGGTCGCGAGGGACCCAAGGAGCAGACCTGGTTCTCGAAAATGCCGAGCGCGGTGAACGGGCCCTACGATCCGATCCAGATTCCGCGCGCCTCGTCCGCCATCGATTACGAAGCCGAGCTGGTGTTCATCGTGGGCAGGCGCTGCCGCCACGTGACGCGCGAGGACGCGGCATCGGTCGTGTTCGGCTACTGCGTCGGCAACGACGTTTCGGTGCGCGACTGGCAGTTCGCCACCACGCAATTCGTGCTCGGCAAGTCCTTCGACACGCACGCGCCGTTCGGGCCGTTTATCGTGACGGCTGACGAAGCGGGCGATCCGCACACCCTCGGCATCCGCTGCTTCGTCAACGGCGACAAGCGGCAGGAATCCAACACGCGCCACCTCATCTTCAACGTGTTCGACCAGATCGCGCATATCTCCAAGGCGCTGACCTTGGAGCCCGGCGATGTCATCTACACCGGCACGCCGTCCGGTGTCGGCTTCGCCATGAAGCCGCCCAAGTTCCTCGTTGCCGGCGATGTTGTGCGGGTGGAAATCGAGCGCCTTGGCGCCATTGAAGCGCGGATGGAGGCGGAGGGCTGACCACGCTCAAATCTTGCCGCTCGGAGACGAAAAAGGCGCAGTTTCTGGCGCAGGTGCTGGCCACCGCGGCCTGAAACAACCTTGCCTTGACGCGGCTTTCCTGACGCGGATATTGCCGCCCGGCCAGTTCAGGGGCTGGCAAGCACGACCCGAATAGTCGGGCGTGACGATCCAGGGTGATCCGCGCATGTCGGCGCCAGAGTTGAAGAAGAACAGACCGTCGTTGTCGCTGCGGGTTCCGGCACCGAAATGCCGCCCGGGCGATGCACCGGATTTCAGCAAGGTCGATCTGCCGGCTGCTGGCGCCGTGCCGCGCCCGCCGGTCGATGTGGCGCCGGCCAAAATTCGCGACCTCGCCTTCTCGCTCATCCGCGTGCTGGACGAGAAAGGCCGCGCCGTCGGCGACTGGAATCCGAAGCTCGATGCCGAAACGCTGCGCCGTGGCCTCAAGCACATGATCACCACGCGCGTGTTCGACGACCGCATGTATCGCGCGCAGCGCCAGGGCAAGACGTCCTTCTACATGAAGTGCACCGGCGAAGAAGCGATTGCGATCGCGCAGGCCTTTGCGCTTGACCGCCATGACATGTGCTTCCCCAGCTATCGCCAGCAGGGCCTTCTCATCGCGCGCGGCTATCCGCTCGTGACGATGATGAACCAGATCTACTCCAACGCGCAGGATCCTATCAAAGGCCGCCAGCTGCCGATCATGTATTCGACGAAGGAGTTCGGCTTCTTCACCATCTCCGGCAATCTCGGCACGCAATTCCCCCAGGCCGTCGGTTGGGCGATGGCGAGCGCCTACAAGGGCGACGATCGCATCGCCGCCACGTGGATCGGCGACGGCACCACGGCGGAAGGCGATTTCCATTACGCCTGCAACTTCGCCAGCATCTATCGCGCGCCGGTAATTTTGAATGTTGTCAACAATCAATGGGCGATCTCAAGCTTTGCCGGGATCGCCGGCGGCGACGAATCCACCTTCGCCTCGCGTGGCATCGGTTATGGACTGCCCGCCTTGCGCGTAGACGGCAATGATTTCCTCGCTGTGTACGCGGCGACGCAGTGGGCGGCGGAACGCGCGCGAGGCAATCTTGGCGCGACGCTGATCGAACTCTATTCGTATCGCGCCGAAGCGCATTCCACGAGCGACGACCCAAGCCGCTACCGCCCGGCCGACGAAGCGAAGGCGTGGCCGCTGGGCGATCCCATCGAACGGCTGAAGCAGCATCTCATCGCGCTGGGCGAATGGGATGAAGCGCGCCACGAAGCGGCCGTCAAGGATGCAACCGAACAGGTGCGCGCCGCCAACGCGGAAGCTTCCGCCAATGGCACGCTGGGCGAAGGCAAGATCGTCAGTGTGAAGACGATATTCGAGGACGTCTACAAGGACATGCCGTGGCACATAAGGCGTCAGCGCCAGGATCTGGGGTACTGACATGCCGACCATGAACATGATCCAGGCGCTGAATTCCGGCCTCGACGTGATGCTGGGTCGTGACCCCAACGTGCTCACCTTCGGCGAGGATGCCGGCTATTTCGGCGGCGTGTTCCGCGTGACGGACGGATTGCAGAAGAAATACGGCGCCACGCGCTGCTTCGATTCGCCGATCAGCGAAGGCGGCATCATGGCCACCGCCATCGGTATGAGCGTGTATGGCCTGCGCCCGGTGGTGGAGATCCAGTTCGCCGATTACATCTATCCCGGTTACGACCAGATCGTGTCGGAAGCGGCAAAGATCCGCTATCGTTCGGCAGGAGAATTCACGTCGCCCGTCACCATCCGCACGCCCTATGGCGGCGGAATCTTCGGCGGGCAGACGCACAGCCAGAGTCCGGAATCGTTGTTCACGCATATCGCGGGCATCAAGACAGTGATTCCGTCGACGCCGTACGATGCGAAGGGATTGCTGATCTCCGCCATCGAAGACGACGATCCGGTGATCATCTTCGAGCCGAAGCGCATCTACAACGGCCCGTTCAACGGCCATCACGACCAGCCGGTGCAGCCATGGTCGAAATTCGCCGAGGCCGATGTGCCGGAAGGTCACTACACCGTGCCGCTCGGCAAGGCCGCCATCGTGCGCCCCGGCAATGACGTGACGGTGCTCGCTTACGGCACCATGGTGCATGTGGCGAGGGCGGCGGCAGAAGAAAGCGGCTTCGATGCGGAGGTGATCGACTTGCGCACGCTGGTACCGGTGGATATCGAAACGATCGTGGCGTCGGTGGAGAAAACGGGACGCTGTGTGATCGTGCATGAAGCGCCGCGCACCAGCGGTTTCGGCGCCGAGCTCTGCGCCCTCGTGCAGGAGAATTGCTTCTGGCATCTGGAAGCGCCGATCGAGCGCGTCACCGGTTGGGACACGCCCTACCCGCACGCGTTCGAGTGGTACTACTTCCCGGGGCCGGCGCGCGTAATCGCCGCCTTACGCAAGGTGATGGAGCGCTAGAGATGGGGCGATACGTCTTCAAGCTTCCCGATGTCGGCGAAGGCACGGCCGAGGCCGAGATCGTCGCCTGGCATGTGAAGGTTGGCGACGCGGTCGGCGAAGACCAGAACCTCGTCGATGTGATGACGGACAAGGCGACGGTGGAGATGACCTCGCCCGTGACCGGCAAGGTGGTTTCGATCCATGGCGAGCCGGGACAGATGGCGGCAGTGGGTTCACCGCTTGTCGAGCTTGAGGTCGAAGGCGAAGGCAATGTGAAGGCGGGTGCGGCGCCCGCGAAGGTTGAAGCGCCAAAGCCGGTTGCCGCAAAGCCCGAGCCGAAGCCTGTTGAGGCTGCGCCGAAGCCGAAGCCTGCCGATGTCGTGCCGTTGCACCGCGCGCCGGAGCCGCAGCGCGAAATGCGCACGGTGACGCCTGCGATGCGGAAGCCAGGTGACAAGCCAGTGGCCTCGCCGGCCGTGCGCGAGCGCGCGCATGAATTGGGCATCGAGCTGCAATACGTTGCCGGATCCGGTCCGACCGGACGCATCACCCATCAGGATCTCGACAATTACGTTGCGAACGGCGGACGCGGTGTGTCGGTCGGCGCGCGCGCCAGCGGCTATGCCCCACGCGACGGCATCGACGAGATCAAGGTCATCGGCCTGCGCCGCAAAATCGCGGAGAAGATGCAGGACGCCAAGCGCCGCATTCCCCACTTCGCCTATGTCGAGGAAATCGACATGACGGAACTGGAATCGCTGCGCGCGCATCTGAATGCGACGAAGCGCAAGGATCAACCCAAGCTGAACGTGCTGCCGTTCATCATGCGCGCGCTGGTGCGCGTGCTGCCCGATTATCCGCAGATCAACGCGCGGTTCGATGACGATGCCGGTGTGGTGCATCGCTACGCCGCCGTGCATATCGGCATCGCCACGCAAACCGCGAACGGGCTCGTTGTGCCGGTGGTGAAGCACGCTGAGGCGCGGGATGTGTGGGACTCGGCGTTGGAAGTGGCCCGCGTGGCGTCGCTGGCGCGCGACAACAAGGCATCGAAGGACAATCTCACCGGCTCGACCATCACCATCACCAGCCTGGGTGCGCTGGGCGGCGTAGTCACCACGCCGGTGATCAATCATCCGGAAGTGGCGATCATCGGCCCCAACGCCATCATCGAGCGGCCTGTGGTACGCAACGGCCAGGTGGTCGTGCGCAAGATGATGAACCTGTCCTCCTCCTTCGATCATCGCGTGGTGGATGGCTACGACGCCGCCGAGTTCATCCAGCGCATCAAGTCGCTACTCGAACACCCCGCCACGCTGTTTATGGACTGACTCGCTTGCCGCAGTCCGGCCTAATCACTCACGATCAGAGGTATGAGAGAGCCTGGAAAGACCTTCGCACCCGCTCGATGATAGTCCTTACTATCTTGTTCGGGGGCGTTCTCTTCGTGCCACTTCTCGACTACGTACTTCACTCCCTGACTTCAGCAGACCTCTTCTTATGGGTTGCAGTGGCCTGGGGCGCGGCGTTCTTAGGAGCGAGCTTTTATCGATCGACGTTTCCCTGTCCGCGATGTGGGAAGTGGTTCTTCCTATGGTATGGCTACGGCAATCCTGCTTCGCGTAAGTGCCTTCACTGCGGCCTGAAAATTGGCAGCCAGTATGTTGCTGGCCAAGGTCAAAGCGAGATTTGATATGTCTGAATCGATAACAACCAAAGTCCTCGTCATCGGTGGCGGGCCGGGCGGATACGTTGCCGCCATTCGTGCCGGCCAGCTCGGCCTCGACACTACCTTGATCGAAGCCGACAAGCTCGGCGGCACCTGCCTCATCCGCGGCTGCATTCCCTCCAAGGCGATCATCCATTCCGCTGGATATTTCGAGACGATGGCGCGCGCGGCGTCCGACAAGGGCCTGCACGGCATCAAACTCGCGAGCGGGCCATCGCTCGACATGCCCGAGCTGTACAAATGGAAGGAAGGCGTCGTCCGGAGGCTCAACACCGGCGTCGGCGCGCTCCTGAAGCGCGCGAAGGTGCGTGTGATCGAAGGCTGGGGCACCTTCTCCGACGCGAAGACCTGCACGGTGACGACGAAGGATGGCGAACAGATCGTCACCGCCGAGCACGTCATCCTTGCCAATGGCTCCAAATCTGTCGAGCTACCATTCCTGCCGTTCGGCGGCGATGTGATCTCGTCAACCGAAGCCCTCGACCTGCAATCGCTACCAAAGAAGCTGGTCGTGGTCGGCGCCGGCTACATCGGGCTCGAGCTTGGCATCGCATTCCGCAAGCTCGGCAGCGAGGTCACCGTCGTCGAGGCGCTGGATCGGATCCTGCCGCTGTACGATGCCGAACTCGTCGCGCCCATCACCAAATGGCTGAAGACGAACGGCGTTACCGTGCATCTTAGCGCAAAGGCCAAAGGCAAGGACGCCAAAGGTCTCATTGTCGAAACGGCGGACGGCAAAACAGAAACATTGCCCGCAGACAAAATCCTCGTCACCGTCGGCCGCAAGCCTGCCACGGAAGGCTGGGGTCTCGAGAACATGGCCGTCGACATGGATGGCCGCTTCGTCAAGGTCGACAAGCTGTGCCGCACCTCGATGAAGAATGTGTGGGCCGTCGGCGATCTTGTCGGCGAGCCGATGCTTGAGCACAAGGCCGCCCATCAGGGCGACATGGTCGCGGAGATCATCGCCGGCCACAAACGTGAATTCAGCCGCGGATTCATTCCGGCCGTATGCTTCACCGAGCCGGAAATCGTCAGCGCCGGATTGCTGCCCTCCGAAGCCGGGCCGGATGCGATCGTGGCGCTGTTCCCGTTTGCCGCCAACGGCCGTGCCCTCAGCATGGATGCCGGCGAAGGCTTTGTGCGCGTTGTGGCGCGCAAGGATGATCATCGAATTCTCGGCATTCAGGCGGTCGGCGCGCATGTGGCCGAACTGTCCGGCGAATTCAGCCACGCGCTGGAGATGGGTGCGGTGCTGGAAGACGTCGCAGGTACGATCCACGTGCACCCAACCCTGAGCGAGGCCTATCACGAGGCGTCGCTCCGAGCGCTGGGGCATGCTATCCATATCTGATGGGTTTCCGCGCGCCGGTTCGCGACATCGCATTTTCGCTTGAGGTTGCGGGTCTGAAAGACCTGCTCGCTTCGTTTTCCGATCTTGATTCCGAAACCTGCACGCAAGTTTTGACGGCCGCCGGCGAATTTGCCGACGGCGTGCTGGCGCCCTTGAACCGCAGCGGCGATCTCGACGGCGCACGCTTCGAGAATGGGCGTGTGTTCGCCTCACCCGGGTTTGCCGATGCCTATCGCCAGTTCATCGATGGCGGCTGGACATCGCTCGCCGCCCCGGCCGAATTCGGCGGACAGGGACTGCCGCGTTCCATTGCGCTCGCTGTGTTCGACATGGTGACGGCGGCGAACATGAGCTTCGGCCTGTGTCCGATGCTGAGCGAGGCGGCGATCCACCTGCTGACCAAACACGGCACGCCGCGTCAGCAACAGATCTATCTGCCGAAGATCGTGGCCGGCCAGTGGACCGGAACGATGAACCTCACGGAAGCGCAGGCCGGGTCCGATCTCGCGCTGATCCGCACGCGGGCCGAACCGGAAGGCGACAAATATCGCGTCACCGGCCAAAAGATCTTCATCACCTGGGGCGATCACGATTGCGCCGATAACATCATCCATCTGGTGCTGGCGCGCTTGCCCGACGCGCCGCCCGGCACCAAAGGGATTTCGCTTTTCCTCGTGCCCAAGCAATTGCCGGATGCGAACGGCAAACCGGGTGTCGCCAATGCGCTGCGTCCGCTCTCCATCGAGCACAAGCTCGGCATTCATGCCTCGCCCACCTGCGTGATGAGTTACGAGGGCGCGGAGGCGGAACTGGTCGGCGCACCGCATCAGGGTCTGGCGCTGATGTTCACGATGATGAACGCCGCGAGGCTGAATGTCGGCGCGCAGGGTGTGGGGATTGCCGAACGTGCCTACCAGCAGGCGCGCGATTATGCGCTTGAGCGCCGCCAGGGTCGCAGCGCGTGGAGCGATGATGCGCCGGCGCGCATCTTCGATCTTCCCGATGTGCGGCGCGCTCTGCTGCTGATGAAGGCGAAGACGGAAGCGGCGCGCGCCGTTTGTTTTTCCACCGCGATTGCCGCCGATCTGGCCGAACACGCGTCTTCGCTGAGCGCGCGCGAGGCGGCGAAGCTGCGCGAGGAGTTGCTCGTACCGGTCGCGAAAGCGTGGTCAACCGATATCGGCGTCGACGTCGCCTCGCTCGGCATTCAGGTCCACGGTGGTGCTGGCTTTATTGAGGAAACCGGCGCGGCGCAATTCTATCGCGACGCGCGCATCGCGCCGATCTACGAGGGTACCAACGGCATTCAGGCGATCGATCTGGTTGGCCGCAAACTGCCACTCGCTGGCGGCGGCGCGGTTCGCGCGCTCTTTACCGAAATGCGCGCCACCTTGCCCGATCTCGATCATGCTGTTGCTGGAACTTTGCGCGAAGCCATTGCCGGCACCGAACGCGCCACCGACTGGCTGATCGAAGCGCGCGGCACACCCGATGCGCTGGCCGGCGCGACGGATTATCTGAAACTGCTCGGCGATACGGTTGGCGGCTGGATGCTGGCCAAGGCCTCATTGGCCGCGTCGCGCGGCAGCGATGTGGAGTACGCGCGCGGCAAGCTCGCCCTGGCGCGCATCTTCGCGTCACAAGTGCTCATCGGTGCCGCAGGATTGTCCGATGCGGTTCAGGCAGGGTCCGGTGAAATCGAAGCCGGCGCCGCTGTGTTGTCAGCCGACTAGGATCGCCGCATGATCGAAACGCGCGATGAAAGCTTTCCGGACATCCGCAACTCGGTGCGCAAGCTGTGCGCGGCGTTTCCCGGCGAGTACTGGCGTGCGCTGGATCGCGAACGGAAATATCCCAGCGAATTCGTCGCCGCGCTGACGCGGGAAGGCTTTCTCTCCGTCCTGATCCCAGAGGAATTCGGCGGATCGGGGCTGGGGCTCGGCGCTGCGACCGCCATCCTCGAAGAAATCCATCGCTCCGGCGGCAATGCGGCAGCGTGCCACGCGCAAATGTACACCATGGGTACGGTCCTGCGGCATGGCAGCAGCGCACAGAAGCAGACATACCTGCCGGCCATCGCGAAAGGTGAGCTGCGGCTGCAAGCCTTCGGCGTGACAGAGCCGACCAGTGGCACGGATACGACGCGCATCGCGACCTTCGCGAAGCGCGACGGTGACCGCTACATCGTCAACGGCCAGAAGATCTGGATCAGCCGCGCCGAACATTCCGATCTTCTTCTGCTGCTCGCGCGCACCTCGCCGCGCGATGACGACAAGCCCGGCGACGGCATGAGCGTGTTCCTCGTTGATCTGCGCGACAGCGTGGGCCGAGGGCTGACCATCCGGCCGGTCCGCACCATGATCAATCACGCAACGACGGAACTGTTCTTCGACGATCTCGCCGTGCCTGCCGCGAACCTGATCGGCGAGGAAGGCAAGGGCTTCCGCTACATTCTCGATGGCATGAATGCCGAGCGCATCCTCATTGCCTCGGAATGCATCGGTGATGGGCGCTTCTTCATCGACCGCGCTGCTTCTTATGCCGCCGAACGGCAGGTGTTCGGACGTCCGATCGGCGAGAATCAGGGCGTACAATTTCCCATTGCGCGCGCGTATGTGCAGGTGACGGCCGCCGCCGAAATGGTGGCAAAAGCGGCGGCACTGTTCGATTCCGGCCACGCCTGCGGCACGGAAGCCAACATGGCCAAGCTGCTCGCGTCCGAAGCCTCATGGTTCGCGGCAGACATTTGTCTGCAGACGTATGGTGGATTCGGGTTTGCCGAAGAGTTCGATATCGAGCGCAAGTTCCGCGAGGCCCGGCTCTATCAGGTCGCGCCGATCTCGACGAACCTGATCCTGTCGCACGTGGCGACTCACGTTTTGAATTTGCCGAAATCGTTCTGATGATCGATATCGCACATCTCAAATCCTGGATCGGGCGTAGCGAAGTGCTGTCCGATGTCGCGACGACTGCGCCGTTGGCCGGGCTTGCTGCCCTGCTCGATCACACTGTGTCGCCATGGAACGTGGGCGAAGTGCCACCGCTCGGCCACTGGCTCTACTTTCTGCCGCATGCGCGGGAATCGGATATTGATGTCGATGGCCATCCGAAGCGTGGCGGATTTATGCCGCCTGTTCCGCTGCCGCGGCGCATGTGGGCGGGCAATCGGATCGAATTCCGTGCTCCGATTACAATCGGCGCGGCGATCTCTCGGCGTTCGGTCATCGAATCTGTCGAGGCAAAATCCGGCAAGTCCGGCGACATGGTGTTCGTCTCCGTGCGCCACGACATCTCGACGGATGGCGCGCTCGCGATCGTCGAGCATCATGACATCGTCTATCGCGAGCCGCCAAAGTCGTCGGCGATCCGTGTCGATGCGGCGAAGCTCAATCTGCCGGACGAAAAACGGGCATCCGAATGGTCACGCGCAATCACGCCCGATCCGGTGCAGCTGTTCCGTTATTCGGCGCTCACCTTCAATGGACATCGCATCCACTACGATCGCGACTATTGCCGCGACGTTGAAGGTTATCCTGGACTGGTCGTTCATGGGCCCTACACAGCGACCCTGCTGGTCGACCATTTCCTTCGGCACCGGCCGAACAGGCAAATCGCGCGTCTCGACTTTCGCGCCCGCGCGCCCTTGTTCGACATTGCATCATTCGATCTTTGCGGCCGCGAGAAGGACAATGGCGCAGAACTATGGGCTCGCGGCCCCGATGGCGGGACGGCGATGACGCTGTCGCTCGGAACCTTAGGCTGAACCTGCCGCCGGCTATCAGGCTCCGAGCAGGGCCGCGATGAGCAAGCCGATGCCAAACGTCGCAACCGCCCAAACGAGCGTCCGAAGGATTGGAACACCCAGCGCATAGAGCGGCAGATAGAGGATACGTCCGGCGAGATAGGCTTCGGCGCCCCAGATGGTCAGCCCGTTGTGGCGCCCGAGAACCGCAAGGGCTAGAATACTGGCGGCGAAGAAAACGAATGTCTCCTTGAAATTCTGGAAGGCCCGGTCGAGGCGGCCGGCGAGCTTTCCCTGCAGGGGCGCCGTGTTGTCTCGCGCCCCCATGTTCCACATCAGTCCGCGCTCGCTGGTGATGAAGTGAGTCGCCGTGAAGAGATGGACGAAGCCCAAAATCATCGCGAGCGCGAGCGTCGTGAATTCTGTGCTCAGTCCTGCCAGCGAAAACGCATGCGCGCTTGCGAAAAACCCCATCGCAGCCCCCGTAGAATTTCTTCCGACACTATAGGCTTCGTTCACGCCCGCGAACATACCGGACAAATTGAATCGAACGTGTCACGACATGAATACTTGGTGGATGTGCCCTGTTCATTTGGGCAACTCTCTGATATCAATCAAGGGTTGAGGGGCTAACCGACTCGTATCCTCAACGTGAGTGCCGTTGGGCGGATGCGGGGAATTTCCATCTGGAGGAGAACCTTATGCATCGGAGCTTATACGCTTGGCTGCTGTCAGCAGCTTTTGTTGCCGTGGGTGCGTCTTCTGGCGCGAACGCGCAAAGCCTGCGCGTCGAACGTTCCGGAAATACCTTTCACATCGCAGTTTGCGGTCAAACCGTCGGCCATGTCGCGCGCTGTCACGCGCATGTTGTGACCGATGCCGCAGGTCACCTGAAAGTGTCACCACCCGCGACGCCATCGGGGTATGGCCCGAGCGACTTGCGTTCGGCGTACAACGTGACGGGCTCGGGAAGCTCATCGACCATCATCGCGATCGTCGATGCGTACGGCTATACCAACGCGGAGTCGGATCTCGGTGTTTATCGCGCACAGTTTGGATTGCCGCCATGCACGACCGCGAATGGCTGCTTCAAGAAGCTGAACCAGAGCGGCCAGCAGGGCAACTACCCAGCCCAGAACACAGGCTGGGCGCAGGAATCCGCACTCGATCTCGACATGGCCAGCGCCATGTGTCCGAACTGCAAGATCTATCTGATTGAGGGCACGTCGGCGACATTCGCTAATCTGGCCGCCTCCGAAAATACCGCGGCCGCTCAAGGCGCGCACGCGATCAGCAACAGCTATGGCGGCGGCGAATCCGGTTCGCAGACCTATGAGCCGTCATACAATCACCCCGGAATTGCGATCACCGTGAGCTCGGGCGATTCCGGTTATTCGGCGGGACCGCAATTCCCGGCGACCTCACCGCATGTCACGGCGGTCGGTGGAACCCACCTGGTAAAAAGTTCCGGAGGCCGAGGATGGACTGAAACGGTGTGGTCAGGAGCCGGCAGCGGCTGCAGCACCATTTATGCAAAGCCATCATGGCAGACCGATACGGGCTGTTCGCATCGCGTCGAGGCGGATGTGTCTGCTGTTGCGGATCCAAACACCGGTGTTGCCGTGTACGGTCCGGTGAATGCGCGCCGCTCGGGATGGCTCGTGTTCGGCGGCACCAGCGTTGCCTCACCGCTTGTCGCCGGCGTTTACGGCGTAAACGGTGGTGCGGTGAACTACGGCAGCGATCCGTACAACAACACGGGCGCGCTGTACGACGTCACATCGGGCAGCAACGGTTCGTGCGGCGGCTCCTACCTTTGCACAGCCAAGGTTGGCTATGACGGGCCGACGGGGCTTGGCACGCCGAATGGTGTCAGCGCCTTCTGAGTTCGCAGGCCAGTGCGTTTGTTGGGCGGAGGTTAGGACCTCCGCCCGACCTTTTTGTTCGATCCTCATGAATCCGAAGTCCAGGCAATGGCGGGACGGGACGTCGTCTGCTAGAATTTCACTCTGCGTCTCACCCTCAAGAATGAGATTCAGGGGCGTCCAAGAAGGAGGAAATCGGAAATGTCTCGCTTGCTAGCGGGTGGACTTGCGTCTGCCCTGATCGCGCTTGTCGCCACCGGGGCCAGCGCATTCACCATGCCGGTCCAGAAATCCGGCAATGTTTATCATCGTGCCGTGTGCGGTCGCGTTGTGGGCAACTACGCGCGCTGCTTCGCGCATGTCGTCACCGACAGCAAGGGCAACATAATTTTCGCTGGCCATCCGCCTGTAGGCGGTTACGGGCCGAGCGATCTGCGCGATGCCTACAAGATCACCACGGACGGGAGCTCAGTCACCGTCATCGCCATTGTCGATGCCTTCGGCTACGACAATGCCGAAGCGGACCTTCAGACCTACCGCAACAATTTCGGCCTCCCGACGTGCACGACCGACAATGGCTGTTTCAAGAAGCTGAACCAGAAGGGCCAGCAGAAGAACTATCCTGCCCAGGATGTGGGTTGGGCGCAGGAATCGGCACTCGATCTCGACATGGCAAGCGCCATGTGTCCGAACTGCCAGATCTGGCTGGTCGAGGCGAACACCAATTCACTGAAGAACCTCGCAGCCTCGGTAGACGAGGCGGCCAGTCTCGGCGCCCATGTCATCAGCAACAGCTATGGCGGCGGCGACGGCAAGGGTGCGGTCGCGTTCGAGCCGTCCTATGACCATCCCGGAATCGCGATCACGGCGAGCTCGGGCGACTCCGGATATGGATCGCAGACTCCGGCGGCCATGCCGCATGTCATTGCGGTGGGCGGCACCAGTCTGATCCATGCCTCGAATGATCGCGGTTGGAGCGAAACCGTGTGGAACGGTGCGGGCAGCGGCTGCTCAAAGCACTACGACAAGCCGTCGTGGCAGAACGACAAGGGCTGCAAGACGCGCATGGAAGCCGACGTTTCGGCGACGGCCGATCCCTCGCATGGCGTCGC
>Ga0335085_10003529_pt1 | contig 26918 bp, 17 predicted proteins | sample Lox_Sample_45_FD_206712 | JGI IMG/M metagenome (GOLD analysis project Ga0335085, IMG submission 206712) | Soil microbial communities from Loxahatchee National Wildlife Refuge, Florida, United States - Lox_Sample_4.5 | ecosystem: Environmental > Terrestrial > Soil > Wetlands | place: USA...
TGGTATTCGCGTTCAATTAGAACGATGATCGGGTACTTGTTGTCCCGGATGAGTTGCAAGCACTCGACAATCGGAGTGTCACCGGTGCCCCACGCGACGTTCGGGCCGTGATTTCTCTTGCGATCTTTCACGTGCAGGTGGGAAATGCGGTCGTGGTGATCCTTGATGAACGCGACGGCGTCCTGGTTTCCCGCTGTGTAATGGCCGATATCGAGATTGATCCAATAGCGCGGTGACATCGCCATGAGTTTTTCCAGGCTTTCGCGGGAAGCCACTTCGTTCGGATCTTCCGACTTGTCGTGTGTGTGCCACGCGGGCTGAATGTTGTACTTATTGGCGAACTCGACCAGCCGCGGTCCCTGCGAGACGCGCGTTTGATTGGTGCAGAAGCGATCGACGCCCATCGCCTGCATTTGCTTGAACATCGCATCGATTTCCGCATCCGTGCAGTCGTCGCTGATCGTATTGACCCCGGAAAACCAGTTCAATCCTGCGTCCTTGAATTTCTTCCTCGCTTCGGAAAAGGGATCCAGCGGCGCCGTAAGCCTCCACTGGCGAACAGCATCGCGGGAGTTTGCGTACGCAGGCGTAATCGGACTTGGAGGCTGGCCGAAGTTCACTGAGTCGACGAGTCGCGGCATGCCGATGGCTGGGCCTGAATATTCGATATTTGCAAAGCCAACGCCAAGGCAGCCTTCGATGATTCCGTCAACGGTAAGGGGTGCCGGTGGTGGCGGCGCCGCGCCTGGCGCTGCTGTGCCGCGCCCCCCTCCCCCACCGCTAATAGAACCAGTAATGATTCCCAGCTTCACGCCGCGGACTTCCGACTGTAGAGGGGCGGGAGATGCGGCAGCCGCAAAACCGGAAAGGGCGCCGGATGCCGTAGCAGCGGCGATTGGCAACCCGGCCAGGGTCATTTTTCCAAATTCTCGTCGTGTGTACATTCGCTTAGCCTTTCCTTCGTACTTGATCCACTCACAGCAGTGCGGAATTCGAAAGCCCTGACCGTACAGTGATAAATGCGTTGGCGAATGAGGTGAATACCAAGCGGAGGGCCTACCCGGCAAGTAAAGTACGGCACGGTACACGTACGCTACTCGCCCGGCGGCGCCACAGCGACCATAAGAGCCGTGCGGGCCAGCTTCGATGGCACTCAGGGATGGGAGGGAGAATCAGACCCGCCAGAGCTCGAGATTCCGAATATAATCTGCGCTTATCTCTAATGAATCGAGCGAACTAGGCGAACGCAACTTCCATTCCTACGAAACAGACCCGGCCGAACGTTTGCCCTCGGCGTGACGCCGCACCCGGCGGTCAGGCAATCTGCTAATAAAATGCGAGCGTCTCGACGCCTTTACCTGCGGGAAACGTCTTAACGATTGTGGCTGTGCTTAAATCAATCACTGATGCCGTACCGTCGCTGTGATTGCCGACAATTGCAGTCTTTCCATCCGCGGAAAAGGCGAAGCCCATCGCATTGCGCCCGACTTTAAGAGTTCGTTGAGGCGCATGTAAATCGGAACCGTTTAAGATGTTCACCTGGCCGTCGTTCATTAACGTCAGTACTAGCGCGCCATTTGGACTGTAAAAGACCTTATATATCCCGCGTTGTCCTCCTGTGATCTGAATTCGGTCAATCACGGTATCTGTTGCTGGCGAGATTACGGCTAGATACGGCTCAGAATTATCAGCAGCCAGAACCTTTGTCCCATCCGGTGACGCCACAATGCCCTGTGTACCATTTGGCATTGGGACCTTCCCGATCATCTTGCGCTGCCGCACGTCAATCACACTAACAAACGGCTTGTCATTCTTATTCGCGACGTAGAGCTTGCCGACGCTGGGCACAAGGGCGATCCAATGACCCGTGCCTTCTGTGTCAATCGTTGCCTCGATCTTGCGCTGAGTAGGGTCAATGACCAAAACCTTGCGGCTGAGGTCGCAGGTCACATAGAGCATCCCTTTCGGGTCGAACTGCAATCCATGCGGTGCGACGTTTGGCGAAACGTCGATACTGCCGACCATCTTCTTGGATTTCAGGTCAATGACGGCAACGGTGTGTCCGGGGTGAGGGTTGTTTCCGTAAATCCCATCGCCGTAGACAGAGACGTAAGCAAATTTGTGATCGGGGGAGATTGCGATTTCATGTGGTTTGATGCCCGGATCTGGACTGGGATCGAATGCGTAATCGCTGAGTTCCTGAAACGTGACGGGGTCAAAAAAGCGCACGAAACCGCCAACTTTATCGACCATGACGAGCCCCGTCGTGCCGGTGGGGATATTGTAATCCACGCTTGTCGCGGCACTGGAGCCGATCGCCAACGTTAATGCCACTGCAAGGACTGGAAGCATCGAAAATTTGCGAATCAACCGGCCAAGCGCCTGCGTTCGTGTTTTCGCCATGCTGCTTCTCCGTTTCCCTTTCAAGATTCCTTACCTGCTTCAATCCTTTAACAGTCCGGTACGATGATTTTTTAGGTAGCGAAGGCCTAAGGTTTCAACGACGTCAAATAGGCGACGATATTCACGATGTCGTCCAGCTTCAAATTTGCTACCACGGGCTTCATCATCTGTGCTCCTTGTCCGTTACGCGCACCAGTTTGAAAGTCAATGATCTGCCGAACCATCTGACTGGGGGAGCGTCCAGCAATCGAGGGAATATTGCCGATTCCTCGCAAGTCGGCTCCATGACAAGTGACACACGGAAGGGACTTGCCGTTATTGCCGCTGGCGACCAATTCTTCACCCTTCTCGATGCTTCCTTTAGGTACATAAACGACGAAACCCGATTTGTCGTCGCGGAGCTCCGTGAGATCACGATCTTCTGGAAGTTCGACAATTCGTCCGTTGATAGGTTCCTCACCGCCGTCGGTCGCCTGAAGCATGAAACCTGTGGGCCGCGTTTTTGGAACCATGTCTGTCTCGACGACGCGCATCGCAGCTGATGGTTTGATCGCAGAGTAGTACTGAGCTGCGGCCTCGATATCTTCTTCGGAGACGGCCAATGCAACGTTCGTCATGTGCTGCACGGAAAGAAGATTCGGGTCGGAACTCTTCCGAACGCCGCTTTTAAAATCGTGTACTTGCTGAACAATATATTGGTCGGGCAGGCCGGCGATGCTTTCATTTTCTGGCCGCGCCAGTCCGTTAGGCAGGTGGCAGAAGCCACAAGCCCAAACCTTTGGCGGCCTGCCATGCGCGACAACGTCAGGCATCGGAGGATGCGAGTCGGGAAACCAGTCCGGCACATTGAACAGGCTTGAGATAAAAGACTGCGGATACTCCTGAGCGCTCCCGGGAACACGATGAACGACATCCGTTGGATTGGCAGGGCGCGGTCCCGCTCCACGACCTCTGCCCGACGGCGGATCAATGTAAGCCCACGCCGGAAGCTCTTGCGTTGCGGGAGAATTAGCCACGGCGGCGCTTTGCGACCAGCTACGGAATCCCAAACCAAGGCAAATGAAAAGTAGCGCGGCGACGAACCTGGAAACCCTCATCCGATAGCTCCGAAAAACAAGTTCTATATTGCTGCCACTGTGCTCAAATGCGCGTTCAAACCACCCGCCGCAGAGACTAAACGCTCAGGCTGTGAATATAATCAGCGCTGATTTTCAAAGCATTTAGAGGATCGCCCGAACCGGCCATTTCCATTTCCACAAAATACATAGCAACGTGCGCGGATTTTGCTGCCTGCAGCATTTGTTTCCAATCAATATCCCCTTCACCGAGCGGCAATGAATTCAGATATTTGCCCGTCGTGGCGGGCGTTTTTGCGTCGCGAAGATGCAGAGCGAAGAATCGTTCCGGATGCTTCTGTAAATAATCCGCACCATCCATGCCCATGGTCATCGTGCTTTCGAGGTCCAGTTCCATCTGGCAATGTCTGGCGTCGGTGTTTTCCAAAAACTGGTCCATAACAAGCCTTCCATCGATTATTTTCCAGTCATCCGGCTGCGTGTGGTGCCCAAGCTCTAGTCCGGCATTGACAACACGTTCAGCAAAGCGATTCACGTTGTCGAAAATCGCCTTGCAGTCGTCCGCGGTGTTCATCGCCGGCAGGTCCACAACGACCATGTGCTTCACACCGACACCATGCGCCCATTCGATCGTGCTATCGATTACGTCATCCTGGAATTCCGTGAACTTGAAATGGCAGGAGGGCGCCGCCAGTCCCGAATCGCTCACGATTTCACGAATCTTGCTCGGGTCCATCGGAGCGAGTGCCGCAAAACCGTCACGTGAACTGTTACCTGAATAGCCCTTAAAGGAAACCAATTCGACCTGATCGTATCCAAGCGCTTTCACTTTTTTCAGAGTGCCGGGGAAATCTGCGCTGAGCAACACGCGCAATCCGTGTGCCTGAAAGCCGAGTGGCGCGGCGAGGTCGTAAGCGCGAACGAGGGGCGCGCCACCAGAAACGCAGGCCGCCGTGCCGATGGCGGTGCGGAGGAAATCTCTCCGAGTGAAAGACCGCATTGAGTCTCCTTTCAATTCACACTTAGGTCTCGACAAGATCGGTCCCTCGCTCCTATACGGAGAGCGAAGAACCGATCACGCCGCCGCTAAGCTAACCGCTTAGAAGAGCACTTTTAGAGCGAACTGAATTTGACGCGCCGACTGGTTCGAGTTAAGGCCGCTTATCGACCCGGTCGGATACGAACTAACGCCCGTGCAGCGAGTGGTGCTTACGTTGCAAGAACCGAACGTTACGGTCGAGTTCGGAGTGTTGAAGTTCGGAGTGTTGAAGAGATTGAACACCTCGGTACGGAACTGGAGCTTGTAGCGTTCGGTAATCGGAAATTCCTTGAAGAGCGAGAAGTCCAGATTGCGTTGCCGTGGCCCAAACAATTGATTGGGATGGGCGTTGCCGAACGTGCCGGGTGTCTGCGATTGGAAGCAGGCCGGATTGAACCATTGTAATTTGCTGGGATTCGAAACCTTGCCCGAACAAATCTGATCCGGCGAGCCGCCGCCGATGCCCGTTACAGAAGTACCGCCTTCGCCGACATTGTAGGAGAGTCCGGACTGCCAAGAGCCTGCGGCATTGAGCGCCCATCCGGCAATCACTTGTTTCTCGACTCCCGTGGCGGACTTTCCGAACGGCAGCTGGTAATTGATTGTCCCTGCAATCCGGTTTGGCGTATCTAGACTGGTATTGCCCCAGGCAAATCCTTGACTGAATGAGTTGATCTGGAAAGGGCTGCCCGGCGACGTAACATTGTCATACAGGCAGTAGCCCCCTGCATTCGGCGTCGGTTGGCAGGCGCCACCCGTGTTGGCCATGCCGTGTGACCAAACGTAATTCAAGCTTACGGTCAGGCCCGCGTTGAAGCGCCGCACGAATCCTAGTTGCAGAGCGTTGTATGCAGAGGTGGCAGCGTCCGCATTTTCGGTGATGGACGCCTTTGTTAACCACGGAAACTTTGACGATAGGGGAGTCACGCCGAGTTGGTTCGGGTTTGTGATTGTGTTCAGGTTGATGCCGCGTTGAATCCGGTGACCCAGTTCCCCGATATAACCAATGGTGACGACGTTCCCTTTATATTGCTTTTGTACTTGCAGACTGAACTGCTCGAGATAAGATGCAGGGAAATACAGAGGGACAGCGTTCGTCGACGATCCTACATAAGGATTTCCCGCTGGGTTCGAGGTTGTTTGCGGCGTGGTGCAGGCGGCACTCTTGTAAGAGGCCGTTGGCGTATTGCAGCCTGCCGGGGCGAAAACTTGATTCACGTTCAGACTGGGAATCGGCAGACCAGCGGATAGCGCTATACCTCCCGATTGACCGACCTGACTGGATTGGTTTCCAGCGGAAGGAACCGGTCCGTAGTTTGCCACAACAGTGTTTCCGAACGGTGCCGGACATGGGTTGTTCGAACCGGCGAAATTCTGCGTATTGCAATCCAGCGTGTAGTTGAATGGTGAGTTTTTGAGCGCGAATGTTGATCCGTAATTCGTCGGAAAGAAGCTGAGGCCAAACCCGCCGCGCACGACAGTTTCATGGGGCAGCGTGGCTGCAAAGCCGATGCGCGGAGCAACATCCTTGTAATCGGTATTGATTCCCGCGGTCGCACCGGATTGCTGGCTGCCCGGGAAAGACGGCGCAACGATCAAGCCCGTTGCTTCGTCATAATTCGAAATGCGGCCGCGATTTTCGGTGTAGGGCGTGAAAATGTCGTAGCGAATGCCGAGGTTGAGTGTCAGCCAGCGCGTGGCCCGCCAGTCATCCTGGAAAAACGCGCTCGGCTCCCAAGTGCGAAGACCCGGAGCAACGAGGGCATTCGCACGCAGATGCGAGAAACCGCCGGAATTTCCGGCGGAAAAACCTTCGAGCAGGTCGCCACCCGGAACACCCGTATAGATTCCCGTAAAGTTGAACCGGCCATCTGGGCTTTGGCTCTGGCCAATCGTCGCCTGACGACGAATTAGAGTCGCGCCGATTTTTATCGCGTGCGAACCCTTATTCCAGGAAACCGTGCCGTTGTACTGAAACGTGTTATCGAATTGCAAGAGCGGCACAAAGAACGTGTCGGTGAACCCAGTGTAGGATGGAACGGTTGCACCGCCTGAGCCCGACTGAGCCGAGGCAAACGTGACCGAAGGCAGGAAACCTGCCGTCGGTATGTCGATGCAACTCACCGAATTGCACGGGAAACCGAGCGCCGTCGCTACATTGGGAGTTGCACCGAGCGGAAGAGAGCGGATCGCACTGCGCAGATAACCCGCCCGGAAGTTCAGCACTACATTTGACGACAAAATGTGAGCATAAGACAGCGCAAGTCCCTGCTGGCGCTCGTAAGAAGGCCCCGCAAAATTGTTCGCTGCTCCAAACGGTACAGCGCCAGGCGACACCTTCACGCCACTCGACGCCGGATAGCCCGTGCTTGGATCGATCGTGACCTCGGGAAAGGCGTCCGGAGTAATCGTGGTCACATCGTTAAAGGAATAGCGGGCAAAAAAACTATCTTTGTCCGAGATGTGCTGGTCGATTTTTATGTCGAAGGTCTTGCTCGACTGTGTGTCTGTCGGAGCCGAACTAAAGTTGCCTGTGGTGCCGGCGGCTGTCGGCAGCGGGAACATCGAAAAGTATCCAAGACCGAGCGTGCTGAAATTGGCTGGGTTTATCACGATGTAGGGACACCCTGACGTACCCTGTGTGCACGCTGCGCCACCACCTGCGGGAGAGACAGACCCAACATCCGAGAAATCGCCCGGCAGAGTGGGCGAAGTCCCGTCGGGGCACGTAATCGCACCGCCCTTGTACCCTTGAAGGCCAGCTAGCTTACTGCCGCGTTCGCAAAGCGTAGGCACCGTGAGACCGGATATCACTAGCCCGTATGCTTTCTTGAAACCCTCATAATCGCCAAAGAAAAAGGTCTTATCCTTCTTGATCGGTCCGCCGATGCTCCCGCCGTACTGATTCTGCTGGAACGGAGGATTCACGCCGGGTTTCGCTGGGTTGAGGCCGCCATTTGCGACGGGAAATTGGTAGGTCGGATTCGCGTTCAGCACCTTATTGCGAAAGAACTCGTAAGCCGTGCCATGCAAACTGTTTGTGCCGGACTTAGTGACTAGGTTGACCACGCCGCCGCCGGTTCTGCCGACTTCCGCCGTATACAAGTTCGTCTCGACATTCACTTCCTCGATGGCGTCTACCGAAGGACGAACGCCAATGACGCCGATAATCCGCTCGTTGTTGTCCATGCCGTCGATCATATTGTTATTCATCAATTCGGCTTGCCCGTTGGCCGAAAAATCGGAAGTTTGGCGTCGATCATCCGGCCGGGTTCCGCTGTTTATCTGGCCGGGCGTTCCCTGGGTTACACCGGCGCTTAACTGAACCAGTTTGACAAAGTTGCGTCCATTGAGCGGAACATCCTGGACAGCTTGCTGCGTAACGAGCGTTCCTACGGTTGAGCTGTCGGTTTGGAGGGCCGGAGCAGCCGTACCTGAAACTTCAACGGTCTGTGTCACATCCCCGACTTCCATCTTGGCGTCCACACGGGCACGGTCCCCCGCGGAAACGGAGACATTTGCTACGAATGCTTTAAAACCTGTAGCTTCTACTTTCACCGAATAACTTCCCACCTGCAGTCCGGCAAAGATGTAATCCCCGCTGCCGGATGTCGTGGCCGTGTGGCTGACGTTGGTTCCTGCGTTCAGAGCCGTAACTGTGGCGCCGGGTACAACCGCACCGCTGGAGTCAGTCACCGTACCAACGATGTCCGCCGTATTCTGTTGCGCTGTGGCGGCCGGTAAAAACAACACTAAACAGCACAAAACAAGCAAAACGGCATACCCCACCTCGAGCGGTCTCCTCATATCATCCTCCGGGCATTTGGTCCGCGCCGAACGGGACACGTACCCAATTTCGCTCAGCAGCGGCGCCATCAATAAGATGGCCGTGGAGTACTGTATTTCCAGGGGGAAGGCAAGTAGGGTACGGTAGCGCAACGTACAGAACGTCAGCCAAGAAGCCTTAATGAAACTAGGCGCTGCGTACTAAAGGACGCCGTGAAAACGCCTTACGCGATCCCTAGCGCAAATTTGAACGCATCTGCATGCAATCGATTCCTCCTTGACTAAGTCGGCGCTCTTGGGATATGTTCCGCGGAAAACGGGGTTGGGGTGGTCCTCCAATGGCTTCGACGGAAACTATTTCGTGTGTTCCGCAGTCTCAGGCCGAACGAGACGCTATTGCCGCTCAGCTTGAGAAGCTTGTCTCGCACTCGTCGTTCAAGGGCAGCAGGCGCTGCCAGGCGCTCTTGCGCTACATCATCGAAAATCGGCTTCACGGCGAGACTTGCAGCCTGAAAGAGCGAATGATAGGAATCGCTGTCTTTGGGCGCCTTGCGGATTACGACAGCAATTCCGATCCGGTCGTACGAACCACCGCAACCGATCTTAGGAAGCGCCTCGCGCAGTACTATCACGAGCCAGGCCATGAAAGTGAGCTCCGAATTGCCCTTCCAGCCGGCTCCTACCGGCCAGAATTCCACGCCGCCCACGTGGAGTCGAAAACCGGTCCTATAACCTGGGATGCTCCCGCCCGCGTAGATTCGCCTGCTCCTGCGTCTCGCATACCGGCAAATCGTAGCGCCCGCAATTGGAAGCCCTACTTGCTTTCTGCATTCTTGGCAGCGGCGCTCATCCTCTCGACGGCTTTGAGGCAACCCACTCGCCCGCCGCGGACCCTGAACGACTTTTGGAGCCCTGTTGCCAAGTCCGGGCCGGCGCTGCTTTGCGTCGGTACTTGGAACGTGTCATCGATCACGTCAGACGTGCCTCCGGGTTCAACCACAAGCCTTAATATTCGCGATCTGCTGCCGATGACTGACGCCGTTGCTTTTTCTCGTGTCGCCGCCTTCTTCGGTGAAGCCCACCTTCCCTTTCGAGTGGAAAACGCGAAGGCAACAACTCTGAGCGATCTGACACAAGGTCCGGTGGTGCTTATCGGAGCCATCGATAATCAATGGACCATGCGGGTGACGGATCGTCTCCGTTTTCATTTTGTCCACCAGGACGGGCAGGTTAAGTGGCGAATCGCAGATCGCAAGAACACTGTTCAGGGGCTTACCACAGGCATTGGAGACGTTCCCGGTAGTACCAAGGACTACGCGATCATTGGACGTTTGTCTGATGGTACCTCGGGCCAAATATCCGTCCTTGTAGCGGGAATGGGCGCGGCGGGAACGACCGCCGCCTCCGAGTTGGTGACGTCAGGCGACTACATGAACGATCTGGCCCGCCAAATCCCGAACGGTTTTAAGACAAAGAACGTAGAAGCGCTTATTTCAGTCCAGGTCGTGGACTCCAAGCCCGGCGCGCCGCACATTGAGGCGGTTGAAACTTGGTAGGCACGCTCGCTGAAGTTTTCCCGTCGCGCGATTAAATTCTGCCGTTCCCCACGTACCATACGTCTTCAACACAGTACCGTACTTGCGCGGCGGAGTGTCTGGACTCAGAATGCATGTCTCGACAGCATCGGCGAGGCTCCACACATCTTCACTTGCACAAAGAACGGCGCGGCTAAGACGGAATCTGCGGGACGGGGTCGGGTTCAGCGAGGTTAATGTGATTCAGATTGGTGGTCTTCGCCTTGGGGTGGCTGTCTGTCGCTGTAACTTCTTTCGTTTGTTTTTGCTGTGCTGTGTCGTTTGTATTCTCCCGGCCGGGCTCTGCGCACAGCAGACGTATCAACAGAACGATATCGACCGCGGCGCCGGCATTTACGCAGCAAACTGTGCGGTGTGCCACGCGGATGGCGCTGGCGTTCCAGGTGTGGACCTGCGCACAGGCCAGTTTCGCCGCGCGACGACGGACCAAGACTTAGTCGGCATCATTCACAACGGGATACCGGGTACGGCGATGCCCGCCCACCCGGATTTTTCCACGTCCGACCTGATCGCCATCGTCGCTTACGTGCGCAACATGCGCGACTACAACTCCAAGCCGGTGAAACTCGGAGATGCCGCTAAGGGAAAGGCTCTTTTCGAAACTGCCGGCGGATGCCTGAATTGCCATCGCGTGAACGGTAAGGGCTCCCACGTCGCCGTGGATCTGAGTAGTGTGGGCGCGATACATCCCGCGGCCTACCTGCAGCGAGCGCTCCTCGATCCGGAATCGGTCGCCGCCGAAATGCCAGAGAGCCACGTCGTACGAGTCGTAAAAAAGAACGGAGATGTCATCACAGGCCGTAGGCTCAACGAAGATACGTTCACAATCCAATTGATCGACGATCACCAAGACCTCGTCTCGCTCGAAAAGGCCGACCTTCGTTCGCTGACCGTCGTGCAGGCGACTTCCATGCCTTCGCTCAAAGGAAAACTCACGGACGATCAGATCAGCGACTTGGTCGCCTATCTGGCTTCTCTGAAACGTCCCGGATTTTATGTTGGCACGCCCCCGACACCGCATCTGCCGCAAGAGGCAGGGCGAGGAGGCCATCCATGAAACTCGCCGGGATATTAGCCTTCGCCCTGCTCGCTTCCAGTGTTTCGGCGCAAGTCTCCTATGACCAGCTCTTGCATTCGGACAAAGAGCCTCAGAACTGGATGACTTATTCTGGAAGCTATAGTGGTTGGCATTACAGCTTGCTCAATCAAATCACGGCGGCAAACGCCAACCAACTCGAATTGAAATGGGTATTTCAGTCCGAAAACACCACGTTGAAAATGGAAAGCACGCCGCTGGTCGTGGATGGAATCATGTACGTGACCGAGCCGCCCAACACCATCGTCGCTTTGGATGCGAAGACGGGCGCTGTCTTTTGGGTATATCAGTACACTGAGGGTCCGGAATTGCGCACCTGCTGCGGCAGCCCGAATCGGGGCCTCGCGATTTTGGGCAACACTCTCTTTATGGGCACTCTCGATGCGCACCTGGTTGCCGTCGACGCAAAGAGCGGCGCTCTGCTGTGGGATACGAAGGTGGCGAGTCCTCAAGACGGCGCTTCCATCACAGAAGCTCCGCTAGTGGTGAAGGACAAGGTAATTGTGGGCGTGGCGGGCGGCGAACGCGCCGTGCGCGGGTTCATCGCGGCGTATTCCGCGGAAACCGGCGAGTTGGCCTGGAAATTCAATGTGATTCCCGGCCCCGGCGAGGCCGGTCACGATACTTGGCCCGGAGATACGTGGCTGCACGGCGGCGGCTCAAGTTGGGTGAACGGCTCGTTCGACCCTGAGCTCAACCTCATCATCTGGGGAATTGGGAATCCTTCTCCGGGCCTCAGTCCGGAAGTGCGCAAAGGCGACAACCTCTACACCGACTCCGCCATCGCCCTCGATGCCGACACAGGAAAGCTGAAGTGGTATTACCAATTCTCCCCCAATGACGGCCGCGACTGGGATTCGATACAAGTCCCGGTGCTCGGCGAAATGAACTGGCAAGGCGCTCCGCGAAAGGTCATTTTCTGGGCAAATCGCAACGGATATTTCTACGTGCTTGATCGCGCCACCGGCAAATTTCTGCGCGCCACGCCTTTCGTAAAGACGAACTGGGCCAACGGGTTTGACGAAAACGGCCGGCCCATACCCGACCCAAACGCCGCGCCGTCGGTCGGTGGAACGAAAGTCTATCCAGGCACACAGGGCGGCACGAACTGGTATTCGCCGTCCTTCAGTCCTCGCACGGGGCTCTTCTACGTTTCCGCGTGGGAGGATTACTTCAATATCTTCACGGGCGTCTCAGCCACGGGCGGCGGTCCGGCGCAAGCCCCTGGATTCCCGAGATCGCCTTTGCCGAATATAGTTCGCGGGCCGATCAACACTTGGACAGATGCCGTGGGGCACGGTGAGGTGAAGGCGATCGATCCACGGACCGGCCAGCAAAAATGGGCGTTCAAAATGAACGACATGACGGACGCGGGAATCCTTACGACTGCGTCGGATGTATTGTTCACCGCGAACCGCGAAGGCTACTTCCTCATCTTTGACGATCGCAACGGAAACTTGCTCTGGCGGACTAGGCTCGGCGCCCAAATACCAGCGGCACCAATCACCTACAGCGTCGAGGGAGAGCAATACGTCGCCATTTGCGCTGGCCACGCGCTGTTTGTTTTTGGTCTCCGCCCATAGCGGATGGCGCTCTTCGCCGGAAATCCCAAATGTCGATCTAAAGCACTAGGCCGTTCCTCCACCCGGCTAGCGCCACCATCCAGACCACCTACGTAATGTACTCGTACTGCCGCGTACGCTACTTGACAATGCGCCCGCTTGCATTGGTATTCAGTCAGCATTCCAGCCTGGCAAAGGGAGGCCGCCAACCTCGTTGGCGGACGTACACCACGCCAGCTACTTCCGCATAAGAGGGGGTGTCCGGTGCGCACATGGAGAATCGTGATGCTTGGCGTTTTGCTCGTTTGCATCTCGGGGGCGTTTGATAGGGTTGCATTTGCTCAGGCGGGCACAGCGGACATTGTCGGTACTGTGACCGACAGCACGGGTGCCGTGCTTCCCAACGCGACTGTTACAGCTAAAAACCTCAGTACGGGCCTGATCCGCACGCAGGAAACCGGTGCAACGGGTGATTACTCCTTCACGCTGCTGCCCATTGGCACTTACGAAATTTCCGTTCAGGCCATGGGGTTCAAGATGTTCACCGCAATGGAAGTGACCGTCGCCACCGGTGATCGGGCGCGTGTAGACGCTCCCATGCAAGTCGGCGAGGTCTCCCAGACCGTGGAGGTGCAGGGAGAGGCCGCCGCGGCGCTACAGACCGACAGTGCCACAGTAGGCAGCCTCATCACCACGCAAGCTACTCAGGACCTTCCTCTGAACGGCCGAAATATTATCCAGCTTGCCCAATTGACTCCCGGCGCTAGCGAGGGGCCGGTGAATGCGCTCACGAATGGAACTCGGCCGGACGACCGCCGTCAGACCTCAACGATCGTGGCGAACGGACAGAACTTCGATACCAACAATTTCGTGCTTGACGGTATGGATAACAACGAGCGCATGGTTCAAACCATCGTCGTTAAGCCATCGGTCGACGCGCTGCAAGAGGTAAAGACACAGACCAATCTTTACACTGCCGAGAGTGGCCGCGCCGGCGGCGCCGTGGTCAACATGATCACGCGCTCTGGAAGCAACGATTTGCATGGCGACACGTTTGAGTTCATTCGCAACGATATGTTTGATGCGAAGAACTTCTTCATTCCGGGGAAAAAACCGGAGTTTCGTCAAAACGATTTCGGTGGAAGCCTGGGCGGAGCGCTGAAGAAGGACAAGGTTTTCTTCTTTGGCGATTACGAGCAGTTGCGGGTTATTCAGGGGCAAGTGAACCCGACGGGATCGGGCATTATTCCGACGCCTTGCGAATTGGGCATGGCGACCTGCAACGGAATCACACAGCTAGGCAATTTTTCAGACCTGATTGCTCCCGGCACGAATTGCCAGGCGGCGTCGGCCCCCGGTTGCGTCTACGATCCCGCTACCACCGGCGCCCAATTCACAGCCAATGGAAACAAGGCGACGTGGTTCCCGAACAATGTGATCCCGCTTAACCGGATCGATAACATCTCGAAAGCGTATGCGTCGCTGATCCAGCCGGATGCCATATATGAAACCCAAGCGGGGCAGCAGTGTGCCGGGACCTGGCTCAGTAGTCCCGCCAACGCTCGCGGCGGCTGCATCGTGCGGCTCGCGTTGAACAAGGCGCAAACCTTCCACACCGGCGACCTGCGTTTTGACGAGCATCTCAGCGACGCAGACACTCTCTACGAGCGTTACATCATCAACAACGAAATCGGGTCTTTCCCCGGCGCGCTTCCGCCGGTATCAGTCGGCGGAAAGCTCGTTTATCCCGGCAGCACGAACGGAAACGCCGGCACGACTAGTTTCCCCGGCAGCTCACAGCAAAGATCTCAGAGTGTTGCTGTTAGTGAGACCCATATTTTTAGGCCGACGCTGCTGTTGCAAGTGAACCTCCAGGCCTCGCGTTATTCAAGCATTTCCAACCCGCCCGACGCAGGGTTTTCCGTAAACGCTTCTGTTTTGCCTGGGCCCGCGGGAACGAATCCCGCGGCATGCGGCAGCGGTTGCGGCGGCCTCGCTCCATTCTCCTTCGGCGGCGCGTATTCATTAATCGGTGACGCATTTGCTCTTCCCACCGATTACTTCGATACGGACTACCAGATTTCGTCCGCGCTCACCTGGACGAAGGGTAGCCACACCGTAAAATTCGGCGGATCGGTAATCCGCCGCTATTTCAACGTATATAACGGCATCGCGAAGGGCAACTTTACGTTCAGCGCGACTCAAACCAATGTCAACGCCACGGTCGCCGCGCAGGGCACGTTTGGTGGGAACGCCTTTGCATCCATGCTGCTGGGCGACGCTGCGTCGATATCCCAGAGCTTCCAATTGCTTCCGCAGATGTATCGCACGAATGAGTACGGATTCTTCGCTCAGGATGACTGGCGTGCGACTCGTAACCTGACCCTAAACCTTGGCGTGCGGTGGGATTACTTCTCGCCGCTCACCGACGAGCACAACAGCTTGGCAAACTTCGATCCGCTAAACCCTGCAATCCTTGCCGGCGGGACGACGATTGTCGCCGGTCAGAATGGGGTGAGCCGTACGGATAATTTTGATCCGCAACTTCGAGACTTCCAGCCCCGGATCGGATTTGCGTATACGGCTGCCCACCGCATCGTCATCCGCGGCGGATTTGGCACGTCGAACTATCCGGATAACACCGCAAGCCCATCCATTTTGCGTGACACGCCGATAGGGTACAGTTACTCGAATTCTCAGCCTCCCGTTATCGCCTATCCCGTAACGACCGTTAATGTCGATACGCCTCTGCCGACGCCTCACCCGTACTCGAGTTGCGTCGCAGCAGTATGCGGTCAGACCGCGGCCGCATACAGTCTCACCCGTGGGTTCATATCCGCTCCCGGAACCGCCACGGTGAATTGGCACTGGCCCACGGTCTATCAGTACAACTTGATCGTAGAAAAGGAATTTGCCGGCAACGTTCTCAGTGTTGGGTATCTCGGAACATTAGGCCGCGGAATGGCGGGCGCGGTTAATTACAACGCGGTCTTGCCTCTCAATGGCCCCGGAGGCGTGGGGAGCACGCAATGCATGACGTACAACTACGCGAAAGCCGCGGCAGGACTGGCGCCATTGGCTCTCGCGCCTACGGCGGCGAACAACACACCGAACAGTTGCCAGCCGTTTTTCAATCAAATGCCCCTGGTGACGAGCACTTCGCTGTACACGCCGTACGGCCGCAGTAACTACAACTCTCTGCAGGCACAATTCCAGCGCCGATTCCGAAACGGTCTGACTTTCTCCGCCAACTACACCTGGGCGCAAGCCCTTTCTAACATTGGAACCGGCGGCGGAAACTGCGGTTCCTGCGCGCAGGTGTGGAACAATCTCAGTCGCGATTACGGCATCAGCGATCTCGATATCCGCCATCGCATTGCAGCCACGGCGAATTATCAATTGCCGTTCGGTAAGTCGCTCACAGGCGCTCCGGCCCAGATCGTAAAGGGATGGCAACTCAATACCATCGTCGTCCACTCCACCGGCGCGCCATTCAACGTCACGGATTCGGAAAATTTGATGGGCAATGGCGCGGGCGGCTACCGCGTAAATTTGCTTCCGCAGCAGCCGTTTAACAAGAGTCTCAACGAGTGGTTCAATACGAACGACTTTCAGCAGCAGCCCTTCGGAACCGCTTCAACTGTCGGTATCCGAAACGCGTTTTTCGGTCCGAATCTCACGCATATCGATTTTTCGATCTTTAAAGACTTCTCGGTCTCCGAGCGCGTGAAAGTACAATTCCGCTACGAGGTCTTCAATATTTTCAACACGCCTTTCTTCTCGGTTCCTGCCTCGGGAATCGGCGGATGGGCATCGACGCCGGATACGGGCACCGCGAATTGTCCCGGTAACGCTGGTCCTACGCCGTGCGCTGGCAGCGCGCCAGGGTATCCGACCAGCACTCACGCATCCGGCAGCTTCGGCTCGATCACCTCGACGAATCCGAACTACACGCCGCGCGACATGCAGTTCGCGTTAAAGCTGTCGTTCTAGTTTTTGACGGACGGGGAGCGGACTTCACTGCCGCTCCCGGTTCAACCAATGCAATGGAAGGTGGATAGGTGTTCACAAATCGGGTGCGTGGTGTTCTGAGTGGTGTGGGCTGGGCAGTTGTGATCGCCCTCTGGATGGCGGCAGGTTGGAGCCACTGGACCGAAGCGAAACCAAAGCAATCCTCCGCTAATCCCGCGAAGGAGGCCGAGACCTCGGCAAGCCCGGTGCCTCAGCTTTCCGGGTTTTGGGAAATCCGGGACATGACGAATGCCGGCTTGCGTGGCGGAGCACTCCTCGGGCATCCCGCTCCTCCCGTTTATACAGCCAAGGCGCAGGCGGCGATGCAACAAGAGCGCGCGCGCCAACAAGCTGGCGAGGTTGTCAGCGTCACATCTCAATATTGCCGCACCCTCGCCTATCCGTTCTTCATGACCTCTTCTCCGCCTTTTGACATTATCCAGGGCCCGAATGAAATTCTCGTCCTTGCAGAACGCGAAATGGGTTCGCGCCACATTTTCCTGAACCAGAATCACCCGGATCCCGCCCATCTCGAACCCACTGACAATGGCGACTCCGTCGCGCATTGGGAAGGCGACACGCTCGTCGTCGATACGATCGGATTCAAACCCGGAAATGGCGCGGGCGGAGCCAAAACCGCTCAGACGCATCTTGTCGAGCGGTACCACCTCTTCGACGGCGGCAACAGGCTGTCCGTCAGCTTCGAGTGGACAGATCCGGAGATCTACGCAAAGCCTTACACCTACGAACTCGGCTACTACAGAAGCTCGCCGGGCATGTACGCGATGGAAGATTGGTGCGACGCGAGCGATTCTCTGCAGAGTAGAAGCGACGCCACGCCGCTGGCTGCCGGCGAAAAAGGAACAAAAGCGAAATGACGAATCGCTTTTGGTTAAAGGCATTTGGAACGGCAGTGATCTTCGCCTGCCTCCTGAGCGCGTTGGGACACAGGGCAATCGCGCGGCAGGCGCCTGCCTCCGAACCTTCGGCTACGGCAGGCACAATCCCCGATATCAGCGGTTCTTGGGAGCCTCGTGCTGATGGCCGCGGGCGCGGCGCTCCCGCAAAGTTGACGCCTGAGGCGATGGAACGCGCGCAAAAGCGTCGCGATGCGCTCGCAACCGGTGACTCCGGCGTGACCGAAGTTGCCCGCTGGTGCGGCGCTCTTGCCTTTCCGTTCTACCTCACGTCATCGCCGCCCTGGGACATCATCGTAGGTCCGAAAGAGATTGTCGTATTAGCGGAACGTCAGGAGGCGTCGCGCCACATTTTTATGGACGGCCGCAATCACCCCGATGCCGATCGCCTCGAAATCACCGCGAACGGCGATTCCGTCGGCCATTGGGAGGGCGACACGCTGGTCGTCGACACCATCGGTCTTCGCGGCGGCATCGATACGACAGGCACTTACCGCGGCCCGCACCAACACTTGATCGAACGCTATCGCTTGCTCGACCAAAACAGGCTTTCGCTCACGCTCACATGGGAAGATCCCGACGTCTACGCTGAACCGTACACAACGCAGCGCGTGTATTACAGAAGCGATCCGAGTATCTACGCCATGGAAGACTGGTGCGATGCGAGCGATGAATCGCAGTGGCGAAGTGACGCGGCGCCATTGCCGCCCGCAACGAAGTCACACTGATAACACGAATCGCGCAATCGCATTTCTGGAATTGAAGTTGGCTCTTATATCGATTCGAAAGGCGGGGCATAGAGAATCATATGGATACAGCGAGAAACAACAACGCATCTCGAAGGATGGCTTACAAATTTGTAAGCCTGTCGTCAATCGTGCGTGGTTCCGTTGCATTCTTCGCCGGGCTATTTTTGTTCGTCACCCCCACGCTCGTGCAGAGCAGTCCGCAACCGCAGTCATCCGCGCCAGTAAATATTTCTGGCTTCTGGGAGCTTCGTTACGACGGCCGGAATATCCCACACGCAAGCTTGACTCCCGCCGCAGCTAAGATCACCGCCGCCGAACAGGCGCAGAACACGATGCACGTGATTCGCTGGTGCATTCTCTCCGGCATGCCCATGATGATGGACAGCGGCGCCCCCATCGACATCGAGCAGGACAGCAAGCATATCGGAATCCTCGCAGAACCTGTTTCCGGTCCCAGAACAATCTATCTCGACGGGCGCAAGCATCCGGACATGAACCTGTTCGATAACACAACCATCGGCGACTCGATCGGCCACTGGGAAGGCGATACTTTGGTTGTGGACACGATCGGCTTCAGTGATAAAGGCGTCACCACGATTCCCGGCGGCGGCATTCGAACGCCGGACTCCCATCTCGTAGAGCGTTACCGCCTCGAGGACAGCGGAGCGCACTTGCTCGTCACGTTCACGTGGACCGATCCCAAGGTTTTCGCCAAGCCGCACACATACGCGTTCCGGTATTCGCGAGCGGCGCCAGGCTACAGGCCTCGGGATTACGATTGCGATGCCAGCAATAAGGAGCGCGCGGACTTTCTCGAGAAGACGCCGCAGCCCTAAGGCGCGCACGTAGTGAAAAATGGAAATTCAGGCGAAACGGGTCGCCAGAAAGTTGCCGTTGCACGTTGCTGTGAAAGGAGAACGCCGTTGAGACGGAAGATCATATTTGCCGCGCTCATTTGCTCGATTCTTGCGCTTGCTATCCCGGCTTTTGCTCACCATTCGTTTGCGATGTTCGATAACTCCAAATGGATCATAATCAAAGGAACAGTTGTCGAATATCGCTGGGAAAATCCGCACACTCACATCATCGTGAACGTTGCCGGCGGGCCCATGGCCGGAACTTGGGACGTGGAGGCGGCAAGCATCAACATTATGGCGCGCCAAGGCTGGAACAAAATTTCGTTCAAAGCTGGCGACGCGATCACCGCCGTCGCTCACCCTCTTAAGAGTGGAGATAAGGGCTGCTCGCTTTCCTACGTAGTATTGCCAGACGGCGTTCGCCGCTATCAGGATGTCGCAAGGCCTGACGGTCCGCCCGAAGACACATCAAAAAAGCCAGACTGACGTGCCGGTTTTTTTTGTGGCGGCCGACTCGATTTTCAGTCGGGCACTTTTTGTTTGGCGTTGCACCCAACGCAGCATAGTGGCGGTGGGCTTTAGACGAAACGTGGCGCCGCGGCCTCCAGTGCGGCACGCTGCCACGCTTTCTATCTGGGAATTCTTCTGAGGTGTCGCAATGCGACCAAAAGGAATTTTCCGCCCGAACAGATTGAGCAGCGCAGCCCGTTCGCTCATCTTTCTGGCGGCCCTTTGCGTATTATCTTCACTCCTCGCATTCGCCCACCCCTCTCCGCGCCCATTTACCTCCGGCAATCCTAGAGTCGATAAGCTGATCAACCAGATGACGCTCGAGGAGAAAATTTCTCTTCTCCACGGCACGGGTGAGGAACTCGCTAAACAAGTTGGCGCGCCGGGATTTTGGGCCGGCCTGCCGCGTCTGGGAATTCCATATATGCGTTTTGCCGATGGACCGCAAGGAGTCGCGACGTACTCTCCATCGACCGGAATGATAGGAGAGCTCGGCCTCGAAGCGACGTTCAGCACAGAAGACGCTCGCCAGAATGGTGTAATCATCGGCCGCGACGCGCGCGCATTGGGCATCGACACCGTGCTCGAACCGACGATCAACATCACTCGTGACCCCGGAGGAAGAGGCGGTTTTACAGCGAGCGAAGATCCGCTGCTCACAGGCGCGATTTTTGCCGCCGAGATCGCCGGAATCCAGACGCAGCATGAAATGGCCCAGGCGAAGACGTATATCTCCGGGCAAAACGTAGTCATCGAATCGCAAGCCCTCCACGAAATCTACGCGGAACCTTTTGCCCTCGTCGCAGACGCCGGAGTTTCCTCTTTCATGTGCGGATACGGCCAGCTGAATGGAACCTACAACTGCGGCAACAAAGCCGTGCTGGACGTTCTCAAGAAAGATTACGGTTTCAAGGGCTACATCAGCTCGGACTACGGCGCCACGCACAGCACTCTTTACCTTGCACAGGGCCTGGATATGGAAATGCCCGGCGACCGGCCCGGCCATTATGCGTATTTTCAAGCCGAGGAGCCGAAGGAACAGGTCACCACCGATCTTTTCGTTCCCGGCGGCGGAGCAGTTCCGCTCCCGGAGGAAGTGCCGCCCGGACAATTACAAACAATCCCTCCCACTGGGGCGGGCATCAATCATGATGATGGCGAACACGCGATTGGCATGCTTGCCGCGCTCGAAAGCGGACAAGTCTCGGAAGACATGATCGATGCTGCCGTGGCGCGAATCCTCAATCAGATGGACAAATTTGGAATGCTCACCACCGAACTCAACCACAAGCAGGGTCCGTTGAATAGCGCCGCGAACGATCCGATTCTTCTGAAAACCGCCGAAGACGCCGCAGTGCTCTTGAAAAACGACGGCGGCGCCCTGCCGCTCCGCGAAAACGATCTTCAATCCGTGGCGTTCATCGGCCCGGGTGCGCGCCAAACGATCGCGGTCGGCATGACAGGAGAAAACGGTTTGGGCTTAGTTGACCGGCAGGTCGGGCCCGTTGCAGCTCTCGAGAAAATCACCGGCAAAAGCCTGACGCTTGCCGTCGCTGACGACATGACCGGGGAGCCAGTTCCCGCAGCAGTGCTGTCCCACGACGGAATGCCCGGGCTGATCCGTGAAGACGCGAAATCGCACGCCCAACAAATGGAAGCGGATCTCGATGACACCGGAAAAGCCGGAAAAGCCCTGCCGCCCGGATCCGCATGGACCTGGACAGGCACGCTGACGCCTCCGAGCGAAGGTTCCTATACCCTCGCCCTGCAGATTCTCGGGACGAGCTTCGCCTCACTGTCAGTCGACGGAAAAGTGGTCACTCGAACAGCTCCGATCGGTAGGAAAGGCTATATTCACCCCATCCAGGACGGTATGATTTCGACCACCGATGGGCTCGACAATCTGCGTATTAAGCTCCCGTTGACCGCGGCGCCGCACGCAATTACCATCCACCTCGACGCCGCTGACCGAAGCGCGCCGGTACAAGCAAGGCTGGCGTGGGTTACTCCAGATCAGGAGAAGGCCAACTACGAAGCCGCAATTGCTGCCGCGAAAAATGCTAAGGTCGCCGTTGTGTTCGCCTGGGGGCGCGGACGGCCCGATCCCACAGGACTCGCCGCTGGGCAGGATACGCTCATCGAGGATGTGGCAGCGGTGAATCCAAACACGATCGTTGTCCTGAATTCTCCCGCCGGTGTAAACATGCCTTGGCTTGCAGACGTGAAATCTGTTCTCGAAATGTGGTTTCCTGGCGACCAGGGCGGGCCGGCTACCGCAAACCTCTTGGTCGGGCGTGCCAATCCGGCTGGCCGCTTGCCGATCACATGGCTGCAACCGAAAGCTGGGCCGCTTGTCACAAACGATCCCGCACATCCGGAACGTTCGGGGCGAGGGCCGAACGGTGGACGCGGCGGGACGGCGAATTATTCCGAAGGAATTTTCGTCGGTTATCGATGGGTGGATCGGCAGAACATGCAGCCGCTATTTCCATTTGGCTTCGGCCTTTCGTATTCCAGCTTTCAATACTCTGCGCTGAAATTCAAGGCGTCTCGTGATGGCGTCGATGTTTCTTTCAGCTTAAAAAACACTGGAAAGTATGCAGGCGACGAAGTAGCACAGGTTTATATCGGCCCTCCGGCCGATCCTCCCGCAGACGCGCAGTTTTCGGTGAAGTCCTTGGCTGGTTTTGATCGCGTGAGTATCCCTGCTGGTCAGACGAAGAGTGTGACAATCCACATCCCGCTGCGCCAGTTCGAGTATTGGTCTGCAAGCGGTAGCGCATGGCGGTTGCCGCCGGGTACGCGTGCAATTTTCTTAGCTGCTTCGTCCCGTGATGTTCGCGCTCAGGCAGATGTCGATATGAGTTTACTTCGATAGTTGTAAAGTTCATGGAAGAGTGGAACATTTCTCAGCGAGTACGAATTGAGGTGCCATGACTAAGGTAACCGGGCCAAATCCGCGGCGAACAAGGACGCGATCCTATCTTTTGAAAAGAGTGGGGCAATGCGCCGCCGTCATCGTCTTTGCCATCGGAAGTGTGGGAATCAGTGCAAGTGCGCAGTCGTCGCAGCCGGCGATGAAGGGCGCGAAGTCCGGCGCGGAGACTCCTAGTCTTACAGGTTTTTGGGTTCTTCGTTTCGATAGCTTAAATGCCCCGAGAGCCTCGCTGCTTCCCAGCATCACCCAAAAAGAAATCGATGCACATCGTGCAAGTGACATGTATACGGTTCGCTGGTGCCAGTATGTCGGGATGCCCTACATGATGGAAAGTCAGGCTCCGTTGGACATCCTTCAAGGCAAGACACAAATCGTCATCGTTTCAGAGACTCCGTCGGCCGTGCGCCACATTTATACCGACCGCAATTCGCATCCCGATCCGCTCACGTTTGACGCAGTTCGCAACGGCAACTCGATTGCGCACTGGGAAGGCGATGCGCTGATTGTGGATACGATCGGCTTCAGCGATGAAGGCTATACCACGCTGCCTGGCGGCGGCTTTAGAACGCCGACTTCCCACCTGAAAGAGCGCTACCAGCTAGTCGAGGACGGCAAAGAACTGGAAGTAACCTTCACATGGGAAGACCCCAAAGTTTTTGCCAAGCCGCACACCTACGCGTTCCGGTATTACCGGGTTCCGCGTGGCCACAACGCAGGCGAGGATTTTTGTGATTCCAACGATCAGGAGCGCGGCCAATTTCTTACGCAGTCTCCGGTAGCCGTGAAGTAATTTGGACTGGAATCGAAGGAGTCAGGCAATGAAAAGTCTGTTCATACGTGTGACATGGGGATGTGCCGCATTGTTCTTACTTGCCTCTACTCTGGCCTTCGTCTCCATGACGCGTTCGGCTCGCGCGCAGAGTAGCCAATCGGCTTCTGGCGCCACCAATGCTCAGGTGGTGCCAGACTTTTCCGGATTTTGGGAGCTTGCCTACAATAGTCGGCATGTTACCCCCGCCCAGTTGACGCCGGCAGCCATCGCACGCGACAAGAAAATGGCAGATGAGCGCGCGGCTGGAAAGGTCGTTGTCTACGCCTCGCGCTGGTGCAATTTCCTGGGAATGCCGTTCATCATGGGGCAGTCTCCCCCGATCAATATCGTTCAGACCCAAGACGAAATCGGGATTTTCTCCGAACAGAATTCCGCGCCGCGCCACATCTATCTCGACGGCCGTAGCCATCCCGACGCAATGCAGTTTGTGTCAACGACAAACGGCCACTCCATCGGGCATTGGGACGGCAACGAACTCGTGGTAGATACCACCGACTTCTCGTCAGAGGGTCACCCCGAAATTCCCGGCGGCGGCTTCCGGGGAACTCATTCACATCTGGTAGAACGATTTAAGCTGATCGACGATCAGCATCTCCAAATCAACTTCACCTGGGACGATTCCACCGTCTTCGTGAAGCCGCACACGTACTATTTCGTCTATCACAAGATGCCGCCCGGTACTTATGCGTTCGAAGACAGCTGTGACGCGAGCGATGCCGTGCCGTACGAACATAGCGGCGGCGTCAGCGATCCCCCGGACCAATGGAAGTAAGCCGTCCCATCTAGGGCAGTGCAATTGCCCTCAGTCTGAACCGTTGCCTCTTTCGTGCGGCGGTTCGTTACCGGCGGTTCTGCTTTGCATACAAAGAAATTTTGCGTGCTGCGCCGCCCTCATCAGCGATAGGTGCTAACATTATTATGGCGTGAATTGCGCCGAGGAGGACGAGGCGAGCGTATATATAGGACAAGAGAAGCGAATTAGAAGCAGCGATTCTAATCGCAACTCACAAGAATTAAAAATCGACGTAACTCTATGAAAACAAAGAGTGGCGACCAGTTCTAATCGCAATTGCCAAGGGGGTGGAAGCCATCAGTAGCGCGGCGCTCCTCCACGTCCTTGAGCCTGCTTCAGCAGGTCTTGATCGGTCACGTCATTTCCGCCCTCGAGGGGCAGCCCGTTTTCAATGAGGTCGTACGTGTACGAGTAGATGTGAGGCTTCAGATAGATCGTCGGATCTTCCCACGTAAATGTAACCGAAAGCTGCTTGCCTCCGTTGATCAGTCTGAACCGCTCGGTGAGATGCGTCGTATCTTTCGCGCGCCCGCCGTTCGGAACGCGCATCACGGGCCAGCGTGTATCGCAAGTGCGCGCCGGGAAGCCGATCGTGTCCACGACGAGCGTGTCGCCTTCCCAATGTCCGATCGAATGGCCAACCCCGGAGTTAAGCGCCTTCAAACCAGCTGCATCCGGATGTGCTCGCCCGTCTGTGTAAATAATGCGTCCGCGATTCGCTTCACTCCCGATCCAGATTTCGCCTTTCGATTCAACGATATTCAGCGGGGGAGAAGACGCCATCATCATCGGCAAATTCCCCGTGGGGCAGTTCGGGCCACGGCCGCCCGTACTCACCACGCTACCGGCAGCCACGCGCGTATTGTCGTCGTCATTCATCTTTTGAATCTCCGGCAGAATCGCCGGCTTCGGCACGTTATCGAAGAACGAAGACCAATCGCCTGAGCCTGGGTCATGAACGAGCCATAAGCCCGAAATATCAGGCGTGGCACTGCTTGCCTGAGAGGCTGGCGCCTGAGCCGACTTCAACCCCTTGGGTGAAATCATAAGAGCCACAAGACAGAATGCTGCCACGGCAATCGACCAGCGGCGTGCATTAGCTCGAAATGTCATGGGACTCTCCCTGCGCGAATCACGGCGCTATCTGCCTACTCAGGCTTCGTACCGGACATCGCGGACATAATGAAATTTGCCCGGTCCTGATCGTTCGCACTGCACCCGTATTGAAGTGGGTAGCTGATTTCCGGCACTTTGTAGTAGCGAAACTCGTATGTGTGAGGCGTCTTGAAAACTTGCGCGTCATCCCACGTCGACGTCGCGGAAAGGAGGGCGCCGCCATTGAGAAGATGGAACCGCTCAACGAGATGTGAATCCGGCGTACGGAACCCGCCGCCGGGAATCGCTGTGATGCCACGGTCGCTGAATCCGATCGTATCCACCATGAGCGCGTCGCCCTCCCATTGGCCTATGGAGTTTCCGTTTGTCACCGGATCGATTTCGTCTTTTGCCGGATGGCTCCGCCCGTCCGTGTAGATGTACCGAACCGAGGATGGCGTTTTGGCAAGCATCCCGATCACGCTCGGCCCTTGGCGAATATCCAGCGTCGCGCCGTCCTCCATCACCTCGGGCATTCCTACCAGCGCGCAAAAGCGAATAGCAAGCAGATCGTGCTGCCTTTGCTCCGCCTCCTTTGAGGCTGCATCTTGGGTTAAAGACGCCGGCGGCACGTTGCGGCTGTCGTAACGCAGTTCCCAGTATCCGGAAATGTCCGGGTGTCCCAAGGCATCGCGTGGCACCGCCGCCGGGCGAGCCATCGATATGCCTCCCGGGGCCTGGGCTGAACTCGACAACCCTGTCGAGAGAGCCAATATTGCACCCACAGCGAGCGCGCTGACCGCCAGACCGATTCTCAGCAGCCTCGTAGTCATTGGAACTCCTGATGCCCGACTCACAGGAAACACACAAAATCCTAAGGCAAGGTACAGCCTGTCCCTTGCGCTCGGCAAGTACCGTACGGTGGGATAGCCGTACGCTACTTGACCAGATCTCATCTTCTTGGATATCCAGGTTGCTGGGTAGTGCGTACTGTGTGCTCAAGTCGCAACGTCCGGTGAAGGAGGGTGCCATGAGATTTTTGTATTTTGCAGCCCTTTGCGGAGTCTTGCTTGCCAGCGGGGTTCTGGCGCAAGAACAAGCACAGCAAAATGCAGTTCCCGATTTGGAAGGCGGTTGGCTGCGTCTCGATACTCAGGGCGGCGGCAGCTACCACGGTATCGACCTAATGTTTCCTAAGGCCGACCTTACCCCGCAGTATGCGAAACTTCTCCCTCCCGACATGGATGAGGGCTTGAACGCCAACGCCGCAACTGCGGCGCCGCACCAGGCTGGCCAGCCCTACGTGGTTTACCAGCCTGGCGCCCGCGGAGGCGGCGGTGGCGGCTTCGGCGTGGGAGTCGATATCAACTCCGCACCGTTTTTTCTGGTCCAAACCAAGAGTGAAATTTTGATTACCCGCGAAGGTGCTGGGCCGGGCCGGCACATCTTCATGGATGGCCGTGCTCATCCCGACCCATCCGAGTTTGTGCTCAATGGCGGGGGACATGCCGTCGGGCGCTACGAAAACGGCAAGCTTGTGGTGGATACAACAGACTTCGCGCCGGGTATGACGAGCTTTGGTCGCGGCTACAAAGGTCCTCATACGCACTTGACTGAAACATTCGATCTTTCCGCAGACGGCCAGCGCCTTACCATTCA
>Ga0335085_10003530_pt1 | contig 26917 bp, 27 predicted proteins | sample Lox_Sample_45_FD_206712 | JGI IMG/M metagenome (GOLD analysis project Ga0335085, IMG submission 206712) | Soil microbial communities from Loxahatchee National Wildlife Refuge, Florida, United States - Lox_Sample_4.5 | ecosystem: Environmental > Terrestrial > Soil > Wetlands | place: USA...
CGTTCTCCAAAGGCACGGGATGATCCCGAGCATGAGCCGTCCAGCAAATCCTTATGACAATGCCAGCTGCGAAAGCTTTCTGAAAACTTTAAAACGGGAAGAGATCTACGCCAACCAGCGCCCACGGCGCGCGTTTTTGCGCGCCGGCCGTGAACATCTGACTAGGACCTTGAAAACCATGGCGTTGCGAGAAGGGTAAAACCCGGGGGATTTTGAAACGTACACCCGGGGGCGGAAGGCCTGACCGACTTGGGGACGCGTGAAGTTGCTCTTGATGACATGACGGCTCTGATACGCGAAGGCACGACTGACAAAATTTCTTCCTGGGGACGAGAAACTGGGCTGGCACACCGTTGTTCCGAATCCGCGCTTCACGGGGTCACCGGTATGCGCCATCTAAACTTCTTAAGGTTGTAATTTACGCACATTGCGTAATAATATACGCATTATGCGTAAGAATGCTCCAGCACTGGACAGCCTGTTTCCGAGCGTACGCCAGGGTGTCCTTGCTGCTACTCTGGGCCAGCCAGAAAAGTGGTGGTATCTCTCTGAGTTGGCGAACTTCCTTCACACGCGACCATCCAGCCTCCAACGGGAACTCAGCTCGCTGGAGCGAAGCGGTATTCTGCAGCAGCGCAAGGATGGACGTAGAGCGTACTTCAAGGCAGAGACACGGTCGCCGATCTTCCAGGAACTGCGGACTATATTCGAAAAGACGGTAGGACTGGTCCCTTCGCTGAGAGTTGCCCTGGCCCCTTTTGCGGACAAGATAGCCTGCGCCTTTGTGTACGGCTCAGTAGCCCGCCGTGAAGAACATGCGACGAGCGATGTAGACCTTATGGTCATTGGAACTGTCGGGTTGGGGGACGTGGCGCCAGCACTACGAAAAATCGAAAAGCGACTAGGGCGGGAAGTGAATGTGACAAACTATTCAGTCAGTGAATTCCGTAAGAAAGTCGCTCAAGGCGATCATTTCTTGACAACCGTGCTGAAAGGCAGTCTGCAGTTCGTGAAAGGTGAACAGCGTGACCTGGACGCAGTTGCTGGCAAATAACGAAGTGCAGCGACACAAAACGTCGAAGAAGGAGCTGGACAAGCTGCGGGCCGTCATCCGTCGTGATCTGGCTGATGCGGGGCTGGATGGAGCATCGGCAGACAGACGCTTCGCTACTGCCTACAATGCGGCACTCCAAGCTGCAAAAATGGCGATTGCATGTGCTGGCTATCGCGTGGTCGGCGCTGGGCACCACAGGATTTCTTTCGACGTGGTTAAGCTTGCGATTGGCAAAGCTGCGGATCCGTTCAGTGACTACTTCGACCGATGCCGGCGGAAGCGGAATGTCATCGACTATGACGATGCTTTTGTTGCTACCGAAACGGAGGCTATGGAAATTCTGAAGAAAGCCAAAGAATTCGCCGGACCTGGTCGATCGGTGGATCGCTAAGCATCACCCATCCCTAAAAACCTAGGCCTTTCCTTGCCGACACAGAACGTCGAGCGGAAAGGAGCGACTATTTTGGGGACTGGGGACTAAATTGGGGACTGCGATGCGTTTCCTACAAGAACTTACAGCCGCTTAGGTGTCATCCGTGCACGTGTAAGTTGTTTCGTATCAATTTCCCGTCGAACTCATAACCCAAAGGTCGGTGGTTCAAATCCACCCCCCGCAACCAATCCTAAGTTTCTGATTCTGCAAGTTCTTCCTTCCCGACAACCAGCAAGTGTAAGAAAAATGTAGGAAAACTTTGGCCGATCTGGGCGTTTTCCGCCTTTCTTCGCGTCCCGTTTGTGCGAGATCGGGGCCGATGCTAGATTGCGCAAAAACCCAGGGAAGGACTTGCGGATGTATTCACCAGACATCAGCGTTCAACTCGACGGGAATGTCGCCAGCGATACTCAGTCAACACAAACTGACAACACTCTCACCAGAGTGAAGGTGTACACGCGGCACAACCGCAACTGCCCAAAGCGAGATCGCCCAGATTGGGCGAGATGCCATTGCGTTAAATGGCTCTACATTTATCGCGACGGAAAAGACAAGCTGGTCAGCGCTAAGACTCGCAGCTGGGAGAAAGCGGAACAAAAGGCGCGCGAGGTTTGGGACTCGTTTGACCCGGTGAGGCACCTGCAACGTCAGCTCGAAGCCAAAACCCAGGCCCAGAAGTCGCAACTGGAGATTTCCGTTGCCGTGGAAAATTTCTCTCAGGAAATCGCACGCCTCAACCGCGCAGAAGCCACTCGCGCCAAGTACACGCTCACACTGACCCGACTGTTGAGCTGGTGTGCCTCCCAAGATGTGCCGATCACGCGGCTAGCGCAACTGGATGTCGCTACCTTGCGGCGCTGGATTCAAACATGGGATGGCGCACCTACTACGCGACACAATGAGCATCAGCGGGTGATCACATTCTTTTTCTTCTGCATCGAACAGGGCTGGATTGCAGAGAATCCCGCGAAGAAAATTAGGAAAGTCGTCCCCGAGCAGGATGAAACGCTGCCCTTTAGCCGCGAGCAGTTCGATGCATTGATAGAGGCTACTTATTTCTATGACAGCAGGGATGCCGAGAGGATCGGCGATTGCAAAAATTCGCGACGAGCCCGGGCGTTCTTGAAACTTCTTCGTTGGAGCGGTCTGCGTGCAGGCGATGCTGCCTGCCTATCCAAGGACAAGCTGCGAGACGATGATTCTATCTTCCTTTATCAGCGGAAGGTGAAAGGCAAAGCAAGCTCGCCGGTGTATGGGCTGCTGCCGGATGAAGTCGCCGAGGAATTGCGAACTGTGCCAGCTACCAGCCATACGCATCCCGGTTATTTCTTCTGGAGCGGCCGCAGCAAGCGCAAGAGTGAAGTCTCGAATTGGATCAAGATCTTCGGGAAGATTGTGGAAAAGGCTACCGAGAGACATCCGAAGCTGTTTACCGAATCCGACGGCCTGCCCAAGCCAGCTCACCTCCATATGCTGAGGGATACGTTCGCCGTGGAGTACTTGCTGGCAGGAATGCCACTTGAAGAGGTCTCGCGGCTCTTGGGACATTCAAGCGTTCTAATCACACAGAAGCATTATGCTCCCTGGGTCCTGGAACGGCAGCAGAAGCTGGCCAATAGTGTGCGCAACGCGTGGTCAAAGATGGGGGTGGGCGCTGCGAAGACCAAACTGCACGTCACTGGACGCCAGCCTGCAGCTTCCACCACGTCCGCGACGGTTTCATAACCATGGCCTCGTTTCATGCTATGATGCGTGGCGCATCGGGATCTCCGGGTGCGGGCCCTTGTATCGCCGGTTTTCAGTGCTGTTCCCTTGAGTGATCCTTTGAGACACAGTGGCTGACCGGTGGAAAGAATCCTGCTCTCCCGTCATTCATCCTCGTGCCCCATCCTCGTGCCCCATCCTCGTGCCCCACGAGTCACCACTTCACCTGTTTGACTGATTTTCAATCCTGCTCTAATTAGAGCAATCAAGGGTGTTCCTATGGAATCGCAAACTTCAAACCAGCCTAGTCTTGTGCGCTCATTTGGTCCCTCTACGCCCGCCGGTGCCGCTTTCGAGAAGCATTATTGCGTAGCCGAAGTGGCGAAATTGTGGGGTTTGAGCGAACGAACCATTCGCCGCATCTTCAGCAACGAACCTGGAGTGTTCAAGTGGGAAAGCACTGAACGCAGGTTTAAGCGTGGATACACGACCCTGAGAATTCCCGAGAGTGTCGTGCAACGCGTGCATAGAAAGCTGAGAAAAGCCGGCTGAAATCTGTTAAATGCGGATCCTCCGACCAGGCTGTGTGACTGCGACGGGAGTCCCTCTTTGTCGCGGTCAAAACGCCGCGCAGCACCTCAATTTGACCGAAATTTCGTTCCGCTTTAATTTCTTCCCGCTCCGCCAAGAAATCGGCTGGGCGGGAGGCAAGCGTGTTTTCATCGTTGGATCAGCTTGGTGAGAGACTTCGTGCCACTGGCTATATTGCCGATTCGATAGCGACAACCACAGTTTATCTATCGGCAAGCATGCACAAGCCGCTCCTGCTCGAGGGCCCGGCAGGCAGTGGAAAAACGCAGCTGGCATATGCGGTGGCTGACGCGGCGCATACGACCGTTGAGCGCTTGCAGTGCTACGAGGGCATCAACGAAGAGAAAGCCATCGGGAAATTCGATGAGCCGCTGCAGAAACTCTGCGTGGAGCTAAGGGCCAAATCTAACGGTGTTGATTGGGAGTCCTTGCAGGCTGCATTACACAGCCGGCAATTCTTCAGTGCTGGTCCGTTGCTGAGCTCCCTCGAATACGAAAAGCCGTGCGTTCTCCTGATCGATGAACTGGACAAAGTCGACCACGCATTTGAAGCGATGTTGCTGGAACTCCTGAGTGTTTGGACGCTCACCATTCCAAAGCTCGGTACAGTTCGCCCCAAGAGCATTCCCTTCGTTGTCCTCACATCGAACGAAGAAAGGCGCATCGGCGATCCACTGCGCCGACGTTGCTTCTACCTTCGGGTTGAACACCCGACTGCGGAACGGGAGGCAGAAATTGTCGCGCTCAGAACACCAGACTCCAGCCGCGAATTCCATGCCGGCATGGCTGGAATCGCCAAAGCCTTGCGGGGCTGGAGCCTGGAGAAGCCGCCTTCCGTTTCTGAAATTCTCGATCTCGCACAAGCACTCAAGCTTCTGGGAACCGAACAAATCACGGCGGAGATGAGAGACATTCTTCTGCCGCTTCTAGCCAAAACCGAGGCTGACCGGCGCAAGCTGCTTTTGCGCGACGGCTTTGCCAGTCTGATTTTCGACGCGCAACAGTATTGTCGAGAAGCCTTGCGAGCGAACGCAGCATGAAATCAATACTGATTGCGGTGCAAGTGCTTGGCGCGATTGCTTGCGGGGCGCCGGCTGGCACTCAAACAACACGGATGGAGGCCGAATACTACGTCGCGGCCTACGCGGAACATTATCGAGTGCCCGTGGCGTTGGCTCGCGCCATTGTGGAACGCGAATCGAATTGGCAGCTATGCACGATCTCTCCGAAGGGGGCTGTCGGCCTCATGCAGTTGATGCCGATGACGGCTCAGCGGCTGGGCGTTAACGATCGCTGCAATCCCAGTCAAAACGTGTCGGGAGGCGTGCGCTATCTCGCTTGGCTGATGCAGCTCTTTCACAACGACCTTCGACTTGTGGCGGCCGCCTACTACGCCGGGGAAGACAAAATCATCCAGAGAGGACTTTCTTACCGGAATCCCGATGTCCTCGCGTATGTCTCAAGAATCAGAACAGCTTATCTTCGTGAAGCCGGGAATGAATCGTCAGAAAAACCCATCTCGGGGCAAAAGGATGTGCGATGAACAAATGTTTGAGTTTGGTGCATCTGATAACGACCTGCGTCTTGATCTCCCATCTTGTATCGGCGCAAAACGAGCTGCCGAAAGCGCGAATCGTGAACTTGATTGCCGACCCGGAAGAGGTCTTGGTTTTGCATGTTCGCCCTGGTTATGTGAGCTCCGTGCGCGTGCTAGAGGAGGTGAGTTCGGTTGTTCTGGGCGATCCGGGTTCGTTTAAGGCGGAACATTCCGAGGCGGAACCGCAACTGGTGTTTTTCAAGGCGACGAGCGCGAAACCAGCCCAAACCAACGCTTTGATTACGACAAAGAGAGGTCGGGAAATCTCACTCAGTTTGGTAAGCCAGGGAAAGGCCGACCACAGCGATGTTGTCGATTATGTTCTGAACTGCGCGCGGCCACGCAGTTTTCTGATCACTTCAGCTCATTCGACCTTTGTGGTGGGTGACACGAGGAATGTCGGGCAAGAAGGCTCGTCGTCGATCAGTTCCTCGGAGCAACCGTCCAGCGGCCAGGAACGACAGTTGATAAAACCGGCACGGCTTGATAATCCCCGTTGGCAAGGAAAACTGTTACGCGTTGCAGTGGGACAGACGATCGAAAAGGAACAAGAGATGGCGGTACCATTCGCCGTTCTGAACGCTTCTGCACAGACGATCGAACTGCTCCCGCCGCAAATAGAACTTGCCGGGACTTCGAAAGACAAGCACCGAAAAGCGATCAAAGCCGAACCCGTTGCCGTCAAGGATTACTCGTTAACCGCCCGAAGACTGGCGCCTGGCGCCAGGGCGGATGGAGTAGTGATTTTCGAACGACCCGGCTTCAAGGAATCGAGCGAACGCCTGCTTCTGGCCGTTGCACAAGCCGAAGAAGTGGACCGTCCTGTCCTGGCGCCGATTGCCTTTGTGGCTGCGATAGGAGGAGGTACAAAGTGACCCAACCAGACGGACAGAATGGCAATAGCAACGGCAACGCCGGATTGGTGGAGGTTGAGGAAGCGGAAGTCCTGGAGAGCGTGCCGGACTCACCCCTGCCACGAGAATCTTCGCCCACGGTTGCGACCAGAACCAGGCAAAGAGCGAGGCAACAAATCCAACAGAACCGCTTCGTGATTGTAGCCGCGGGAGCAATAGTGATCGCGCTGCTGATCTTCGTTGCCGTATCGATGCCACATCGAAGCGGACCGCAAAAGGCAAAGAATCCGCATGCAGCGGCAAAAGACAACTCGACCACAAACATCGGCGCTGAGAGCGAGGAGAGAAGCCTATTCCCCATTACTGATTCAGGGCGTTCACCAACGAAGGAGAACCATCAGGGATTCGTGAACGAACGCGACCTCCAGCGAACCGTAATCCATTCGGGAACGAATACTTCTCAACCGGCACCGGCAAACGGGACGGCAACACTGGGTTCCATTCCGCCCTTTGGAGATAAGTGGCAAGCGCCACCATACGAGTCAGGCGTGACAACTGACACATCCGACGTGAGTAAAGCAGAACGAGAAACCATGGAGAAACCGTCGTTGGTCTATGTCCGCAAGGTCTCGACCAGCGCTACCGGTCCTCAGACTGCCAATGAGGTAGCACGTGAGCTGAGCTTGGGTTTGGCGACCGGCACGCGACTGCGGGCCCGCCTGGAATCAGCGGCGAGCACGGCGGTTCGGGCACCAGTCCTGGCGGTGATCGAGTACAACTATGAACAAGATGGAGAAATTATCGTTCCGGCAGGAGCAAAAGCGGTTGGCCACATCCGGCAGGCAAACCGATCTGGATATGTTGACCTGCAATTTGATTCTCTGCTGATGCCGGATGGAGCATCCGTACCGATCGAGGCTGCTGCGAGCGGTTTGGACCTTCGGCCGCTGAAAGGGAAAGTTGAAGGCAAGAACACAGGAAAGAACGTCCTCGTGCGGTCCCTATCAGGAATCGGTCAGGCCGGTTCCCTGTTCCTGGGCCAGGGCAGTCTGAACCAGCCACTCAGCGAATCAGACCTTATGCGCGAACGACTCGCCAGCAACATTGGCGAGACCGGTGACGAAGAAATTTCTCACCTGTCACTGAACCAGCAGATCGTCGTAACAGTTTCGGCCGGTATACCAATTTACGTTGTGCTTCAACAGACTCCGAGCTCCAATCACGCTGCAGCGACATCTCATGCGCGGAGCATTCCCGCCATCAATACGGCGAATGTGGACCAATTGCGGCAATTGCTTCAGTTGCAGCAGGAGCTGAACCAACAGAATGCAAGCAGCCAGCCGGCGCAATAGCGGGATCATGGCAGGTCTGAAGTGTATCTTCGGGTGTCACGAAGCGGCGGACTGAATTCTGAAGGTCGTTGTGAGATGCACCAAATACAAACATTTGTTCATCTCACTACCGGGTTCTTTGATCTCCACGGCGCCCCTCGAACGTTTTTGAGAATCCGAGGTACCGGAGGAATGCGGTAATTGCAAGCTGTTGCTTTTCAAAGCCGCGGCGTAGGTCAGCTGCCAGAGGCGTGCTTATCCCACCATGGCCAGCACGCGTACTGGACTCTTTGCAGCATTGCCGATCGTTCCAGGGGCAACAATGATGAGGGAGCCGGTATCAGGTAATGCCGCCAACCTCACTGAACCCTCGATTATGTAGTTTCCGTGGAGTGCGATCAGACGGGAGAGCGTGCGGCCGAGGCGGACTTCAGTTTCGATAACGAAACCACGTGTATAGCGCGCATCCATGAGAAATTGGGCCGCATCATCTGCGACCGGGAACGAATCTGCGATCGATCTGGGAGTGTTTCCCGTACGTCGCACGGCAACGATTGCTCCAAGCGGCACATGTCCATGCTGCGCTTCCCAGTTGGCGATGTCGGTGATACAAATCTGCTCCGACGAGGCATTCAAGTCCATGATCACCAGAGGTCCGATCAACCGTTCGGCTGGAATCTGCGGCGGAGTCCAGGCGCCTGAAACCAGAGCGGCGGGGGAAATGATACGTGTCCCCGACTTCGCCTCCGAGCCCGTCTTCACCCGTCCACTGGCGGTCAGATCTACCACTTGGGAATACCGGTTTTTTGGGCTGGGTGCAGGCCGCCGAAGTGCAAACAGGAAGAGGCCAGGCACGAGCGCGTAAGCAATGATGAAACTCCGAAATCGCATATCAAACCCCGGTCCGGGCACCAGCAGACAGGCCAGCAAGATCAAGCAAGCAACGGAGATCTATGTTTGAGCATAGATCCAATCGTTCGTCTGCTCGCCCTGCTGCTAGGATCGAAGCAAGCCGATGGCCAAGAGCGATGGTCCTAATTCACTTTGTAGCAACATCACGATTGGACCGGGAGTCGGCCGATCGCCTACATTCCGGCACATGCCCTCAGACGGACACATGGCCGCGCTTGATAAGTCACTCTGGAATCTGGATGTGCGGTCTTCGTTTGACTAGACATTCTGTTACGCGCTCCCGGATGCAGCGGCGTTATTTTCCCGATCGCCCAGCGCCTTAATTGCACGTTTAGCAACCTATACCTATTAATCAGCCGCTGTTCAGCCCTCTCATGCTATACATTCCCTGATTCACGTTGCTAACGTTTTGGCGGTTCTTTTGCAGGTCAGAGGATTTTTCGGCGAGGCGTCGGTTCGAGGCGCTTCCAGCCATAGAGGCGAGCATCGACCGACCATAGCCCGGGTCCTAACATGGCGAGGGCGGCACCAACGGTCCCCACCACCAACCAACCCGATTTGTCGCCGTGTAGCATGAGCATCTTCCAGATTTCAGTAAGGGCCACCGAGACTCCGGCGATTGGTGTCCACAGACCCGCGATGAGCAGAATTCCCGCTCCCATTAAGAGTGTGGCCGGGATTGTTGAGTTCAGCGGTGGTGGATTGCTCAACAGGGTTAGACTCGCGCCCACAACCAGCGCGGAGCCGACAACCAGACGCATCAGGAGCAACCCTGCACCGGGCCAGCCGGCAGCAAATGTTGAATACAGGCGCCGCAAGGACGCACCTTTCCGCAGTACCTTGCCAGTTTCTGCCGTTCTCCACTCCTAGCGAAAGCCCAAAAGGAGTCAGCTCGCCCACTCTTTAGAGTTTCGGATTCGGAGCTGCGACCGTTTTGGTGGGACCCACAACTCTATAATGCCCGTTACAAGTCTATGATCCCCCGCTTCAACCCGATCATGGCCGCCTGGGTTCGGTCGTCGGCGCCCAGCTTGGATAGGATGTTCTTGACTCGCGACTTGACGGTCTCCTCGGTGATCGAGAGTTGATCGGCAATCTGCTTATTGGCATTTCCGGCTGCGATCAAGCGCAGAACGTTGATCTCTGCTGGTGACAGGGCATCATCGGTCGCATGCTCGGCGATTTCGAACGAGGCTTCAGAAGAGAGAGCCTTTTTGCCGCCATGAACCGCTCGGATGGTTTCTATGAGCTCCTTGTGAATGGTATTTTTTAGCAGGTAACCTTGAGCTCCTGCTTTGAGAGCGCGAAGAATCTGCACATCGCCCTTGTAGGTCGTCAGCACAATGATTTTGGCGTCGGGAAATTCTCCCCGAATGGCGGTGATCGCGTCCAATCCGTTCATCTCCGGCATCTGCAGGTCCATAAGCGTGATGTCGGGCCGATGCGCACGGAATTGCTGGATAGCTTCGCGACCATTCGATGCCTCGGCCACGAGAGCCATATCCGATTCAGTATCGAGCAGTACAGATATGCCCTGCCTCACGAGGGCATGATCGTCAACCGCAAGAATCCGGATTTGAGCTGACCCATCACCCATGTTCTATCGTCTCCTTCTCGTCTGCGTCTGACGCTGAGGTCTTACCAAAGTGCCAGAAAGGCCGTGCCGATTTCACGTACGCTTTCGCTCCTGGAATACTGAGCTCGATCTCGGTGCCGCCATCTACTTCAGTCCAGATCGTCAACTTGCCGCCGACAAGTTTGGCTCGTTCCCTCATACCCGGCAAGCCGTAATGCCCTTCGAGGCTGTCTCGGCTGAGCACGTCGGAGGGAGTCCCTTTGCCGTTGTCGCGAACGCGGAGCCGGAAGTACTTTTGGTCGTAACGAATTTCCACTTCAATATTTCGCGCCGCCGCATGGCGGAACGCATTGCGCAGCGCTTCCGTCGCAAGCCGGTAGACCTCGTCACGGAGTATGGGATGCAGGTTGCGAGAGGCCCCTTCGACAACCACGGTGAATGTGGGTGAGGAGGAATTGGTCCCGGCAGAAGCAAGTTCTTCCCCAAGAGTGCGGATGGCCAGAGCAAGATCATTCTTCTCCACGGTAGACAGGCGCAGTCCTTGCACGGCATCCCGGCCCTCAGCGATCGCTTCAGAAGCGTGATCGGCAGCATCTTCAAGGACTTTGCGCGCGTCATCCGGACGTGCCACTAACATATTGATACCGGCCTGAAGAGGTGGCAACAGTGCCTGAAAACTCTGCAACAGCGTGTCATGCAGGTCGCGAGCGATGCGCGTGCGCTCCGCTACCCGCTCTTCAAGACGCATGTTGAACTGGTGCGCCACTTGCCGTACACGCAGTTCATAGACTCCCCAGAGGATCGCGAAAAACGCCGCCACGCACACCGCGCGGAACCACTTCGTCTGAGACCACGCCGGAGGAATAACGAAGTCCAGCGCCGCGCCCTCTTCGTTCCACACCCCGCTGTTGTTGCAGGCGAGGACGCGAAACCGGTAATGCTTCGGCGGCAAGTTCGAATACTGCACCTCGCGATCATTGACCACCTCTCTCCAATCGTGATCCTGTCCTTCCAACCTATATTTGAAGTGCACCCTTTCGGGTGCTACCAGGCTTACGGCGGTATAGTCGATCAGCAGATCGCGAATCCGCGACGGAAGACGAACATTCGAGCCCTCCGCGCTGGTCAAGCCCTGCCAATAACTCTTCCCGTCGGCGACTATTTGCTCGATATGAACCGGCGGCGGTAAGTCGTTATAAGGAAGATGACTTGGGTCCACGACCAGAACACTGTCCCCGGTCACGAACCACAGCTTGCCATCTCGCGACTTCGCGGCGACAGGACTGAAACTGCTGGGCGAAAGTGCGCGGAGCCGGACGCCATCGGCCGCATCCAAAACGGCGGTTTGCACCCTGTGTCGCGGATCAGCGATCCATGCGCTCAGTTCGGAACGGGCGATACGCACGAGGCCGCATCCCGTATATAGCCACAACGACCGATCGTTGTCCTCAATAGAGCCGTGAATTGCAGCGCAGGGCAAGCCTTCCGCAGTTGTGAGCGTGGCAATGTGACCGTCCTTGATTCGGCTGAGACCGCCCTCGTCGGTTGCTGCCCAGAGTGCGCCATCGACGTCGAGTCGAAGATCGGCAATACGGCCTTTGCCGAGCCCGTCCGCGGACTTGTAAAAAGCCCTAAGCGCACCATCTTTGAAATACAACACCACCCGCGTGCCCCAGAACGAGATCCAAACTCCGCCCCGATCCGCAACGATCACTTTGGCCCTCTCGGGCGCTCCCAGCGCTGGCCATGGCAACTTCTCGACGACGCGGCCCTCTCTTAGGCGATACAAGCCCCCGTTTCCGGCGAGCCACAGTTTGCCTTGACTGTCCCCGGTGATCGAATGCGCCTCTTCGCTGGGCAGGGCGCGCGGCAGCGTAATGAACCGGTCTCCGTTGAAATATGCGAGTTCGCCTGCCGCATAGAGCCAGAGCCGCCCAGCGTCGTCCTGAAAGAGAGATTCCACCGCATTGCCAGGCAATCCGTTCGCCTTCCCAAAGGCGGTCGATTGTCCGTCCTTCCACCTAGTAAGGCCGCCGCGAGTGCCGATCCAGACGCTTCCAAGCTTGTCACCAACAACGGATACAACCGCAGCGCTCGCCAATCCTTCTTTGGAGGAGATCGTGGTCACCGCGAATTCACGAAAGCGATCGATGCCGCCAGTCGTGCACACCCAGACATTGCCTTCCCGATCTTCGAACAGACAGTTGACGATATCGCCGGAAAGCCCGTCCGCCTTCGTGAAGACATCGGTGCGGCCGTTATACAAATGCACGAGTCCATGCTCGCTCGTTCCAATCCACAAACCGCCATTGCGGTCGCGGAGCGGCGTGCTGGCGCTGAGTTCGCGGTCGGAGAGCGGCCGCGTCCAGCCCATCGGCAGACGCAACGGATAGGGTACCGGATGCGCGCCCACCCTCCCGTCCAGTTGCATGAGGCCGCTCGCGAACGTCGAAGCTAAAATATGCCCGTCTTCAGTTTCCACCAGGCCACTGACATCCCGCGGCTCGGTAGTTTCGCGCCGCGGAGGCCCGGGCTTCCATCGCCAAATGCCGGAATCTGTTCCGATCCGGAGAACGCCGGACCGGTCATCGGAAATTGTCCATACAGTTTTGCCAAGCGATCCGTCATCTCCGAAGCACTGGCTGGAGTCGCGGCGCATGGCGCAGAGCCGGGCGTAGGCACCCACACCGCTCCGAGTGGCGGCCCAGACGGTTCCCTCGCGGTCGGCGAACAGCGATTGCACAAACCTGTCAGCGAACTCGGGATGACGCGTTAATTTGACGTCATCCCAGCTTGCGAGGCCCGAGAACGTGCCAATCCAAAGTGTGCCGTCGCGTGCGCTCACCAGTTGAAACGCGAACTTCTCAGGCAACTCTTGCCCGGCAGGAGCCTGCCACGGCACAGCGCGAACGCCGTCGAACCGGAATATGCCGAACTCCCCGCCGAGCCAGAAATACCCGTCAGGTGTTTGGGCCATGCTGAAAATATTGCCAGTCGAGAGCCCGTCCCGGAAGGTCCACGCGGTGTGGGCATACTGGCTGATACTGAGCCGGGGATCCAAAGCGAAAACGCGCGAGCACAGCACCGCTAGCAGGCTTTACGACAACAATGTCTCGTGATTTTCTGATTGCGATCACTTTCGGACTAGTTATTCCCATTTGCAGAAGTACATACAAGCTCGCAGTGTAAGGAACACCCATTTGAATCCCTGGCACCGTCGCCGGCAGACGGGGCGACTTCGGGCGCAACGTTCTGCGACGCTTTGGGGTCGTCTCAAGCAGACTCCAACATCAATTTCGATTGACAGAAAGAATGCAGGTTCATTTCCTGAGCATTCAGCTTTCGATCAAATCTTGGTAAGAGATCAATTCCACGCCCTGCTGCGCGAGGATCTCCCGCGTTCTCGGCAACGTCAAAAGATGCAATTCGACTTCCCGTGACTCTCTCAATCGGGTCTTGACCGTCTGAAGAGACGAATCGTTGTAGCCGGGATGGCATACGAACTCCCAGGTTCCCTCAGGAACACTCGTTGCCACGGCCGTGAACAGCATCTCGTCCGTAGTCCCGGTGATCTCAACTCCCAAGGTTCCATCGGTAGTGACGAAGCCCTCGCGCCGAATGGCTTTCTGAAATTTACCCGCAAAGGTTGCCAACACACTGACCTCCGCCCAGCGTGTCCAGAGATTCGGTCGCTTCACAAGGTCAGGCAATCGCAAAGGGAGTCGCGGGCCGAAGGGATTCCGGACAGCTCGAACACCGCACTCGGCAGCGGCTAGCAACAGAGGGCGCAAGACCTTCGGAAACATATGCGTATGCTTGTGCGTGTCGAAGTGTGACACGAACATTCCCGCACCCTGCAGTTTCCGGATTTGTGCCTTTGCCTCGGCGGCAATCTCAGTTGAGTCAAGCCGCCCCGTGAGCGCCCTAATGGCGAATGTTTTCAGGCCGTCAGGAAATCGCCCCGATTGCGTCAATGAAGGAACTTGTTGGGGAGGGAGAACTGGCTGACCGTCGATCAACACCACATGACACCCCACACTCAGCCGCGGAAGCTGCTTCGCCAGTGCTGCTGCTTCGCAAAATGCACCGCCCCTGGCCATCAATGTCGCGGAGGTTACCACTCCATCCGTGTGGGCCTTGACAATCGCCCGATTTACGCCAGAGGTTAATCCCAAGTCGTCCGCATTGACCACGAGGCGCCGCACGCTGGCAGTCTAGCAAGAAAGATTCCGATTTTGACAAGGTGTGGTCGGCCGACTACTCCTTGTGGGAGCCGCACCCTTCCAGGTGTCGACGTGATGTTTCTGTTTCTCGGCTTGTAGGCTCAGCCATGCGGCCGCGCGTTGCACCGTCAGGCTTTAGAGATCCCGCCCACGAACCAAGGCGGGGCCGCAAGCACGTGTACCACGCCTCTAGCATCTGCGGTCAACTCATGGATTCCACCGACGTCCTGAGGTCAGGTTGGCGCATGGTTGAACTCATGTGCCCAAATATGGTCACCGTCTCGCTGGTGAGTGCCTAGATTAGGTCAGCGGAGGTTACACGCCGTCCCACCTCATTCGCGGTTCAGCCCCAGGAATTCTCGCGCGCTTACGAGAGACCGGAATACGTGAATGTGACCGCCATGCATCAGCTCATACATGCGTGCGACGCCATAGTCCACGTCCGCGTGGACTACAATGGCGCGTCGGGACTGCTTTGAGAACGGATCAGTCGTTGTCGCTGCCCGCACATCGGAATAGCGAAGATCTACGGCGGATCCCGGAGAAACTTCGAGGAGTTCGTCAAACGTAGGATCAAATGAGGGATCTTTACGCAGCGCGTCACCTAGGGCGATGAGATCGCCGAGAGTCAGCGGCGCGCAGATGCTGGTGAATACTACCCGTGCAGACGAATCGACCGAATAGGTTGTTGTCAAGCGAGGAACCCCAAGGCGAAAGACTACAAGATAAGTCCTAACGACTGCAGGTTCAAGGCAGTTGTGTTTTCTGTGTGAGTACAACTGACAAACTACGAAATCTCTCGGACACTTGCACGGGGCATGTAAGGTGGCCAGAAAGATGACGCCGTAAAGATGACGCCGTATAAAGAGCTGTTTTCACGATTTGAGCGCCTTCGACCTTGCTGCTCCTCCCTCGGGCGCAAAATCGAATAGGCCCGAGTAAAGACGCCCGGCCAGCCTGCACGCGGGTACTGCCCTCGAAAGGTCACTCCCGGCAAAATCTCCTGCTCGTAAGTCTTTTGGCATGAACGTCGCGGGACTATCTTCTTTTGCCCCTCTCGTGCACAGATTAGGAATTAGCGGAGGGCTGCGTCGTTCCCCCCAGAAGATGCACGAATGCTCCTTGTGTCAGTTCGCTTCGCGGTCGGCGTGCGAATCATTGCGGGAATCATCCTGCTGGGAAGTATGCTGGCTCCTCAGGAGACGTTCAGTGCAAGCGCCCATATCGCAAAGTTTAATGTCCAGGAGCAAACCACCTGCGAAGAGGAGATGCTGGCTACCTCGGGTGGGCGTGAAGTCGTGAGAGGCAAAGTCTACAACGTGCTCATCCAGGTGGCGGGGAGGTATGGTCGGGCCATTCCGCACATCTATACCGTTCCCGGCAGTATGAACATGGCCTATATCGGTGCCAGCGTAGCCGTAGATGTGCGCGGCAAGATCCTGGTGGGACAGCAGGCGGCGGAACGATTCGGCCCAACTGCACTCACGGGTTTCTTTGCACATGAGATGGCACATCTGGTAAGCGACAACGAGACCCTGGGATGTAACGACTATATTGTTCGCGATCCACAGATCGAAGCCGACGCGGATGCCTTAGCCGCGCGAACGATAGGAAAGCGGCCTGTCGAGGCATTCTTGGCGCGGGTATTGGCACTAACAAAAGGCCAGAACTGGGACGCGAAGCGCCGGCTCGAAGTATTGCGTCACTTCAACTAAATAGTTCTTCCTTTGGCTTGATCTCTACGAAGCGGTGGAGCGGTACGTTCGTGCACCATGGACCGTAACACGGGGCTTGCGAGCTCAGCCAGTTGAGCGTTGTAAGAAGCGCTGGCTCTGACTCTGAACGTCCTGACCGAATCCCCGCTATTTACCGCTCGTACGATCTATCCATGGTCAAGGTTCGATTTTATCGATGGCAATCGGTTTGCACGCATTCTCCACAATAGGGAGTTTCTATCGATGAATGCCTGGCGGGATTGCGCTTCCGTACCCGTCGAAGAATTAACTCCTGTCGCACGACCGCGGAGGGACAGCGCATGATTCGGCACGCGATACCTTGGATCCTTGTACTGCTTGGCAATTTCCGCCTTCTGGCACAGGACGTAGCGCCGTCGAAGAGTCATCTCCTCCCTCACAGCCAAAACGAAATGAGCCAAGCCGCGGCCCACCGACACCTCCTTCCCCAAGCACGCACTACCTTCTGGCAAATTACCGTTGGCGCGCCCCTGCGCCCTCTACCTGATTGCGCAGAAGACACACCTGAGAATAATTCCATTTGTCTTTCCCCTTCATTACCCCCACTTCCGCCCTACAGTTGGATCGCGATAAACAATGCACCCTACCGGAGCGCTCACTTGGCTGTGATTCTTTACGAGGGAGTAGTGGAGAGTGTTGACTCCATCATTGATGGACCTTGGTGTGGAGTCGTCCTGCGGAGCTTGCAGAAGGAACTTGGCGAAGCCAGCATGTACCAGCCGGGCGCTCGTCGAAGAGAGAGAACATGGGTCTGGCACACGAGCCCCGACACTTGGGTCTTTTACAGGATGGATTTCAATGAGGCCGATAGCTGCAATTTGGCCGCGCTTACGGACCCTGCCAACGCGTCACCGGTCCCCGCACGTTAACCGATGAACAGCAGAAGTTTAATCGACAACCTCATACAGAGCCATTAGCCATTCGTCTGTGACAATTTGTGACGTTCAAGGAATCCCGCGCAAAAATGGTCTTTAAATCAACGCGCCTTTGCGAGGAGTGAGCTTTACGCTATAGTCGGCATGGAGCCCAACATACCACTTTGAGCACTCCGCACCACTTCATCACCCAGATAGCGTCGAACCGCAATCTCCAGATTGAAATGCATCGCTTCACGCCGCAGCAAGTGCCCAAGTGGTGATCGTTCTACTACAGCCAACACTCTGGGACTCATGCCAATCAGCCACAGTTGAATACCATGCTCGCTTTGCTTTTTCGCAACCTGTGCGAACATCTTTAGTGCGGTGTACTCCATGTCCAGCACGCCGCTCGCATCCACCGCCACGACCTTCGGTTGCATTTCGCGGATCAGAGGCTCAATCTTGTGCGCGAGCTGTGCGGCATTGGCAAAGAAAATTGGACCTTCTGGCCTAAGCAGCAACAGGCCGGGGAAACTCTCGTCTTCGGGGTGATCCTTCGATTGCGGTCGGAATACATTGGTTCCGGGCTTCCGCCGCAAGACATACACTGGCGGGTCCGCTACGCGGTGCGCCAGTGTGACAAGGGAAATGACTATTGCCACGACGATTCCTTTCATCGTGCCCACGAACACGACGCCAGCGAACGCCGCGATGGCCCACAAGAATTCGGTCCGGCGAACTCGAAGAATGTCGCAGAACTCGATCGGCTTGATAAGTCCGACTGAATACACAATCACCATCGCCGCCAACGCAGATTGCGGCATCATCGCAATGAAGGGAGCGAGCACGAGCGCCGTCACCAATGCCATCGCCGCAGTCGCCATCTCCGCTAACTGCGTGCGCGCTCCCGCTTGGACGTTCACTGCCGTTTGTGTTGTGCCACCGCCCCCCGGCATGGCACCCAGGAGCGCGCCGCCCACATTGGCGAGCCCTGTCGCCAGCAATTCTCTGTTTGCTCGCGGTACGCTATCGTCATTGCCAGCGAAGGCTCGGCCCGCGGCAAGCGTCTCGGTAAAGCTCATCAAAGCAATTCCCAGTGCACCCGGCCATAGCACCGTCGCCAAAGAAAGGTCGGGTCTTATCAGGGAAGGAAATCCTCGCGGTACATGGCCTACCAGTTCCACACCTCGATGCTGCAGATTCAGAAAATATGCAGCGGCGACCACGGAACCTGCAGCCACGAGCGGCGCTGGCACTTTCGGGAGGAAATGCCGCATGCCCCATAGAAACAAGATGACCGTAAGGCCGACTGCCAGAGTCACTAACGAGGCTCTTGGAATGCTGTGAATTGTTGAAAGAACGTTGCGGACGAATGTCCCTCTTGAAAAGTGGATGCCAAGAAGCTTTGGGATCTGGTCCACCACAATGACCAGTCCGATCCCAGCTCTGAAACCAACAAGCACGGGCTCGGAGATAAAGTTTGCGACGAATCCCAGGCGAAGGAGGCAACCGAGCACCAGGACAGCACCTACGAGGAACGCCAATGTTGACGATGCTCGGAGCAGGGCGGCGGGGTCGCCGTCGGGCACCACCTGTCCCAACTGAGCCGCAGTCAGGATTGCCAAAGTTGTGGTAGTGCTGACGCTGAGCACTCTCGAGGTTCCCAGCACCGCGTATATCACCATCGGCACTAGGGCGGTATAGAGGCCAACTTGCACCGGTAGCCCGGCAATCATCGCAAATGCCATCGCCTTGGGAATGATCACTGCACCCGTGGTCAATCCCGCGAGGATATCGGCTTGCAGCGGGTCCCGAACAACCCGGGAAATCCACTCTGAAGCACGGAACCATTGAGGGGCTGACATCACTTGCCCTACCAGAGCTGCGGGACCATTCGACGTCTCTGCTTCGGCTCTACGTATCCTTTACGCTTTTGTCTTGGCGGGAGCTTCGGGGGGGCGTAAGGAATTTCCTCGTATGGAATACTGCTCAATATGTGAGCGATGCAATTCAGGCGGGCGCGTTTTTTGTCGTCAGAGGGAACAATGTTCCAGGGCGATGCTGCCGTATCTGTGGCTGCCAGCATTGCGTCCCGGGCGCGTGAGTAGTCGTACCAACGGTGGTGCGATTCCAAGTCCATAGGACTCAGCTTCCACCGCTTGGAAGGATCTTTAATACGAGCAAGGAAGCGTTTGTGCTGCTCCTTTTTGGATACTTCGAGCCAGTACTTCAACAGGATGATGCCCTGGCTGGCAAGAAATCCTTCGAACGTGGGACAGTCCCTAAGAAACTGCCGGTGTTGTTCCTTCGTACAAAAACCCATCACGTACTCTACTCCGCCGCGGTTATACCAGCTTCGATCGAAGATGACGACCTCACCTCCCGCAGGGAGATCTTCAATGTAGCGCTGAGCGTGAAGCTGTGTTTTCTGTCTTTCGGTGGGCGCCGGGAGCGCGGCCACGCGAAAAATGCGTGGACTGACGCGTTCCATGATGCGCTTGATGATGCCGCCTTTTCCGGCAGCATCCCGGCCTTCGAAAAGAATAACAACCCGGGCGTTGGTCGCCTTGACCCAGTCCTGGAGTTTAACCAGCTCAACTTGCAGCTTGAAGATTTCGGCCTCGTACTCTTTCTTGCCAATCTTCTCCTGGCCATTGACGTCGGGAGGTTTCGTAACACCGTCCAGCCTTGATTTTGATTTCTTGGCATTCTTGAAGTTCTTGCCCATCGTTGTTTTGATTTCCTCAGTATCGTGCTCGTCTTCAGAGGCTGGCTTTTGTTTCGGCAACCTCTCAGCGAGATCCTCTGGCGCTCACACCGCGCCGTCCTCGGGTTGACAGAGGCAAATCAAATGCCAACAAGATAAAGAATTAAGTGCTTGCTATCGGAAGACTTGGTCTTGGCTGACCTTCGTCAGCATGCCTCAATACGGGCTGTGTCCGAGTGTGGGCAAACACTGCCAGATTTTAGGCCTGATCGGTTAACTACGAACTGGCGGTTCAGCACAGCTTCTCTCCTACCCTTGACCGGTGGCTGGCAAAATTCTTTCAGACGGAGCGAAGAACACACGGTCAACCGAAGAATCATTGAGAGATTTGCTTTTGTGGCATATCCAGTCCGAACATCGATCATTCGGATTGGAATGAGGAGGGGCGGCCATTTTTACCAAATGACCGCCGGGGGAGTACATCGGTGGGGCTACGTGCGGAATTCTTCGACCGGTTGCATCACAAGCTGTACATTCGGCGCAGTTCATACACCTGCGAGTGCGCAGCCGACGGTATCCGTGCCGCTCGCTGCTCCTCCGCGCTATATGTGGATTCTTCGGTTTCTGTCCCGGAGGCTGACGAAGCCTGAGCTTGAATCGCCTTCTCGGGGTCAAAACCCCAGGCTGCCTCAAACGACATAGTCGACTCCTTTCTCATTACCCAGCTTCCCTAAATACGAACGCTTGCTTGGCTAATTCTGGAATTGTGCTTTCGTGATGCCAAGTCGGCGGATCTTGTTCTGCAGTGTTGTGCGCTTCAATCCCAGCCGCTCGGCGGCTCCGCCCTTGCCGGCGATGCGTCCCGAAGCAGTTTTCAAGGCGTCGATGATCACAGAAGATTCCGCTTGCCGAAATGTAGAGGGTGCTCCAATCGCCACCTGGATTTCGGAGGATGTCGGAAGTTCGTGAACCGGCACCTCCAACTCATAACCCCGTGTGAGAATGACTGCTCGTTCGATGAAGTTGGCTAATTCCCTGATGTTTCCCTTCCATGGACAGTTGCTCAGCGTCTCCATGGCGCTTTTGGAAATGGATTTTATGTGTCTCCGCATGCGTGCGGATACCTTCGACACAAAATAGTTCACCAGCAGCGGAATGTCTTCGCGCCGTTCCCGCAGCGGCGGGATCTCGATCGGGAACACGTTGAATCGATAGAAAAGATCCTCGCGGAACTTCCCGTCCCGAATCATGGCCCGAAGATCACGATGGGTCGCTGCGATCAGCCGCACGTTAACCTGCATCGTCCTCGAGCTTCCGAGACGCTCAAATTCCTGCTCCTGCACTGCGCGTAGCAGTTTCGGTTGGAGTTCCAGGCTGATGTCCCCGATCTCATCGAGAAAGAGCGAGCCTCCGTCGGCGAGCTCGAATCTGCCCTTTCTCTGCAATAACGCTCCTGTGAATGCGCCCTTTTCGTGACCGAAGAGTTCACTTTCGAGTAGTCCCGAGGGGATAGCAGCGCAGTTCATGCGCACGTACGGTCGTGAGCGGCGAGTGCTGAGGTTATGAATCGCGCGAGCGATCAATTCCTTTCCTGTGCCTGTTTCCCCATGAAGCAGAACCGTGGAATCGGTAGGGGCAACGATCGCAACTTGCTCCAGTACCCTCTGGATCGCTGGGCTCCTGCCCACAATGTCTTCGAAGCAGGGTTCGGGGCTGACGTCCGTTTCGAGATTCATTCCATTGACTTCGAATTCGCTCATTTCCTCAAAACCCGTTCCTTCTTGGTTTTCGAAGTTGGTGAAAGCAACAGCTGCGTCTGCCATAATCTTCTCCATCTACCGCTCACAATTGCGGTGCTTGGGGAGTCCTTGGACGAACAACATGACGAGCATATTTGTCCGGCGTTCCCAGACTGTCGGCGCCGTTGCGGCCATTGAGGCTCACGCGGACGCTCTCGACGTTCATCGCCGCCATGATAAGAACTTCTGCGAATGTAAAGGCACGGCAAGTGTGCGGAGTGATTTGGAACATGGCTAATTCCCCCGATCGGCACCGCATTGGGCAATTGCTTCCAGACTCGGTGCGGGATGACGCGGTTCCAGCACGGAATAGTTAGGGAAAATAGCGCGTAGCAGTTTCTCGGAATCCTCCAGGCGCATAAACCCGTTTTGCGTAGGGATGAATGTCATACCCAGTACTCCTTGTTCAACCCTGTTGGCTTGAACTTGGGAGCCATTCTGACACCAGTTCTTTTTGCTGGCGACCCCAGATCGGGACAAAACGCAACCTCTTGAGGTGACGAACGTCACCCTCTTCTGAGGCAGAAATTTCGTATGTGGGGAATCTCTTACCGAGAGTTAGAGCTCGATTTGCGCGGCGGAGTTTCGATGCGCTTCCATCCAAAAAGACGTGCGTCGATCGACCATACACCCGGGCCTAACATTGCGAGTGCGGCGCCTGCTGTTCCCAACAAAAGCCAAACCCACTTATCTCCCGGTAGAGTAATCATCTTCCAGATTTGAATCAATGCTACCGAGCTTCCGACGATCGGTGTCCATAACCCTAGAATGAGCAGGATGCCTGCTGCGATTGAGAGCACGGCGAGAATTGTGACGTTTAAGGGAGGATCAATCCACAGTCTCGAAGCAGCCCGCACAACCAGTGCGCAGCCAATCACCAAGCGCAAGAGAAGCAAGCCTGTGCCAGGCCAACCGCCGGCGAATGTGGAATATAGCCGTCGCACGTTATACACACTAATCCTCTGACATTGTGAAGGCTGGCTGAAACCCCAAAAGGGTTCTGATTCCTCACTCTTTAGAGTCATTGGGACTTGTGGGGAGAGGAGTCTGCGGTGGTGGAAACTAGAGCTCGATAATCCCCCTCTTCAACCCGATCATGGCGGCGTGCGTTCGATCATTGGCGCCCAGTTTCGAAAGAATGCATTTGACCCGGCTCTTGACGGTTTCCTCTGTGATCGAAAGCTGATCTGCAATCTGCTTGTTGGCGTTGCCGGCAGCGATGAGTCGCAGCACAAGGATTTCTGCCGGGGTCAGGGCGTCATCGGTCGCATGTTCGGCGACTTCGTATGAGACCTCTGGCGATATGCTTTTCTTGCCGGAATGGACCGTCCGAATCGCCTCCAGTAATTCTTTATGTAACGTATTTTTGAGCAGATAAGCCTGGGCACCCGCCTTGAGAGCACGCAGGATCTGGACATCGCCTGCATAGGTCGTGAGTACGATCACCTTTGCATCGGGAAATTCATTTCGAATGGCAATGAGAGCGTCGATGCCGTTCATTTCTGGCATTTGCAAATCCATCAGCGTGACATCGGGATGGTGCGCGCGGAATTGCTGAATGGCCTCCCGGCCGTTGGACGCTTCGCCGACTAAACTCATATCGGGCTGAACCCCAAGCAAACCTGCGATGCCCTGCCGTACGACTGGATGGTCGTCAACCGTCAAAATCCGAATTTGAGAACTGCCGGTTTTCATCGTTTACGCCTTCGTCTTTCCGGCAAATCTCGGGAGAAACGAGGAACGTTTGCGATCTGCCATGTAGGCAGCGCTGGCAGGAACGCGCAGTTCTACTTCGGTTCCCGCATCAACTTCGCTCCAAACCGCCAGCTTACCTTTGATAAGTGTGGCTCGTTCCCGCATTCCCCGCAAGCCATAGTGACCCTCAAGATCATGGCTGGACAGAACCGCAGCATCAATACCCTTTCCGTCGTCGCGCACGCGCAATCGGAATTGGTCATGGTCATAACGGATTTCCACCTCGATCTGCTTCGCTTGGGCGTGATGGAAGGCGTTGCGTAGCGCTTCGGCGGCGATCCTGTAGATGTCGTCGCGGAGGATAGGGTGGAGCTCTCTCGACCGACCCTCAACCGCTACACAGAAGGTGACAGGTCGATGATTGCTTGAATCCTTTTCGAGCTCCTCTCCCAGGGTGCTTATGGAACGCGCCAGATCATTGCCTTCGACTGTGGATGCACGCAGTCCCTGCACCGCATCCCTCCCTTCTGTGATCGCGCCGGCAGCCTGCTCGATCGCACCATCCAGTTTCTCCTTTGCCTCGATCGGATGCTCCGGCAACAGGAGAAGAACCGTCTGGAAGCGAAGCAGTAATCCGTGGAAGCTCTGCAGCATTGTGTCGTGCAGGTCCCGGGCGATGCGTGTGCGCTCGCTGACGCGGGCGTCCAGCGTCATATCGAAGTCATGTTGCAAGCGCCGGACTCTCAACTGATAGGCTGCCCACAGCAACGCCACAAAGGCAGTTACACACAAGGCACGGAACCAACTCGTCTGGTAGTACGCGGGATCAATGGTGAATTCCAGCGCATCCCCTTGGTCGTTCCAAACGCCGCTGTTATTGGCGGCGATTACACGAAAACGGTACGGCCCAGGACGCAGGTTGGAATATTGCACTTGCCGGTCATTGATTACCTCTCTCCAGTCACTGTCCTGCCCTTCGAGCTTGTACTTGAAGTGAATCTTTTCGGGCGCGGCGAGGCTCAGAGCACTATAGTCGATGGTGATATCATGCACCCGCGCCGGCAGGCGCAAGTTGGACACTGCCTGCTCCGGCAAGTTTTGCCAGTACGACTTGTGGTCGGCGATGATCTGCTCGATGTGAACGGGGGGAGGAATTTTGTTAAAGGCAAGATGATGGGGATCAACTATTGAGGCACCCTCTCCCCCCAGGAACCAAAACTTGCCGTCGATTGACTCTGCTACGGGAGGATTGAAGTAGGCAGGCGAAGTGGAGGTGAGCCCAACCCCGTCAGCAGCATCCCAGACCGTCGTTTCAATTTTATGTTTCGGGTCGGAGATCCAAGCTTCTACTTCAGAGTGCACGATCCGCACCAGACCACAAGCTGCGTTTAACCAAACGGAATGATCTTCGTCTTCAATGGACCAGTGGATTGTGTCACACGGCAGACCATTGCTCGTTGTGAGCGTCGTAACCCGGCCATCTTTGATGCGGCTGAGTCCGCCCTCTTGGGTTGCCGCCCACAACGCACCATTTTGGTCGAGTCGAATACTCGCCACGTGCCCCTTTCCCAGCCCGTTGGCGGCGGTGAACGAGGCGCGGACCTGACCATCCTTGAAGTACATGACGCCCCCGTTCGTCCAGAATGCAAGCCATACTCCACCTTCATTTGGGGCTACAATCTTCGCCTGTTGGTAACGCCCCATGATTGACCAGGGGAAATTCTCGACAAGATGCCCATCGCGGATATGTGACAGACCTTTCTCCCCCGACAGCCACAGATTGTCTTTGTCGTCCCCGGCAATGCAAAACACTTGGTCGCTGGGCACGCCAGCTACGCTCACAAATCTGCCGTCTTTGAAGTATGAGAGTCTGTGACGTGAGAACGAGACCCAGACCCGCCCTCGGTGGTCCGCGAAGAGAGAATTGACAAAATCGTCCGGCAGCCCGTTCGGCTTGCGGAAAATCGTGCTCTGACCGTTCCTCCACCTGGTCAGGCCATCGTGAGTCCCGATCCAAACGCTTCCGTCTGCACCCGCGACCAGTGAAGAAAGAGCGCTGCTGGACAAGCCTTGCTTCGTAGAAATCGTCGCAACGGGGAGCTCTCGAAACCGGTCCAATCCCCGCGAACTGGCGAACCAGACATTGCCTTCACGATCCTCAAAGAGACTGCAGCTGATGTCGCCCGAGAGACCGTCGGCTTTCGAAAAGACATCCGTCCTGCCGTTGTGTATATGGATAAGCCCCCGTTGGTGGGTTCCGATCCATAGTCCCCCATCACGGTCGCGCAGCAGTTTGTTCGAATCGGCCTCGCGGTCCGCGAGCAGCGCATTCCGGTTCATCGCGCCGGGAATAGGGTACGGTTCGAGCTTGTCAGCAACCAGCTGCTTCAGTCCTGCCCCGCTGATTCCAATCAACAGCCGGCCGCCATCAGACTTGAGCAGGTCGCCAACCCGCATTCCAGGTACTGCGTAGCGTTGTGGAGGACCGGGTTTCCATCGCCAAACTCCGGAGTCGGCGCCGGCCCAGAGAGAGCCTGGGCCATCCTCAGCCAAACTCCAAACAAATGAGCCGAAGGCACCATCGTTTCCCTCACACTGCACGTTGCCGGCTCGTATCGCGCACACGCGGGCTGGCACACTTTCGCTGCTGTAAGTGGCCACCCATACAGTTCCTTCATGGTCTTCTAGCAGAGACGTAACGAAGGTTGGGCCAATCTCCGGGTAAGCGGTCAGCTTTTTGCCGTTCCAGCTTACCAGGCCTTCAAAGGTGCCGATCCACAGTGTGCCGTCGCGGGTCACCAGCAAAGCATATGGCTTATTTGGTAGTTGCTGACCTGCGGGCGGGCGCCAGAGAACCGGCTGAACTCCGTCAGAGCGGTACAAGCCGAATTCGCTGCCGAGCCACAGATAGCCATCGGGCGTTTGGGCCATCGCAAAAATCGCGCCCACGGAGAAGCCGTCCCGCGCTGTCCATGCGGTATGAGCGTATTGGCTGACATCCAGGTTTGGATCCAGCGCCCAGGCGGGATCAGGCCCTGGCAGCAATGCAAGAGTGCCGATTGCGACGATCGCCAGCGCAAATTTCATTGTGGCAGGACGTGACAGTCACATCAACGACAGGGGCAAATGCTGGACGAGACTCCGTCCTTAGCGACCTAATTTAGCACTCGGGGCAGCTCTTGTCAGCGATTCTGATCCGACAACAAGTTAGTTCCGAACGCTTTCAGTCTCTTTATGGGACCGGATCAACGCAACGATGGATCGGGCGGCCACTTGATACGTCGACTCTGAAAGTTGCACGCCGTGGGCCGAGAAATCGTTTGGACTTTGAAGATTGGTGTCCACAACTCTGACCCAATCTTGAGGTGAGCCCTCCTGGATTTTGAATGATAATGCTTCCCAATAGCCATTGATCATTACATAGATGTCATCGTCGCCCTGGGAGGCGCCATGCAGACAAAAAGCCAGGCTGCGTGAATCTGGCGATAGGTCGGCCGACCGACCAGAGCCATACCAAGCGATATCTTGCCGCCAGAAACGGCTGCGACAAAGAGAAGGATGCGACTTCCGAAACGCAATCATCCCTTTGAAAAATCGGAATATATCCTGATTTGCCTCAAGCTGGTTCCAATCCAGCCAACTGATTTCATTGTCCTGGTTGTAGGGATTGTTGTTGCCGAACTGGGTGTTCAGGAACTCATCACCGGCCCGAAACATCGGGATGCCGTTCGAGAGCATCAGCAGGCAGAAGAAGTTCTTCGCCTGTTTCCGGCGCAGAGCCAGGACCTCTGAAGGCGCGCCCTCGTCTCCTTCATGTCCGCAGTTCCAAC
>Ga0335085_10003531_pt1 | contig 26908 bp, 29 predicted proteins | sample Lox_Sample_45_FD_206712 | JGI IMG/M metagenome (GOLD analysis project Ga0335085, IMG submission 206712) | Soil microbial communities from Loxahatchee National Wildlife Refuge, Florida, United States - Lox_Sample_4.5 | ecosystem: Environmental > Terrestrial > Soil > Wetlands | place: USA...
GCTCCCGGTACAAGCGGGGCTTTTACAATCCCCTCAAGCAGGTGGCCACCCAGATCTACCACCTGCGCAGCCACCTGGAGGCCAATTTGGGCGATCGCTGGGCCCACGAATGCTCCCAGATCTGGATCCAGGGCGTGGTGGTCTTCGCCCACCCGCAGGGCGACGCCTCCGCGGTGGTCAACCACGAGCACGGCGTGGTGGACCTGCCCAACTTGCCGAAGTACCTGCAAAACTACCGGCCGCCCTCCCGGGCGCACCGCTTAAGCTACGGCCTGCGCCGCGAGATCGCGCGGGTTTTGACGGGACAGTGAAATTTAGCCACGGATGCACACGGATTTACACGGATGAAAAAGGCTTTTGGAGCCTTGGGTTTATCCGAGTTCATCCGTGTTTATCCGTGGCAAATTGAGTTCTTAAGCCTTGCCGTTGATCCAGCTTCCGCAAGCCGGCTTCTTTGATTCGATCGAACCCCTGGACGGGGCCTTGGAAAAGGCCTCGTCCTTTTTTTATCCCGCGCCCTTCCTTTCCGTTTCCCTTCCCGCCTTGCTCATGTGGCAGGACGAATTCGCCTACGCGCTGGTTTGCAAGGATTCCGCTTCCTCTATTGTCGCCCTCTACGATAAATACGTTTACTTCCCCGCGGCTCCCCGGCCTTTCACCCGCGAATCCCTGGCCGCGGCCTTTGAATATATGAGGAAGGTGAACGGGCCGGGAAAAGGCGTGTCCCGTATCGAGGGGCTGACGGAAGAACAAAAAAAACAAGCCGGGGCCTGGGGTTATCCCACCCGCCCCTCCCTGGTCGAATACCTCTACGACCGTGCCCAAGTGGCCGGGCTTCACGGCGATCCTTACCGCGCCAAGCGGGCCGAGATGAACCATCTGCTCAAGGAACACCCGGTGGTCATGCGGCCTTTCCGGGCCGCCGACCTGAAAGCCTGCGGCGATCTGTACGAATTGTGGAAGACCCAGCGCCTGCCCCATTTAAAGGGGGGGATGGGCGAGAAGATGCTGCTTTCCTCCCAAAAGGCCCATTTCCGCGCGCTGCACCAGGGGGAGGATTGGGGCATGGACGCCTGGGTGGTGGTTTTGGAAAACCGCCTGGCCGCCTATTCGGTGGGCGCCGCGCTGTCGCCCGGTACCTATGGGGTCTACCTGGAGGTTGCGGACTTGACGGTCAAAGGCTTGTCCGCTTATATATTCGCCAATATCTGCCGCCAGGTGGAACCCTACGCTTCCATCAACGCGGGGGACGCGGAAGGGCTTCCGCGGCTGGCCGAATCGAAGGAACACTGGCACCCTTGCCGCCGGTTGCAACTGTACGCGGTGGATCCCGCCCATTGAAATGAACGGCCGATCCTATGTTCGCCTCATTGTCCGCGGAATTTTGGATTTTTAATGTTGAATTTAAAATGAATGGAATTTCCACTTCGTGGAAAGCGCCATAATTTAAAATTAAAAATTGAGAATTAAAAATTTGGAACCGAGGTTCGAATGAAGATCAAGTACAAGAAGGACAAGATGGACCGGCTTTCCAAAAAAACCACGCCCGCCGCCCCCAAAAAATCCCCCCTTTCGCGCCGCCGGGTGGACTGGCACGAGTATTTCATGAACATCGCCACCGAGGTGGCCACCCGCTCCACCTGCGACCGCAAGCACGTGGGGGCGGTCATCGTGCGCGATAAGACCATCCTTTCCACGGGCTACAACGGCTCGGTGCGGGGCCTGCCCCACTGCGACGACGCGGGCCACATGATGGAGGACGGGCACTGCGTGGCCACCATCCACGCCGAGGCCAACGCCATCATCCAGGCCGCCAAGAACGGCGTTCGGGTGGACGGCGCCGAGATCTACATCACGGCCAGCCCTTGCTGGAACTGCTTCAAGATCGTCTCCAACGCGGGGATCAAGGGCATCTATTACGGGGAATTCTACCGGGACGACCGCATCTTCGACGCCGCCAAGCAATTGGGCATGCGCATCAGCCAAATCAAGTTGCCGAAAAAGTAATCAGACCAAATTGAACCACCAGGCCACCAAGAAAAGCGAGGCGATTGGAGCCTCAAAACTCGGGTAAGTTGGAGGTTACGACTTCGGCCTTCTACATCCAGCCAAAGACAAAGTTCATGGGTTTTTCATTCTTGGTGACCTTGGTGGTTAAACCCTTTTGAGTGCCTCTGTTGCGTAAAACTTCAAATTCTTATGCGGGTTCCACCATGGATCGTCCAGGTGCTTTTTGCTTATTCGACGGATATCGCGGTGGCCTTCCGCGCTCAAGGTCGCCTCAAAGGGGGAATTCCAGCCATGGCGGATCGTGAAGCCTCCCAACTCCTGGGCCCCGTGCAAGGCAAGCCCCCCCAAAAACGGGCCGAGTTGCTTTTGACCCTCTTGGTTTTTCTCCTGGTGAACCTGGTTTCCAGCCAGGTTCAGGATCAAATCCAGGTCAACCACGGGCTTGGCAATGACGGCGCGGTTTATTACCAAATGGCCGAGGATTACCACCGGCATGTTACGCCCTCCCAAGAACCTCCCTTTGTCTTCAGGATCGGCCTTCCGCTATTGGCCTGCTGGATCGACGGCGATGACCTTAAAAAGGGCTTTTTATTCGCCAACTTGTCGGCCAACCTCCTGATTGTCGTTTTGCTTTTCTATTGGCTGGGGATTTGGGTGCGTGATTGGAAACTGCGGCTGTTGTTGAACCTCCTTTTTCAAACCAACTGGGTGCTGCCAGTGAGGATCGTCTGGTTTTACCCGACCCTGTCGGACCATTGGGCCTTGGTGTTTATCCTGGCGGGGCTTTTGGTTTTAAGCGCGGATATGGAGGAAGGGTGGAAATCGGCCCTTTTGGGCCTTTTGGGCTTCACCGGCGTTTTTTTCCGCGAAATCCTGTTCGTCCTGCCGGTCGCCTTTCTACTGACGGGCTGGAAGCAACCGCCCTATTCCGCCAAACGGCTTTTCCTGAAAGTGGCGCCCCTCCTCCTGGCGGCGGCGGGTTGGTGGTTGGTCCACCAGTCCTTCCTCGTAACCGTTATCCGCAAACCGGGCCATGGGCTTTATCATTTTTATAACACCGCCGTCCGGTGTTTTTTCAGCTACTGCGATTTATCCGCGTGGATCCTGTCCTGGTTCTCCGCGTTCGGCCCCATCCTCGGCGTGCTGATTATCCGTCCCAAGGTCAGTTTTAATTTCTTGAAACGCCATCCGGCCGTTACGGTTGTATTCGCCCAGCTGGTTTTCTTGTCCTGGATCGGGGGGAGGGATTTTGAGAGGTTCTTCACCTGGCCTTCCCCCATCGTCTTGGCGCTGTTGGGCCTGACCCTGGAGGCGTCGCCCCCGCTTTTCAAACAAAAATGGCCCGCGGCGCTTCTTTTGGCCCTCCAGCTTGTATCCCAAAGGTTTTTTTGGACGATCCCCAGCTTCGACCGTCTTCGCCCTTGCCCGCTTTCCGATTGCAAAATCTGGCTGACGGTCTTCGGGGAACACGTGGACTGTCTCGACCTGCAGGGTTATTACGAAGACCCGGGGGTCCGGACGGTAAGGTTGGCCCAATATTTCCTCATCCTGGTGGCCATGGGGGTTTTTCATTATTTCAGTCGGCGGGGAAAGTCGGCATCCGGCACGGACATTTCCGGGGAATCCCCGGGATAAAAAAAGGCGCGAACTCCCGCTGATAATAACCGGACGAAAAATCGAGTTCTGGAAACCGGGTCGGAATCGGGATTTTTCCCGGCCTTGGAGGGCTCAAATTTTCCGGAGTGCTTCCCGGGCGTAAAACTTCAAATTCTCATGAAGGTTCCACTGGGGATCGTCCAGGTCCGCCCCGCTCATCCAACGGATATCGTGGTGTTCTTCCGCATTTAAGGTCACTTCACCGGATTTCACCCGGGCGAAATAAACCATGCCGATGTGCCAGTGGGGCTCCTTGATGAGATGGATATCCATATAAGCGGGCTGCAGCAGGGGCACGAACCCGGGCTCGGGCTTGAGGGGCGGCCGATCCCCTACCAGTTCCACGTCCAGCCCGCTTTCTTCCCTGGCTTCGCGCAGGGCCGCCTGCTCGGGGTTCTCGTCCAATTCGATATGGCCCCCGATGGGCAGCCACTTCTTCAATTGCTTGTGGTGGATGAAAAGGACCTTCCGGTCTTTGACAATGAAGATGGAAACGGTGAAGTCGATTTTTTCGTGAAAATGAGGCATTTCTTAATCCTTGGGTTCTGAAGGCCCGCCCATTTTGACGGATAAATTCAATTTACCTGAAAAAATTTTTCACATTCTTCTTTTAGGTCGGGCGGACTCAAGTCCCCCGGCGGGTCCTCAGAACGATGCCCATAGAAAAGGAACCGCGCCCGATTTAACCTTTTTTTTAAAAGGCGAGTGGGGCCATGTCCAGGCGCCGGACAGCCCCCCAAGTCCCTCCCAGGCTCAAGGCGCCGCTCCCAAGCGGCCCCCCAGCCTCCCGGGATTCCTCTTCCACTGACATCTTTTGTCTGATTTCCAACTACCTCCCAGGGTTTCACCTTTCATTGAAAAGACACCCAACCCAAAAAAGATTCCGAAAAGGGCTAAAAGCCCGGGAAAGCCGTGGCATCGAAAATGCATTTATCAAATCCCCATACCCCATGAACAAGGGCGCATCGATGCGGCTTAAATTATTTGGCTTCCTATCTTTGGCGCTGGCCGGCGGCCTGTTCTTTTTTGGTTGTTCGACGAGGCAGTTGGCCACCGGCCCGGCCGCCCCGGCGGGCCCCCTGGACGCCTTCACGGCCACCCCCACGCCTTCTTTCACGCTGACGGTCACCGCGGCCTTCACCGCCACGAAAACCCCCACTTTAACCCCGACCGGCACCCCGGTTTTCACTCTGGCCACCACGCCGACTTTCACCGCGACGATCACCCCCACTTCCACGGCGGCGACCAGCCCGGCTTTCACCGTGTCCTCAACCCCCACTTCGAACCTGACGGTTACTCCGAACGCGACCATGACCATTACCTGGATCGTGATGAGCCCCTTCCCCACCCCGGTTCCCACGGCCACCTTCGCCTGCGCGTCCTACGCGCCCTGGAACCACATCCAGCCCAATTCCCCCTCGCCCAACCTGGCCTTCGCCTTCTGCGTCGTTTTTAATAACCAAATTTGGTATATGGCCGATGGCGGCAGCCAAATCTGGTCCTCACCCGACGGCGTCAACTGGACCCTCCAAACCTCCAATTCCCCTTTTACGAACCGTGTCGGCTATTCCCTTGTCGTTTACAACGGCCTGATGTGGGTGATCGCCGGGTACAATTGCCACACGATCGGCCTCTACAACGACGTTTGGAATTCCTCCGACGGGGTGAATTGGAACCTTGTCACCGCGAATGCCGCTTTCAGCCCGCGGGAATACCAAACCTGCGCGGTTTACGGCGGCAAGCTTTGGCTGATGAGCGCCTTCGGCAATACGACGAACGACCACAAGGAAATCTGGTCGACCAGCGACGGGGCCAACTGGACGCTGGTTTCCGATAATTTCCCGACCTACCCCGGCGGTTTGTCGGTGTTCCAGAACAAGATGTGGGTTTTGGGGGATGGCACTTTCTTCAACTCGACGGATGGGATCACCTGGAACCAGCTTCCGGTGGGAAACCCCAACCCCCTTTGGTTCACCATTGACGCCGCCAGCGTGGTTTACAACGACCAGTTTTGGTTGGTGACCGGCTGGGGCTCGAACCCCTCCGGCCCCGGCGCGACGGACCTACCCTACGTCTGGCACACCTCGGACGGGACCCATTGGACCCTTCAAACTTGCGACGCGGGTTTTTCCCGCTACGGCCCGGCGGTCGTTTTTAACGGCAAGATTTGGGTGATCACGGGCGAGGACATCGCGGCCGGAACCTATCCCGGCGATATCTGGAACTATCCCTGACCCTTTCGAACAAGCACCCTTGAACCCATCAAAAGACAGCCCTCAATTGGGTCTTTCCCACTGGGTGGCAAGCCAGGGCTGTCCGTCAAACACTCCAGGGGCTTGATAAAGCCGCCATCCCTGTCCAAGATGGGCAAAAAGGGAGGGCCTCATGAATAAGGACAAGCGAAACAAGGTCATTTATTGGGTTGTGACCGTCCTGGTGCTGCTGCCGACCGCCGGTTCGGGTATCCCGGAGCTTTTCGCGGACGGCTCGGCGGCGGTGGTCCAGATTTTTCACACGCTGGGATATCCCCTCTACTTGATGCGCATTTTGGGGTTCTCGAAAATCCTGGGGGCACTGGCGATCCTGACGGGCCGGATTCCCCTGATGAAGGAATGGGCCTACGCGGGTTTTACCTTCCTGTTCCTCGGCGCCACCGTTTCCCATTTGCTGGCCGGGGACTACGCCCACGCCCCTTTTCCCTTCATCTTCTGGGTGCTGTTGATGGTTTCTTACCGGTTCCGCGGTATTTTTTCCAACCCTTCACCTTCCAGAACCGGCAAGCCGGCCGCTCCCCGTTCGCTGGGATCGAAGAGGTACCGGTAATCCGCGCAGAACGCCCTTGGGGGAGGCCTCCCAAGTCCTCCTCCAAGCCCAAGGCCCTTGTTTCAAGACGGTTCGAACCGCCTCCAGAGCCACAAAAGAACGAGGTTCACCAAAACCAGACCCTCGAAAACCAGGGCAGCCTGGACTCGGCCGGCCGCCGCAAGGGCCCATGCGGCCAGGTTGAAAGCCGCGGCCTTATAGGCCCACAGCTTCCAGCCTTGCAGCCGGTGTTGGGCCTTCGGCGCGGCCCAAAGGGTCCAGGCGGTTAAAAAGAGAAGGGGCGCCCCAAGGCCTGCCGCCCATCTTCCCCATTCGGGGACGGGCAAATGAAACCCCCAGTAGCCCAATAGGAAAAGGGCGGCCAATTCCAAAAGGAAAGCCAAAGCCAGGTTGATCCAAGCCAGCAAGACCATGGGATTCCCCCTCCGGGATAAGTCGATTCAGCGTAACCCAATCCCCAATTTAAAGTTGTTCTTACAAAACCGTATACCGAATTGTTAACCCTGGCTTTCCCTTTGTCCCCCTCCCCCTCATTTCCACGAAAAAGACCCGTCTTCGGAATTCCGGGTCCTTCTTTGATTTGGTACGGCAGTTGCATTAAGAGTCGTTAAATCATTAGAAGAGGGCAACGATGAATAACCTTGGGGAACGACAATTCGATAAAGAACTGGGCCGGATGGGCCGGCTCTCACCCCCCAACGAGGTTTTCAACCGGGTTTGGTTCAAGGTGGAAGACCGCTTGGCGAACCGGAAAAAACATTTCTGGAATTCGATCGTTTGGAGGCCCTGGGCCCACCCTGTCGGCTGGGTTGCCTTGTCCGCCTGCCTTGGCGTGGCCTTGACCGGGGTGAGTTACGAACGGAACCAGGCGGATAACAACGAGATGGCCTCCTACTTGTTGACCATTTCCAATCCGGCGGATTATTTGGCCCATGATGACAACGTGGTGAACGTGTCGAAACTTTTGACCGAACCCTCCCCGGTGATTACCGCGATCCTTTCATCCGATGAGGAACAAGTCAATGTCCTGCCGGGGGACGAGATTTTCTTGTGAGGTCCGCCGGACCCCCACCCGTCAACATCCCCCCGGCGGGAAGGGCCTACCACAGGGCCCGGACCACCTCGACGGCCCCGCCGACCATGGACAGCCCGCCGACCCCATAAACCACCGGCCGGGGTTGGGGCAGCAGTTTCTCCAGGGCGATGACCACGGCCACGCCCAGCATCACGTAGAAGTTCATGGCCCCCAGGGCCACGAGGATCGCCATGGAACCCGCGCAGCACAGCGCGCAGGACCAGCCCTGGCGCAGGCCCTCGGCGAAAGACTCCCGGGCGCCGTCGGTCTTGAGTATCCTCACCGGCAGGTCCTTGCGCCGGCGGCGGTAGGGCGCATAGATCAAAAGGTTGCGGCATTGGGTGAGCCCCGCGTTTTTCCACGGGCTGAACTGGAAGGCGCCCGCGAGGATGAGCGTCAGCCCCGTGAGCAGCGGCACCAGCCGGCTCAAGGCCGGATGGCGCATGGCGGCCAGGGCCCAGGGCAGGCCCAGGGCGTAAACCCCCGCGCCGATGGCGGTCCAAACGCCGAAATATCCCAAAGCCACGAAGCCGGTGGAAAGGCCCGGGTGGCCGGCCCTTCGCCAAACCAGGGAGCGGTGGAACTGGTTGAGCTTGGAGGCGAAGGAAGGCGTCATCATGGCCGCCATCATGGCCAGCCACATCCAGAGGAACATCCCGGCCGACCCCGCCCAGCTTTGGCCGGGCATGCGCATCCACATCATGCTCATGCGCCAGCCCCCCGGCATGTCCATGCCCCCGGCCATGGACAACCCCATCTCAAGGGTGGCCGCCAGGCTCAGGACGAACAAGGCGCCGGCGGCCAGGTAGAACCGGGCCGATCCGAAGGACCCTCCCGCCGGGGGGCAGCAACTGGCCCGCCAGCTCATTGGGGATACTTGTCGTGGTGGCGGAACCAGCTGGACGGGTTTTTCGCCGGCTCGTTGCGCCCCTTCGGCGTCAGGTCGATGTACTGGTAGGCGGCGTTGAGCGGGTCCATGCCCCGGCCGTAAGTGGAATAGGTGTGGTAGACATCCCCGCCGTCCTTGTAGAAGACGCTGGCGCCCGGCATTTCGTCGAAGGTGTAATCCACCGTCTCATAGTTGTAGAACCCCCTGCCCCGCTTGAATTCCTCGGGGGTGGAGGCGACGTGGAAATCAAAATTGAAGCTGTTGTTTTGGGAGGAAACCCACTTGAAGGTCCAGCCCATGCGTTTCTTGAAGGGCTCGATTTTCTTGAGCGGGGCGCGGGAGACGGCCAGCATGGTGATGTCCCGGAAGGCCAGGTGGGCGATATTGCCGTTGAAGCTGTCCGCCCAAAAGGAACAACCCGGGCAGCCCTCCTTCCAGTCGGCCCCGAACATGAAATGCCAGACGATGAGCTGGCTTTTCTTGCCGAACAGGTCCGACAGCGTTTCGGGCCCCTGGGGCCCCTCGAAGACGTAGTCCTTTTCCACCTTCACCCAGGGCAGGGCGCGCCTTTCCCGGCTCAGCTGGTCGCGCAGTCTCGTGAACCGCTTTTCCTTGGCCAGGAATTTCTTGCGCGCCGCCAGCCACTGCTTCCCGGACACGACCTTGTGTTCCTTTGTCCCTTGCAGGGTTTTGAGCTTGGCCATCTTCCCCTCCAGTAATCAAAAGTGGTTTCTCGGTTTTGCTGTCATTGCGAGGCCCAGCCCAACCCTTCGACGTCGCTCAGGGCCCTGAGGCTCTCGAAGGGTCGGGGTGATTTGGGCCGTGGCAATCTCAGGTTGTTGGGCCGTCTCTGCTCCTCGGGATGACGGCTTAATTCCACCCCAATAATAAAAAGGGAGGCGGTTTCCCGCCTCCCATGGGGTTTTCGGAGGGTGGATTATTCCTTCACCCGCGTCAGCTCGAAGGGGCAGGAACCCTGTTTTTTCCCGTCCGAATAGAGGTACCAGGATTCGGTGATGTGATCCGGGTCCTTCCAGGTGATGTCCATGCCGTGCATGTGCATTTCCTTGGCCGAGCCGAGGCCGTCGGTTCCCTTCATCTCGAAGTCCATTTCCTTGTCCGAGCTCTTCTTGAGGGTCATCTTGGGGTGGTTGCCCACCGAGCAATAATGGGTCATGGTCATCTTCCCGTTTTCGGCGCAATAAACGGAAATCATCTCGTTGTCGGCGCCCTCGCCGATCTTCTCAATGATGGCCGACCCCCCGCTCGTCAGCTCGAAGGAGTTCTTCACGTCCATGGTTTTCCCGTTCTTCATGGCGGTGCCTTTCCAGGTGCCCACCAGCGACTTGAGCTTGTCGAATTCCGCGGGCATCTTGGGCGCCGGCATGGCCGCCTTCTCGTCGTCGGCCATCAACTTCACGGCCGGGACCAAGGCGACCAAGGCCGCCAGGGCCAGGAACGCCGTTCCCTTTTTCAATAAACTTTTCATCACCAACCTCCTTTTTTAAAGCCATTTCACCACAGCTTGCCTTCGGCGACGCACAGAGCTAAAGAATCAATTCTTAAAATTCTTTAGACCCTTTTTAAACTCTGTGTAACTCCGTGTACTCTGTGGTTCAAGCTTTTTTGCCCGCGTTCACCGGCGGGAGTTTCGCTTACTATTTCATCGACTTCGATTTTGCTTCCCCCCCCTCTGAATGAGGGGGAATAAAAGGGGGAGTTAGTCTCTTGTTCGTTTATTAAAAGGCTAATACCCCCTTCCATCCCCCTTTTTCAAAGGGGGATCTTCATGACCTTATTTCTTCGCCAGGTATTTTTTAATGGGTTTCCAATAATGCTCGTGCCAGCCGGACTTGAAATCATCGGCTTTACCGTCCGGAACGGCCGTGTGGGTCATGGTCATCCGGGTGCCGCCCGCGGCCTTCTCAAACGTGAGGACCAGGACCGAATCAGGATCCCCTTTCCCGAATTCCGAGCTCCGCCAGATCTGCACGATCATTTTGCCCGGGACCAGGGCGATGTTCTTGGCCCTGATGTAGCCGTTCCAGGCGGTGAAAGTCCCGCCCAACTTGGAGCTTCCGGTGGCCTTGCCGCCCGTGGCCACGGTGTGCTTCTTGGGATCGAGGAAGATGTCGTAGAGCTCCTTCGGCGTGGCCTTGAACTGCACCTCCTGGACGATGGTCTTCATGAATGGCTCCTTTAAATGCGGCTCGGCTTAATTCGCCGCCCAATTCTCCAAGTTGTCCACGCAACCCATCCAGCCCGAGTTGTGGCGGTTGACCGCATCCTGGTCCCGCAGGCCCTCGTGGGTCAAGGTCATCTCGGTAACGCCTTCCGAAACTTTCTTGAACAGCAGGGTGACTTTGGTCTCGTAATCGGCCTGGCCCATCGGATGCCAGGTAAAGACCAGCTTGTTCGGCCGGTCGATCACCAGGTATTTGCCGTTGTTGAGATATTCCTTCCCGTCCTGGCTTCGCATGACCACCTTCCAGGGTCCGCCCAGTTTCGGGTCGGCCTCGGCCGCCGGGGTTGTCATTTTGACCCCCGCGTGGAACCACTGCTTCATCAATTCGGGCTTCGTCCAGGCGTCGAACAGCCGCTCCGGGGAAGCTTTTATTTTTCGCTGCACCACCAAGACCAGGTTTTCCGTGTTCATCAGTTTCCTTTAGAGTTGATTTTGATCCCCTCCCCCTTTGAAAAAGGGGGACGGAAGGGGGTATTAGCCTTTTTAAAAAACGAACTAGAGACTAACTCCCCCTTGTTCCCCCTCTTTCAGAGGGGGAAGTGGTTGCAGCAGCTGAATTACGGAGTTTAAGTTAAGTTTCATGAGGGCATACTTGCCGATTCACCCGACAGCCAACCCGAAAAAGTCTTGAGAATCTCCTCCCAACCCGCGGCGTGGCCCTTAAAGTCTTCCTCATCCCTCAAACCCTCGTGGGTCAGGGTCATTTCGGTGGTGCCGTCGGTTGCCCTCTTGAAGAGAAGGGTGACCTTGGTCTCGTAATCCTTCAGGCAGGGAAACCAGGTGAAGACCAGCTTGTTGGGGCGGTCCAGGACCAGGTATTGGCCGTGGGTGACCCGGTTTTCGCCGGTGTCCGTGTGGTGCATCGTCAAACTCCAGGCCCCGCCGACTTTCAGGTCCGCATCCGCCTTGGGGGTCGTCATATTCACCTGCGCGTGGAACCACTGCATCAAAAGCTCGGGGCGGGTCCAGGCGTCAAAGAGCCGCTCGGGAGAAGCCTTCAGTTTTCGCTGCACCACCAAGACCAGGTTTTCTGCGTTCATTTTTTCCTCACTTTTTATGTCGCGGATTGTCGGCGAGGGAGACTTCCCCCGTTTCCAAAAGCGACTTGATGTTCGAAATCACCATGGGCCAGGCGCCGGCTACCGCCGCGATGAATTTGGAATCCGGCCGGGCGGCCGAATGGGCGAGCGTCAATTTGACCGATTCCCCTGCCGGTTCCATCTCATAGCGGCAGAGGGAGGCGCCCTCCGCCTTGAATTCGGCCACCCATTCGTTGGTCCACTTCAACACAAGCCTCTTGTTGGGGACGCATTCGATAACTTCGCCCGAATCGTAAAGGGTTCCCTCCGGGGAGATGGCGCGCCAGGGTGAACCGGTTTTCCAATCGCTTTCGATGCGGGTGCCCATCCAAACCCGTTTCAGGGAATCGGTGGTTGTCAGTACCGACCACAGTTTTTCCGGGGTGGTCCGGATATAGGTCTCATAAACAAATGCGGATTCAGCCATGAGGTCTTTCCCGTTTCATTTCGCCGGCCACCTGCCATACGGCCCTCAAGCCGGATGGCGCGATTTGGTTGGTCCGGGCCTCGGCGTCACCCAACGGGTGAGCGCCAAAAAGGGGCCCGGACTATTGTTTCGTTTCCGGGTTTTCGTCCAGGAACTTCTCCAGCTCGTCGAACCGGTCGTTCCAATATTGCCGGTGCTTCTCGATCCAATGGGTGGCCTTGCCCAGCTGGTCGGCCTTCAGGGTTAAAACCTGGGCCCGGCCGTCGGTTTCGTGCGCCTTGCGCTCGATCAGGTCCCCCCGCTCCAGCACCTTCAGGTGCTTGGACACCGCCGGCAGGGACAGGTCGAACCGCCGGGCCAGGTCGCCCACCTGGGCCTCGCCCTTGGACAGGACCGAGAGGATCTGGCGGCGGGTCGGGTCCGACAGGGCGTAAAAGATATGGTCCAGCGGCGCCGTCGCGTTTTTCGACCTCACGTTGACCTCCCGTTAATTAGTTAACTATATAGTAAACTATAAAAAGGCGCAAGTAAATTTTAGGAAAACTTCAGCCGGCAGGCACAGGGGATGTTGTCTTACAAGTTGACTTAGGGTTGTCTAATTCCAGGCCTTGGGGGGTCCGCGAATCTCCTTGGGATTGCGCTCAAACTTCAGGGCCCGCCGGGGGAAAAGCGATTCCCCACCCCGGCGGACTATTTACGGGTTTTGATCTTTAGGTGCGGGCAAGTGAGGTTAAAATCAACCTGCCTGGAATATCGGGATAAGGTTCTAGAACGGCCTCCATAAGGAAGTCCTATGGCGCAAAGCTACCGTGTTTCAAATGGCAACAAAATCCTCATGGTTATTTTTTTGGGGTCCTTTTTTTTCCTGGGCGGGATCTACGTGATGGTCTACCCCTACCTGGAAAGCCCGCCCAAGCCCCCCGGCACCCTCCTCTTCCTCACCCTTCTCGGCCTGGGCATGACCCTCGGTTCCCTTTACGCCATCCTCTGGTCGTTCCGGTTCCAGGTTGAAGTCGAATCCGGCTTCATGCGGGTCCGGGGTGTTTTCGGGGAAAGGGAAATCCCCTTCGGGGACATCCAGGGATATGGGATCATCCCCGGAAGGTCCGTCACTTTTTACGGGGCCGGCTCGAGAAAAATCCTGAGTTTCTTTTTGGTGCTGGAAAACCAGGACAAATTTCTTCAATGGGCGAGGCATCAGTTCAAGGACGCGGTGACGGAAGCCGCCGACAAGGAATGGAACGGCGCCATGGCCGACGAAAGGCTGGGGGCCGACGAAGCCGAACGGAAAGACACCTTGAACAGGGCCCGCCAGTTGGTCAACGGATTAGGCATCGTGACGTTTGGGGTGGGCATTTGGTCCCTGCTCAACCCCCATCCCTATTCCCTGGTGATGGGGGTCTTGATGTTTTTGCCGGTCGTAACCCTCCTGGCCGTGCTTTTTTCGAGGGGCGCCATCCGGTTCAATACCAGGAAGAACGGCACTTACGCCTCGGCCGACTTCAGCCTTATCGCCGTTTGGTTCCTGGCGTTAAGGGCACTCATCGATTGGGATGTCCTGGACTGGGCGCATTTTTGGCTGCCCTTTGCCGCCATCACCTTAGCCCTTTTCACGCCGCTGATGGTTTTCTCCGAATCCGCCCGGTCGAAGGGCCTCACCCTCTTCACCGCGCTTTTTTATTTTGCAATTTACGGCGCCGGGGCCACGCTGGAGTTGAACGGGATTTTAGACCCTTCCCTGCCGGCCACTTACGAATCCCACGTCGTCGGAAAGAGGATTTCCCACGGCAAGTCGACCAGCTATTACCTGACCCTCGCGCCCTGGGGGCCGGTCCCGGAAACGAAGGATTACCGGGTATCCCGCTCCTCTTATCAACAGCACGAGACCGGGGACCGGGTCAGCGTCGATTTGCGCGAGGGGGCGCTCCACATTCCCTACTGTTCCATTGATTGACCTTTTTCCCAAGGCCCCTATCCCCCAAAGCCGCCTTTTTGGGATTAAAACGCCCCTGAACCGTCTAGAAGGCTCAAGGGGGTGGCGTATGAATCACCGTTTATTTTATGGCCTTTTATCCATGGCGGCTTTGGGGTTGCTCCTGGGCCCCCTGGCTTGTTCAAGCCACATCAGCGCGCCCAACTCACCCGCGCCGGTGAACCCCCCCACCTCGACCCCCACTTCCAGCCCCATGGCGTCGGCCACTTCCACGGCCACCGGCAGCCCCTCCGCCACCGCCACCTGCACCCCGACGGGCTCGGCCACCATGACTCCGCTGAGCACGGCGACCTACACCCCCACGGGCAGCCCCACGCATACGGCCACCTCCTCCGCGACGGCGACCCCCACCAACACCCCGCTCCACACCTCCACGCCCTGCTACACGGTTACGGTCACCTTTACCGGAACCGTCCCTCCCAACCCCACCTATGTCATCCAAGGTACGGTCAACTACAGCGGCACCGGCGCCGTGGACAACCAGCACCTGGTTTTCGTGGGCTTCGGCGACGCCGTGGGCATGGACCCGGGCGGGTTTTACGTGGCCAACACCAACGGCCCTTATTACCTGGGCCTGGCCGGCTACTTCACCCTTCCGCGCACCATCAGCGTCCAGGCCTATTACGACACCAACGGCCTGACGTCGACCACCCCGAATCACTACCTGGGGTTCGGCCATGTGCCCGGCATGCGCTACACCACCTCGGGCAGCTGCGCCAACCCCGCCTCGCCCGCTTATACCGCCGTCACCGTGCCACTGGGCACCACGCCGGGCACCACTGTCGTGGGCCCCGCCGTGGCCTTGGATGACACCTGCAGCTACTGGGGCATCTACGGCACCGTCACCTACACCGGAAGCTTGGGGATAGTACAGGACTGCCAGGAGGTTTACGTGCAGTTCTACAGCGACGCGGGTTATACCGCCCAGGTGCAAAGCCAGGGTTATTTCCCCAACGGTTCGGCCTACTATGTGACCACCAACGACTACATCACCACCGGCCTGGCGCCCCTTTACGCGCGCGCCTTTTACGACCGCGCCGGCACCGGGGCCCTCGGCGCGGGCGACCCCTATGTGAACCTGGGCGCCCTCACGCCCACCACCGACGGGCTGCAGGAAAACATCAGCTTCGGCGACGCCACCATCAAATAGGGAAATGTCCTTCGCCCTTGGCCGCGATGGCGGACAAGGCGCGGCCACGCCCGGCCCTTTGACATCTATACAAATCTTGTATAGACTCAAAGCGAGGTGATTTTATGGCGACCATAAACCTGTCCCTTCCCAAGGGCCTTTTGGAAAAAGCCGATCGCGAAGCGGAAAAAGAAGACCGCAGCCGGTCGGAGTTGATGCGCGTCGCCCTGTTGGCTTACTTGGACCGTAAGGCGGTTTGAGAAAAAATCTTCGCTTACGGGGATAAGCTGGCGAAGAGGAAGAACTTAAAACCTTCGGACGTGGAAGCGGCCGTCGCCGAGGCCCGCAAAACCCGATGAGGGTCGTTCTCGATACCAACGTTTGGGTTTCGGGACTGGTTTTCAAAGGGGAAGTCCGTAAGATCGTCCAAAAAGCCCTGGATGAGGACTTTCGTCCCGTGATTTCCCTTCCCCTTCTTCGGGAATTGGAACGGGTTTTGTTAGGCCCCAAAATCGGTTATTCGCCTGCCGCCGCGGCGGGGGCCCTGCATCAAATCCAAGAGTTGTGCCTTTTTGTCCACCCTTCCATAAAAATCCAAGCCATCCGCCAAGATCCGGCGGACAACAGGGTCTTGGAGTGCGCCGTGGAAGGCAAGGCGGATTTCATCGTTTCCGGCGATTCGGACCTGCTCAAACTTGGAAAGTTCCACGGAATCAGGATTTACTCCCCCAAGGATTTTCTCGGAGTCCTCAAGGAAAAAGCCGGCGGTTGATTTTGTAAAAAGGGTCACAAAAGGGCCGTATGGCTCAGCCTTGAGCCATACGGCCGGATCATGGAAGGCCTGCACGGCTTGATCGTCATCGCCAAAAGGAAAAGTGAGAAAACCGTCCCAATGGGGGAGATGCTGCGCCGTTTAAAAAAACATGGGCGCCTATAGCCTTTCCTTCAAGCCCTCGGTCGAAAAGGACTTGGGGAAAATACCCGCCGCTTTTACCCGCCTGATCCTTAAAAAAAATCCGACAACTTTCAAGCACGGGCTTTTCGTCACCTCAATTTTTTGGGGGAAGATCGCCGATCCACTTCATGGGGACCGGCCCGTTTTTAAGCCGTTTGATGAGTTTTGGGTCGGCCGTGACCAAAGGTGATTTCAACTCTTCCGCCAGGGCCACGTAACAGGCATCGTAGGCGGTTATTTCCCATTTCAAGGCCAACTCCAGCGCCCTTTCCATGAGCAAAGACGATGGATTTATTGGACGGTGACGTCGTCGATATAGAGGGTCACCGTGTTAAAGGGCCCCGTCGCCGTGCTTCTAGTTCCAATCACGAATTCAATCCCATTCACGGCCGAGGGGTCACATCCCCCCATGCTGTAAGTGAACGCCCAGGTGGCCTGCGTCCAGGCGCCCGTCGTGACGGTGGCCAATAGGCTGTCGCTATCCCCATAAATGGAATCCCCTCCCACAATGGCCTCGGTGCCGGTGGCCGCCGGAAGTTGGGTGAGGTAATACCAGAAGCTAAGGGTTTTCCCGGTGAAGTTGCAGGCCGGATTGAGGAATTCCACCATTCCCCCTACCTGGTTGGCGCCGGTAAAGGCGATGGTGTTGAAGGCGGATTGGCTCCCCGAATGGGCCTGGGCGCTGCTGAGGGCCAACAAGGAGCAAATGGCCGGGGTCGTGGAATACCATCCCGCGGGGACGGAGGCGCCCTCAAACCCTTGGGCCGGGAAACTGGCGTCGACCGTGGAAGTCGGAGTGGCCGATGCGGTTTGCGTCGCGGTCGAAGTGGGGGTCGCCGTAGGCGTTTGCGTGCTGGTAGGCCCCGAGTTGGTGGAAGTGGGGTTTGATTTGGAGGGGCATCCGAGGGTTAGGTAAGAAAAAGCGATCAGGATCGAGAAAAACCCTAAATAAATGAAATTCCTCATATGGCGCATGGACCCCCCTTATGGACGGTTGGCTGGTTCGACAAAGACCAACCGTCAAGGGGATCATCACGCCAAGCTACCGGACGGGGTTATGATTCGGGTCATAACGCTCGTTCGGGTATAAGGTTAATCGACATGCTCGACCCTTTTTTTATTTCCCCTGCCCCGAGGACACGAAGGGCAAGCTTTGTTTCCTGCCGACTGTTTTGTGTTTTTGCTAACAACTAACACCTGACATCTAAGATCTTTTTTTAGACAGCGGTTAACTGCTTGGCCCGGGAAAAGATCATCTCCAGGCCTTTTTTGCCCGGGTGGATTTTGTACTTCAATAAATTCGCCAACTTCCCGGAAACCTGGCCCTTGTTTTGTTCTTTGGAGAGCTTGGTCTGGTATTTAAGCGGGTCGATGTGGCTGATGCCGCTGTCGGCATCGAATATCCACCAAAGTTTCGACGAGTGCTTCTGGCGGGCGTAAATCTTGTAAAACGAATCCTTGTGGGATAAGCCCAACAGGCCGAAAAATTCCGAATCCGCCGTCAAGGTCGCCAGCCATTTCTCCAATTTCAGTTTGTGTTTCTCTTCGATCGTAATCTTTTGAGTCTTCTCCATAAGTTCTAATCCTCCGTAAATTTTTGAAACTCCATCCGGGAAAGCACGGAGGGCCCCTGTCCTGAGGTTACAAACCGAAGGACGCGACTTGGGTGTACCAATTCCTCTGAAACAAGGAATTGGTAGAGGGCGGTTATCATCGTTCTTCTGGGGTGAAATAGATACGAGATTGGGTAAAAGGGGGGAGAAAGAGGTCCAGTTCCACCAAATACCTGTCAAATGGAGGCCGAAATGGATTGGATCAAGTTTTCTAAAGGAAGGCGCGGATGAATGGGCCGATGGATTTCCCAGCTATAAACGAACGGCCTGATCCTTCCTTCCCGGGCGGGCTTTCAATTGACGACGATCAGGTCCGATCCCGGCGCATCTCGTCCAGGTTTCCATCCCATTGAAGCTTCCCGCGCAAAGTCCTTAACTTTTCTATCCTCTGGTTTTTTATTCTGTCCATGGTCTTACGGGCTTTCTTCATCGACTCCACGACGATCCTGAACCCAAGGCCGTGGACGATCCCCTCAACGGTTGAGAAGGCAGGGTCCCTCTTGCCGGAAAGGGCCCGGTACAGGTTTTGACGGTTCAGCCCCGAGGCCTTTGAAAGCCTTGATACCCCGCCCATGGCCTCAACCACGTTTCGAAACATCGAAAGCGAAATACCGCGTTCTTCCTCATTCAAGGCGTCGTTAAGGTAAGCCTCACGAAAAACTTCGTTTTTTCTCAATTGGTCGATCAAATGTTTGTCGAATGATGCCGTGCCCTTCATAGGGCCTCCTTCCATGGGGTAAAAAAGCTCGGCCGGGTTTCAGCCATATCGCGTTTCAATTGTCGCTTATCGGCGACAGCATGTCAAGAATCCGGAATCTTTGGGAGTTCGGCGTTTGGAAAGGATTGAATTAAGGGGATTTCTAAAGTGGAAGCGGATCGGATTAACAAAACTGGAAATTGAGGCCGGCCTCGGATAACTGGCCGAGGATGTCGTCGCCCAGTTCCATCTCAAAGGCGCGGGCCCGGATGTCCCATTGGGCAAGGCCGGGAGGCTGGACCATCTTCCCGGATAAGGTAAATTTCAGGTGGGTGCCCCCGGTTATTTCGGGCAAATCTTCCCTTACCGAAATGGGTTCCAGGAATAGGCCCTTTTTCGCCCCCAAGGCCCGGGTGGTCCTTTCGCAAAAGGCCACGTCCCGGAAATAAAAGGCGGCCTCGGGGATCAGGAGGGTTTGGGTGTTTTTCCCCGACCCCGCTTGGGCGCCGAAGAGCCCCACCTGGGCCGAAAGTAGGGCGGGGGTGAAGTGGTAGGAAAGCAGGAGGGTGCTGTCGTCGAACCGCAGCAGGCCAAAATCGCAGGTGATCCTTTTCATAAGGATGACAGTCTATAAGAAGAACCTATCCAAACGTTCGGGGGAATTGAGGAGAATTTCCAAAAAAGAAAGTTCAGAAAACTGGTTCCCTCTATACTTTTGACCTATTTTCACATGAAACCAAGGCAACAAAAATTACTCAAGTAATCTGCATAATTTTAAAAAAATGATAAATTTTCTGTACGCGGAAATAGCTCAGCGGATCAGAGCACTCCCCTGCAAAATTCCAAGCCTTTCTTGGCGATGGTATCGAGGTTTAAGGGAGGGGTCGTCGGTTCAAATCCGACTTTCCTCGCCATTTTCGGGCTGTAGCTTAGTTGGATAGAGCAACTCTTTTACGAAGGGTCAGGCGCGGGTTCGAGTCCCGCCAGCCAACTTACCAAGGGTTCGGGTCTCCCCCGAGCCCTTTGGTTTTTATGCCACCCAATGATCCGCCAGCACTTCCGCCTGTTTGAGCACAGTTTCGACGGCCTTTTCCTGCTTGTCAGGCGGATAGCCGTATTTGTTCAGGGTACGGCGCACAATCACCATGAGCTTGGCGCGGGCGCTTTCCTTCATAGCCCAATCAATGGTGGCGTTGGACCGGACTTTGTCGGCGATTTCACGGGCAAGATTGAGCAGCACCTCGTCACCCAGGCCCTTCACCGCGCTGTCGTTGACCTCCAATGCCGTGTAAAACGCGAACTCGTCCTTGCTCAGTTTCAACTTATCAGCGAGGCCGTCTACGGTGCGAATCTCTCGGGCGATGGCCACCAATTCTTCGATGATTTCCGCAGTTGAAAGCAGGTTGTTCTGGTATTTCTTAATGGAAGTCTCAAGCATTTCCAAAAGCTTCCGACCCTCCACCACGTTGAACTTAAGCCGCGCCTGAATCTCGTCGTTCAGTATCCTCTTCAGCAACTCCAGCGCCAGGTGCTTGTGCTCCATCTTCTTGACATCCTGGAGGAACTCTTCGGACAACAAGGAAATCTCGGGCTTCTTGAGGCCAGCCGCGTCGAAAACGTCGACCACCTCGGTGGATTGGACCGCCTGATTGATGATCTGGCGAATGGCCGTCTCATGGGACTGCCGTCCATTGCCGTCGCCCGTCTCGAACTTGACGAAGCGCGCCCGAACCGCCTGGAAGAAGGCAATCTCGTCGCTGAGCTTCAAGGCGTCCTCATGCGGCACCGCCAGGGCGAACAGGCGGGAAAGCACCGTGGATTCGCGGATGAAGCGGTTCTTACCGTCGGGAAGCCCTAAGATGAATTCCTCGGCCTTTAGGATCAGCGACAAGCGCTCCGAAACGCCGACCTTGAAGAACTGCATATAGTCCATCCCGTGGAACATCTGGCGGACCACCTCCATTTTCTCCCGCAGCGCCTCCACAGCTTTGGCCTGCGTGTCCGCCGGAGTTCCCTTTCCACCCGCCTCGGCGTAGAACTTCATGGCCTCCTTGAGCGCGGAGCCGATACCGATGTAGTCCACGATAAGGCCGCCGGCCTTGTCCAGGTAAACCCGGTTCACCCGGGCGATGGCCTGCATTAAGGTGTGCCCCTTCATGGGTTTGTCGATATAGAGCGTATCCAGGCAGGGCACGTCGAAGCCCGTCAGCCACATGTCCCGCACGATGACCAGCTTCAGGGCATCCTTAGGGTCCTTCAGCCGCTCGGCTAGGGCTTTGCGCTGTTCCTTGGTGGTGCGGTGCCAAGCCGGAATCACCAATCCGATCGGGTCCTCGGGGTCGAACACCTGCTTGTCCGACGAAGCCGAAGTCATGACAACCTTGATTGCACCCTTAGTCAAATCCTCACTGTGCCAGTCCGGCCGCAGCCGGACGATCTCGTCGTAAAGGGCCACGGCGATACGCCGGCTCATGGCGACGATCATGCCCTTGCCGTCAAAGACCTCATTGCGCTTCTCAAAGTGGGTGATGATGTCCTGGGCAAGATTCCTCAGGCGGGCGGGGTTTCCGGCGATGGCCTCCAGTTTGGTCCACCTGGCTTTGGCCTTCACGAGTTCCGATGCGCCTTCGTCGTCTGTCTCCCGGTCGAATTCTTCCACCAACTGGCGGCCTTCTTCGCTTAAGTTCACCTTGGCCAACCGGCTTTCGTAATAGATGGGGACGGTGGCGCCGTCATCCACCGCTTGGCGGATATGGTAGATGTCGATGTAGTTGCCGAAGACCTGCGGCGTGTTGACGTCGGTTCCCTCCACCGGAGTGCCCGTGAAACCAATGAAGGAGGCGCCCGGAAGGGCGTCGCGGATGTATTTGGCGAATCCGTAGGCGGTCCGATTGCCCGTCACCGCGCCGGTGGCGTCCTTGATATCGACGAAATGGGCGTCGAACCCGTATTGGGTCCGGTGTGCCTCATCCGCGATCACAACGATATTGCGGCGGTCGGATAGCTCGTCGTAGGCGGGGGCTTTGCCCTCCGGAAGGAACTTCTGGATGGTGCTGAAGACGATGCCGCCCGAGGCGACCTTAAGCAGGCCCTTCAGGTGCTCCCGCGTCTCGGCTTGCACCGGCGTCTGACCTAGAAGGCTTTTCGAGGCCGCGAAGGTGTCGAAAAGCTGTTGATCCAGGTCATTGCGGTCCGTGATCACCAATAGGGTGGGGTTGTCCATCTCGTGGATAAGCTTTCCCGCGTAAAAGACCATGGAGAGGCTTTTGCCCGAGCCTTGGGTATGCCAGACCACGCCGGCTTTGCGGTTTCCCCCCTCAGCGGTGGCCTTGCGCGTGCTTTCCACGGCTTTGTTGACGGCGTAATACTGGTGATAAGCCGCGATCTTTTTGGTGGTCTGAATCTGTGTGAGCCCGGTCTTGGGGTCTGTTTTCTTATCCTTCTCAAAGACGATGAAGTTCCGGATCAAATCCATCAGCACCCGCTTATTCAACATGCCCTGGATGAGCACGCCCAGTTGGTTGGTGGTGGACGGCGATTCCCCTTGTCCATCAGCGCTTTTCCACACCATGAATCGGCTGAAATTGGAGGAGATCGTGCCGGCCTTGGCCTCCAAACCGTCTGAGATCACGCAGAAAGCGTTGTAGTAAAAGAGGGTGGGGATGGTAGCCATGTAGGTCTGGATCTGGTCAAAGGCCTTGCGCAGGGTGGCCTGGGCATCCGCTGGATTCTTCAGCTCCACCAGCACAAGCGGCAGCCCGTTCACGTATAGCAGCACATCCGGCCGTTTTTTTTGGTGCCGCTCCTCAACGGTTAGCTGGTTGACCGCAAAAAAGCGGTTGTTTTCCGGGTCCTTAAAATCCAACAGCCAGACCCGCTCGTCGCGTTCCACGCCATCCTTCACCAGCGTGACAGGCACCCCTTCGACCAACATCCGGTGGAAGGCCTCGTTCGTATCGATCAACTGCGGCGAATAGACCGACAGCACCGCCCGCAGGGCGTCCTCGTGCGCCGCTGAAGGCAGGGCAGGATTCAGGCGCGCAATCGCCTGGGCCAGGCTGTCCCGCAGTACCACTTCCTCAAAGTTGGGCCGCCTACCGGGCTGACCTTCCCCATAAGGCGCGGCCGCTTCAGCCACGGCAAAGCCTGCTGTTTCATCGGGGGCCAACGATGGGCCTGGAACACAGGTGTACCGTTGCTTCTTCAGCTCTTCGAGGGAATAAGTCTCGATTTCTGACTCAACAAAGGCGCTCATGCTTTAACCATCACTTCGCCAGAAATCATCTTCGGCAACAACAAATCACGCATTTTTTTTAAAACCAATATTCGCTTATTATTCACCCAACATTTTTCAATTAATGGTCGAATAGTTTCCAGAGCCTTGGTTTGAACGTTCTTCGGTGGTACTGGCACCATAAATTCTCTAAAGTCTTTCAATACAATCCTCGGAATAACCGCACCGGTAACAATGTTTTCCAAACTATTTCGTGTGGATTCAAGCTTTAGAAAAAGAGCAAGTAAAAGAGGATCGTATTTTTCGTTCGGCCTTAAAATTGCAATAGAAGATAGAATCACAATGTCCATGTCTTGTTCTGCGACAAAAACATGTTTCAAGTAGCTTCCATCTTTCGCGATCAAAACGTCTCCCTTTAATGGCCTGCAATCCATCGCCACTAATTTTTTATAGTCTTCAGGAGATATTCTTCTACAGCTTTCAAAATCAATGCCCCACTCTGTCATATCCTTGACAGAAGCCATTGGAAGGCCTTCTTCAACCGTTTTTGGGCTCACATGTGAACCATCGGTAATTCTTTTCGTTATTGCAGAAAGTGGCTTTTCCTCCCATCCCCCCATCGCCTCCTCTTCAACCATCATCTTCTGTAACATTGCCGCAGCCATCCCCTCCAACGTCTTATTCTGCCGATGTAGAAGGTCGATCTTGTCGTCGAGACTGGTAAGGACTCTAGCGATAGAATGTTGTATAGGGAGTGGTGGAAACACAATATTCAAACTATCAAATGCAGCTTTCGGTACGCGTTGACGCCCTGATGTACCATCAAAGTTTTGCTCAGCAAAGGACCTAACTTCGTCACTTCTAGAAAGGTAAAAAACAAAATCGTTATTTGTGAAGCCTTCTTTGCCACGAAATACAAAGAATTCAGTTGAACCAAAACCGACTCCATTCTTCAAACCCCGCACTTGACAAATCTTTCCATTCTCCAGGCAAGGTGTAATGCGCGCAAAAAGCGTGTCTCCATCTTGGAACCTAGAACCTCCCGAAAGCTTGCGCTGTGATGAAGGACTACAATATCGCCTTCCATCTTCAAGGTCTTTCATTTCGACAAATGAATACTCCTGCCCTGCCTTAAGGGAGACTCGTGGGGATATCTCCACGTATTGGGAGAACTTTGCCACGTGCCAACCTGGCCGATACATCGAAACGCCAAATGTATCAATGTGTTTCTTAAGTTCAGGATTGTCGATGGTGGGATAAGCCACAACGTCAAAGAAAAAAGGCAGCAGTGTATCTTCTTCCAACTCCGCTTTCACCTTCGCCGCCAGCGATGCGTTTACATCCCCCTCGAGGGCAATGTCCACATCGGATGCTTCCTTATAGTTCCCCATCGCGCGGGAGCCAAAGATCACGGCTTCGATAATCTTCGGGTGCCTGGCTAGGACGTCGCGAATCTGACGGATTTGGTCCTCGGAAAGTCCAAACTTCACAGGCCGCGTTCCTTATTCTTGAAGGTGTGATACCAATCGCTAAGCAGGGGGGCGAATTTATCGCGGATAAACGCAATAGTTTCGTTCATCACTAAATTATTGTAAGTATGTGACGTTAAGTTACGCTTTTCGATGGACTCCATCCAAATCTCACCCTTAGTGATCAATTCAACCTGGAATGCTTTCCTGAAAACATCTTTGGAACCGCCCAAACCAGTATGCCCCTCTTCCTCGAGATAGTCTTTCGTCGTGTTCCAACACAACTCATGGGTGAATTCAAAAGCCTTAATCAGGCCCATCTTCTCAAGGTCAGAAGGCACTTCGGATTCAAGAATTTCAAGCGCTTGATTAAACATGGCATAGGCCTTTTCGAAATTCGCAAAACGCTGCTTCCAACGCACGGGGTTATCCACGCTTCACCTCGATCTTGGCCAGGTTCTCCCGGATTAGCTCATTCAGCCGCAGTTCCTCCTTCATCTGCTCCTCAAGTTCTAACTTCAACTTGGTGAACCGTTCCGCGAAGTCGAAATCATCCTCATCCTCCGGCAAGCCGATGTAGCGCCCAGGCGTGAGCACAAAATCCTTGGCCTTGATATCATCCAATGTGGCCGACTTGCAAAATCCGTCCACGTCGGCGTATTTCCTGTCCCGCGTGCGCCATTGGTGGTAGGTTTCGGCGATCTTGGCGATGTCCTTATCCGTGAACTCTTTTGTGCGCCGGTTGACCAAGAAACCCAGGTTGCGCGCGTCTATGAAAAGGGTCTCTTTTGGCCTCGGCTTTTTGCGTGAGAGAAACCAAAGGCAAGCCGGAATCTGGGTGTTGAGGAAGAGCTTCGCCGGAAGGTTGACGATGCATTCCACCAGGTCCCCTTCCTCGATGATGCGGCGGCGGATTTCCCCCTCGCCGCCGGTCTTGGACGTCAGCGAGCCTTTGGCCAACACAAAGCCGGCACGACCATTCGGCGAAAGATGATAAAGGAAGTGCTGGATCCAGGCGTAATTGGCGCTGCCGACGGGCGGAGCCCCATAGGCCCAGCGTGCATCCTCGCGCAGAAGCTCGCCGGACCAATCCGAGTCGTTGAACGGCGGATTAGCGATGACAAAGTCGGCCTTCAAATCTTTGTGCGCGTCGTTGAGGAAGGAGCCCTCGTTGTTGGTCTTGATGTTGGAACTGTCGATACCCCGGATGGACAGGTTCATCTTGGCCAGCCGCCAGGTGGTCAGGTTCGACTCCTGGCCGTAAATGGAAATCATGTCGCTGGGATGGATGGCCCCTCCCTTGCCCTTTTTCTTGTAGTGGTCCTGGTGAGCCGCGATGAACTTTTCACTCTGCACGAACATGCCGCCCGAGCCGCAGCAGGGGTCGAAGACGCGGCCCTCGTAGGGCTCCAGCATCTCCACCAGCAGCGCCACCACGCTTCGCGGCGTGTAGAACTGCCCGCCCTTCTTGCCCTCGGCCAGCGCGAACTGGCCCAGGAAGTATTCATAGACTTGGCCCAGCACGTCCCTGCGCTTGGCCTCGTCGCTGCCCAGCTCAATGGTGCCGATGAGGTCGATCAGTCCTCCCAGGCTGGCCCTATCCAGGTTGGGGCGGGCGAAGACTTTGGGAAGCACGCCCTTCAGCGACGGGTTCCTGCGTTCGATGGCCTCCATAGCCTCATCCAGGTAACCGCCGATGCCAACTTTCTTGCCGTCCGGCAGCAGAATCTCTGTTTTCTTGGCGTTGTCCGAAATCGGCTTCCAACGGGCGATGGGGGGGACGTAAAAGACTCTTTCGGCGGTGTACTCGTTGGGGTCCTCGGGGTTGGCGCCCTTGTATTCGCCCTTGCCCGCGACCAGTTTGGCGTGAAGCACGTCGAAGGCGTCGGAAATGTACTTTAGGAAGATGAGACCTAATACGACGTGTTTATATTCGGCGGCATCCATGTTCTTGCGGAGTTTGTCCGCCGACTGCCATAGCTTTTTTTCCATGGGTTCGTCTTTGGCGCCCTTTTTCAGGGCCTTTTTCACTTTAGGCATACATTCCTCGCGATTTCCGTTACCAGACCCTACCGATTGTCACCGATCAACAAGGAACATCCAATGAAAAAGAGGGGTCGGATTTTCCCCAGGAAAAAAGGGTTTGGGCCCGCAAATTCGGCGCGAAGATCACCTCCGCCGAGAGATTTCAGCGAATTATTTTTCCCATCCAACGAACAATTCATCAAAGGAAAGAACACGCTTACTTAACCAGCCTTTGCCTTTTTGTATCTTCTCCTTGTGAACAGGCGGGTTAAAAACAAGTCTTGGTGGAGATAGAAACAAGAAACTTCGCTTATGGTTCTTTTTCCACTTCCAGGCCGACCTTATTGGTTTAATGTAAGTTTTCGCCATGTTCATCCATTTTTGAGTTTTTTTAAATTTCTTTTTATGAGCCTTCATTGCGTCCATTAACTCTTTCCAAGTTTCTATCACAACAACGTCTTCAATTTTTGCGATATAGCTGATCCCGACCCGGATACCCGGATGCTTTTTTGCGATTGATTTCCCAAAATGAGGGGCAAAATAAAGGGATTCCGCCACACGATTTCTTTTTTCATAGTCACAACCATAC
>Ga0335085_10003532_pt1 | contig 26900 bp, 21 predicted proteins | sample Lox_Sample_45_FD_206712 | JGI IMG/M metagenome (GOLD analysis project Ga0335085, IMG submission 206712) | Soil microbial communities from Loxahatchee National Wildlife Refuge, Florida, United States - Lox_Sample_4.5 | ecosystem: Environmental > Terrestrial > Soil > Wetlands | place: USA...
GCCGCGGTCATCGTGCGACCTCCGCGGCGCGCAGCAGCTCCAGCCGCACCAGCCCCACATTCACTTCCGGATCGGCCACCGCCACGACCAGCAGCCCGCTCGCGGCCGGTACCACGAGCAGCGCGCCCCCCTCGCATTGCAGGTGCCAGAACTGTCCGACGCCGAGGCCGGCGGCCCCCATGGCCCGGCCCAACCGGCTGGACAGACTCGCCGCCAGCGCCGCGACCGCCGGGCCGCGCAATCCCTCCATCAGCTGCTCGGCCACGACCAGCCCGTCCTGTCCGGACACGAGCATCGCCCCCCGGACCCCGCGGACCTGGGTGACCTGTTCCAGTGCCCGGGAAAACGCGACGGCGTTCACCGTTGCCGCTCCAGCCAGCGGCGCGCGGCCTGGCCCGCGCGCTGCGCCAGCATCGCCAACCGCCCGAGCGGCACGGATCGTTCGCGGACGACGAGCAGCATTGTGCCCTCGGTCGGCTGCGTCAGGTAGATATGCCCTCCCGGTCCCTCGGCGGCCACGCCGCGCCACTCCCCGAGCTCGAGGAGTTTGGCGGTGCGGGCCGCCTCCTGCGACACGCCGGCCAGATAGGCGGCGACCGGCTCGCCGACGTCGTCGCCGCCCGGGCTGCGCAGCGCCCCACCCAGCACCAGTCCCGCCGCGTCGAGCAGCAGCAGGCCTTCGTTCGCTCCCTCGAGCCCAGCGAACACCCGCGCTTCGGGCAGCGCCGGCACCGGCTCGGCGACCGCGCCCGGCTCGATCCGAACGGGCGGCGCCCCACCGCCGCGGATCATCACGAACGCCTGTTCGATGCTCGGATCGTCGGGCGTCACGGCCCTGGCCGCTTCGAGGTGACGCTCCGCCTGGGCCAGGTCGCCGACCGTAAAATAGAGAAACGCGAGGCCCTTCAGGGCCCCGACATGCTCCGGCGCGATGCGCAGCGTCATGTCCCACTCGTCGAACGCCCGCTCGAAATCGCGCTGGTCGGCGAGAATCCGGGCGTACAGATCGTGGGCATCCGCCAGATGCGGATGCCGCTCGAGTCCGTGCATCGCGACCCGCACGGCGGCATCGAGCTGGCGGCGCTGCCGCAGCACCTCGCCGAGCCGGAGGAACACAAGGCTCTGCGGATCGCCCGCCAGCTCGGCGGAGAGCGCCTTGACGTCGTCAGCCACGCAGCGACTCCGCGGCGACCCCGGCGAGCAATTGGGCCGCCGACTTGGCCTGCAGCACCGACTCGAGGTAGTTGATCTCGCCCGTATGGTTCGGCGCGAGCCGCTCCCACTGCTCCCACTGATCGACCGCCTCGGCAAAGCGTCCCAGCTGCACGAGCGTGAACCCCAACACCCGCATCGCCGGCGCGAGCAGCGGGTCGAGGCGCAGCGCCCGGCGCAGCTCCTCATGCGCGTCGGCGGGGCGCCCGGCGGCGAGCTGAATCCGGCCGAGCAGGAGATGCACGACCGGATCATGGGCCTGGATCGTGGCGGCCTGCTCGGCCACGGCGCGGGCCCGGTCGAAATCCCGCGCGGCGAGCGCCTGCTCCGCGTGCGCGACGAGGCTCGCGGCGTCCGTGCCCGGGGCCGGGCGGTGCTCCCGCGCCGAGCCGGGATCCTGCAGGATCAGGAGCCCGGCGCTCTCGAGTCCGAACACGGTTTTCGCGATGTCGAAGTCCGAGCGCCCCAGGGTCTCGGCGATGGACTTGAGATCCCGCTCGCCGTCGATCAGCGCCAGCGCCTCCCATTCGGGGGGCAGCAGATCGAGCTCCCCGGCCGGGCCTTCCAGCGGCGGCGCGTAGACGGGAATCACCCCCAGGTGCGGGATGTGCCGCTCGATGCGGGCCCACTCATCGATGCGCCGGGCTCCCTCCATGAGGAGCGCCTCGGTGGGAATCCGTACCGCCGCCTCCGACGGCACGTCGGTCAACGGACCTTCGACGAACGAGAAGTAGCCCTCGCGCCATCCCATCACCTCGAACACGACTTCCTCGATCTGGAAGCGCACCTGGCGCTGCAGCTCGCGCTGCGTGATGGCCCCGAGCGCCACCAGGATTTCCCCCAGGCGCCGGCCGTCCCGCTGGCGTTGCTGCATGTCCCGGGCCCGCTCCAGGTCGGCGTCGGTGATCTTCCCGGTCCGCAGCAGCAGCCCTCCCAGGGGATGCGGGTTGGACCGGATCTCGGCGTAGATGATGGCGCCGTCCTCGAAATAGATCGTCCCGGCGTTGTGGCGCAGATCGGAGGTCACGCGCAGGACCCCCGTCTTCCGGCTGAGGTCGAGCAGCTGGAAGACGTCGTGGATCCCGAGCTCGCGAAGCGGGCCTTCGATCGCCATCAGGCAGCGTCCATGGCGAAGATGTGCCGGAGATCGAGGGCCGTCCGCGCGTGCTGCCGGGCCCGGCCGGCGTACGGTCCCGCCGGATCGAGCCGCGTCACCTTGTCCCAGGCATGCACGGCCTCCCCGTAGCGGTGCAGCCGGGCGAGGACGACTCCGACGTGGAAGAGGGCCCCGATGTGCTCCGGATCGAACTTGAGGACGCGGCGAAACGCCTGCAACGCCGGCTCGGCCCGCTTGTCGTCGAGCAGGGCGCGGCCGAGCAGCAGCAGGGCGTCCAGGTCGTAGGGATCCTGCTCCAGCAGCTCGGCGAGGCGGATCACCGCGGCCCGCTGCCGCCCTTCCCGGCGCAGCAGGTCGGCGAGCGCCATGGCGGCCTCGTGGAACGTCGGGAGCACGTCGAGCGCGCGCTCGTACGCGGTGCGCGCCTCGGCGACCTCCTCGCGCTCTTCGTGCAACCGTCCCAGATCGACCCACACCTGCACGAATCCCTGGTCCAGCTCGAGCGCCGCCCGGTAGGCCGCGAGCGCCCCGGGCTTGTCGCCGATCTTCATCAGCACGTCGCCCTGCAACTTCCGCAGATCGGCGCGAGCGGGGGCCCGCACCTGCGCCTGGCGCAGGGCCGTCAGGGCGCCCGCCGCGTCCCCTTCTCCCGCGCGAGCCCGTGCCACCACGACGAGCGCCTCGACCTCCTCAGGAGCGAGTCCCAGCAGCTCCTCGGCGGGGCTCCGCGCCTCGCTGGCGCGGTTCAACGCGAGCAGCGCCTTCGTCTCGCCGAGCCGGGCGTCCACCCGATCGGGAGCGAGCGCGCGCGCTTCCTGGTAGCGCTCCAGCGCCTCTCCATGAAGGCCCCGGCGTGCGTAGGAATCGGCCAGTAACACCGTCGCCTCGACGCGGTCGGCGCCGCGCTGCACGGCGCGGACCGCCTCGGCCGCGGCCAGGTCGAACAGCCCTTTGGACACATAGTCGCGCGCCAGCGCGAGCGGATCGTCCTTGCTCTTGGCGGGCGGCACCGGGACGGCGGGCGGCGCGAGCTCCTGAAAGATGTTGTCGATGAGCCGCTGATCGAAGCTGAACTCCACCCCCGCCGACTCGGCCGTGATGTCGGCGGAGATCTCCGGCACGATGCCGATCGTCGCTTCTTCGTACTGGAGATCGATGGTCAGCGCGAACTTCTGCGACACGTAATAGGGATCGAGCTCCAGCGCGCGTTTGGTGGCCCGCAGGGCCCCGTCGTAGTCACCGAGATTCGAGAGGGTGAAGCTGAGGTTGTAGTGCGCGCCCGCGTGGGTGGGATCGGCCTCCACCGCCCGCACGAAAGCGTTGCGCGCGTCGGCGTGCCGCTTCAGCTCGACCAGCACCAGCCCCACGCCGTTCCACGCCGGCGCGGACTGCGGATGCTCGCTCAGCACCTGCCGGTAGGCCTCGAGCGACAGCTGAAACCGCCGCAGATGGAACAGGAGCAGCGCCAGGTTCAACCGGGCGGCCGCGAAATCCCCCTGGAGGTGCAGAGCGGTGCGGAGCGCCTCGATCGCCTCGTCGTTCTTGCCCTGGTGCGCGAGAGCCACTCCCAGGTTGTTCCAGCCGAGGACGTACTTCGGATCGGTTTCCACCGACTGGCGGTAGGAGACCAGCGCCTCTTCACCCCGGCCGGACTGGTGCAGCACGACGCCGCGCTCGTTCCAGAGCTTGGGCGAGGTCGGGAGTTCGTGGATCAGCGTTTCGTACAGCTCGAGGGCCGCGGCGAAGTCCCGCTTCAGGAGGTGCAGCTCCGCCATCGCCTGCAGCACCAGACGCCGGTCCTCGCCCCGCTCGAGGGCGAGCCGATACTCCCGCAGCGCCTCGTTGTAGTAGCCCTTCTGCCGGAACGCGAGGCCGAGGTTGTAGTGCGCGAGGCTCGACTCTTCGGCCGCCTGCAGCTGCTGGGCCTCGAGCATGCGGACCGGCTGGCTCTTGCGACCGGAGGCGAGCCGGTCGAGGGCGAGATTCGTCTGGGCCCGGGCCAGCGGCGGGTTCAGCTGGATCGCCCGCTTCGACGCGGCGCGGGCCTCCTGGTGGCGGCCGAGGTCGCCCAGCACGAACGCCATCAGGTAGTGCGCGTTGCCGTTATCGGGGTTGAGCTGGACCGCGTGCTGCAGGGCCTCCAGCGCGGCCTCATTCAAGCCGCGGTTGTAGTTGACCTCGCCGAGGTAGAAGTGCACCACGCTGGAATTGGGGTCGAGCCCGCGGGCGCGCGCGAACCATTCGGTAGCGGCCTCGAGGCGTCCGCGCGCCTTCTCGGCCAGGCCGAGTTGGATCAGGGCGGCCAGATCCCGCGGATTGCGGGCGAGAATCTGCTCGAACTCGGCGACCGCGTCGTCGAACTGGCTGAGGGCCGCGAAAGCGCGCCCCAGCTCGAAGCCGGCGTCGCGGTCGTCGGGGTTGGCGCGCAGCCGCTCCTGCAGCTCGGCGACGCGCTTGTCGTAGTAGCCGGTGGTGTGGTAGGCGATCTCGAGGTTGCGCTGGGCGACCTGCATCTTGGGGTCGAGCTCCAGCGCGCGCGAAAAGGCCGCGATCGCCTCAGGCGTCAGGCCCTTGTGGTAATACAGGACCCCGAGGTTGTTGTGCGCCCCGGCATCCGAAGCATCGATCCGCCGAGCGAAAGACCGAAGCACCGCGAGGTCGCGTTCGGAAACCGCGGGCGCCGTCACCGCTCAGGTCACGCGAATCGCGTCGAAAATGGCCTTGAGAGACGCGAGATCCGGGAGCAGCAGGAAGTGCCCCTTCAGCTCCTCTTCCGCGTCGATGCGGAACTCGGTCTCGACGCAGAACACGAAATCCCGATCGTGCCCGAAATTCAGGTACGTGGTGGTGAGCACCGCGGCCGAGAGATCGATCACGAGACTGGGGACCGAGGGCAGGAGCAGCATCCCCATGAAGTCCGACAGGGCGTTCATGTAGGCGCCGGACAGAATGTTGCCCGCCTCCTTGAGCGCGGACTGTTCCAGCGCGTCGAAGCCCGTCGTGGAGCCCGTGTTGCGGCGCAGCAGCATGTCGCAGAGCCGGCGGCCCACCTTCTCCGGAAATAAGAGCAGGGTCCGGCCGGTCAAATCGCCCAGCATGTGCATCAGCACGGCGACCACGACCTCCTGGGGGTCGCCCAGCAGCTCGGGGACCTCTTCCAGACGCGCGATGTTGATCTGCGGGACGCTGATCATGATGCGGCGGTTGGTCATCTGGGACAGGGCCGTGGCGGCGTGCCCCGCGCCGATGTTCGCCACTTCGCGCAGCGCGTCGATCTGCAGCTCTTTCAGATCGCGGACGTCCTCCATGCCCCCTCCCTAGAGGAGCCCGCCGGCGTCGAGAATCAGCGCCGGCACTCCATCGCCCATGATGGTCGCCCCGCTGAAGACCGGCAACGTCCCCTGCGGCGCCTCGAATCCCTTGACGACGATTTCCTGCTGGCCCAGCATCCCGTCCACCACGATGCCCGTGCGGCGGCCACCCATCTCCAGGACCACCACGGGCCGCCGCGGCGGAGGCGGCGCGGCCGCGGCGTCCACCCCGAGTAGGGCGCGCAGGTGCACCAGCGGCACCACGCGATCGCGCAGCACCATCGCCTCCCGTCCTTCGACCACCGTCACCGGCGCGGCGCCGAACTCCACCGTCTCGGCCACATACGTGAGCGGCAGCGCGTACCGCTCTTCGCTCACCGCGGCGATCAGCGCCCGGACGATCGCGAGCGTCACCGGGAGGCGCAGCACGAAGGTCGTGCCCTTCCCCATCTCGGTGTGGACCTCGATCGTCCCGCCCATCCCCCGGATGCGGGTCATGGCGACGTCGATGCCCACTCCGCGTCCGGATACGCTCGTCACGGCCTGCGCCGTGGAGAACCCGGGGCGGGCAAGGATGCGCAGCAGCTGATCGTCGGTCAGCGCGTCCACGTGCGCGTCGACGAACCCGTCGCGCTTCGCCTTCTCCAGAATCTTCGACCGGTCGATTCCGCGCCCGTCGTCGACGATGCTGATCGCCACGCTGGCCCGCTCCCGCACGGCCGACAGCACGACTTCACCCTCCGGCGGCTTACCCGCGCGCCGCCGATCCGCCGGCGGCTCGATCCCGTGATCCACCGCGTTGCGCAGCAGGTGTACCAGCGGATCGCCGAGTTCGTCCAGGATCGCCCGGTCGAGCTCGATCTCCTTGCCTTCGACCCGCAGCGCAACCTGCTTGCCGAGCTGCCGCGCCACGTCGCGCACCAGTCGGGGATACCGGTCGAACACCTGCCACACCGGCGTCATTCGCGCCTGGATGATCTCGGACTGCAGATCCGTGGACAGCCGCGAGACCTGGATCGCCACCTCGTCGACCACCGGATCGCGCCGTTCGGCGGCCACCTGGTTCAACCGCCCGCGCGCGGTCACGAGCTCGCCGATCAGGTTCATCAGGCTGTCGAGCCGCCGCAGATCCACCCGGATGTGCCGGCTCTTCCCCGACTCCAACCCGCCGCTTTCCAGTCGCGGCGTGGCCTCTTCGGCTCCCACCCGCACCTGCTCCACGTCCCCGGCCGCCCGGATTTCCCGCTCCAGCGCTTCGGGCGACTCGAGGCGGTCGATCCGGAACGCGAAGCGGCCGTCGAACTCCTCGCCCTCGATCACCGAGAGCGGCGGCGTCACCTGACTCACCGCCCCGAGCCCCCCGGCGCGCCGCAGCACGATCAAGGCGCGGCCGCCCTTCAGCGGGGCTTCGGCCCGCAGGACCACCTCCACCAACCGCCCCGCCCCCGGCGCTACATCGGGGCCCGGACCCTCGAGCGCGGGGGGGGCGACGGCCGCGGGGGTGGGGGTCGAACGGCCACCCGAGGGGCGAGACAGTCGGCCGGCCACGGCGTCGAGCTCCCCACCGAGCGCCGAAACGTCCGCGTCCCGTTCCTTCCCCGCCACCGCGAGATCGATCGTCTTCTCGAGCTGGTCGGTGGCGCGGAACAGGAGCTGCAGCACCTGGTCGCTCGGCGCCTTGCCGCCCCGACGCAGCAGGTCGAGCAGGTTTTCCATCCGGTGCGCAAGATCGGCCACGCGGGCGTAGCCCATCGTGGCCGCCATGCCCTTCACCGTATGCACCGCGCGGAAGATCCCGCCCACGGGCTCGGGGCTCGCCGGCGCCCGCTCCCATTTCAGCAGCAACTGGTTGCAGGCGCCCAGGTGCTCCCGGCTCTCGGCCAGGAACAACTCGGCGTACTGCGACAGATCCATGCGTCAGCCGAGCACGCGCTGAACCGCTTCGAGCACTCGGGACGGCTGGAAGGGTTTCACCACGAAATCCTTCGCGCCGGCCTGAATCGCCTCCACGACCAGCGCCTGCTGTCCCATGGCGCTGCACATCAGGATCTTGGCGTCCGGATCGTGCTTCACGATCTCGCGCACCGCATCGATCCCGCCCATGTCGGGCATCACGATGTCCATGGTGACGAGCTCCGGCTTCAGCTGCTTGTACTTGTCCACCGCCTGGGCGCCGGTCTCCGCCTCGCCCACGATCTCGAACCCGGCCTGCGCCAGGATGTCGCTGATCATCGTCCGCATGAAAATGGCGTCGTCGCAGACGAGAACGGTGTGGCTCACACGCCCTCCCTAGGAAGTCACGATAGGAGCGAGCAGCGCGTCGGTGTCCAGCACGACGAACGCCTGCCCGGCGCGCCGCCCGACGGCACGCACCAGCCGAGGATCGAGTCCCGGCAACGCCTGACGCTGCTCGAGCTCGTCTTCACGCACCGCGAGGAGGTCCAGGACCTCGTCCACGGTGAAGCCGATCGTCTTGCGCGCACCCGCCGCGCCCACCTCGAGGAGCACGATCGTGGCGGCCGCCTCGCCTCCGGCCGGGGCCTCGAGCTCCAATGCCCGCCACCCTTCCACGATGGTCACGAGGCTCCCCCGTACATTCGCGAGCCCCGCGACCACCACGGGCGCCCCGGGGATGCGGGTCGTGGGCAGCCGCGGCAGGATCTCCCGCACCACGTCGGCGGCAGCGGCGCAGACCAGACGGCCCACCCGGAAAACCAGCAGCCGCACTACCGGCGATTCAGCCATCTGAAGCGAACAACCCAAGATACTGCAAGGGGTTGCGTTCAGCAAGCAAATTCGGATCGGCTGCCGCGCAGGCGAGCACCGGCAGCAGATCGGCGGGCCATTCCGAGCGCAGCACGACGTGGGCGCCGGTCACGGGATGCACGAAGGACAGTTCCGCCGCGTGCAGCAGCTGTCGCGGGGCGAGCGCCTCGAGCTCCTCGGCGGCCCGCCGGTCGGATGGTGTCACCCGCCGGCTGCCGCCGAAGGCGTACTCGCGGTCCCCCACCACCGGGTGCCCGACGTGCGCCAAATGGACGCGGATCTGATGCGTACGGCCGGTGCCAAGCCGCACGCGAAGGAGATCGACGAGAGCGAACCGGGCGACGACCTCCACGTGGGTCGTCGCGTGCCGGCCCCCCGCGCGCACGGTCATCCGCTTGCGTTCCTGGGCGTGCCTGGCGATCGGGGCCTCGATATCCACGGGGCTCTTGGCGAAATGCCCCCAGGTGAGCGCGGCGTACACCCGGCTTACCTCGCGCCGTTCGATGGCGCGGGCGAGTCGCCGGTGGGCGAGGTCGGTCTTCGCGATGATGAGAAGCCCCGAAGTGTCGCGGTCGAGCCGGTGCACGATGCCGGGGCGCCCGGCCGCCGTCCGTTCCGGCGCCTCCGGTCCCTCCGATTCCCGCTCGCCGCCGCTCGACAACGGAGTCCCGCGGCCCACGAGGACGTTCACGAGTGTGTCGTCCCAATGTCCGGGGCCGGGGTGGACCACAAGCCCCGCGGGCTTGTCGAGCACCGCCAGGTGCTCGTCCTCGTAGACGAACCGGACCTCCGCGGCGGCCGGGGCGTACATCCGGGGCGGGGCGTCCGTGGGCCAGGACACGGCGACCTCCATGCCGCGCTCGAGCTGCGCGGAGGCGCGTAGCGCCGCTCCCCCGGTGGTGACGCGCTTGTCGGCGATGAGGCGGGCGGCCTGGGTGCGGGACAGCGACAGCTGGTCGGCGAGAAAGCGATCGAGGCGCTCGGTCAGCGGCACCACGATGCAGAAGGTGGTGCCCGCGTCGGTCACGACGCCGCCCCAGCCTCCTTGGGCTGCCCCTCGGGTGGCTCGTGACTCTCGGCCCACAGCGCGATCGCCAGCGCGATCGCGCCGACGGTGATGGCGGAATCCGCCACGTTGAAAGTGGGCCAACGGTACCGGCCGATACCGACTTCGATGAAGTCCACGACGCCCTGGGCCGACCGCAGCCGGTCGATCACATTGCCGACGGCGCCCGCGCAGAGCAGGCCGAGCACGAAGAAGCGGAACTGCTCGCCGTCCTTGGTGGCCCGGACCATCGAGCCCAGAACGACGAGCGCGACGAGCGCCAGGGCCAGGAAGATCCACCGCGAATACAGCGCGGGGCCGAGGCACACGCCGAAGGCCGCGCACTGGTTGTATACGAGCCGCAGCATCACGTAGTCCCCGATCACCGGGATCGGGCGATGCACGAGCACCGCCTCGGCGGCGTACTTGGTCAGGAGATCGAGGCCGACGACCCCGAGGACCGTTCCCCAGAACAGCCGGCGGTCAGCGGCGCTTGCCATCTTCTTCCTTGGCCTTGCACTGGATGCAGAGCCGGGCGTGGGGAAGCGCGTCGAGACGGTCGAACCCGATGTCCTCACCGCACTGCTGGCATTTACCGAATTTCTCGGGCGACTGATAGAGGCGCCGCAGCGCTTCGTTCACGTGCCAAAGGTAGCGACCCTCCTGCGAGGCGAAGAGGAACGCCTTCTCGCGCTCCATGGCGTCGGTGCCCTGGTCCGCCATATGGAAGGAATAGCTCGACAGGTCGCCATCCGAGGCCTGCAGGCTCGAGTTGAACGACTCTCCGTAGTGACCGAGCTCTTTCATGACGCGGGCGCGCTCGTCGAGCAACCGCTTCTCGAGATGCGCCAGCTGCTTCTTGCTCAGGCCCTTGGTCTTCGTCGGCATTAGCGTGATCCGCCCTTTCGTCCGTGGTGGCGTCGCAGGGCAATGGTCACCGTGTGCCCTTCGATGTCCACGTCACGGGTGATGTCGGCCGCGTCGAGCACGGCGCCGAGCACGGTCTCGCGCGCCAGCGTTTCTTCCTCTACCTACCGTCGGTACGTCTCGGTGGCCTCCACCACGGCGGCCGCCCCCGACACACTCATATCGATGCGGGTGGTGTACTCGAAATCCGCTTCCTTGCGGAGCCGCTGCACCCGGTTCACGACCTCGCGCGCCAGTCCTTCGCGCTCGAGGTCGGGGGTGAGCTGCGGATCCAGCGCCACCACATACGGCCCCTGCGCCTGCACCACCCAATCGGTGGCGACCGCGCGGGTGACCGTCACGTCTGCCGGTCCGAACTCCCATTCCCCGGTGCGGACCGTTTCCCCGCGCTCCAGGGCCCGCAGCGCCTCGGCCGACAGCTGCCCGACCGCCGCCGCCGCCGCCGGCGTCCCCTTCCCATACCGCTTTCCGAGGGAGCGGAAATTCGCCTTCCCCATCAACGTCACAAGGTCGTGATCGGATTCGACGACCTCACAGGCCTTCACGTTCACTTCGGCGAGGAGGATATCTAACAGGTCCGCCAAGGCCGGGCCCCGGTCGGCCGCCGGCACGGCGACCTGCATGCGGGCGAGGGGCTGGCGGACCCTCAGGTTCCGAGCCTCGCGAGCCGCCCGGGCGAGTGAGGCAAGCGTCCGAACCGTTTCCATCGCGGCCAGGAGCTCGGGCTCCCGCCGGCCCTGTTCCGACGGAAACCGGGCCAGGTGGACGCTCGCGCCGGTGAGCGCGCGGTGCAGCCAATCGGCCAGATAGGGCGCCGCCGGGGCCAGGAGTCCCGTCACCGTCGCCAGGGCTTCGTGCAGCGTCGCGAGAGCCGCGGGGTCGGCGGTCCGGTCGGGCGCCCAGAACCGCGGTTTCGTCAGCCGGACGTACCAGTTGGAAAGGTCCTGGTCCACGAACTCGAGCACGGCCCGGACGCCGGTCGTGACGTCGTAGCCGTCCCAGGCGCCGCGGACGGCGCTCACCACCTGGTCGAGCCGGGCGAGCAGCCACCGGTCCATCGCCGGGCGCTGGTCGGGCGGGGGCGTCCCATCCGCCGGCGTCCATTCCCCCGCGAACTTCTGGAAGAAGTCGTACGCGCTCCGCAGCGTCACGAGGAATGCGCCGGCGACTTTCTGGATCTGGGCCGCGTCGAAGCGCTTGGGGAGCCACACCTGGCTCTGCCCGAGCAGATAGAGGCGCACCGCGTCGGCCCCGCTCTGCTCGATCACCTGCCAGGGGTTGATCACGTTGCCGCGGCTCTTCGACATCTTCTGGCCCTGGGCGTCGAGTACCAGACCGTTGACGATGACGTGCCGGTAGGCGGAGCTGTCGAAACAGCCGACCGCGATGGCGAGGAGCGAGTAGAACCAGCCCCGCGTCTGATCCACGCCTTCGCAGATGAAGTCCGCCGGGAAGTGCGCCTGGAACTCAGCCTGATGCTCCACCGGGTAGTGCCACTGGGCGTACGGCATCGCGCCCGAGTCGAACCAGGCGTCGATCACTTCGGGCACACGCCGCATCGTGCCGCCGCACGAGCGGCAGGGCCATTGCACGGCGTCGATCTGCGGTTTGTGCGGATCGAACTCGGGGCCGACGGCCCGTCCCCACCGCCCCGCCAGCTCCTCGAAGGAGCCGATCACTTCACGGTGTTCGCGGTTGCGGTCGCACTCCCAGATGTTGAGCGGGGTGCCCCAGTACCGGTCGCGCGAAATGGCCCAATCGACGTTGTTGGCGAGCCATTCGCCGAAGCGGCCCGCGCCGATCTCCGGCGGCTGCCAGGCGACGGTCGCGTTGGCCTCGAGCAGCCGGTGCTTGAACGCCGTGGTCCGGACGAACCAGGAGCTGCGCGCGTAGTAGATGAGCGCCGAGTCGCAGCGCCAGCAGAACGGATAGGTGTGCTCGTAGGGACGGGTCGCGAGCCAGCGCCCGTCGTGCTTCAACCGTTCGATGATCGTCGCGTTCGTCGCCTTGTCGGTGACGAGCCGCCCTTCGATCTGAGGCCACGTCGTGCCCAGATAGGTGCCGTCGGCGGCCACCGGGTTGACGAACGCCAGTCCCTGCTGCTGACCCGCGGCGTAGTCGTCCGCGCCGAAGGCGGGCGCCAGGTGGACCAGCCCCGAGCCGTCTTCCGCCGTCACGAAATCCGCGGCCACGACGAGGTCGCGCTTCCCCTCCTTGGGGAGCGGCACGACGTCGAGCGGCCGCTGATAGGCCTGGCCGACCAGATCACGCCCCGCGAACGTGCGGACCCGCTCCCCTTCGCTGAGCGGCCGGCCGTCGATGCGGATGTCCCCCGCGCGCGTCACCGCAGCGATGTAGCGGCGCCGGGCACTCCCCTCCCCCACTGCGTACTCGCCGTACTCCAGGTCGGGATGCACGGCCACGGCGATGTTCGCGACCAGGGTCCACGGCGTCGTCGTCCAGACGACGAGCGCGGCCTGCGGGTCGTCGACCAGGCGGAACGCGACGTAGACCGAGTTGGTCTGCACCGTCTCGTACCCCAGCGCCAGCTCGTGCGAGGAGAGCGCGGTGCCGCAGCGCGGGCAGTAGGGCAGCACCTTGTGACCGCGGTAGAGCAGGCTCCGGTCGTAGAGGCGGCGCAGCAACCACCACACCGTCTCGATGTACGACGGGGCATAGGTGATGTACGGGTGCTCGTAGTCGAGCCAGTACCCGATCCGGTCCGACAGCGATTCCCAGTCGGTCTTGTAGGTAAAGACGCTGTCGCGGCACAGGCGATTGAACTTCTCGACGCCGAATTCCTCGATCTGTTTTTTCCCGCTGATCTGGAGCTGCCGCTCGACCTCGATCTCCACCGGCAGCCCGTGCGTGTCCCACCCCGCGATGCGAGTGACCCCCTGCCCCAGCATCGTGTGATAGCGGCAGATCAGGTCCTTTATGGTGCGGGCGAAGACATGGTGCACGCCCGGGCGGCCGTTGGCCGTCGGCGGCCCTTCGTAGAACACGAACGGCGGGCCGTAGCGGGTGGCCTGCTGGACCTGGTCGAACAATCGCTCGGCCTTCCAGCCGGCGAGCACCTGTTTTTCCAGGGCGTCGGGGGAGAGCCCGGAGGCGAGGGCGGGATACGCCATCAGTTGAGCCCGGCGAGGACGCCGCGGACGAGCGCGGAGAGCCGCGGCTCGGCGTCCCGCGCCACGGCCACGATACGCTCGAGCGACGCCGGTTCCAGCGCGTCGGGGAGGCAGCGGTCGGTGATGATGGAAAGGCCGAGCACCCGCATGCCCGTCTGCACCGCCACGATCACCTCGGGGACCGTGCTCATCCCCACGAGATCGGCGCCGCACGCGCGGAGCAGCCGGTATTCCGCCCGCGTCTCGAGGTTCGGCCCCGGCACCGCCACGTACACCCCCTCCCGCAGCGTCACCCCCTGCTCCAGCGCCACCGCCCGCGCGAGCGCGCGCAGCCCCGGATCGTACGCGGCCGACAGATCGGGAAACCGCTGGCCCAGTCCTTCCTCATGGGGACCGACGAGGGGGTTGTCACCGAGCAGATTGATGTGATCGGCGAGGCAGGCCAGATCGCCCGCCTGCCACAGCGGGTGCAGGCCACCGCTCGCGTTCGACACGATGAGCGTCGTCGCGCCGAGGGCCCGCATGACGCGGACCGGGAAGGCGACCTCGGCCAGGTGATAGCCCTCGTATTGATGAAAGCGCCCCTGCATCGCCACCACCCGCCGGCCGGCGAGACGCCCGGCGAGCAGCTGTCCGGCGTGTGACTCCACCGTGGAGGCCACGAACCCCGGGATCGTCTCGTAGGGGATCGTGTGCTCGACTTCGATCTCCCGGGCGAGACGCCCCAAGCCGGTCCCGAGGATCAGGGCCACCTCCGGTCGCTGCGGCGCCACGTCGCGCACCACGCGCACCGCCTCGAGGACCGCCGCGTGCGTCACCCGCGTTGCGCCTCCAGCGCCTTCAGCTCGGCGGCCTGACGATCGAGGAGCGCGCGATACCCCGCGAGATACGCCTGGTACTGCCGTTCCACGTCTGCGACCCGGTCGCGCGCTTCCGCTTCGGCCGCCTGGGCCGCGTCGCGGATGCGCCGCGCTTCGGCCTCCGCCTCCCGCAGAATCACCTGGGCTTCGCGCTCCGCCGTCGCCCGCGTCTCCTGCCGCAGCTGCTGCGCCGCCACGAGCGCCTCGTTCATCGCGCGCTCCCGCTCCCGGAATACGCGCAGCTGCTCGGTCAGCGCCGAAACGCGCTCCTCCAGAACCGAGCGTTCGCGCAGCACGCGCTCCAGCTCGTCCGCCACGCGGATCCGGAAATCGTCCACGCCGACGGGCTCGTACCCCCGCAGGGTGCGGCGGAACTCCTGCTTGCGCACGTCGAGCGGCGTCAAATGGAAGGCCGGCTCGGTCATGTCGGCCTCGCCCCGAAGAGCACGGTACCCAGGCGAATCAGGGTCGCCCCTTCCTCGACCGCCGTAGCGTAGTCGCTGGACATCCCCATCGAGAGCGTCGGAACCCATAGGCCCTCCTCCTGCAATCGATCGCGCAGCGCGCGGAGGCCGCGAAACGTCCGCCGCTGGACGGCCTCGTCATCGGTGAGCGGCGCCAGCGTCATCAGCCCATCGAGGACGAGCCCCGGCAGGGCGTGTACGCGCCGGGCGAGATCCGGCGCCTCCGCGACGGCGCAGCCGCTTTTCTGCTCTTCTCCCGCCACGTTCACCTGCACCAGCACGCGCTGGCGAACCTGAGCGGCCGACGCCCGGCGGTCCAGCTCCTCCGCGAGTCCCGGGGAATCGACGCTGTGGACCAGCGCGAACCGGCCGGGGACGAGTTTCGCCTTGTTGCGCTGCAGGTGGCCGATCAAATGCCAGGTCGCCCGCGAGCCGAGGTCGCCGGTGGCCATCTTGTCGAGGGCCTCCTGCACGCGGTTCTCCCCGACGTCCCGGAGGCCGGCGGCCAGCGCGGCCTCCACCGCGTCAGCCCCGAATCCCTTCGTCACCGCCACGACCGTGACGGGATGCGACCAGCCGCCCACGGCCTGGCGCCGCGCGATTTCGGCCCGGACCTGGGCCAACCGCTCGGCCAGACCCGCAAAACTCATAGCCGGGAATTGTACCCCGCCCCGCGGGGTGAAACAATCCTCCGCGAGTGGAACCGCGCTAGGCGTGCGGAGTTGCGGCGGGGATGTCGAGCCGGGAAATCGCGCCGGTGAGGAGATCGCGAACCTGATCAGGCGTCAGCGGCCGGTGCAGCTGGCCGTGACTCGCGACCGAAATCGTCGAGGTCTCCTCCGACACCACGAGCACCGTGGCGTCGGTCTCCTCACACAGCCCCAGCGCCGCGCGGTGGCGCGTGCCGAGCGATTTGTCGGCCACCTTGAACTGCGTCAGCGGCAGCACGCAGCCGGCGCCGATGATCCGGTCGCCACGGATTAGCACCGCCCCATCGTGCAGCGGGGAGTAGGGCGTGAAGATCGTGGTCAGCAGGTCCGCCGACACCCTGGCTTCGATGGGCGCTCCCGAGGAAATGAACTCGTCGAGCCCGATGTCGCCTTCGACCGCGATGATCGCCCCCGTTCCCGCGCGGGACAGGCGGTCCACCGCTTCGGCGATCTCCTCGGCCACCGACTGCCGGTCGCCCCGGGCGAAGGCCCGCATCAGGCGCGACTGACCTAATCGCGCCAGCGCGTTGCGCAGCTCCGGTTGAAACATGACGACCGCCGCGAACGGCGCGAACGCGAAGATCAGCCCCAGCAGGTAGCTGATCATCGTGAACTTGGCGAAGAGGGCGGCGAAGTAGGCGAACGACAGGATCACGAGCCCAACTACGATCTGAATGGCGCGCGTGCCGACGAGGAACAGCAGAAACCGATAGATCACGAACGCGACGAGCAGGATCTCGACCGCATCCGGCCAGAGCTTGGGAACGAGAAACCGGTAGGCCTCGAAATTCATCGGGTCGAGCCGAGCGCCACGGCCACCTGCAGTGCCTCCCGCGCGAGAGCGACGTCGTGGACCCGGAACAGCCGCGCGCCCCGCTCCCAGGCCAGCGCGCAGGCGACCGCCGTCGCGCGGTCGCGATCCTCCGCCGGCCGCCCCGTCGCCACGCCGAGAAACCGCTTGCGGGACGGGCCGACGAGTACAGGATAGCCGAGGCCCGTGACCGTGGCCAGTTCATCGAGCAGCCGGAAACTCTGTTCGGGCGTCTTGGCGAAACCGAACCCCGGGTCCACGACGATCCGCTCGGCCGGGATGCCGGCCGCCGCAGCCCGGCCCACCGCCGCGCGCAGCTCCCGCGCGACATCCGTCGCCACGTGGTCGTAGCGGGCCAGCCCGTCCATCGTGTCCGGGGTCCCCCGCATGTGCATGACGACGAGCCCCGCCCCGCGCTCGGCCACGAGGGCCGGCAAGCCGGGGTCGAAGGCCAGCCCCGACACGTCGTTCACCGCCACCGCCCCCGCATCGAGCGCCGCGCGCGCGACCGCCGCCTTGCGCGTATCGACCGACACGGGCGGCAGGCCGCGCCGCACCACCTCGGCGACGACCGCGACGACGCGGCGGCACTCCTCGGCCTCGGAGACGGGACTGGCCCCGGGCCGCGTCGACTCGCCGCCGACGTCGAGCATCCCCGCGCCCGAGGCCGCGAGCCGCTCCCCATGCGCCACCGCCGCCTCGACGGTGGGCAATTGCCCGCCGTCGGAAAACGAGTCCGGCGTGACGTTCACGATGCCGACGAGCAGGGGCTGATCGAGCGACAGGGTGCCGCGCGCGACGCTCCAGCGGCGCGGCGGGTCGGCGAGCGCGGCGAGCTGCCGCGCCAGCTCCGGACCGAACGCCGCGAGCTCCGGCGGCGCGCGGTCGGGCCGGGCCAGCGGAACGAGGCGGCTCAGCGGACCGGCCACGAGGCCCCATCCCGGTCCCGTCAGAATGTCGGTGCCCGCACGCGCTCCCCAGTGCACCAGGGCTTCACGCTCATCCTCGGTCAGGGGATCGAGCAGGAGTACGACCGGCTGCACACCCGTCGCGGCGAACCGGGCGGGTTCGGTCTCGAAGCCGCGAGCCGCGAGCGCCGCACGCACCGCCTCGGGGGAATGGGCGGCGAGCGCGGTGACGTTCACGCCCCGGCGGGCTCCGGCGGCGGACTACCCAGGATCGGCCCGGGAACGGGCGGCGCGGGCTTCTCGCGGCTGCCCGCGGCGGCGGGAGGCACCGGCGCCGGAGGCCGCACCAGCGGCGGCAACGGCTTCCCCTCGACCACGAGCGTCACTTCATCGCGGTCCAACGTCTCCCGCTCAAGCAGCGAAGCGGCGAGCCGGTCCAGCGACTCGCGATGCCCGGACAGAATGGACCGCGCCTGCTCATAGGCGTCCGACAGCAGGCGGCGGACTTCCTGATCCACGAGCTCCGCGGTGCGGTCGGAGATCTCCCGCCGCTGGACCACTTCCCGGCCGAGGAAGATCTCGGACTCCCGGTCCCCCACGGCGATCGGGCCGATGGCGTCGCTCATCCCGAACTGCGTCACCATGCGGCGCGCCATCTCGGTCGCCTGCTGAATGTCGGAGTAGGCGCCGGTCGTGACCTTGTCGGGTCCGAACACCAGCTCTTCGGCGACGCGGCCGCCGTAGGACATCGCCAGCTGGCCGTGCAGCCACTGCCGCGTCACGTTGCGGCGGTCCTTTTCGGGAAGGAACGACGTGATCCCGAGCGCCCGGCCCCGCGGCACGATCGTCACCTTGTGGATCGGGTCGATCCCGGGGACGTTCAGCCCCACGAGGGCGTGGCCGGCCTCGTGGTAGGCGGTAAGCCGCCGTTCTTCGTCGGTCAGGACCATGCTCTTGCGCTCGAGCCCGAGCATGACCTTGTCCTTCGCGTCCTCCAGATCCTGGTAGTCGACCTGGCTCTTGTTGCGCCGCGCGGCGAGGAGCGCGGCCTCGTTGACCACGTTCGACAGCTCGGCGCCCGACAGCCCGGGCGTCGCCTTGGCGATGCGCTCGAGGTCGACGTTGGGGGCGAGCGGGATCTTGCGCGTGTGCACGCGCAAGATCTGCTCGCGGCCCTTCACGTCGGGCATGTCGACGACGATCTGCCGGTCGAAGCGTCCCGGCCGCAACAGCGCTGGATCGAGAATGTCGGGGCGGTTGGTGGCGGCGAGCAGGATGACGCCGTCATTCGATTCGAACCCGTCCATTTCGACGAGCAGCTGGTTCAACGTCTGCTCCCGCTCATCGTGCCCGCCGCCCAGCCCGGCGCCGCGATGGCGGCCGACGGCGTCGATCTCGTCGATGAAGATGATGCACGGCGCGTGCGTCTTGCCCTGCTCGAACAGGTCGCGGACGCGCGACGCGCCCACGCCCACGAACATTTCGACGAAGTCCGAGCCCGACATGGAGAAGAACGGACGACCCGCTTCGCCGGCCACGGCCTTGGCGAGGAGCGTTTTCCCCGTGCCCGGCGGCCCGACGAGCAGCGCGCCCTTGGGGAGCCGTCCGCCGAGGCGGGAGAACTTCTGCGGGTCCTTCAGGAAGTCGATGATCTCCTCGAGCTCCTGCTTGGCCTCGTCGCACCCGGCGACGTCGGCGAAAGTGACCTTGGGCGTGTCGCCCGCCAGGAGCTTCGCCTTGGACTTGCCGAACGCGAACGCGCGATTCCCGCCCTGTTGCATCTGCCGCAGCATGAAAATGATGAGCCCGAGCATGAGCAGGTACGGCAGGAAATTGAGGAACAGCACGCCGAAGGACGGACGGATGTCCTTCGCGCTTACCGCCACGCCCTTGGCACGCAGCCCGGCGACGTATGTGTCGGTCGCCTCGAACGGCAACAGCGTCGTGAAGTGGTCCACGCTGCGCCGCCCCTCGCCGACGGAGCGTTTGAAATCGCCCTTGATCCGGGTCCGCTCGGTGATCTCCACCGCCGCCACGTTTCCGGAATCGACCTCGGCCGTGAATTCGGAATACGCGATATCCGCCGCCTCCTGACGCGTCTTGGCTGCAAACTGGACGAGCAGCACGGTGCCCAGAATGAGGAAGGCCCAGAACGACAGGGTCCGCAGCATCCGGCCCCATTGGAAATCCCGCGGCGGCGGGGGAACGCGATTCGCCATCTAGATCAGACTCACCCTTCTCAGGTCAGGCTCGCAATATAAGGAAGGTGCCGGAAGTTCTCTGCATGGTCCAGCCCATACCCCACCAAAAAGGCTGGCGGGGCGTCAAACCCCACGAACCGGCTCTCCAGCTCCAGGTGGTCCGCCACGTGCTTGTGCAGGAGGGCGCAGATATCGAGGCTCGCCGGGCGGCGCCCCCGTACCAGGGTCACCAGCCGGTTCAGCGTCCGTCCCGTTTCGATGATGTCCTCCACCAGCAGAATATGGCGTCCCGCCAGGTCCATTTCCGGAGCGTACAACAGCCGCACGTGCCCGCTCGACATGGTACTCGTGCCGTAGCTCGCCGCCACGAGAAAATCCACCTGCAGCGGGCGCTCGATGCGGCGGACCAGATCGCTCAGGAAGATGAAGCTGCCTTTGAGGAGCCCCAGAACCAGCAGGTCTCCCTCGGGGTAGGCGGCGGTAATCTCGGCTCCCAGCTGGCCGACACGCTGCGCGATCGTCTCCGCATCGAAGACGATCCGGGCGAGTTTCGTCCCGCCGGTCTGCTTAGGAGCCTCTCCACTCGGTAACGTCAAGGCGCACCGCCGGGGTTCCTGGAACGGGCAGCAGCTCCGCGCTGCGGCAGATCCCCGGAACCCAGAGAATGGTTTCCCCCTGCACGACCACCGGATAGGAAGCCCGGTCACTGCGGGGAACTCGCGCTTCCATCAGCAGGCGCCGCACCGGCCGGTGCCCGATCCCACCCAGCGGCAAGACCGTGTCCCCGGGACGCAGTGCCCGCACGCTCCACCCGGAACCGGGAACCCAGGTCCGCCACCCGACGCGGTCGATACGTGACGGCGCCGCGTCCGGTTCCCACCCGACTCGCCACCCCCCGAACACGGCTCCCCCGCGCTCGGCTTCGGGCGCGAGGCCCCCGACTTGACCGGCTTCCCTTTCCTTAATGACGCGCAAGCGGTCGAAAGCGACTTCCCCCCACCACCCGTCGCCCAGCGGGGTGCGGCGCCCGGAGGGCCTGGCGGCGAGCGCCCGCAGGCGTCGCGCCTGCCGCGCCCCGAGTCGGCATCCCGCACGCCGGGCAGCCGTCCGCAAGACCAACTCGGCGAGGACGCCATCATACGCCGCGAGTGTGGCCCGGGCAACATCGAACCCGCCGGCGGTCACGCGCAGCGCGAGTCCGGGAAGCAGATCCAGCACGGCGTTCCATCCCTGCCGGTCCTGCGCCGCCTGTCGTCCCACGTCGAGGATGCGCCGACGGGCCTCGCCCCCCAGGCGCTCATCGAGCAGCGGCAGCAGGATGGTCCGCACCCAGGAGCGCAGGTGCCGCGGATCAACGTTCGCGGGATCGCGATGCCAGCCGAGTCCGCGGGCGGCGCAGTGGGCTTCGAGCTCCACGCGCGTGAACGAGAGCAGCGGCCGCACCAGTCCCCCACGACTGCGCGCCGGGATGCCCGCGAGTCCGGCCGGGCCGGTGCCGTGCAGGAAACGGAGCAGGACGGTCTCCACGAGATCATCGCGGTGGTGCGCGGTGATCAGGTAGCGCGATCCGGTGGTGTGCTGCGTTTCGCGCAGCCACGCATAGCGGGCGCGGCGCGCCGCGGTTTCGGAGGCGCCGGGGCCGAGGGGCGGATGCAGCGTGCCGAGCTCAAAAGGCAGGCGGTATCGCGCCGCGAGGGCGCGGACGGCCTCGGCCACCGCGGCGCTGTCCGGAGCGATGCCGTGATCCACGTGGCCCACCACGAGCGAGAGTCCGCGGTCGGGTGCCGTCGCCGCCAGGAGGTCGAGCAGGGCCACCGAATCGACACCCCCCGAGACGGCCACGAGCGCGCTCCCCGGCTGCGCGAGGAGCCGGGCGTGGTCCAGGTGCTGGCGGAATCGCGCCAGGAGCGTGCTCATGTATCTTCCACCCAATGTTCGATCCGCAGGCCACCTACCAGCTGCTGCGCAATCTCACGTCGCCGGTCGTCGCCATCACGTCCGAGCGCGGCGGCAAACGCAACGGCATGATCATCGACAGCGCGGTGCGCGCGTCGATCGTCCCGGACGTCCCCCGCCTCGCCATCTTCATTCATAAGTTCAATTTCAGCCATGATCTGATCTTCGACACCGGCCGGTTCGTGCTGCATCTGCTGCGGCGCGACCAGTTCGATCTGATTCACACCCTGGGTTTCGCGAGTGGTCGCGATCGCGACAAGCTTGCCGGGATTCCGCACCACCTGGGCGCCCTCGGAGCCCCCGTGCTCGATGAGTGCTTCGCCCATTTCGAGTGCCGCGTCATCAACGCGATGGACACCGGGTCCTCCACCTGCTTTCTCGGCGACGTCGTGGCGGTCGGTGCCGGAGCGCAGGAGCAGCCGGCCGTCGAGGTGATGACCGCCGCCTACTTCCGCGCCAACCTTCCGGCGGCTTGGCGCGCCGCCTACGAGCACCACCTGAGCTCCGCCCAGGCCGTCGCGCGCGCCCATTCCAGGAATATCCGGGCGCTTACCTGGCGCGACATTCCAAGGTAGAATCGTTGCGCAAACGCAACGAGGCCGGGCGTAACCCGGCCTCGACACGTCAGTTGCGCGAATAGCGGCGGAGGGACTCGAACCCCCGACCCGCGGATTATGATTCCGCTGCTCTAACCAGCTGAGCTACGCCGCCGTAGGCGGCAATCCTAGCCGCGGGCCTAATGGGTGGTCAAGGTGTGGCATACGTCCTGCACCAAACGGGGGAACGCGGGATAAATTGCGTCCGCTCGTGCGCTTAGACCATTCCGACCTTCGGGTCGCGCGGCAGCGCGCCACCAGGAATCGCCTGGCGGCGCTCTTCGTCATGGCCACCACCGTCGTGCTCACGACGTGCCAGGTGGACAAGCTGCTCAAGAACCCCGAAGGCGGCCTCCTCAAGCTCACCCCTGACAGTCTCGGCGACTCCGCCTTTGTCGGGAGCACCGCCAAGCGCGTCGATACGCTGGCCGTCGGCAACTTCGGCGGCGGATCCCTCGACTGGCGGTTGACCTCCAAGGACGCGAGCCCCTGGCTCTCGTTCAGTACCACGACGGGGACGGCCACGCCCGCGAGCGCCTCCAAAGTGCGCGTCTTTTTCAATCCGACGGGACTCGCAACCGGTACGTATCGCGACACGGTGGTGGTCTCGTCCACGGGGGCCTCGGGCGGGTCGGTCTCGATCGGCGTGAAGCTGACGATTCAGCCCTGCGCGGTTACACCGCTCCTCGCCGGGGCGCGGGTGGCGGATACCCTGACCTCGGCGGACTGCGCCGCGCCCCATCGCGCCGGCAGCTTCGCCCGGCTGTTCAGCTTCAACGGCACGGCTCTGGATACGGTGTCGGTGCTGCTCGATTCCTCCGCGGTCGCCGGGTATTTGGTGCTCGACACGAGTGCGGCACCCACCTCCCCACCGCTCGCCGAGTCGGGGAGCTGCGTCGCAAGCGGGGTCGTGTGCCTCCCCTACGTGGTGCTGCCGCGCACGGGGACGTACGTCGTCGAAGCCACGACGGCGAACCCCGGTGACACCGGCGCGTATGTGCTGCACGTGGTCCACCCGCGCAATCCCGACCCTCCGGATGCGCCCGCCCAGTTCCGTGACGATTCGACGACCGTCATTCCGCTCGGTGACACAGTCCCGAAGGCGCAGATGGTGCTCGCCGCGCGCGTGACCGATCCCGACTTTGGTGACAGTCTCTATCTGGAAGCCCAGGTCGCTTTCACCTCAGACTCGTCGTTCGCCAGTCCGCTGACGACGAGCGGGCAGCGCGTGGGGAATGGCAAGCGAGCCTGGATTCTGGTCACGGGTCTGACGGACGACTCGTCGTATCACTGGCGTGTCCGGGCCGTCGACCAGACCGGCCGTCGATCGACCACGTGGACGTCCTTCGGGAACAACTCGGAGGCTGCCCCCGATTTCCACGTCGCGATTCCGCAACCGCCGAACCCGCCGGCGACACTCGGTCAGTTCAAGTGCGATAGCGTCACGAGCGTGGCGGTCGGCGGAACGATGGACACGACGTGCATCGTGTTGAAGGGCGCGCTCAGCGATCCCGACCCCGGTGATCAGTTGAAGCTGATGGTCGAAGTGCGTCCCCTTGGTCAGCCGTTCACCCAGATCCCGACGGATTCGAGCGCCGCCGTGCTCACTACCGGGATCGCCGCCGTGCGCGTCAGTGCACTAGTCAACCTGACGAGCTACCACTGGCAGGCGTGGACGCGGGATCAGACACTCAGAACCAGTCCAGCAGTGAGCTACGGGAATAACCCGGAGACGTCCGCCGACTTCCGTGTTGTGCAGCAATTCCCGCCCGCCGCCCCGACCAACCTCGGGCAGTTCCAGAGCGACGGCATCACCGCCATTCCAGTAGGCGGGACAGCAAAGCAGTCGACCGTTGTGTTCAAGGGGACCCTCACGGATCCCGACTCCGGCGCGACGATTCAGCTGCAGGTCGAGCTGGAACCGATCGGGACCGGATTTGCCGACACCATTATGGGCACGAGCAACCCGGTGACGAGCGGGGCCGTGGCCAGTGTCGCGATCCCCGTGACCGACAACGTGTCCTACCATTGGCAGGCGCGCGCTCTCGACAATACGGGCAGGGTCAGCGCGACCTGGACGTCGTTCGGCGGCAACGCCGAAACCGCTGCTGACTTCGTCGCCGCCCGTACCCCGTCCCAGCTCGTCTTCACCCAGCAACCCGGCAGCACCGTCGCGGGTGTGGCGATCTCCCCCGCCCTGACGGTTGCCGCACAGGACGCGCTGGGCAACACCCTCGCGAGTTTCAGCGACACGATCACGATGGCGATCGGGACGAACCCGACGGGCGACACGCTCTCGGGTACGGTGAAGGTGAAGGCCGTGAACGGCATCGCGACCTTCTCAAACCTGTCCATCACAAAGGCCGCTTCGGGCTACGCCCTGCGGGCCTCGAGCGCGACGCTCACCGCGACCAGCAATGCCTTCGCGGTGACCTTCGCTCCGATTTCGGCAGCGCGCTCCACCGTGGTTGCCTTGCCGGACACGATCCAGGCGGGTGGCGGGGCGTCGACCATCACCGTGACCGCCCGTGACAGCTTCGGCAACCCGGTGAGCGGTGCCACGGTGACGCTCGCTTCCACCGGAGGTACGCCGAGCCAGCCGTCGGGGGCGACCGGAGTCAACGGAGTGGCGACCGGATCACTGGCATCGACGGTCGCAGCAACGGATACCGTCAGCGCCAAGATCGGCGGGCTGCAAGTCCTGCAGAGAGCGGTCGTCACGGTCCAGCCGGCCGCGGTTTCCGCCCTGATCTTTTCCGCCCCGCCCCAGAACGCGGGGGCGGGCGGCACGATCACGCCGGCGGTCCAAGTCACCGCCAAGGACGCGTTCGGCAACACCGTCACCGCCTTCACCGGCAACGTCACCGTCGCGATCGGCACGAACCCGAGCGGCGGTACCCTGACCGGGACCCTGACCAAGGCCGCCGCGGCGGGGATCGCGACCTTCTCGGATCTCACGATCGACAAGGCGGGGACCGGCTACACCCTCAAGGCGACCGCCGGACTCTTCACGGCGACGAGCGGCGGCTTCAACATCACGGCGGGCACGGCGGTGCGGCTGCGCTATACCGTGCAGCCGACCAATGCGGTCGCCGGCACGGCCATTGCCCCGGCCGTGCAGGTCTCCGCCCAGGACGCGCAGGGCAACACCGTGCCGAGCTTCAGCGGCGCGGTCACGATCACTCTCGGTGCCAACCCCGGCGGCGACACGCTGCGGGGCACCCGGACGATCACCGCCGTGAACGGCGTGGCGGTCTTCAGCACGCTCAGCCTCGCCAAGCGCGGCGCGGGCTATACGATCGTCGCTTCCGCCACCGGGCTCGCCTCGGACACGAGCACCGCCTTCAACATCCGGCCGGCGCCGGCGAACCACCTCGAGTTCGCCGTGCAGCCTTCGGGCGGAACGGCCAACGTCGCACTGGCGCCCGTCCAGGTCGCCGCCCGCGACAGCCTCGGCAACACCGACACGGCGTTCGTCGCGGCGATCACCGTGGCGCTCGCGAACCCCGGCTCGGCCACCCTTGGCGGCACCAAAGTCGTTTCGGCCGCCGCCGGTGTGGCCAGCTTCACCACCCTGACGATCGACAAAGCGGGCACCGGTTACCAGCTGCATGCAACCGCCACCAGCCTGCGGGATACCCTGAGCAACCCGTTCAGCATCACCGCCGGTAGCGTGTCCGCCGCGCAGTCGGGCGTCGTCGCCGCGCTGGGCTCGATCGTCGCCGGGTCCAGTACCGACACCGTGACGGTCACCGCCCGGGATTCGACCGGCAACCCCGTCGCCGGCGCGACGGTGACGATCGCCGTGTCGGACAGCGGCAACACGATCATCCAGCCCGTCGGGGTGACCGACGCGTCCGGCGTCGCCAGGGGGACATTCAGCTCGACTCACGCGGCGGTGAAGACCGTCTCGGCCACCATCGGCGGAGTTTCCGTGGTGCAGACGGCCACGGTCACCGTCACTCCGGCCGCGGTATCTGCCACGCAATCCACCGTGACCGCTTCCTCACCGATCACGGCTGGTGGTGCGGGCTCGACCGTCACCATCACGGCCAAGGACGCCTTCGGGAATCTGATCGCCGGTGACACGGTCCAGATCGCCGTGAGCGGCAGCAAGAACTCCCTGACGCAACCGGCTGGGCTGACCAACGCCTCGGGAGCCGCGACCGGCAGCTTCACGTCGACATTCGCCGAAACGAAGACGGTTTCCGCCACAATCAATCACGTAGCGGTTACGCAGACCGCGAGTGTCGTGGTCAACGCCGGAGCAGCCGACCACCTGAAATTCCTCGTCGGACCGTCCACTACGGCGGCGGGAGCGACGATCGCGCCGCCGGTCCAGGTTGAGATCCAGGACGTGGACTCGAATCGCGTCATTGGAGCCACGAACTCCGTGACGCTCGGCTTCGCGACGAATCCCGGCAGCGGCATCCTCAGCGGCACCAATCCGGTCGCCGCCGTCGCCGGGGTCGCGCAATTCTCGAACCTGAGCATCAACAAAGCGGGAACCGGCTACAGTCTCACCGCACAGGCTACCGGGCTTACCGCTGCGACCTCCGGGACTTTCGACATCCTGACCGGCGGGGCCAAGCAGCTGGCCATCGCGACGCAGCCGTCGGCGACCGCGCAGAGCGGCAAAGTCTTCGCCCAGCAGCCGGAGATCCAGCTTCAGGATTCCGTCGGCAACCCGGTGAGTCAGGCCGGGGTCGTCGTGACCGCCGCCATCGCGTCGGGCGGCGGGGCCCTCGGGGGCGCCCCCACGGCGACCACCAATGCGTCCGGGATCGCGCAGTTCGCCGCGCTCGCAATCGCCGGCACGGTGGGACCGCATACGCTGACGTTCACCGCCAGCGGGCTCACGGCCGTCACCTCGGGAACCATCACG
>Ga0335085_10003533_pt1 | contig 26897 bp, 18 predicted proteins | sample Lox_Sample_45_FD_206712 | JGI IMG/M metagenome (GOLD analysis project Ga0335085, IMG submission 206712) | Soil microbial communities from Loxahatchee National Wildlife Refuge, Florida, United States - Lox_Sample_4.5 | ecosystem: Environmental > Terrestrial > Soil > Wetlands | place: USA...
CGAGGTGCTGGAAGCCCTCCTGACCCTCGCGCGTGGCATCGAAGACCTCGTAGCCGAACACGGTCTGATAGAAAGCCGCATCGGTGTTGGGATCGCGGGTATGCAGAGAGCTCCAGATCCACTCGCGCGGCGCTGCCAGCACGTCGGGCGGATCGCCGCTGCTCGATTGCAGCACCGCGAACACCGCACCCTGCGGATCTGCGAACACGGCCTGACTGCCGCGCTGCGGGTAGGCGTGCGGTGGGCTGAGCACCTTGCCACCGTGAGCCGTGACTGCCTGCTCGGCGGCCTTGACATCGCGGACGGATAGGAAAGTCAGCCATGCGGATTGGCGGTGCTCACCCGCGGGAACCGGTCTTTGTACCAGGCCTGCGACTGGCATCCCGTCGAGGAGCGCGATGGAGTAGGGATGCTTGCTGGTCGCGGCGTCGCTAAACGTCCAGCCGAAGAGCTGGCCGTAGAAGCGCTTGGCGCTCTCGAGGTCGGGCGTGGCGAGCTCCACCCAGATCAGCTTGCCGGGGTGATGCTCGCTGCGGTGGGATTGAGCGATGGGCGGCAGATCGAACGGGCGCGCCGGGGCCGCTGCCAGGGTCAGCAGCGCAGCTGCAAGAGTCCACCGAATGCCGAGCGCGCGCCGCTTGCCCGTATGCGAACGTCGTTGAGTCACGCTGGTCATGACAGTTTCCATGGAACGCAGCGGCGCGGCGCATGCGGTGCCGTTAAGGATGATTCGAACTGGGAGATCGTTGCCGCTCGCCGGGTCAACATCGTGGCTCGATCGCCGCGGTCCAGGCTGCGACTTCCTTCGGGCTCATAGTACCCTCGTGTGCACGGCCATCCTGATAGCCCCAGCGCTCGATGTCGATGAGATATTGCTCGCGCGACAAGAGCGTTCCGTAGCAGATCGCCTCCGTCCGTGCGGTGTCGCTGGATGGCCGCTCCATCATGCGTTGCCCGAGGCTCTCCCGCACCCACTGCGGAATCTGTCGGCGCTCGCTCGGGTACACGAAGTCGAACAGCAGCAAGTGGCTCATGAGCACGGGCCAGTGCGCTCCGAAGCGCCGCAGGAGCCGCTTCCAGTCGAGATCGGCACCGCGCGCGCGCAGCAGATGCACGATATCCGCACCGTCGAAGCGCTCGCGCTCCATGACGTATGACTTGGACCAGATGATTTCCTCGGGCGGACACAGCAGGGCCGGATATCCCAGTACCCGGGCGCGATGCGCATATGCGAACCACTCATCGTCGACCTGCGCCACCCCGTTGCCGGAACTGAAGATGACGTCGATGAAATCCTCGTTGCAGAAGGCCTTGCCGAGCCAGTGCGAAAAGGACAGTTCCGTGCGGTAGCCACGCGCTGCGAGCTCCTGCAGCAGAGCTTGCACGTCGCGCCGTCGGACGAAGATGTCAAAATCCTTCGTGTGGCGCTCGATTCCCGTATAGCGCTCGAGCGCGTCGGCACCGCCTACCAGGACCGGGATGCCGTACTCGTCGAGGTGGCGAAGTGTGCTGCGATAGAACTCGCGCGTAGCGGGCGCCAGGCAGCCCGTCCTATACATTGCATAGTTCACGATTCTGCCTCCGCCCCCGGCAGATCTGCTGCCATCCATGGGCCCGTCCTCTCGATCCGAGCATGTCGAGCGCAGGCATAGCGATTGCTCCCTGCGCCCGAAGGAGCCGTCATGAGCGTGAAGCAAGCCGTGCGCCTGGCCGCAGTGGGCGACCTGCACATCAGGAACAATTCGCAGGGAGTACTGCAGCCGGTACTCGAGGGCGTGAACGAGCAGGCGGACGTGCTGCTTCTGTGCGGCGACCTCACCGACTACGGATTGCCGGACGAGGCACATGTGCTCGCCAAGGAGCTCACCGCCGCCGTGCGCATCCCGATGGTGGCCGTGCTGGGCAACCATGATTATGAGTCGGGCCAGCAGGTCGAGGTGCGCAGGATTTTGGTCGATGCCGGCGTGCAGCTCCTCGATGGCGAGAGCTGCGAGATCCACGGGGTGGGCTTTGCCGGGGCCAAGGGGTTTGCCGGCGGCTTTGGCCGCAGCACGCTCGGCTCCTGGGGCGAGAAGGGCGTGAAGGCATTCGTGCAGGAGGCCATCGACGAGGCACTGAAATTCGAGTCTGCGCTCGCGCGGCTGCGTACTCTTCAGCGCGTCGCCCTGCTGCACTACGCGCCCGTGCGGGGGACCGTCGAAGGCGAGCCGCCGGACATCTTTCCCTGGCTCGGTACGAGCCGGCTAGAGGAGCCGCTCAATCGGCACCCTGTCGATGTGGTCTTTCACGGGCATGCGCACTCTGGAGCGGCGGAAGGCCGCACCAGCACCGGCGTGCGTGTCTTCAATGTCGCGCTTCCCTTGCTCAGGCACCTTTATCCAGAGCGCCCGCCGATCCGCATCTACGAGCTCGCCCCCGACGCGCGGCTCGAGCAGAGCGCGCCACTGGGACGCGCCGCAGGGGGCTGATCGGCCGCGCCGGTTGCGCCGCGGTTCGCAACCCGTGCGGCGAATCGTTAAGCTCTACGCGACCCCTTCACTCGGAAGCTTCGCGTGGCCAGCCCCTATCTCGAACGCATTCTCAAAGCGCGCGTGTACGACGTGGCCATGGAGTCGCCACTGGATGCGGCGCCCCGACTCTCACAGCGACTCGCCAACCGCATCCTGCTCAAGCGCGAGGACCTGCAACCCATCTTCTCCTTCAAGCTGCGCGGTGCCTACAACAAGATCGCGCACCTTTCAGAGGCGGTCGCCAGGCGCGGTGTGATCTGCGCCTCGGCGGGCAATCATGCGCAGGGCGTGGCGCTTGCGGCGCGCCGGCGCGGAATTCCGGCGGTGATCGTCATGCCCCAGACCACCCCGCACATCAAGGTGCAGGCCGTTGCCGCTCTCGGCGGAGAGGTCGTGCTGGACGGGGATGACTACGACAGCGCGTTCGATCGGGCGCTCGCCTTGAGCCGCGAGCGCTCGCTCGTCTTCGTGCATCCTTTCGACGATCCGGACGTGATCGCCGGCCAGGGCACCATCGGGATGGAGATCCTGCGGCAGACGAGCGGCGAGCTCGATGCGGTGTTCGTGCCCGTAGGCGGCGGCGGATTGATCGCAGGCATCGCCGTGTTCATCAAGTCTCTCTACCCGCGGGTGCGCATCGTCGGGGTGGAACCCGAGGATGCGAGCGCCATGCACGACTCGTTGCAGGCGGGGCGGCGCGTGGTGCTGGATCGCGTCGGCATCTTCGCCGACGGCGTGGCGGTTAAGCGCGTCGGCGATGAGCCCTTCACGCTCGCGCGCGAGCACGTCGATGAGGTCGTGCTCGTGGGCACGGACGAGATCTGCGCCGCCATCCAGGATGTGTTCGAGGACACGCGCTCGATCGTGGAGCCGGCCGGCGCGCTGGCCGTCGCGGGCATCAAGCGCTGCGTCGCGCGCGATGCGTGGCACGACAAGCGGCTCGTCGCGATCAACAGCGGCGCCAACATGAACTTCGACCGCTTGCGCCATGTTGCCGAGCGTGCCGACCTCGGCGCGGAACGTGAGGCACTGCTGTCGGTGGAGATTCCGGAGCGGCCCGGCAGCTTCCTCGAGTTCTGCGAGGCACTCGGGCGGCGCAGCGTCACTGAGTTCAATTACCGCTACGAGAGCTCCGAGCGTGCCCAGATCTTCATGGCCTTCGGCCTGACCCGGGGGCGGGCGGAGAAGGAGAGCGTCGTGCGCGATCTGCGCGCGACGGGCTACGCCGTCAACGACATGACGGACAACGAGCTCGCGAAGCTTCACGTGCGTTACATGGTTGGCGGCCATGCACGCGGGATCGCTGACGAGCTGCTATATCGGTTCGAGTTCCCGGAGCGTCCCGGAGCGCTGCTCAAGTTTCTCCAGGCGATTGGTGCGCGCTGGAACATCTCGCTGTTCCACTACCGCAATCACGGTTCCGATTACGGCCGGGTGCTCGCCGGAATCCAGGTCACGGCCGCCGAGCGCAGCGCGTTCCTGCAGCATTTGAACGAGCTGCACTACCCCTACACCGAAGAGACCGGCAATCCCGCGTATCGCATGTTCCTCGGAGCGTAAGCGAAATAGGAGCGCACACCACAAGCCTCTTCGTGAGTGAGTTCCTGAGACGCCCGGCGCGTCATTCAGCTGCGAGCCCAGATTGGCGAACTGACCGACGCCATCAAGATTTCAGCAAACTCAGATCCAGGACAGCACTGGACGCCTGATCCGTTTGGAGACAGCACTGGAGCTTGGGCCTCGGCGCTCCAGAGTTCTGCCACCGGATCGGTGAGGATGCCGGCGGCGCTGCGCATCGACTCGATCGCGCTTACTGAGCCCCCGCTCCCGACGCTGGGCCTGTCGTCGTCCGCGGCTGGGGCCGCATTTCCTCGGGGAACATGTCGGTAACCGCCTTGACCGCGGCTGCGAATTGCTCGTGGGTCAGGGAGAGCATCGATTCATTGTGCGTCTGCGCTGCCTCGCTCATCGCGTTGGCTGCGACGCGCGCTTTTGCCAGCAACGGCCCGATCTTCGTCTTGAAGTCGGCAGACTCGTTAGCGATTCCCTCATTCAATACCGCGAGTCCCTGTTCAAACTCCTGGCCCTCGCGCGGCAGCTGATCGTAGTTCTTTGCGGCGATCAGCCGCCCGGTGTGTCCGACCACCTGATTCATGATGCGCAGCCCGGTCTTGATCGACTCCGGGGATTTCCAGGTTGTCTGCGCGGGCAATGCGCCTGCAAAGAGCAGCAGGACGGCCGCGAGCAACCCGGGTGCGCTCCGGCTCAGCAAAGTTTGCAGCATAGGGATCGCTCCGTAGTGTTCACTTGAGTGGCCTCACGTGCAGCACACCGCGCATATCGGCGCCGTGGCCGGGATACGTGCAGATGAAAGGATAATCCCCTGGAGCGGGCGCGATGAACTCCGTCGTCACCGTCTCGCCTGGATTACACAGCGGGGTTGCAGCGAGAATGCGCCGATCGTTCTGCGGCAGCCAGCCTTGCTTCTCGCCCGCCTGCGCGGCCGCCTGTTCCACCGCGCTCTGAGTACCGGGGGCGACCAGCACCCAATTATGCTGCTGCGTGACGCGTCTGCCGGCGTGATGGAATACGACACGGACGCGCGCTTTGGTCGCGCAACTGAGCTCGTCCGGCATGAACGCGAGGAAATCACCGTCGGTGCCGATGTGCAGCTCGATGTCCGACGCCGCGGTGGGCGTCAACGGCCACGCCGGTGTCGCAAGCAGCAGGATCGGCAGCCGAGTCAGGTGCTGCATCAGGTCACGTCGACTGATACGCATGGATCGCGAGCTATTCCGTCTCAGGTGACGAGGCGCAGCGCGAACGGATAGCGGTAACGCACGCCTTCGTTCGCTCGGATGGCCGCGACGATGGTCAGGATCAGCCAAGTGAGCCCGAGCACGGCGAACAGCAGGAAGCCGATGAGGATCCAGGTGAGCGCATAGCAGACGAGCACCCCGACCAATACCGTGATATTGAAGTTGAGTGCCTCACGGGCTTGGTCGGCGACGAAGGCCGAGTGCTCGCGCCGAGCGAGCCAGATGAGCAAGGGCGCGAGAACGTTGCCACAGGGCAGGATCACGCCCACGAAGGCCGAGAGATGTGCGAGCATGCCCCAGCTCCGCTCGTCGGGTGTCAGCTGACTGCGGCCGGGATCCGAGGCTTCGCCGGCTTCCATGGGGAGACTCCGCGGCGCGAGTGAGCACTCTATATAACATGTCGCAGAGTGAATCCATACGGCGCCCGGCGCGCTACGAAGAGCTGCAGGTGCGCGGCTTGCGGCATCGCGTGGTCTGGTGGGGAAAGCCGAGCGAGACACCGCTCGTGCTGCTGCACGGCTTCAAGGATAGCGGTCTCACCTGGCAGTTCGTCGTGGATTGCCTTCCGGACACGTGGTCGTGCGTTGCACCGGACTGGCGCGGCTTCGGCGGCACGGAGTGGGCGCCTGCGAGCTATTGGTTTCCCGACTACTTCGCCGATCTGGATGCCTTGCTGGACGCGCTCGTACCGCACCACCCCGCTCGGGTGGTCGGACACAGCATGGGCGGTCACATCGCCTCGCTGTTCGCAGGTATCCGGACCCGGCGTCTGTCGTGGCTCGTCAATCTCGAGGGCATGGGGCTACCGCGGAGCTCTCCTGCCGCCGCGCCCGCCCGATACCGGGAGTGGATGGACCAGGTACGCTCCGGCCCGAAAACCCAGCGCTATCACTCGGTCGAGCAGCTCGCAACGTTGCTGCGCGCGCGCAATCCGCGCCTGACCGCGTTTCGCGCCGGCTTCATCGCCGAGGCCTGGACGCGCGCAGTCGGTGAGCGTCGCGAGCTCGCTGCCGATCCGCAGCACTCGATCGTCAATCCGCTGCTGTACCGGCGGGACGAGGCCGAGGCGTGCTGGCGCGCCGTCGAGGTTCCGGTCCTGCTGCTCATCGGCGAGGAATCCGAGCTGCGCGAGCGGCTGGGAGCGGATGGCACCGACGCTTACTTTCGCTCGTTATTTCAAGATATTCGCATCGCCACAATGCCCGGCTGTGGGCATATGATGCAGCACGAGGATCCGCAGAGCGTCGCGGATCGGATCATGGAGTTCGCCCGCGCGGCGGGTTGAGCGGGCCGTGACGCGGCGCCCCGCATCAGCGCGCATCGCCAGGAGAGACTCGCGTGGATCAGGCTGACGCCGGACCACCGTTCAAATTCCACGGCCGTCGTCAATCGCACCTCGAGCGTGGACCGATTGCGTTGAGCTCGCGGGTGGCGTTCCTCAGCTTCATGGGTATCGCCGTGCTCGGCCTTGCCATCTCCGGCATCGATCCGCGGGAGCGCCTGAGCTGGTGGTTCGAGGTACTGCCGGTGGTCGTTGCGCTGCCGCTCCTCGGGTGGACGCACGAGCGCTTTGCGCTCACCTGGCTCGCTTACACGCTCGTCGCCGCCTACGCAGTGGTGCTCGTGGTCGGTGGCTACTACACCTATGCACACGTTCCGCTCGGGCTGTGGGCGCAGGATTTGCTGCATCTCTCGCGCAACGATTACGACCGTGTGGAGCATTTCGTCGAGGGCTTCGTGCCGGCGATCGTTCTGCGCGAGATTCTGCTGCGGCGCACGCCTTTGGTGCCCGGGCCATGGCTCGCGCTGCTGGTCGTCGCCGCCTGCATGGCTGCGAGCGTCTGCTACGAGCTGATCAACTGGTGCCTGGCCATCATGGCCGGCGCACATTCCGACCTTGGCGCGCAAGGTGACGCGTGGAACACTCACTGGCACATGCTGTTCGTCACGCTGGGAGCGGTGTGCGCACTGCTGCTGCTCGCAGGCGTGCATGATCGCGCGCTGCGCTCCTTGCATCCGGCCGCCTGAATTTAACTCTCCGTCCGCGCTCGTCAGGCCCTTGCCTGCATGCTCGCGCCTCAGTAGAGTTCCCGCTGTTTCAGGTGTCCCGCAGTGGTAGAGAGCTTCTGCGGGGTTAAACGGGAAGCCGGTGAGCATTCTTTGAATGACGAAGCCGGCGCTGCCCACGCAACGGTAAGCGAGTCTTGGAAGACGGCGGAAGGCCACTGTGCCAATGGGCACGGGAAGGTGCCGTCTTCGGGAGAGGATCCGCTCGCGAGCCCGGAGACCGGCCTGAGACGGGATGGGCGGCTCGCGCTGGGCGAGGCCAGACTATGTGCGGACATCGCATCATCGCACCCGATCTGAGCTCCCCTCACTCGTGTCGCTCCGGCCAGGTCATCGCGCGTTGGGCGCGTACGGGAAGTGCGACACGTGGCTATTCGTCTTGCGCTGGCATTGTTGCTTGCCGGCTGTCCCCTGCTGCTCAATGCTCAAAGCACGGGCCCCATTGCCAACGCAGTAATCGTGACGGCGACGCGTCTCGAGCAGCCGCTCGATACGGCGCTGGCCTCAGTCACCGTGATTACGCGCGCCGATATCGATCGATTGCAGCCGCACTCGGTCATCGAGCTGCTCGAGGGACTACCGGGTATAGCGATCGTGAGCAACGGCGATCTCGGCAAGGTGAGCTCGGTGTTCATGCGTGGCACCAACTCCGACCACGTTCTGGTCCTGATCGATGGTATCAAGGTCGGATCGGTCACCACGGGCACCACAGCCTTCGAGCAGCTGCCCGTCGAGCAGATCGAACGCATCGAGATCGTGCGCGGTCCGCGCTCGAGTCTCTACGGCTCCGAGGCGATCGGCGGCGTCATTCAAATCTTCACGCGTCACGGGGCGCCTGGGAGTCCTGGCCTGCCGTCATTCGATGTGAGCGGCGGCAGCCATGGCACCTATCAGGGCGAGTTGGGTTACTCCGGCAGCGCAGGGCAAGGCTGGTACAACGTGAGCGGCAGCGGCCTCTACACCAACGGCATTCCTGTTTGTAGCGCCGATGCACCTGTGACCGCCAGCTGCTACACGACGAGCCCCCGCCAAGGCTTCTGGAGCGCCTCGAGCGATGTGAGCGGCGGCTACCGCTGGGGCGATCTCGCGGAGCTCTCGCTCGAGTATCTGCGAGCCGATGGCGATACGAAATTCGATGGCAATAGCTACAGCGGCAACGAGACGCGCGAGACACAGCAAGTGGTCGGTGGACGTTTGAAGGTCGCTCCCTTCAGCGTGTACGACATCGTACTCGCCGCCGGGCAGAGCCTCGACCAGGCGGCCTACAACTACAACGGCACCCCCGCGGGATTCTTCGACACGCGACGCACGAGTGCATCCTGGCTCAATGAGGTGCACCCGAGCGCCAATCAGCAGCTGCTGCTCGGCCTCGAATTCGAGCACGACGAGGTGGCGAGCGACACCGACTACGCGGTGCAGTCGCGCAACGATACCGGCGTTTTCGGCCTGTATCAGTGGCGACCGGGCGACCTCGAGTTGCAGCTGTCCGTGCGCAACGATCACAACCAGCAGTTCGGCGCTCACACCACCGGAGCCGCCGCAGTGGGCTATCGGGTAAGCGAGGCGCTGCGGTTCACTGCTTCCTACGGAACGGCATTCAAGGCGCCCTCGTTCAACGATCTGTATTACCCCTTCTATGGCAATCCGCAGCTGCGACCCGAGACCTCACGCAGCTTCGAGCTCGGCGCGTCAGGGCGCGCGAGCCTCTGGAGCTGGGGGCTCGACGCGTATCAGACCGATGTTAACGATCTGATCGAGTACAACCCCGCGACCTCTGCGCCCGACAACATCGATCGGGCACGCATCCGCGGCGTCGAAGGGCAACTCGGCCTTCAGGTCTCGCACTGGCGGGCGCAGCTCTTTGCCACCTGGCTCGATCCGCGTGATATCGGCATCAACGACGGCAAGCTGCTGCCGCGGCGCTCGCAAGCCAACGCGCGCGTTGATGTGGATCGCGACTGGAGGCGCGCGAGCCTCGGTGCGAGCTTCTATAGCACCGGCCCCCGCTACGACGATCCGGGGAATACCGAGCGGCTGGGGGGTTACGGCACGCTCGATCTGCGGGCATCGCTCCAGGTGAGCCGCCGCTGGCTGTTGCAGGCGGTTCTCAAGAATGTGTTCAACCGCGAGTATCAGACGGCGCTCTACTATAACCAGCCGGGCTTCGGCGCCTATCTCACCCTGCGCTACACTCCGAGCCCTCCGTGACTGCGACTCTCATGGTCCAAGGCACCGGGTCCGATGCCGGCAAGAGCACGCTGGTTGCGGGGCTTTGTCGGCTGATGCGACGGCGCGGCATGCGTGTCGCACCGTTCAAACCGCAGAACATGTCGTTGAACAGCGCCGTCACCCTCGATGGTGGCGAGATCGGACGAGCGCAGGCGCTGCAAGCACAGGCTGCGGGCATCGGCGCGACGGTCGACTTGAATCCGGTACTTCTGAAGCCGGCGAGCGACACCCGGGCGCAGATCATCATCCACGGTCGAGCCCTGTCTGAGATGGGCGCCGAGGAGTATCACCAGTACAAACGTCAGGCGCGCGAAGCCGTGCTCGCCTCGTACGAGCGACTGGCGCGTCAATACGAGCTCATCATCGTCGAGGGCGCAGGCTCGCCGGCCGAAATCAATCTGCGATCGGGCGATATCGCCAACATGGGCTTCGCGGAGGCGATCGACTGCCCGGTAGTTCTCATTGCAGACATTGACCGGGGTGGAGTGTTTGCGCACCTCGTCGGCACGCTCTCACTGCTCTCCGCGAGCGAGCAGGCACGCGTGATTGGCTTCGTGATCAATCGCTTCCGTGGTGAGCTGGCATTGCTCGAGCCGGGTCTGCAATGGCTCGAGCAGCACACGGGCAAGCGCGTGTTCGGCGTCCTGCCGTACCTGCATGGCTTGCATCTGGATTCGGAGGATGCGATCGCGGCGCAGCCCGCAGCCGCGGCGCAAGCGGACGCGCTGCGCGTTGTCGTGCCGGTGCTGCCGAGGATCAGTAATCACACGGATTTCGATCCACTGCGTCTACATCCTCAGGTGCATCTGCACTATGTAGCTCAGGCGCAGCTTGCCCCCGCGGCCGACCTCGTGATCCTGCCCGGCTCCAAATCCGTGCGCGCCGATCTCGCTTGGTTGCAGCAACGAGGCTGGGTCTGCTACCTGCAGAGGCATCTGCGCTATGGCGGCAAGCTGCTTGGCATCTGCGGCGGGCTGCAGATGCTAGGCGAGCACATCGCCGATCCCGCGGGAATCGAGGGACCGGCGGGAGAGAGCCGGGGCTTCGGCTGGCTCGACTTGCAGACCGTGCTCGAGCCGCACAAGCAGCTCAGCAATGTGGCCGGTCACTTGCAGCTCGACGGGGCGCGCGTGCGCGGCTATGAGATTCACGCCGGCCGCAGCAGCGGCAGAGCGCTCCTGCGGCCCGCGGTCGTGCTCGACGATGGCAGACAAGATGGCGCGGTGTCTGCGGACGGCCAGATTCTGGCCACGTATCTGCATGGTCTGTTCGAGGAGCCGCAGGCGTGCGCGGCGCTGCTCTCCTGGGCCGGCCTCGAGCGGCCGCTCGCGATCGATCACGCGGCACGGCGCGAGCACATGCTCGAGCGCTTGGCCAATGCGGTCGAAACGTCGCTCGACGTGCCCCGCCTGCTCGCGGCGCTCGCGCGCTAGAATGACCGCTCCCGTGTGTTGCGGCGGCATGCCACGTGATGACTCCTACCTCGAGCTCCTCGACCGCTGCCCGTCGGCTCAGCGAGGCTGCCGAGCTCGCCGCGTACGCGGGCATCATCCCCTTGGTCCTCTGTCCACTCGGCATGGCTTTCCTGCCGCGTTACGGACAGCGTGAGCTCGCACAGGAAGTCGCACTCGCCTACGGAGCGGCGGTCCTAGCGGCGGCCGGCGCGGTCCACTGGGGTCTCGCCTTGGCGGGTCGCATCGCGTGGAGCCCCCAGCGCATCGCGGGAAGCACCTTGCCGGCACTCGCGGGCGCCGCAAGTGTCGTGCTGAGCGGTCAGCGCGGCCTTGCCCTGCTGGTCGTCGCCTCAGGCATCTTCTGGCTGTACGAACACCGAGCAGTCGGCAGCGAGCTGCCGGAGGACTATCTCAAACTGCGCCGCAATCTCACGCTCGCCGGCTGCTCGCTGCTCGCATTCACGATGATCCTGTCGGACAGTATCGGGCTGCGCTAGGCGCCGCTTCGCCCCGGGCGTCCCGCGCGCGTCATTCAGCGGTGATCGGCAGATTGAACATGAGCTCGCGCACATAGCGCACGGGTGCGGATCCGAAGGAAAGCACCGTGTCGTGGTAGCGCTTGAGCGCGAAGTCCTTGCCCCAGCGCCGCCGCGCCTCCTCGCGCAGCGCGAGATGCTCCTGCACACCGACGAAGTAGCTGGACAACTGTGCCGAGGTCAGCTGCAGGCGCACCCACTTCGCTGCCGCCTCGCTCTGCTCCTGAAAGGTGTCGTGCGTCATCAGCTGCAGGGCCGCATCGCGCGTCATGCCATCGACGTGCACCGCCGGGTCCAGGATCGCGTTGGCGATCGAGCGCAAATACCACTTCAGCTGCACGAGCCGCATCAACGGATCGCCGTTCATGTAGCCCTGCTCGCTCATGAGCCGCTCGGCATAGACCGCCCATCCCTCGATGAAGGTGTTTGACTGCAATGCGGCGCGCAGCGGCGAGTCGTAGCGGTTCGCGTGCGCGAGCTGCACGTAATGACCGGGCATCGCTTCGTGGATGGTGAGCTCGTTAATGGCACGTGTGTTGTACTCGCGCAGGTAGGAGGACACCTCCTGCTCGCTCCAGCCGTCAGGAATCGGAGCCACTGCAAAGAAGGTCTTCTGTGTCTTATCGAGCGGTCCTGCCGAGTCGCAGTAGGCGAGCGCGACGCCGCGCTCGAATTGCGGCATCGGGATGACCTGCAGCGCATCCTCGTAGAGCGTGACGAGATCCTTGGCACGCACGAAGCGCTGCGTGTCCGCAACAGCCTGCTGTGCGGCCTCAAACACCTGCGAGCGCTGCGGGTGCTCGCTCGCCGCGAGCTCGAGTGCTGCCGCGATACCCGCCTGCTGCTCATCCGGGCTCGGCGTCTGCGGTAGCGCTGGTACGCCCGGTCGGCCTTGCAGTACGGTGCGCGCGATCGAGTACATCTCGGTGCGCGTGCGCGCGAGCTCGGCTTCGGCCCGGGTGCGAATCTCCTGCCGCGACAGCGTAGAGGACAGCTCGAAACGCAGTTTCTGGTCGTAGAGCGTCGCACCCAGACGAAAGTTGCCTTTGGCTTCGGGCAACAGGCGCTTCTCGAGCCAGATCTGCTGCTGCGAGAGTGCCGTGCGCGCCCGCTCGACCGCGCTCTTGAGCCGCGACTGATCCACTGAAGGCAGCGCCGAGAGCTGCGGCAGCAGCGCTTCGTTGATGATCGCAAGCACTCCGGGGTTTTGTTTGATGGCTGTTTCGGCATAGATGCGCGGCACGCGCGCCAGTTCGAGCTGCTCGCGCTCCTGTGCGAGCAGCCGGGGTAAGGCCTCGAGCCGCGCGGCGGCGTTGTTGAGCCGCACCGGCAGGGGCGCGAAATCGCGTGCGAGGAGCAGATAGATGCTGTTACCCGCGAGCTCCGTATAGATGAGGGGACTCCAGCGCCACTCCTCGAGCTGCTCGAGACGCCACAGCTCATACTCGAGGCTCTGGCGCAGGAGCAGCGCATCGACCTGGTGTGCGGGCGAGAGGCGTGGCGCAGCGATGCTCGCAAGCTGCGCGAGCAGTTCGCGGATCAGCGCCGCACGCTCGCCTCGCCCGGTGGGGCCCATGTCCTCGATGCGGTCATCAAAGCGGTGTTCGCCGAGCTGTGTCGCCGCCACCGGCGTCAGCGCCAGCCACTCGTTCAGGTAGCGAGCGGAGACACGTTCAAAACCGAGCTCGGCGGCACCGGCATCGGGCGCGGGAGTGGGACGCGGTGGCACGCAGGCGTAGAGCGCAGCTGCCGCTGCCGCGCACACGAGGAGTCGCGCTCGAGCGAGGTGGCCAGCGCTGTGCCGCGCCGGGGCACGAGACTTGCTTAAGGATCGCACTCGGGGTCTCCGCTTCCAGGATCTTCGCGATGATGACCAACAGGGGCTTCCAAGGGAAGCACGGCCACGGTGCTGCGAGATCGCACTGGCAGTTTGGGACACGGCAATGGCAGTTCGGTCAGAGGCACAGGAAACTCGGCGTCTGGAGGCGCTGCATGCCAGTGGCATCCTGGGGACTGCGAGGCAGGGAGCGCTCGAGCAGCTGACTGCGCTTGCGGCCGCGAGTTGCGCGACCTCGATGGCATGCCTCGCGCTGCTCGACGCGGATCGTGAACACTACAAGGCGAGCTTTGGACTCAGCCTCGAGCCACTGCCGCGCGAATCGGCACTGAGTGCCGAGAGCATACGGACCTGCGCACCGTTGATCATCGAGGATGCGCGTCGCGATGCCCGTTTCGCGCATCATCCACTCGTCAGAGCCGCGCCGCGCGTGCGCTTTCTCGCTGCGATGCCGGTGTCCGTCCGGGACGGGTGTGTGCTTGGAGCTTTGTGCGTTGCGGACCGCGCGCCGCGCGTGCTCACGCCCGCGCAGCTCGGCGCGCTGCAGGCGCTCGCAAAGCAGACCGCAGCCGTCATCGAGCAGCTGCGCTGCATCGCAGAGTTGCGGCTGCAACTCGCCGAGCGCGAGCGCGCCTATCACACTCTGGTCGCTGAGTCGCACGCACGCAGCACCTTTCTGGTGGCGCTTTCCAGCGAGCTCGCGCGTATCGGGGAGCCGCAGGCGCTCGTCTGCGCGGCAATGCTCAAACTGCGGGATCGACTGAATGCCACGCGTGCGATGCTCGCAGAGCTCGACCATGCGTCCCAAACGGCGATCCTGCTCACTCAGTGTGAAGGCGAGGATCTCAAGGTGGAGATCCTGCAGTTGTCCGGGCAATCCCGGGGCGTTGAGGTCGAGTCGCTGCAGGGGTTCACTACGATCGTGCAGGACACGCGCCGTGACAGCCGTACAGCCCCTCTTTATGACTCCTGGTACGAGCCCCGCGGCGTGGGTTCACTCGTGGCGGTTCCACTGCTGCGCGGTGGCCTGCCCGTCGCACAGCTGTCGGTCGTCGGCGCCGCGCCGCGCCGCTGGCTTCCCTCGGAAGTGGAGCTGATCGAGAGGGTGGCGGACATCGTCTGGCCTGCATTCGAGAAGGCTCGCGCCGACCGTCAGGCGGAGGAGCTGCTGCAGGAATCCAACCAACGAAAGGATGAGTTCCTCGCCATGCTCGCCCACGAGCTGCGCAATCCGCTGGCACCGATTCGCAACGCCGCCCAAATTCTGCGCCTGCATTCCAAGGGCAATTCGAAGCTCGAATGGGCGCGCGCCGTGATCGAACGCCAGTCGCGTCATTTGACGCGGCTCGTGGACGATCTGTTGGATGTCTCCCGCATCGTGCGCGGACAGATCGCGCTCGAGATCGCGTCCGTGGATCTGCGCGATGTCGTCAAACACGCTCTCGAGACGAGCCGACCGCTCCTCAAGGAGCGCAAGCAGCAACTCACTGTGGCTGTGCCCGATGTCGAGCTGCGGCTCGATGCCGATCTGACGCGCCTGTCGCAGGTATTCGCCAATCTGCTCATCAATGCAGCCAAATACACGCCTGAGGGAGGCCGGATCTGGCTGGAAGCCGCAGAGAGCTCGGGCGAGGCGCTAGTGTGCGTTCGCGACACCGGTGTGGGGATCTCGGCTGCACTGCTGCCCTACGTGTTCGATCTCTTCACCCAGGGCACCCGCACGCCCGATCGCGCTCAGGGTGGGCTCGGCATCGGGCTCACGCTGGTGAAGAAGATCGTCGAGATGCACGGCGGCAGCGTCGCTGCCCGCAGTCCCGGACCGGGTCTCGGGAGTGAGTTCTCGGTGTACTTGCCGCTGCGGCAGGCTACCGTGATAATCACGCGCGTGCCCGAGGAGCATGCGGTGAGCAAACTTGCGGCACGGCATGTAAGAGTGCTGGTCGTGGATGACAACGTGGATGCCGCCGAGAGCATAGCGATGCTCATCAGCCTTGCAGGGCACGAGGTCCGCAGCGTGCACGATGCGCAGGACGCCCTCGATGCAGCGCAGTCCTTCCAGCCGCACCTCGTTCTGCTCGACATCGGCCTGCCAGGAATGGACGGGTACGAAGTCGCGCGGCGGCTGCGCTCGCAGCAGGCCCTCGAGGGCCTGCGTTTGGTGGCGGTCACCGGCTACGGCCAGCAATCCGACCGTGAGCGCGTGCTCGAGGCCGGCTTCGATCAGCACCTGGTCAAGCCCGTCGAGCCCGAAGCGTTGCAGTCCCTTCTGGGACTCATGGCGCCCGATTGACGCATTAAGTTCCTGAAAAACCATAAAAAATAGAGGTGCTTAAGCGCGCTGTCTTGCGCACCAGGCTGTATATATGTACAGTAAAAAAATGGCGCGCTCGATCAAGGGACGGGGAGCTCTTTCCAACCCCGCCGGGCGCTTCAATCGCACCCGGACCGACACTGTCGACGACGGCTGGTACAAAGAGGAGGACTCACCCCCGAGCCTGCCAACCAGCGTCGAGCCCGATCGGGCTCGCTCGATCATTACGAGCAACGATTCTCCCGACATTGGATTTGATTATTCAATCAATCCTTATCGTGGATGCAGTCATTCGTGTGTCTACTGTGTCAAAGGCGAGACACTCGTTCTGATGGGAGACGGCCGCGCGCGAGCAATACTTGATGTGCGTGCTGGTGATGAGATCTACGGCACACAGCGCGTCGGTTCGTACCGACGTTACGTGAAGACCCGCGTGCTTGCGCACTGGAGCACGATCAAACCGGCCTACAGGACCACGCTCGAGGATGGGACCGAGCTCGTGACGAGCGGTGATCATCGCTTGCTCACCGATCGAGGCTGGAGGCACGTCAGCAATACGCCGAAGGAGCCGCAGCGGGCGCACCTGACTTCCAACACCAAGCTGCTGGGCACGGGCGCGTTTGCCGCGGGCATGTTCGAGAGCAACGATTACCGACGAGGTTACCTCTGCGGGATCATTCGAGGCGATGGTCATCTCAGCAGCTATGTTTATCGGTGCAGCGCTGGAGGTGCCTTCCGACGACATCAGTTTCGCCTTGCGATCTGTGATCAGGAGGCACTGATGAGGACCCAGGAATACCTGTGCGACTATCAGATCGCGACGAGCGAATTTCTGTGCCAGGCAGCTGTGGGGGAGCGTCGAGGAATGCGTGCGATCGGGACGCACTCCTTGACCCAGGTGGAAGATGTTCGAGCTCTGATCACCTGGCCGACGTGCCCGACGAATCCATGGATGGGAGGATTCCTCGCAGGAATCTTCGATGCCGAAGCGCGCTTTAGTCGAACCATCCTGAGTATTTCAAATACCGATGCAGAAATTATTGAGTGGCTATGCCACTGTTTGCGTGCGTTTCGTTTCGCGTACGTCATTGAGCAACTCTACCCCGAGGGTCGAAAACCCCTCGATGTGGTGCGTATCACCGGTGGCCTGCGCGAGCACTTGCGTTTCGTGCACACGGTGCGACCTGCCATAACGCGCAAGCTCGACTTCTGCGGACAAGCCATCGAGAGCGATGCTCCGCTGCGGGTGGTGAGCATCGAGCCACTCGGAACGATGCGTCTTTATGACATCACGACCGGGACCGAGGATTTCATCGCCAACGGCCTCATCAGTCACAATTGCTACGCCCGTCCGAGCCATGCCTACATGGGGCTCTCGTCGGGCCTGGATTTTGAGACCCGCCTCTTCTACAAGGCGGATGCCGCCCGGCTGCTGCGCTCCGAGCTCGCAAAGCCGGGCTACCTCTGCAAGCCCATTGCGATGGGCTCGAACACGGATCCCTATCAACCATTGGAGAAGAGTCTCGAGGTCACGCGCCAGATTCTTGAAGTGCTCACGGAGTGTCTGCATCCGGTGACGATCGTCACGAAGAGCACACTCGTGTTGCGCGATCTTGAGCTGCTGCAGGAGCTCGCACGTCATGGTTTGGCGAGCGTGACGGTCAGCCTCACGACACTAGATCCCGAGATCAAGCGCACGCTCGAACCAGGGGCGGCCGGGCCGCAGGCGCGCCTTAGGGTCATCGAGCACTTAAGCTCCGCCGGCATCCCCGTCGGGGTGCTCATCGCGCCCGTGATCCCCGCGATAACGGATCATGAGCTCGAGGATCTCGTTGCCACTGCTGCCGGCGCGGGCGCACGCAGCGTAGGCTACGTGCTGCTGCGCCTGCCGTACGAAGTAAAGACGCTCTTTCGAGAGTGGCTCACCGAGCATCACCCGCTTCGCGCAGAGCGTGTGATGTCGCTGGTACAAGCGATGCGCGGGGGGCGTGACAACGATCCGCGCTTCGGATTCCGCATGCGCGGCACGGGCGCATTCGCCGAGCTGCTGCGGGCGCGCTTCGAGCTCGCCTGCAAGCGCTCGGGTGTCTCGTCGCGGCGACAGGTCGAGCTCGATACGACGATCTTTCAACCGCCGCGCTTGCCGCAGGCTCAGCTCGACCTCGACCTTTAGCGCGGACGGAACGTGGCAATAGGTCCTTGGTCTACCTCAGCAGGACCGGATCGATGGCATACTCTCGCGAGTCTCGCGAGGCACGGACAACGGGTGCAGGAGCACTATCCCCGTCGTGTCTGATGTCGGCCTGAGACGGCGTTTCTGGCACGACAGCTGCAACGTGTGGGCACGGAAGAAGAATCGCACCACATGCACACCCAAATCTCTGGCCGCGCAGTCTTCCTTGGCACCGAGCTGCAGCTCGAAGCTTTGGCTGCGCGCGGTGCCACGTTATGTCGTCTCCTACGCGAAGATCAGTGGCTATCGCGGGCACCGCAGCCCCTCCCGAGCGTTAGCCCTGTCGGGATGCGGCAACGATCGAAATTCAGTCCGGGCTTGGCACCGGTGCCTGGTCCTCTGGTCAACGATTCGCGGGCTGGTGCGTCGCTCTTCTGTGTCCCGGCGGCGCGCAACGTCGCCATACCGACCGTTACCTCTTGAGTGCACATGCCGTCCGCCGCCGTCATTGCATCGCGAGTCTGTGGGCGCTTCGTGCTGCTCGAGAAGCTTGGCACCGGCGGGCAAGGCGAGGTGTGGCGGGCCCGAGATGAGACCGAACACGGCGAAGTTGCTCTGAAGATCCTGCGTCCGGCGCTCGCCCGCAGCGAGAGTGCATGGGCGGCGCTCGAGCGCGAGTACGCGCTCGCCTCACAGCTTGAGCATGCGCTGATCCTCAAGGTGTTCGCGCCCGTCCGTGACGGGGACCTCGCGGCCCTGCCCATGGAGCTGGCGGGGGGCGGCGATCTGCGCCGCCTGCGTGGCGTCAGCTATCTCGAGATCGTGCCCGTACTCATCGAGGTGGCACGCGCTCTCGAGCACGCGCATCTGCGCGGAATCATTCATCGGGACCTCAAGCCCGGAAACGTGCTCTTTGATTCGCGCGGCCATGTCCGCTTGGCGGACTTCGGCATCGCCGGAACGGTGCTAGGTTCGAGCGGGTCGCACGTAACAGGATCTGCCACGGCGGGGTCGCCGTTCACGGCGAGTCCCGAGCAGCTGCGCGGGGCGGCACCCGCGGTAAGCGACGACATCTATGGTCTCGGCGCGCTCGCGTACGAGTTGCTGTCCGGCTATCCGCCCCATTACCCGCACTTTGATTTTCCGCGCATGCTCGACGAACCCGCTCCGGAACTGAAGCCCTCGCATCAGGCACCCGCACGGTTGATCGTCCTCACGATGTCGATGTTGGCCAAGCATGCGCCGGACCGGCCCGCCTCCATGGCCGAGGTCATCGAGAATCTCGAGGCCTCGCTGAACGACACCTTGGTGTTCGATCTCGAGGAGGAGCTGGGGGAGTCGCCTGCGCCAGCCGCGGCAACGCCGGCGGCACCGGCCCCGAGTTCGCCACCAATCCGCATCCACGAGCTGACTCGGACATCGATCATCGCGCGCACGACGCAGCCTGAGCGGCCAGCCCGCACCAGCGCACAGCGTGCCGCCGCTCGCTATGCGCTCGACCCTGAGGACGCGTGGACTAAGCCCGAGGTCCCCCGGCCCACGCCGCGGTCACAGGCCCCACCGGCACAGGCCCCGCGGGCACAGGCTCCGGCGCGAACCGAGCCTCGAATATCCGCGCCGCTGCCGTCATCCACCCCACCCGCTGGCACTCCGGAGCAGCCGACGGCTGAGTCGCAGGCTCGAAGCGAGCTTTATGCGCTCTGGGCCGATGTGAAGGTGAAGCAGACTCCGATTCTCATGCGGCTGGAGCCGCAACGGCACCGACGTTGGCCGTGGCTCATGATGCTTGCGCTGCTCATGATGGCCGCAGTGGGATTGGTTTGGCTGAGGCGCATAGCGCCGGGTTCCCCGCCGCTCAGTGTCCTGCAGTCGCGCGTGCAGGCGCTCGAGGTTCCCGAGTTGATGGGCTCCCTCGAGAAGGGTGTACAGCAGGGTGTGCAGCGCTCCAAGCAAGTCATGGCGAAGGTTGCGGCGGCTGCATCCCGATACATCCCGGCGCGCAGCGCTGAGTCCGCACCCGGCTCGGCACCTCTCGGTTCCGCGCCCGCCCCTGAGCCCTCACAGGCTCCCGCGCCCACTGCCGAGTCTGCATCCCCAGCCTCGAGCGGGCCGTCCCGCGAGAGCGTGCTGGCTCATCTGAGCGCGCTGGATGCTCGCGGAGCCGGCGCGTGGGGCGGTGCCTCGTACGCGGCCGCGAAAGCTCGCGTGGCCGAGGCACAAAGCGCAGCCGATGCCCACAATCCAGCGCTGTCCGCGGAGCGGTTGGCCGAGGCGGAGCACCTGCTCGGCACCGTGGACCAGCAGGCCTCGCAGGCGCTCGCGGCAGAGCTCGGTGCCGGCGAGCAAGCTCTGAAGGACGGGAACTCGGTCGCTGCGCGGCAGGCCTTTGATCTCGCCAGGCTCATCGACCCCAACGATGAGCGTTCGAAGGACGGGTTACATAAGGTCCGCCTGCTCGATGGCGCGCAGCCGCTGCTGGCCGATGGCGCGAGCGCCGAGGGCGCCCACGACTATGCGCGAGCGGAGCAAGACTACAAGAAAGCCTTGGCGCTCGATCCGCAGAACCGGAAGGCAAACGCGGGGCTACAACGCACGAATGCCGCACGCGGTGCCGACCAATATGCCAAGTCCGTGCGCGCCGGATCCGCGGCGCTCTTCGCATGGCGTCTAGATGACGCGCGTGCTGCTTTCGAGCGGGCACAGGCGCTCAATCCGCAGGGGCGCGAGGCCGCCGACGGTCTCAATCGCGTAAAGCGGGCGTTACGCGGGCGCGATGTCTCGTTGCTGCGCACACACGCCGAGAGCCTGGAGGCGCAGGAGCGATGGGGCGATGCGTTCAAAGCATACGATGCGGCTCTCAAGGCGAATCCGTCGCTCGAGTTCGCCCAAGAAGGCAAGGCGCGGGTGGCGGCCAGGGCCGATCTGGCCGGTCGATTGCAGGCGTTCCTCGATGACCCCCAGCGCCTGAACTCCCCTGCAATGCGCACCGAGGCACTGGGTCTCATCAAAGAGGTCGATGCGCTCGACTCGACTGGGCCGGTGATGCGCTCCCTCGCCTCGCGCGTGGCCATGCGGCTACCCGAGTACAACAAGCCGGTGCATCTGGCGCTGGTGTCGGACAACGCGACGCAAGTGCAGATTCCGGAGATCGGCTCGTTCGGCACCTTCGCGCGGCGCGAAATCGATCTCAAGCCCGGAAGGTACACGGTGATCGGCACGCGTGCCGGCTACCGCGATGTGCGCAGGGAAGTGACGGTCTCGCCAGGGCAGGACATCCAGATCGTCAGCGTGCGCTGCGACGAGCCGGCCTCGTCCGGCTGACCGGAACCCCGGCAAGGCTGCCCCGCGCGACCGGGAGGTCGGCATCTGTGTCCGAAGCTGCGGATACGGTAAACTGCAACAAAATCCCACACTAAAACTCTATTCAGGCCGGTGGGGCATCTATGGCCGAATTTTCGGGCAATGTCGCTCTGGTTGCGGGCGCCAGCGGTCTCGTGGGCAGTCACTTGCTCGCAAGACTGCTCGAAGGTACGGATTTTCTGCGCATTTACGCCGTCACGCGGCGTGCTCTGAAGCAGGAGCACCCGCGGCTCGCCAATCGCATCGTGCGCTTCGAGACCCTCGAGGCGCAGTTGAAAGGCCTGGTATGCCATACGGCGTTCTGCTGTCTCGGCGAGGCGCAGGGCGAGGATTCGAGTCCGCGCGCTGTGCGCTTCGCACACGTGCTGGCGTTCGCCCGAGCCGCAAAAGCCGCCCAAGTGCAACGCCTGGTGATGCTCTCGTGCATGGGAGCGGATGAGCACTCGGAGAACCCCCGCTTGCGCATCAAGGGCGAGATCGAGCAGGCGCTCGAGGGTCTCGGCTTCGCCTCGCTCGACATTCTGCGTCCGGGACCGCTGCTCGGCATACGGCGCGAGATGGGTCCCGCGGCCCTCGCACGCACGCTCGTGATGCCGCTGGTCAATCTCGCATTGGTCGGCGCACGCGAGCAGTACCGCGGCATCGACGCGCGGACCGTTGCCGAGGCGATGATCGGTGCCGCGCGCTCGGGACGCCGCGGTGTCTACCGCTATACATATGCTGGCATCTGTGCTCTTGCAGGTGTCAAGCAGCAGCGGGCATCTACGCGCAGCGCACCGAAGGGTGGGCAACCGCCTGTGCCGCGGACTGGACAGCCACCGACGTAGCGGGCACGCAACGTACCCGCCGCAACGCTGCGCCGCGGCAGACGCAGCCGCGAAAATAACGTGATCGAGTTCACATCCGGCCTCGCCGTCCCGTGCCAGATTGCACCAAACAACAGTCAGGCAGCGGCAGCTGTCCCATCCCGTGTCACAGCATCGATCAGCAGCGCGAGGTCTCGCGGAGACGGCCCTGGAAATCCTGCTCCGGCCGCTGCCGAGCCGCATCGGCCGGCGGATGGCGGCGGCATTGGTGCTCTGTTCCATGTTGCCGCTACTCGCATTCGCAGTGCTTGCGGTGGCTGCCAACGTCGCTCCGCGCGCTGCGCTGCTCATCGCGATGCTGTTCGCGCTCGTCTGCGCGGCGGGCCTCGCTTTTCACCTCACCCGCAGCTATGCGCCTCCCTTGCGGGCGCTGCGCTCGGGACTCGCGGCGCTGCAGGCGCGGCGCTTCGAGCCGCTGCGCTTCAGCGGCTGCGACGAGCCGCGTGAGCTGCTCGAGGCGTTGAGCCGCTGCGCGACGAGCATCGAGGAGCAGCTGCGCGCGCTCGAGACGGTAGGTGAGATCGACCGCCTGCTGCTCGGCTCCGTAGGCCTCGAGCAGGTGCTCGATGCCATTCTCTCGCGCGTACAGCTGGTCACGCATTGCCACAGCGTGGGCATTGCGCTGCGTGACGGAGATGCCCCGGGACGCGGGCGCGTCTACCTGTCGGTCTCCGGGCTCAATGATCTGCCGGTGAGCCGCGTCGCTCTCGATGACGACATGCTCGCGACGCTCGCGACGGAGACGCAGGGCCTGACGATCGCGCGTTGCGAGGACAGGCGCCACAGCTTCTTGAAGCCGCTGCAGGAGACGGGCGCAGAGATCTTCTGGGTGTGGCCGGTCACGGTGGCCGATCGAGTCGAGGCCATCCTGGCGGTCGGCTATCACGAGGTCCCCACGGTCGATCCGCACGTCGTGCGCTGCGGAGGCGATTTTGCCGCCCGTCTCGCGATCGCGCTCACCAAGCGGGCACGCGATGAGCAGCTCTATCGGCAGGCTCACTACGACCCGCTGACGGCGCTACCGAATCGGCTGCTATTCCGCGACCGCCTGCAGCAGGAGCTCGCGAATTCCTCGGCCGGCATTGCACGCGGCGCGCTGCTGTACATCGATCTCGATCACTTCAAGAAGGTGAACGACGGCTTCGGTCACAGCGTCGGCGATCAGCTGCTCACCATTGTGGCGCAGCGCCTGCGTGCTTGCGTGAAGGACGGTGACACCGTCGCGCGGCTCGGCGGAGACGAGTTCACGGTGCTGCTGCGCAATGTCGCCGACGCGGAGGGCGCGCAGACGATCGCCGAGCGCATCGTCGATGCTCTGCGGCTGCCCGTGAGCATCGGCGGACGCGAGCATGAGGTCTGCGCCAGCATCGGCGTCGCGCTCATTCCCGATGACGGCACGAGCATCGATCAGCTGCTGCGCAACGCCGATACGGCGATGTATCGAGCCAAGGACGTCGGCCGCGGCTGCACGATGTTCTTCGAGCGCAGCATGAGCGCCAAGTCACAGAGAATCAGCGACAGCGGCCTGGTGCGCGCGCTGCGCCGGCGCGAGTTCTCGCTCTTCTATCAGCCGCAGTTCGGGGTGACGGACGGTGCCGTCGCGGGAGTGGAAGCGCTGTTGCGCTGGCAATCGGCACGCGACGGTCTGCGTTATCCCGAGGAGTTCGTGCCGGCCGCGGAGGAGAGCGGTCTGATCGTCGACATCGGCGGGTGGGTGCTCGAGACCGCCTGCGCGCAGCTGGCGGCATGGCGCGAAGAGGGTATCGCTCCACCGAGACTGTCGGTGAACGTGAGCCCACAGCAGCTGCGCCATGCGGATTTTCACCGCACGCTGCGCCGGGTGCTCGACAAGTACGCAATCGCCGGCGAGCTCTTCGACGTGGAGATCACCGAGCGCGTGTTTGCCGACGAGGCCGCCGCCGCCGCACTGCTGCGTCTCGCACAGTCCGGCGTGCGCATTGTGCTCGACGATTTCGGCACGGGTTACAGCTCGTTGAGCTACCTGCGCCACTATCCGATCGATATAGTGAAGATCGATCGCGGTTTTCTCGCCGATGTCGCATCCAATCCGGCTTCCGCGACTCTGGTGGAGACGATCATCGTCATGGCGCACGCGCTCGGTAAGCGCGTCGTCGCCGAAGGTATCGAGACACTCGAGCAGCTCGATTTCCTGCGCGAGCGGCGCTGCGATCTGGCCCAGGGATTCTATTTGGCACGCCCGCTTGCCACGGCTGCGGTCACTGAGCTGCTGCATGCCCGCTCGGCGGCCGTGCGCGAAGCGGGCAGCGTGCGCGCGGCAAGTTGACAGCACCCGTGCGCTCGCTCGGCGGGCGCACTTCGGGCCGCGCATTGTCATGTGCGCTCGATGCCACAAGCGGGCGCGGCACATACCGCGAACGTGTGATCGCGGTATGTGAGCCAATGCACAGATTCTCGCTTGACGGATCGTCGCGAGTTGCAGACACTTCAAGGGTGTAAAGGGCAAACCCGTTGAAAGACGGGGACGCAAAGCCACCGGTCTAAAGGACGCGCTTCCTATGACGGCGGGGTTGCCACCGGCCAATTGCGCCTGCAGCGCACCGCGTGCCTTCCTCCGCTTCCACGAGCCGCCTCCTACCGCGCATCGCGTCCGTTCGATGGATCGTTCCGGGGAAGACGCATGAAACTCTCAACTGCCCAACCAAATGCGGGAACGGCGCGCACCGGCGCAGCCACCGATGCGGCCCCTGTCATCGCAAGCGGCCCATTCGTCATCAATCTGTGTTCGTCGACAACGCCCATGGCGCTGTCGCAACCGCAATCCGCCGAGCTCAAACGTTTCAGCTTCTACGTGAGCCGCCGTCTCGAGGATGGCCGCGAGCGCTTTCGCTTGCACATGGGGCACTTCCAGACGCTTGCCGAGGCCGAGGAGTGGCTTGGCGTCGTGCGCGAGGTGTATCCGGGTGCCTGGGCCGGCGAGGCACCGGGCAAGCGTCTGCGCGAGCGCACGGCCGCGACGGCCGCAGCGGCGCCAACTCCCGCACCGGCTCCTCCGCTGAGCCGACAGCCGGCACCGCCCATGATGAGGGCAGCGGCTGCACAGCCTGCAGCCTCGCGCAGCATGCCGGCGCAAAATGCACCTGCGGTCAAATCCGGCGCCGAACGTGCTCGCACCCCGACGCCCCAGCCCGCGGCGAGCGCGAAGGCCGCGGCACCGAATGTCGTGGCTCGACAAAACGTGCCGCAGCGAAATGCGCGTGCCGTACCGACGTTGCGCGCTGCTCCAGCTTCCGAGCAAGCCCCGCGCACGCAAGCCACGGCGCGCGCGCACATGACGCCCGCTACCGCTGCGGTTGCCACGCGCGCGGCGGCGATGCCCTCACAGCCGAGGCCGCAAGGAGCACCGGCGCCGGTGCAGAAGGCAGCACCACCGCAGCGCCGTCCTGAGCCCGCAGCGAACGCGATGCGCTCGGCAACGGCCGCTCCGGCAAACAGCAAGGCGCGCACCGCGCATACTCTTTCGCCGTCCAACGTGCGCGAAGTGCTCGCAGCGCTCGACGAGACGGGTGCAACGCGTCAGATGCGTGCGCCGCAGCCGCCGCCTTTGCCTCAGGTGGAGCCGACCCCGAAGAGCTCGAGTGCCCTGCCCGCGCCGCGGCCGGACCTGTCGGATTCGCAGGTGCTCAGAATTCTCGAGCACCGACGAGCCGATGGCAGCCGTGCAGAGGTGGATACGAGTGTCGCGCTGCTGCGTCCCGATGACACGGCCACGCGGCGCGCGCTGCATGATGCAGTTGCGTCCGATTCCGCCGTCTCCTTCGCGGTGCAGCTCGACTGGTCGGTTCAACCGATCGATCTGCGCAAGGTGCCGCCGCTTGCCATCTTCAGTGCCTACACGCTCTACAGCGTCGAAGGCAGTCGCGAAGGCCGCCGCTGGTATGGCCTGCGGCTCGGATTCTTCAGCGATGCGATCTCCGCGAAACAGGTTGCCCACTACGTGCGCTCCGAATTCACATCGGTTGCCGTGGTCCCGGTGAGCCCGAAGGAGCGCAGCCGCGCGAGCCAGGCGGAGAAGAGCGCCGCCGTGAAGCCGAGCGCTGCGGCGGCGGCACGCCTGAAGAACACGCTTCCCGGCAGCACGAGCGAGTTCAAGCTGATCGACGATCCTCCGGCGCCGGCACACGCCCCCGCCGTGCAGGTGAGTGCACAGATGCCGGCCTCCTCTGCGCTGACATCGGCCACCGCGCCGCCGGCCGCGCAGGGGGATGCATCGACGGCGGCAGCCGCGCCTGCGCGCGTCCCGGCCGCAGAAGCGGCGCCGCCCAAGACGCCCGCGCCGAGCGTCAGGGGAGCCTTGGGCTCCAAGCGCTCCGCGCGCAGCGCAGCTGGTCGCGTGGTGAAGGCGCGTGATCGGCGCTCACCGCAGACGCTCGAGGAGACTCTGGAGATTCTCGGCGCCGATCAGCTGCAGATTGACGACGGCAGCGAGGCGACCTTGAACGACAGCGGCGTGCGCCACCTGAAGGTGGAGGTGCGCAAGGAGTCGCCCTTCACGCGGCTGCTCGATCGCCTGGCCGAGCGCGCGCGCCGCGAGCGCTAACGAAAAGCAGCGCGCAGCCCACGCGAGCGCTAGCTGTGAAGCCTCAACAGGTTGCTCCCATGGAGGTTGAGCCTGCTGATGGGTGGATTAAAGTCTAGCGCGGTGTGTGGCCGGTGCCAGTTGTAGTGATGGATCCAGGTTTTGAGGGCCCGGGTT
>Ga0335085_10003534_pt1 | contig 26896 bp, 20 predicted proteins | sample Lox_Sample_45_FD_206712 | JGI IMG/M metagenome (GOLD analysis project Ga0335085, IMG submission 206712) | Soil microbial communities from Loxahatchee National Wildlife Refuge, Florida, United States - Lox_Sample_4.5 | ecosystem: Environmental > Terrestrial > Soil > Wetlands | place: USA...
CTGCCGTCGGCCAAAGTCCCGGTCGTGTAGTTCCAGGCGCCGCTGCCATTGGCGGTGGCCGTGCCCAACAACGTCGCGCCGTCATAGACATTTACGGTGCTGTTCGCGACGGCCGTGCCACTCAGAGTGAGTACGCTAGCATTAGTGATACCGTCGCCCGTCACCCCGGTATCGGGTGAGAATATTGGAATGGTCGGAGGTGTAGGGCCTGACGGCGTGGTGCCAATCTGTGGACCGCTCTGAGCCACACCGGCCAGCGATAGATTAACGGCGTTTAGCGCGTAGCCGCTCGGCTGGGTCCATGTCGAGCCGTTGAGATTGATCGAGGCCACGCCCAGGTCAGATGTATTTTGACCAGCTGCTACAGTGTAGCTGAAGGTCATTACGTGGGATAGCCAATTGGGGCCAATGTGCCCGGTGAACGTAGCAGTGGCGCCATTGTTCAGCGTCAGAGTGGGACTGCCGCCCGCCACGTCTATCGACTGGTTCAGCGTCACGGTGTACGTGATGGCTTGGCCGACTTTGACGCTGCCGCTCGGCCCCGTTTCGACCACTGAGAGCACATCCGAACCGCTTAGATTTAGACTCTGCGCCAGCGCGGTTCCATCGTAGGCATTCCCGGCGAACGTGGGACTTCCTGTAAAATCCGTATCCCCGTAATAGCCCCAGCCGAAATGGTTGTTAGTTACCGATACGTTTGTGATCGGGTTGCTATTGAAATGCCCATCGACGTAAACGGTGTATCCACCGCCCAGAAGCAAATTATTGTTTACCGTGACATTGCTTACCGCGCCAAAATAATTATCAATCATTACGGCGTCGGTTTGATTATTCTGATTATAGATAGTATTGCCTTGAATATTTAGGGTTCCCGAGCCACCCCCATTATATTGAATGCCATTGTAATGATTGTCTGCACCTGTGGCGTTAAGATCGTGAATGTAATTGCCCTGAATTAAAACATTGCCCTGAAGCAGAACCGATATGCCATTAGCTGAGTCATGGATATTGCAGTTCAAAACACTGACGTCGCCGCCCTGAATATAAATTCCCAACGAGCCACTGTTGTTGACACCATTGACGCCCCCGCCGCTAATTTCGCAATTTTCAATTACGACCCCGGTCAACCCGGCGGACACTACAATTTGTGCCCATGCGTCAGCCGTTATGGTGCAGTCCTTAAGGGTTACGTTATTTGCTGTAATATTAACGACGCCACTGATAGCAAGGCCGCTAACAACTGCGCCTGCCGTGGAAATCGTCAGGCCGCCTGACGGCGTGAGAGTTACGCCGGCAGGTACGCCCGTGTTCGTAGCGTTTGGGAATGAGGTAGGATCAACTACAAGTGTGCCGCCATGCCCGTCGCTGGACAGCGTCCAACCCGACTGCAAGTAATCGCCAAGCAGGGCGATGCGTGCCGCCTCGGTTCCGTCGGTGACCGTAAGTGTGCCCCCAGTGGCACTACCAGCGAAGGTCGCTGTCGTGTTGGCGCCAAAACTTATATTGGCAAGGTCGAGAGCATCCGATCCCGCCAATCCTGAAATCTGACCTTTGAAATTGGCCGCGTCAGCAATCTTAAGCGTTCCCGTCGTTCCTTCGAAGGTTACGGACTCAGCGCCGGTACCATCGATCTCAACAGTAGCGCCTTCGGTGACTGTGAGTGCTGGTGCATTGTCGACGGTAGACGGCGCCGCCACGCCGGGCAAAATCGATGAGGGAATCACGGTGGCGCTGGCGATCTCTGTATCAGTACCGACGAAGCTGTTAATGGCGTTGGCCAAATCCAAAACGTCGCTTGCACTTGCGGGTTCGTTCCCGAATGCCGTCGCGCCATCCTGTACGCTCGTCGCGTTGTCTACAGCAGTAATACCGGTCACTAAGCGGCTAGCAGAGCCGTCACTTAGTACGCTACCATTGAACGCAACCGAAGCTAGAGTGGCGGTAGACGGCAAATCGGTGCCTTGCGACAACAAACTCAAGTTGCCTGCTGCATCGATATCCGTTGAGGCAAGCGCGTGAGTGAAATCTGAAAATAAGGTCGCTCTAGAGCGCAAAGCTGCGCCGTCAGTCCAGCTTACATTTGTACTGGGTTCGATTGCGCCAGCAAGTACCGTTTCATTCGCATCGATTACGTCGCCTGCACTTTGTGCCGTAGCATCGGTAATAGCAATATTTGCGGTTACAATAATCGCGGCAGGCATGGAAATGCCAGGAATGGAATGCGCGGGCCCTTCGGGCGCGGAAGCTACATCAATTGGCCCGTCAGTTCTCGCTGCATCGGAGATTGCTTTAGGCAAGTGCGGCCTCCAAGTGCCGGTGGCAGACTGCGTAACAATTAAGGACAAAAGAAGAAGAAGTTTTTGCGGCGATCCATAAAATTGCGGGAAAAGATTGCGACTTGCATTTTTTGATGTGCTGCCTTTCTCGGTGACCGAATATTTAAATAAATACAGTAGGTTAATGATAACAGCGCAGAAACTCCGAATTTTGGTGGGCCTTTTCGCCATCGGTCAGATATCAAAGAAATGCGGGGACTCGGTCATGCGCCGCAAGGCCTCTCTGCCTCCGATTTCAAGGAAGTACTCTGGGCGCGGTGCCTCTCAGTGTTGTGAAGCGTGTTATTGTGAACCGAATTGGCTGCAGCGTCCAGACCTCGCCCGGTCAGTTGCAATAATCGTACGGCTTGGCGGCGTTCGAAGCCTCAATTCTATTCTATATGTACCTTCGACACCTCAAGCGGCGTCGACGTGTAGGATCAATGTGTGAACTTCATAGCAGCTCCAAATTTGAGGAACGGCTTTGAACCGCGAGGAATGAATAATGCCTAATCTTACGACTTTGTATACACGCTAACCAATGATGGTGGTACACACCGACTGGTGATGTCGATTGACAAGTTTCTTCATGATGCCCCGGGCCAGACGCGCTGCATCTTTGGCGTATTGACTTAATAGCCGATGTCATAGTCGCGTGCGGTATGCCTGCGCACATCCGATTTTGTAGCGCGCTGAAATGACCGCGAGGTCGCAAATACCGGCGCGAAGCGTCCAATATTCTTGCCCTAGAGCGAGAATTGCCGCATAGGTGCGAATGCATTAGGCGTTTCTCTTTCAAGTAGTTAATATTGAATAATCGGCCATGAAAGAAAATCTGATATACGACGTCGGGCTTCACAGAGGCGAGGACTCGGACTTTTATCTGCGAAAAGGCTTCCGTGTCGTTGGCTTTGAAGCCAACCCTGAGCTAATCGCAAATGCAAAGATACGTTTTCAGGATGCACTCGAACTCCGCAGACTTTGTCTTATCGAAGGCGCTATTGCGCCGGATACGGCGGGCCGAAAAATCGTCTTTTACACGAGCCCTAGCAATTCTGTTTTCGGCACGATCAAGGCGGATTGGGTACAACGAAATGAGATGCGCGGGTATCCAAGCGAACGGATTGAGGTCGATCGCGTCGACATCGTCGAGATATATCGTTTGTATGGAATTCCTTTTTTTCTAAAGATTGACATAGAAGGAGTTGACAGGCTCGTTCTAGAGAAACTGAAAGCGTTTGACGAGCGGCCGCAATACGTATCGCTCGAATCGGAAAAGGTCGATTTTGATCGACTCGTCGAGGAGTTGGATCTTCTCAAAAGTCTTGGATATGCGAAATTCAGACTCGTGCAGCAGAAGTCGATCCCTGGTACCAAAATTAAGACGCGGACCCTTGATGGGCGGCCATTTGAATACGTATTCGAATCGCACTCCTCGGGACCGTTCGGAGAAGACGTACCTCTGCCGTGGTTGACATACGATGAAGTTCTCGAGCAGTATAAAATGGTCTTTCGGCAATATAAATATTTCGGCGATTATTCACTGGTTCGGAAAATGCCCGAATTGGCCCAAAAGGTCATTCACAAACTTTATCGTATGCGCACTGGTCACAAGGGCCCGTTACCAGGTTGGTTCGATACTCACGCTAGTCTTTGACGTTTGGTCGACAAAAATGCGAAGAGAGCGCGAACATCCGTTCGAAGATAAGTTTGTCTGTATTCGTTGATTCATCAACAGAGCGATATGGCGCTACTTAAAGGCGTCGGGGTGGCCCGTATGCGTCGAGTATTCAATATCGCCGGCACTCCTTGTGCCCAGGAATTGATCGAATAGCATGAGCGTTTCGAGGATCTCCGTTATCATACCTCATCTTAATCAACCTGAAGACCTTGAGGCATGTCTCGGCAGCCTCGGTGACCAAACACTTGACCATTCGTTCTTTGACATCATTGTTGTCGACAACGGCTCTAGCTCGCCGCCCGACACGGTGATTGCGCGGCATCCGCGCGCTCGTTTGCTGCGCGAATCGAAACCCGGCCCCGGCATGGCACGCAACACCGGGGTCGAAAACTCAACCGGGGCCGTCCTTGCGTTTATAGACGCCGATTGCCGCGCGCATCCTGACTGGCTTCGCAACGCGCTGGACGCTCTTTCGCGATTGCCAAAATGGTCTATTTTGGGTGGGGATGTTCAGATATGCCGCGAAGCCGGCTCCAAGATAACCGCGATCGAAGCGTACGAGGCGATATTCGCTTACCGCTTCGAGTTGTACATTAGACGTCATGGCTATTCTGGTACAGGCAATCTCGTTGTGCGCCGAACACACTTTGAAATGGTCGGCCGGTTTGGAGGCATCCAGGTGGCCGAGGATATGGATTGGGGAAGGCGCGCCTGTGCTGCCGGTTTCACATTCCGTTATGTGCCGCAAATGATCGTGTATCACCCGGCACGAAAATCGATTGGTGAATTGCTCGTCAAATGGGACCGCCACACACAGCATTACCTGAGGATGGCTCGTGGGCATCCCGCGTGGAGAGTTCGTTGGGTTGCGCGCGCAATCGCGCTTCTAATTTCTCCCGCGGTCGATTGGACAACAGTGATTTCCACCAAAAGAGTATCTGGAGCATCAGCACGATTTAAGGCCTTTCTAGTGCTTGTCGCAATTCGTTCATATCGTGCTTGGCGAATGTTGCGGATTCTTGGGAACAACGAGGGAGTCCGCTGGAACCGCGCGAGCAGTATTGCTCGATCGAACACGGATGACGAATTAATCTAGCATCTACCCACAAGGTGGCGGGTGGCTCACTACCTGCGCGGGTCAATAAGCGATGAGGATAGAGCGATGCCCGCTTCGCCGTCGCCAAAAACCCGATAGTGCGAACGGTCTGCGATTGCAGGATATGGAATAGGCTTTTGGCGGCAGAAGTCTACGTCGCGATGTGCGCTTGTCGTACATGGCTGTCAGCTAGAAACCAAGTGAAGGTGACAAGGTGCTTTGCGATCCCCGGAACAAACCGTCCACCAGAGTAAACATACGGTCGATAGCCCCAATCACCAAGCAGGCTTGTTAAGGCCATTGATGGAAACGCGCACATCAATGCCGGTCGATGCAGACGCACCGTCCGATGAGCGCCTTTCAGGATTTCGGTCTCTGCTCCCTGTGCGTGCAGCTTGATCAACACTGGCGCCAGATTGTAGGAATCCAATGTTTTGCACTCAATAAGATGTTCTTCGACCGTCAATTTTTCTGCATCGTACCAAAACATTCTGCCAGGATTTCTAAGCCAACTCGTCGCAGTTTCGCGATCCGTCGCGGCCATTCCGTCACAATTCCACCTGCCATATTTGGGAATAAAGAAAGTAATAACCCGGGATCGCTCACCAAGAGCGCATCCATAAATTGTTACGTTTTCATCTTGGCAATACCGCGAGATTAGCCTCTTGGCCAATTTCGGCTCAGGCTCAAAGGCGACAATGGTGCATTTTGGCGTTAATTTTTTGAACGCCGCAGTGCTTTGTCCGCGATTAGCTCCGACGTCAATAATCAGACCTTCCTTAACCAAAGGCAAAATGCCTCTAAACTCTGGTTTAACAAAATAGTTCGCTAAGACATCTTTGGCGGCAAACCTGATGACTGCCAGGCCGGGGACAACTGCATAGAGAAATCGCGCGAGCGCCTTATAGTTCATTGTGTAATTTTGAGTTCAAACGAGAGTTTTCCATAATAGCTGGAAAATGCCGTGAATTACAGCAATCTTCCCTCGGCTTTAACGCCGAACCACAAAATTCCGTATCGTCTACCCTTCGCTTGGTATCATTGCGCGGAGGTCACAGCCGCTCGAACTTATTCAATCGGCAAGGCGACCACGTGGGCATAACGCTTCTACCGATGACATGTGCAGGGAAGACGAGAAACGATTTCAATAATTTGGTCAGGCGCCGCGGCCAGATTATTCAGTATACCCGTAACGAGCATAATGCTTATCGTAGTTGTATGCGCCGCTACTATCGTAGCGCTTGATAAAATTCATATCGGTTTTGTTCAGCACGGCGCCGATGAGACCGTCGTAAACTTTAACGGCGCTGCTGAGCGCATGCTCTACAAGATCGATCCTCGTGCGTCCCCATTCAACGGTCAATATAAAGGAGTCTATGAGATGGGTGGAGCCGCGAACGTCAACGATAGGCACAAGCGGTGGCAGATCGACGATAATATACTCATAATATTGGCGCAGGCTTTCAAACAGTTTGCTCATCGGTTCACCGCTGAGAATTTCGCTTGTAAGAAACCGCGGTATCTTTTTCCCAGCCGGCATTATTGCCAGACTAGTCCTGGGTTCTGTCAGTATCGTGTCAGTCACCGAGCTTCTTCCCGAGATCACATCAACAACGCCAGCGGCTGCTCCTGGCGCGAGCATGCGGGACAAGGTGGGGTTGCGGAGATCGCAATCGACCAAGAGAACGCGTCTCCCTGCTTGTGCGGCAAGTTGCGCAACAGAAGCAGCCAAAGTCGATTTTCCCTCATTTGGAAGCGTGGACGTAAATCCGATCACTTTGCATGATCGTGTGGCCATATGCAGATCAATCGCTAGTTTAATCGAGCGAATGGCCTCCGCGAAGCTCGACAACGGCGAGTGACAGACGGTCCAATATATGCCGGGAACATTGGTGGCTTCCTTTTGTTCATTTGCGTCGCGGCGTGGTTTTGCCTTAGGCGACGGATACCCTGCTTGTTCGCTTTTCAACAAAGGAACCAAAGCAATGCACGGCACTTGCAGCGCAGATTCGAGCTGCTTTCCAGTTCGGACAACGCGATCCATAATGTCACGCAGCATGCCCAAACCGAGGCCCAGGCCGATGCCACCGACGATACTTAACGCCAGAATGAGACCTGCTTTTGGTTTTTTCGTGATCTGCTGCGCCGAGGCGGGCGAGATCACTCGCGCGTCAGAGATCGGAAATGACGCTTGTTGCGCCCCTTCCATGTAGTTTTTGAGAAAACTTTCATAAAGACCGTTGTAGCCATCAGCAGTGCTTTCAAGTCCGCGGAGCGTCACCTGCGCCTGATTTGAAGCATGGGATTGTCCGATAGTATTTGCTAATTGCTTCTCAATCTCCTCTTGGCGCTGTTTAGCGGCCTCGTAATCATTCTTGACGACTTCAGCAGATCGCCGCAATTCATCAAACATTGACTGACGTATTTCTCGCATACGGTTCCGCAAATTGACCACTGCTATGTGATCTTTCCCGTAGCGAGCCGACCAATCGCTTTCACGTCTCGCCATTTCAAGATATTGCTGGCGCAAGCCCGTTGCTATCGAGCTGTTACTATCGGATATAACTCCGGCTATTACGTTTATGTCCGCATTGTCAGGCCCGAGATTAAGGACGGCCTGAATTCTATTGAGACGGGCTAGCGTGTCGCTTGTTTGAGCGCGACTGGCGACAAGTCGCGAGTTGAGGTCGGCGACTTGCTGGTCATCTAAGGGCCGGCCCCCGGCCGTAACAATGTTGTTTTGACTCTTGAATGCTTCCACGGCACGTTGGGCGGTGTCCGCCTCGTTGTGGAGTTCCTTTAGGCGTTCCTGTAACCAATTGGTCGCAACACGATTGGCGTCATATCTTGCCTCCAATTGGTCGGTGATATAAGCTTGGGCGATTGCGTTTGTGATCTCCGCGGCTCTGCTTGGGCTTGACGAGCTGTAACTGATTGAGATTACCCTGCCGCTGACTGGTTCGACTTTGAGACCGGATTCAAACGCGCCAATCATTTTGTCTGCTGCGCGGGGCTCGGACGACGGTCTCGTTGTGCCGCCAATCTCCATCAGATATCCTAACAAGTACGAAATAAAACCGGTGCGCTGGTTGAACGCAGGGTCGCTCATCAGTTGAAGTTTTCTAATGACGTTTAATGCTACTGCATCCGATTTAATAATTTCAATTTGGCTTTCGATTTCGAGCGGGTCACCGCTGAAAATTGCTGATTGTGAACCCAATGGGCTCCTGCTGTGTGAGTCAATGAGAAGACTGGCTTTTGCAGTGTATATTGGCGCTGCAATTTGCAGGTAGATAAAACCGGCCCCCACGCCAAGCAACGCAACAAAAATAACGACCACATATTGTCGACGCAGAATGCCAATAGCCCGCTCGATGATTTCAGCTAGCCCTTCCTCCTTGGCTCCAACGAGTTCAGTGCGGCCGGCGTCAGCGAGCGCTTTGTTGTCTTGGAGCATCCGGTTTCCTGCTTTCGATCTGGACCGTACAACTCGGCCTGCAGCCGCTTCCTAGCTGATCATTGCCAATTTTACTTAGGATCGAAGTGTTGCCCCAAAAATAGTATATTTTACGAGCAGAATAAAAATAAGGCATATTAACCTGAACAGGCCAAGCCCTTTATAATATAATCGCCGATTTTCGTGTTATGAATTATCCTGCGCCTTTATCGCATGTTATTGCAAAGTAGTAGAACCGTCGCTTTCCGGCGAGCCGTGGTGGTGCCTCTTCGACCATCGTAAGAACCATCTTAGCTAGTTGATCTTGGGTTCAGCAATAAATCTGTTTCCGCGAGCCCACAGAGCAAACATTTTCGCTTCGTCTGGTGTTCCAAGCTATGCCCAATTAACTCTCGTAAACCTTGCCACAAGTCGCCGCAATCGCGCAAAATTTTCAGCCATTTTGGAAGGAGGGCGCCATGCAACTGCGTTCTCGTCCGAACTGAACAGTCGATCTATTCGTGTCTTAGCGAAAGGCTTCAGCGGATTTTTCGCGTAGTTATTCGCGACGTGATACACCCAAGACCAATACGGGGTAGTCAGCGTGTCAAGATCAACCGGTGAGACGTATCGAAGGGCAAAGCCTTTCGGTGGGCTTTCGAAACATAAGCCCATCGATGCCCGTTCGCAAAGTCCCCACTCGGGCTTTACTTCTTTACTCCGGTCGCGCTCAAATGATCGTGTTCTCACGTATTCGATTGCGAGATCCCGATCTAAGATGAACATCGCGGTGTGTGGATAATCCAGATTAACGAAAGCGTACCCATCGATATTGACACGCCGACGTGATTTGAAGTCGCTGACACCTATTTGATCCAGCAAATAAAGGCGGTTATCAACATCGTTATATTCGATGCGTTGAAACGAAGGTATTAATCTTTCCGCCTTAAGCTTCTCTCGAAAGTACACGAAATAGCAAAAGTTGTCGAAGGAAAGCAGGATATCATCCTCGACATGAATAAAATGGGTATAAGTAGATTCGTCAACTAGGAATCGATCAGCGATTAAATGCTTGTGGCTCCAGGGCAGGAACCATGGGTCTGAAAGCTTGGGGTGGCTTTCGATTGAAATATTTTTTTTCGATCTTTTGCGAATCGGAAATGGCGTGAAAAGCGGCGTGCACAGTGCTCGAATTTTGTTAACTGACGATTGGTCATCGACATTGGTCACAATTATGATGTCCAGAAATTCCACGGGATATTCGGATAGTGCTCGAAGAACTTGGAAAAGATATTGAAGGCGCGACTGTCTGAAATGAAATGTTACTGATGCAAGAATCCGAAACGGATACTCCGTTTCTAAACCTAAATCTGTCATCGGTTACCACCGCTTTTCTAATACTAGCTGTTCGGCACTTTTAATCCTTCGACGATGGAGCGCAACCAGTTCGCCAATATAAAAGTCCGCCGTATTCCGATTTGGCGTGCGCGCAGCCTCGACTGCATATCGCATCGGCGTTTAGACCGGTCACGGGTCGTGATTGCGCAGCGAGCCGGCCGTAGGTTCTGGCGCGCCAAAGGACGTTCGGGGAGTCTATCACCAAATCTTAGAGTAGCAGGAAACATAGCACGCGACTTTATCGGCATTGCTCGACTGATGCCAAATGTGCAATCTTTGGAACAATCATTTGCTCATCATTTTAGGGCACACAACAGCGAATTAAAACAAGAACCAGTGATGTAGCCAATGAGGCCTCAAATGTGGGATCAATGACGTACTATCATCATATTCGGCGTGAAATACAACCACTTTTGCCGAAAAGCGCGTCCCAAATACTCGAAGTCGGTGCGGGGGCGGGCGGTACACTCGGATGGCTTAAGACAATTTATCCGAAAGCCGAAACGACGGGAGTGGAACTAAATCCTGAACTTCAAGACGATTTAAAGAAGAATGTCGACCTGGTAATCATTGGCCGTGTAGAGGAATGCCTACCCGAATCAAAGACCTTTGACCTTATTCTTTTGCTAGACGTCCTTGAGCACCTGCCTGATTCAACCAACGTACTTCAAAGAATCGGAAAGCTGCTTAAAAAGGGGGGGCGGGTTATCGTTTCAGTGCCTAATGTCGCGCACCTGAGCGTCCTGCTTCCTCTTTTATTGCGCCGTCGCTTCAATTATCAGAACGCGGGCATCTTGGACCGCACACATGTAAGATTCTTTGTGGAGGACACGGCTATTAAGCTTCTAAACGATGCAAATTTGATTGCCACGAGCGGGCTATTGTCAGGGTTGCAAGGACGTAAGTCAAAATTGCTGGATCGTTTTTCCTTCGGACTTCTGCGTCACTACCTAACGAAACAGTATATTATGGTTGGAGAATCGAGAGACGGGCACTTCAATCAACGAAAGATTCAATGGCAAATCGCCGAATGACCAAGTGGGTTTTTTAAAATTTTATTCTTCCATTTCATGTTAATCTGATAGGTGAAGCGCGCCCCGCGGACGTGCACTTGCCCGGCAAAGCGGTCCGCCTCTCTGCCATACAGTCGGCCAGAAATTCGATAGATTCTGATGGCCGTCTAGATGGATTGTTCGCGGAATGAAGCCCGAACGCCGACGCACAAGCCCCAAAATATCCATATATAATTCCAATAATGAACTGTCAGTCCATTTAACATGAACATCACCAATACTATCGTGAAGGCCAAGCGCATCTCGTGCATATAAGTGCTGCCGTAGCTCTTTCGCCCCTCTGCCGTGGGTAGGCAGGCCGCGACATTCGTCAAAAATAATAGCGCGATCATTGGAATGCCGAAGCGCAGCGCGAGAACGAGCCACACGCAGTCGATCGTATTATCCAAAATGTCCTGATTTAGCGACTCAAAGGAATATCCCGTAAACGGCGCGAGAGAAATTTTTGGCAGAGCAAGGTTCCAGATTAACAATCGATAGTATCCAGACACAGGATCAAGGGTCATGTGTGAGATGATCCAACCAATAGGGTGATCGGTTATCAAAAAAATCAAAGTGATGAATACAATGACAGTTACCCAGAGTGCGGTCCACCGAATGGGCGAGCGTCTCAGCAACTGATCATAGGCGTACAGTGACACGATAATAAAGAAAGACAGGAATGGTGCCGCGGATAGTGAGCAAAAACATCCGGTAAAACATATTCCGACCCAAAATACGCGCCATACAACGTTGCGTTCTGAATATAGAAATATCGCCGCCACTATCGTACAGAAGTCGCCGAACAATATCGGATGGTCGAACGTCGAAAGAGCTCTTGTTAGGCCCAACCGGTGTGCGGGCAGCAAAGGAGCCGAACTGTGAAGGAGGGCAGCCAAAGTGTTGTGTACGATCAACTGGCCGGAAACCGTCTCCGCCGCCCCGAGTATTACGCATATCGTCACAAAGAACTTCAACCCGCGAACAAAGCTTTGCAGCGCAGCCGGGCCAACGAAAAAAGTGCGCGCTACCAAATACGCTCCGACAAACTCCAGCCCCTCGGCACCAGTTGAAGACAGTCCCGACAGACTTGTGGAGACTGTCGCGAATAGCATCCAGGCCACAGTTGCGACGGCGAGAAAATCCGATAGCATTAGGGTGCGGCGACCCTTTTGGAAAAATGCAAAAAGTGCCGGGAGCAGAAGTAAGACTATGCCGATTCTACCGGCCGTAAGCTTAGCGCCTGCTAAGTAGATCTGCACCGTTGACGCCGGCACAATAATGCCCAACAGAATGAGCCATGCTGCCGCAGGATTGGCTCGTTCGGCGGTTTGCGGCCTTATATGAGAAGCGAATATCTTAGGGGCCCGACCCGCGGTTGCGATGACTCTTCGAGATCGTGCTCGGGATGGGTTGTCGCCAACGCCCACAATATCGTCCGTCAACTGGGTCCCCTTGAGCTATGCTCCATTAGGCGACAAAGTCTGGCGAGGCATCGCTTACAAGCACCATACCAAAAAAGGGAGCGAGGCGATGTCAGAGAGGTGCCGTAGTTCTTTTTAAGTTGCGGAAAATCTATCCGAAGCTTTGGGCTGAAATTACTTGCCGATAGCATGCACGCGACAAGGCGCGCCACGCAAGTTGCACAAAGCATCGGGAGCAGATTGCGCCATTTATGCATGCCATGCGCAATTGCGGGCGGCCTCCGATGATCGATTTTCGTGAATTGCCGCATGTGCTTCCGTACCTGTGGGCAAAGAGTTGACCACGGCCCTGTCCGTAGTCCATCCCAGCACAGCATTATATTGGCCGCCGGCGCGACAAAAGGACCTTAATCCGCGTCAATCATTTTACCGCCGTGGAAGTGCGCTTTGCCGCCGTCGGTTGCTTCGCCGGTATTTCGGTATCAGCGATCGATGAAAACCCACGCCTCCCAGACGTCCAATGTGGACCGATAGAGGCCACGACCATGTCTAATACTGCGGGGCCGTGCCAGCGAGTAAAAATTTAAACCTTAACATGTAAAGATTGATTGTTTATGCCTCTTCTTAATGTATGCATGCTGTCCGGCAGTTCAATGATAGTTGCAAGAAGCCACTCTTTTTCAGCCTTAGGCCTTGAGCCGGAGATAGCGCTATTTTTGTGGGTACAAGATCCCATATGAATCGAATTTGGGGAACTGGGCTGGTTGGTCATTCTTGAAAAGGGGCGAGCGGAACGCCATTACTGGCTCGACTTGTGGCGCTATCGGGAACTGTTCCAGGTGCTTGCATGGCGCGACTTGTCGGTTCGCTACAAGCAGACAGTCATTGGCGCATCGTGGGCGGTGATACGGCCAGTTCTCACGATGTTGGTTTTTACTATCGTATTCGGTCGTATAGCGAAATTGCCGTCCGACGGCACCGCCCCTTACCCTCTGATGGTTTTCGCCGGCTTGCTGCCTTGGACTTTCTTTTCGACGGGGCTTACTGAGGCTTCAAATAGCCTCATAACCAACGCCAATCTTATCAGCAAGGTCTATTTCCCGCGGCTGATCATGCCGACTGCGACCTTGGCGGTGGCGCTGGTCGATTTCTTGATAAGCTTCGGCATCCTCCTTGTACTGATGGTTTGGTTTCAGTTTGTGCCCAGCTGGCGGATGTTGTTTTTGCCGCTCTTCATACTACTTGCTTTCATTTCCAGTATCGGACCGGCGTTGTGGATTACGGCGCTCAACGTCAAGTATCGGGACTTTCGATATATCATTCCGTTTATCGTGCAGTTTGGCTTGTACGTGTCGCCGGTGGGGTTTAGTTCGAGCGTTATACCGGAAAACTGGCGTCTCATTTATTCACTTAATCCCGTCGTGGGAGTCATCGATGGTTTCCGGTGGTGCGTCCTGGGTGCGCAGAGCCACCTCTATCTGCCCAGCCTAGTGTTGAGCGTATCGGTCGCGATCTTTTGTTTATGGTTCGGGATTCGTCGATTCCGAAAAATGGAAAAAAGCTTCGCAGATCTGATTTGAGTCCAAATAGACGCGTGGCCATGTCCGACACTGTTATTTCTGTCAATAATCTTTCTAAAAGCTACTTGGTCGGCCACCAATCCGCCGAGCGGGAAAGATACGTAACCTTACGCGACATCATACAGCGTGAGTCTCGCAATTTTGTGCGCAAAGCAACCGACCTCGTCCGCGGACGAATGATCGTTCAGGGCGACGAGTTGGAAGAATTCTGGGCATTGAAGGATGTAAATTTTGAGATCAAGCAAGGTGAGGCGATTGGGATCATCGGCCGAAATGGTGCCGGCAAGAGTACGCTTCTGAAGATTCTTAGCCGAATCACAGAGCCGACTAAAGGGCGCGTTCTACTGCGGGGGCGTGTCGCAAGCCTGCTCGAAGTCGGAACGGGCTTCCACGCCGAATTGACCGGTCGCGAAAATATCTTTCTCAACGGTGCAATCCTCGGCATGACTCAACGTGAAATTCGCAAGAAGTTCGACGAGATTGTTGCGTTCGCCGAGGTCGAGCGTTTCCTCGACACACCCGTTAAGCGGTTTTCGTCTGGCATGTATGTCCGGCTCGCGTTCGCTGTTGCAGCGCATCTAGAGCCGGAAATTCTAATTGTGGATGAGGTACTAGCTGTGGGTGATGCCGAGTTTCAGAAAAAATGCCTGGGAAAAATGAGCGAAGTTGCGCGCGAAAACCGGACGGTACTCTTTGTCAGCCACAATATGGGAGCGGTGAAGGCGCTGACGCAAAGATGTATTCTATTGGAAAAGGGCAGTGTTGCAGCATTTGATGGCACCGAGAACGTCATAAGCGAATATCTGACAAAGGCGTTCAAAATCGACGAATCAGCAGAACAGCCAAAAGACCTCAACCTATTCCGGCAGCGCCGATTTGATAATCCGCCAGCAAAGATTGTTGGAATCGTCGCGACCGACTCAATTGGAAACAGCGACACTCAAACGATAAAGCTTGGAGATAAATTTGCCATCGAAATTCGTCTATTGGTTCGCAGTAGCCTGCCAATGGCTGATCTGGGAATAGTGCTAAAAACGTCACAAGGCGATTGTGTCACCGCTCTAGCGGCAAGCGACAGCAATTATGCTTTGCGCCTTGAGCCCGGGTGCCACAACGTTAAGGTCAGACTGGACGGATTGCCGCTCGCGCCGGGGCGTTATCTTGTGGATGTCGGTTTAGACCCCATTATTGACGGATATTCCTGCGATGAAATCTGCGATTACCCGCTTCTTACTGTCGTTAATGAAGGCCAGATTCGTCATTGGCTGAATCGCCCGAAGGGAGTGGTTCACTGCCAAACTGCCGAATGGGCTACGTCCGTATCGCAATCGGGCCCACTGCCTATCAACGCCTCCTCGACTTAACAATCTTATTATTACTTACTCAAAATGATTCGAACCCTTGATCTGACCGCCAGAGCAAACAAATTTCGAGACATTCCGCCGGCGTCTGCGCCTGCACGGATTTTGTTAACGAGTGATATTGGAGACTTTAAGAACTTTTGGCCACGCAGCGACCATATCGGGGCGGCACGGTGCTATGCATTTCAGTGCGCCGATATACTTGAACTAGAATGCGCGACCCTTGCCGAAAACACAAGGCCGCTGTTCGTCGCGATCGTCGGCAGAAATGACGAGCCGTTGTTACTTCTCGCGCTAAAAGTCGATCAGCATTATTTTGGCCGTGTAGTCAGGCACATTAAAATTCTAAAGTTTTTGGAGAAAGACCTAAGCGATTACAACGCTCCTGTTGTGTACCCACCTGTTGCCGATTGGAACCTAGAAACCGTTCGTGCAGTATGGAGCGGTCTGCGGAAGATTTTACCACCGTTCGACAGTGCGTTATTTGTCAAGATGCCTGATCGCGTCGGCGACTTGCCCAACCCATTAAGTTGGCTCAGTGGATCACAACGCCATGAATCGGGTCACGCGCTAACGCTGAACGGAACATGGGAGGAAATCGCCCACAAGCTTCCGCGTCGCCGCCACACTCGTTATCAAACCAATCGTCTGCAAAAGTTAGGGAAATTATCGTTCAAAGGTGCCACCCTGGAGGATTACGATAGTTTCCTCAATGTTCTGATCCGACAGAAAGGACAACGTTATCTACGTACGCGCGGGTATAATGCATTCGACCGCGTTGATCTCCACGCGCATTTGTCGGCAGCAAAGCACTTGCTTTACCCCTCCGGGCCTGTGTGTCTCCATGGTCTTATGGTCGGTGACACGGTTATCGCCCTCAACTGGGGATATTTAGTTGGTAGCAGATATTATGGTGTCATCTTTTCGGCTGATTTAGAAGAATGGAATGCCTACTCGCCTGGCTACATTTGTATGACAAACCAATTGCAGTGGTGCTTCGAACGAGGCGTAAAAGTATTTGATTTCGGCATCGGTAACGAGGCCTACAAGAGTGAGTATTGCAATACGTCGATTTCGCTGCACGATGCAGAGATACCTTCGACTATCAAAGGACATCTTTCCGTACGTTGGCCGGGTCGTCGCCTGCTAACGAAGGCTTGGATTGCTAGAAATCTCCCAGTTGCGCAATTTGTATATAGAAAGGCTAAGGCTCTTTTGTCGTCAAACCCGACTTCAGTGGCTAGTTAGAGTGGCAGTCCAGCATCGAGATCCGACTGGTCATTCCTGCACCGGCCAGGTAGGGAAAAATAATGGTCGCAGCCGCTGCGAACATATCATACGTCTCAAATGACGCGCGATCGGCGACGCCAAAATGCTGATATCGATCTGCGTCTGTACGTACAATCGCAGTGCAATTCTTGGCCATTGCTTGCAGTCGCTTATGAAGCTAAGTGTGCCGCGGCCACACCACGAAGTCGAAATCATCGTCATCGACAACAATTCAAGCGATGACACCAAATCGTTAGTCACGAAACTAATTTTCGTCTCTCCGATTGAGATGAGGTACTGCTTCGAAGGCAAGCAAGGCCTTGCTGCGGCCCGCAATCGGGCAATTGATGAAGCCAAGGGGGACTACCTGATCTTTCTCGACGATGAATGCATCGTGGAGCAAGAATGGCTGTCAGTTGCAATCTCAGATTTTGTTCAATTTCGTCCCTGCTTTATCGGTGGACCTTATCTGGGAGCATTTCTTCCAGGCACTAGGCCAGAATGGTTCAAGGTCGAATACGGTAATGCGTATTTTCTTGCCTTGCAGTATGAACGGGGCTTCCAGGATTCATTTCGTGCTTCGGGCGGGAACATGGGCGTTCGCCGCGATGTTTTTGATCAATTGCGGTTTGACGAAGATCTGGGGATGAAGGGCGATAAGATAGGCCTGCACGAAGAGTACGATCTGCAGCAGCGCTTTCTGAGCGCTCATCCATCGGAGCGAACGTTTTATGAGCCAGCCCTAATCGTACGACATTTTGTATTGCCTCATAAAATGCGGCTGCCGTACCGTGCCAAACTTCTATTTGAGCAGGGCGCTTCGTCGACCACGATATTTGGACGGTGGGAAATATTGGCGACACTCGTAAGAGTGTCGATGTTTCTTGCGCTTGCTCCTTTCAGATGTCTGATAAGAGATCGCGGCCAATATCCTTTTTGGCAGAATTTTGTTTATGAAAGGATTCTTCCAATTGCCTGTCTTCGAATTGGTGCTGTGAGGAAAAACATAGGGCGCAGGTTCAAGAAGGAATAGCTTTGTTTATAATGTCGATAATCAGATGTTTGCGTTTCGTAGCTATCGGTGCTGTGCCACGCGATCGTCAGCGCCGATTAGCAAAAATCCCGCAGAGGCTCAAGTTGGTGCGCCGATTGCTACCACTCTGCCGTGGCGAATTAAGTAAGACCAGATAGAATTGCTTGGATTGCGTTGACGACTGGCAAGACATCAGCGCCCGCAACCGTAGCGGCCGCTACGGCATGTTCAAACAACGCAGGGTTACAACCAAATCGAGAAGGCGCCTCGTCCACATCATGCGTATAGAAAATTAGCCATGCATTTTCAGCGTTAGCCTTCTGGATCAGATCAGAAACGTCCTCGCGAGAGATTAGGCCGTCATATAAACGAATAGCGCGCAATCGTCCGAAGTCAACAGTGCCGCTGTTGAGGCCTGGCTCCGAGCAGCGGCACCCAAGAAATCGGCGCTGCAACCTTACCGTGGACCAAAATGAAATATCGCCATAGGGGTAGGCAAACGTGCGCATGGTAACGTTAGGAAAATAACGCGCCAAAAATGCGTTGTTGAGGTCAATCTCTTTGCTAAGCTGTTTTGCGCTTAATGTGGAAACGCGTTGATGATGGAACGTATGACTACCTATCTCGTGTCCCTTGGCGACAAGCGCCGAAAGATCATTTTCGCAATATTGCGGGATCCCGCTCACAACCTGTCCGCAATATGAACCGGATAGATAGAATGTTCCACGCGCATTGCGGTCCTCGAGAATCCTAGCACCATTCTTTACAGCCGAAATCGGAAAATCGTCAAACGTAAATGATACAATAGGGCGTTGATTGCGCATTCGTAAGGGTTTGCCTGCGAGTGAGGCGCGAATGAGGTGGCGGATAAATTCGCGATTTGGAAACATTGTTTAACGTCTCAAAAGTCCACAAATGCTTGCACAAAAAACAAAACATCGTTGCTGGAGTGACTTAAACACCTGTTCTAATCCAGCGGGCATACGCAATTTCCTCACGGCTGCGTCGCAACATCGAGGCAAATAGGGACGAGGGAGCCCACCTGCTGCGTCGACCTCCTCGCTGGCGCCGCTGCAATGCGTGCCACTCGGTTAGTGTCGGTGCCGCGGTATAAGTCTCTTTTGCGAACTTGATAAGTTCGCTGATGGGAACGATCTCAACTCGATCGCGGTCGAAGGCGCGACAGGCGCAATCAAGGGCTTGGGCGGCAAGTTCTCTCCGAACCATTGCCTCGAGATCAGTCGCACCGTGCAACTTTCCTGTAGAGGCCCTAATGGCACTAATGAAAGCACTTCTTCGCCCTATAAAGTCGGTCAACAAGCCAGCGTTAACGGTATGCTGCATGCTTCCGGGATGCACTCTGTAAAAGCCCTGGTCGGGGCCATTGACACGGCCGACATTCGACACCGCTGCAAGCCGGAGCCACATCTCGAGATCGGAAGTGTGGGGTAGTTGAGTGTTGTACCCGCCGACCGCTCGCAATGTCGAAGTGCGAATTACGGCTTCCGGCTGGCTTATGCAGTTAACGGCCCGTTGGTAACGTAAGGCCAACCACTGGGCACCTGGCCATACAGTCCAGCGTATATGTCCCAAGCGCGGGCGAGGCGGCGTGCTGCCCGTGAAGTGCCTCGGCCGACCGTAAACAAAACCGACGTCGGGATATTGTTCGAGTAGAGCGATCGATCGCTCCAATGACCCTTCTGACAGCAGGTCGTCCGCGTCGAGCTTGACGAAATAATCACTGTCGACGTAGTGAAGCCCTTTGTTCACCGCGCGAACCATGCCCAAATTTTCCGACAATAATAGTGGCTTGACGCGCTGATCGTGTTTGGCGAACGCTTTAATCACGCATGCGCTTTCATCGCTCGAAGCGTCGTCGACCACAACAACGCTGACGTCGACGCCCGTCTGCGCGAGCACGCTGCTTACGCATTGGTTCAAAAAGCGGCCATAATTGTAGCACGTCACCAACACGGTAACGGTCGGCCGCCTTGCCGAGACCAATGCCGGCCTAGACTGAGACGATTCGGTCATCGAAATTATCCATTTGATCAACTAGACAGCACCAGCGTGAGATTTTCCTTTGACAGGGTCGCGTGTAACAAGGTTTCGATGTTGATAGTCCTTTCACAGTGGCCGTCCTTGATACTAAAATATCTTGTACTCCAAAATAATCATGGATCATATGGCGTCGAAAATTGGTCATTTTGGCCTGCTTAGGGGCGGCGAGCCTCAGGTGTTTATTCCGCAAATTTTAGCTAGCCAAAGAGCGGCAGCCAGTAGGAAAGCTTTTCGTACATGATTTTCCGGGGTCTATGGTTAAGGTTATTCAAGGAAATGTGTGCGGATTGGCGCACGTGTGCACACGACGGGCAGATTAGGTCTTACTATCGGTGTGACAAATGTCATTCGAGACACATCGACATTTGATTCGGAAGTACCCTGCGCGGGCTGACACTTTGGGCCTGGAATCGTTTCCCATGGAAGAACGCCGACGGTGGTGCATATTTACTAGCGTGGGAGACAAGAACGCCATTCGCTCTTGGTTGGAAAACGCTACTCCTCGGCAGTGGGATCTAGTCAGCGCCTACTACGGCAGCAACGATGACGAGTTCAGCTACATAAGGAAAGAGTCGTCTTATGCGTTTCGAACGAAAGGCTCAAAGTTTCAGAATCTGAAGAAGCTGGTAATAGAGAGGCCGCAGCTTTTCGATAAGTACTCTTACATTTGTGTTTGTGACGACGACATCCAAATGTCGACAGCTCAGATTGAGGAAATTTTCTCCATCGTAGAGACCTTTGGCTTTTGGGTTGCCCAACCGGGCTTTCATCCAAAAGGAAAGATTTCGCATGCGATTACATGTTCCACTTGGCCACAGTGGGATTTCAGGATCGTTAATTATATCGAAGTGACGATGCCGATCTTCCGAAGCGACAAATTCGCCGAGTTTCTTGCAGTTTACGACGGTGGTTTGGTGGGGTGGGGAATAGACCATTGGTTTAGCAACTTTTTTAAGGCGAACGACTTTGGCCGATTTGCAATAATAGATAAAATTCGGGTGATCAATCCGCGGGATTCGCAAAAAGGAGCGCGAGAGATCGATCGGTTGCAATCGGCGGTGCGGCGAAGCGAGGCGTGGGAAAAATTTCGAGGGGCGCATGGTCTTGTCGAGTACCCTCACAAAGTTTTCTCCTACGGTAAATTGGCGCCAAAAAATGATTTATACGCCGAAACCATACCGACGCGTGGACTTCCTCTTGCACAACGAATCTTGGTCCTGCTCCGCGTTATTGCGCGCACAAGTTGGCGCGAGGCAATCTGGCTTATAAAATGCGGCATGACGACTAGACGCCAATGGCGCCGCACCGTGAAATCGCGTTGAGCTAAGCTGGCTTCCTAGCGAGAGCATCGGCAAAAAATTGGTGATGCGTCAATTCAGAAATGTCGGTGCGTTGCCCAAAGGACCAGAGAATCCATCCGAGCTCGTAACTGCGGCATTCGCGGCGAAGCTCCAACGCTGCCGGATTCTCCAAGCCAGCGCTATTTTTTGTAAGGGAGTTACGTAGTGCACGCATCACGCGCCAACGCTTTGAGCGGAGCTCACCGCTTCGCACTTGGGAGCGTATTGAGAGATGCAGCCCAGGCAACAGCATTGGCATATTCAGCTGATTTTGGCCAAGTACCCAGTGAAAGCCTTTAACCAATGCTTCGCGCGCGCTTGGAACACCATAATATTCCGCATGCTGAAGAAAAGCCGGCGCCATACCATATTGGTGCACGGAATAGACTTCGTAATAATCAAGGACTCGGCCGCTGGGAACGTCGAAGAACCAGGGCCACTCTCCGTTCGGGCCTTGAAGCGCGATCAGCTTACTAACGCATGTATTCGCCATTTCGATAGCGTTCTCATCGTGCGCAAATTCGCCGTATGCGTAACAAGCGAGAGTCAAATATGTTTGTGTCGCAAAGGACGCAAATCGACGGCGCAGTCCGAGAGCAGCGTCAAAAAATAGCCCCGACGGTGAATGGTAGCGCTCTGCAAGGAAACTGAACAGCTCCCGCGCCAGAACGGACCATTTTTTCGGGTCGCCTTTAGCTTGCGCCACCACTCCGGCGATAATCATTCCAAGATCTTGCGCTCGAAATTGAAACCAATTCTCTCTTTTGAAGAGCATGTCATCACAGCGCGAGTAAATTTCCGCTGGAAGTTCTAGTTGAAGCTCAGCGGAGGCCCATAACGCGCACCCAAAGGCATATTTGGGCACGGGCAAGGCGCTGAGTTGCAAAGCATTACGCTGAAAAACGTCAGCTACATTGATACTGGAAGGACGATGAGGAACCTTAGCGAGCCCTAAAAGGACGTTTATCGTGTAAAATACATCGCTGTAAGGAACAGATTCGTTTGCAGGGTCACGACCATCCAGATGATAGATGTGAGACCAGCGGCCGTATTGAGGTTGCCAGCATCTTTCGAGCCCCCTGAGGCTGAAGTCCACCAAAGGTGAGTTCATCGCGGGGGTCTTCGTGTCACGGAACCTGCGCCGGGACCGTTCTGCAAATGGCGTGTCTTCGCTAAGAGTCATCATCGCACAACTTTCGTTCAGTCTCAGTATACGAACCGCGTCGTCGATGACGTCGCTAAAACCGCGCCACCATGTCCTGCCAAATTCCTCTTGTGTCCAGGACCGTCATGTGGCGTCGCTCCGCAAGCGGCACTGTCTTAAATTGATCATGATCGACGAGGATGACGGCAATTTCGCAGTTGTGTATAGCCTCGTCCAGTTCGACAAGCTTTGCGCCCGTTTCGTCAAATTCAGATGGAAGATTATCAATATTTGGCTCGATGATCTTTACGCGCGAGCCAAAACGTTTTGCAAGCTGCAAAGCGACCTTTAGGGCAGGGCTTTCTCTTAGATCGTCGACGTTGGCTTTAAAAGCCAGCCCGCAACAGGCAATGTCAGCGTACGGGCGCTCTTCGATGAGTGATACCGCGCGCTCAACTGTCCAGTCAATTTTCGAGTCGTTAACCTCCCGGCTAGCTCTCACCACATGAGCCAGGTCGGGCGCCGATTCGACAATGAACCACGGATCTACAGCGATGCAATGGCCCCCGACGCCAGGTCCGGGCCGTAAAATATTTACTCGTGGATGACGATTCGCGAGGTCGATAACCTCCCACACGTTGATATTGAGTCGATCGCAAATCAGCGACAGCTCATTGGCAAAGGCAATGTTCATGTCTCGAAATGCATTCTCGCACAGTTTCACCAATTCAGCGGCCGGCGCAGTCGTTGCGATGCAGGCCCCGCGTACGAATGTCTTGTAGAAGCGTTGGGCGCGCCGCGCGCACGACGACGTTATGCCTCCGATGCACCGGTCGTTGTTGGCTAATTCATGGAGAATGCGGCCGGGCAGCACCCTTTCCGGGCAATAGGCGAGAGAAACTCCGGGCTGGTCCTTCTGACCAGGGCCGATCGTAAGATCGGGACGCATTTCGGCGATTAGTCTTGCGATTTTGTCAGTTGTACCGATCGGGGAAGTCGATTCCAAGATCACTAAGTTGTCGGGCTGCAAAACCTTGGCGACCGCCTCTGCAGCGGCCATCACGCTGCGCATGTCCGCAGATTTGTCGTTCTTGATCGGCGTTGGAACGGCAATAATGAAAACGTCGGCCGGCTGCACCACTGTCGTCACCGTCAGCGAATTATTGGAGACGACTTTTTGCACGAGGCCATCAAGATCCGGCTCGGCTATGTGAATAGCTCCCGACGCGATCGTCCGAACGACCTCTTTATTGGTGTCGACCCCTATCACGCGCATGCCGCGGCTAGCGATCATTGCGGCCGTAGGCAGTCCAATATATCCTAATCCGATAACTGCGACGGTCTGGAACTCAGTGGCCAAGGATCACCTTTATGATTCGATCGCTGGCCCTGCCATCCCCAAATGGGTTGTGGGCGCGCGACATAGATAAGTAGTGGTCGGTGTCGTCAAGCAATCGCATCGTTTCGGCGACGATTTGATCGCAATCGGTCCCTACCAGACGTGCTGTGCCGGCCTCGATCGCTTCAGGTCGTTCGGTTGTATCGCGCATGACCAGAACCGGCTTGCCCAAGCTTGGAGCCTCCTCTTGAATTCCGCCAGAGTCGGTAAGCACAATGTATGACAGAGACAATAAGCCGACGAAATCGACATATTGCTGAGGCGCGATCAGCTCCATTTTCGGGTGATCGACCAAACGATTGCCTAAGATTTCGCGCACATTTGGATTCGGATGAAGCGGTAGGACCACGGCGACATCCTCTCGCTCGAGAATTTTCAACAGCGCGTCGGCGATATTGTTCATGCCTGTGCCGAAATTCTCGCGTCGATGCGAAGTGACAAGGATGATGCGGCGATTTTGTTGCCGCAGCTTCAAGTCGTTCCATCGGGACGCCAGCTCGAGATCGGAATCTATCGACTTTTTGGTGGCCAACAGAGCGTCAACGACGGTGTTTCCGGTAATGTAAATGCGATCTGGCGAAACGTTTTCTGCGATCAACGCTTGCGCAGCCCGTTTGGTCGGGGCGAAATGCTGATCCGCAATGGTTCCGACAACCTTGCGGTCGACCTCTTCCGGCCATGGCGAATAAATGTTTCCACTTCGTAGCCCAGCCTCGACATGGGATACTGGGATTCGTCGGTAATAAGCAGCAAGCGAGCCAGCCATAGCCGTAGTTGTATCGCCCTGAACCACCAATCTGTCCGGGCGCACTCGATCGAGCACCTCGCCCACAGCCAGGAGGATGCGGGCAGTCAACTGGTCAAGGGACTGGTTGACTGTCATTAAATTCAAATCGATGTCCGGAGTAACATTCGCAATCTTAAGGACTTGGTCCAGCATCTGTCGATGCTGCGCGGTCACGCAAACAGTAACTACAGCGTCTTTTTCCGTCTTAAGGCGATTGACTACGGGAAAAAGCTTAATCGCCTCCGGGCGCGTTCCGAATAAAACTAAGATATTCATGGGTACCGTACGAAACCCGCGCCGAGAATGTCTGGTTCTTTCAACTAACAACTGCCGGCAATACGTCGTCGTAAAATGGCAATAAAAAGCATACCAACAAAAAGAGTATTCGTTTTCGCGTATCTCCACCACATTCGAAGAGGCTCTTGGTAAACTCGGTAAAGCCACTCCAACCCCGCGGCCTGCATTCTTCGGGGTGCGCGTTTAACGTGTCCAGCCAATATGTCGAACGACCCGCCCACGCCCATAATAAACGGTACGCCGAGCCGGTCCCTGTGCTCAGCGAGAAACCGCTCCTTCCTGGGCGTCGGCATTCCAATAAAAAGGCAATCTGCTTTGCTTTTCCCGATATCGGCGACGATTTCCGGCTCTTGCTCCAGCCGAAAATATCCGTCTCTTATTCCCGCGAAATTAAGACCGGGATATTTCCTAGCAGCTTCTTTAGCCGCTTTTTGCACGATTTCAGTTGTCGCACCGAGGAGATAGGGACGAAACCCCCTCGCGGCACAGAGCGCCAATAGCTCATGGAATAAGTCGATGCCTGGCACGCGTTCCTTAACGGGAATTCCTAAAAAACGTGCAGCAAGTACTATTCCCATGCCATCAATTCCGACTAGGTCGCTTCCAATCACGTCAGTGGCCAACAGTTTATCCGTCTGCATGTTGACCAGCTTGGCGACATTCAGGGCGACGTGCTGCAGTCTACCGCCAGTACGCATCACCTCGTGCGCCCGCTCTACGGTTTCAGCCATCGTCAGGACGTCGATAGGACACCCGAATAGAAAGGCCCGTGTCAAAATACTTGCCTCAAGAATACGCAGCCACAAATCCCGTGGCTGGAGTGTCCGTGACAAACGAAAACACCATGGGCTCGGTGCCGTACCATGGCATCGCGTACCATAATTCTTGAACTCATCATGTTCAATGGAGTTTGACGGGATGTGGTTAGCATCCCGAGGCCGGCGGTCCTCGTATTCTGGCGGCGCCTAGTATGGCGACAGCGGATAAAGTCAATTAGAGCAATTGAAGACGCCGAGTTCAGTAACCAGCGGGTCAAGAAATTTTGCATAGGCCCGCCGGCGTTCCAAGGCACTTTTGTATATTGGCTGGCGCACTTGGGCTGCGCTGGCGGTCCGCACCGGTCGCATCGTTTGATGGAAGGCAAGGCATCGCGAGTCCCATTCGAGGCCACAATGCGCAATGATGCGTCGCGCCTGGCCCTCCAGATCGGCCACGACGTCTTCATAACGGACATCGAGAATCCGGCCTGCGGGAAGAATACGATGCCAATGCGCCATCAGAGCACGGTAATGCCTATAATACCGGCCAAGCTCAGCTAGATCGTAGCTATAGTTCTGTCCTTCGGCGAATAGTTTTGAGAAGCAGGATATGCAAGTATCGACCGGATCACGGGTGGTATGGATTATTGTGGCGTTTGGCAGCGCAAGATGGATGAAACCCAAGAAAATAAAATTCCCCAGCATCTTGTCAGTAACTCGGGCAGCATCGGGGGCAAGTCTGCTAATTTCGGCAAGATAGCGTCTGGCAAGTTCGGAAAAACCATCATCGGTCATGGTTGACACGCCCGTCGAGGAAATCGCTATATCGCCAGATAATGCCCTGGTTCTCTTCAAGGCCCGGGGAAAGTGCGTCAGTTCGCCGCCGGCGAAAACTTTTGGGTGGCTGGCAAGAATCTGCTCGACCAGCGTAGAGCCCGACCGGATCATCCCGACAATGAACACAGGAACCGCAGACGGATTGCCGGCATTTTTCCGTTTCTGGACCAGCTCGGCCGTGAACTCTGATTGGGTAAGGTCTATTTCTCTAATAGTGCTGTCTTCCTCGTATGTAATGTGCTGGCGCTTGAGCCTATTACCAGCGAGTAACTGACTGAACGCCTCTCTGGACCGGCCCAGATCTTCATAGGCCTTGGCCAGTGCGAAATGCAGTTCGATACGGTCGGAAATAGAAAGCGATGTAACATCCAGGGCCATCTCTTCCATCGCCGCTATACGTGTATCTCCGCTAAAGTACCGACTGATGTGCCCGAAAGTGCTGTAGTACCGGACCTTCCGGGGAGCTAGCCGGATAGCTTGTTCAGCGGCCATGCGCGCTTCGGCCAGCCGCCCGAGTTCCGTCAATTCGATGCTTCGATTATTGAACGCCTCAGCATAGTCCGGTTTGAGTGCAATCGCCTTGTCATAGCTTGCGAGCGCCTCATCGAAACGCTTGAATTCGTTGAGG
>Ga0335085_10003535_pt1 | contig 26893 bp, 18 predicted proteins | sample Lox_Sample_45_FD_206712 | JGI IMG/M metagenome (GOLD analysis project Ga0335085, IMG submission 206712) | Soil microbial communities from Loxahatchee National Wildlife Refuge, Florida, United States - Lox_Sample_4.5 | ecosystem: Environmental > Terrestrial > Soil > Wetlands | place: USA...
TGAAAAAATGAACGAAGCTGAGAAGGTATTGAAAACAAGGGGTCGAGAGACCGAGATTTTGTAAAACGAAGCTGAGAACATACTGAAAACACGCCACTTAACAAATCTTCCAAAAACTGTAAATCGCATGACATTTCGCCCGAATGAGGAGGCGATAAATTGTCGCCTTTTTGCCCTTTCGCGAAGGCTTCCAAACTTCCCAATACGGGTCTTTCACTCCACGGGCGCGGCGGCTCCCGTGACTTCAAACTCGGTGGAAAGGACTTCTGTGGTTGCGGCCTCGGCTGCTCCACGGAAACCCGCTTGTTTCCCACCCGCTTCTAGCCTAAACCTCCCCGGCAGTTCAACGCGTTTTCCGCCGGCATCGATTACCGACAATTGGCGGGGAGTGATTTTGAAGCTCGCCACCTTGCTTTCGCCTGGCTTCAGCGAAATCCGGCTAAACCCCGCAAGCGATCGAATGGGAACAGGAACGGGAGAATTCAAATGGGTGAGATAGATTTGCACGACCTCGTGGCCGCTCATTTTGCCAGAATTCCTAACCTCGACACTGACCGGGAGATCCTGGTTCACGGCGATGCGCGGCCCACCCAATTCGAGATGGCGGTACTCGAAACGCGTGAAGCTCAGGCCGAAGCCGAAAGGATAAAGCGGCTCGCCGGGAAAATACCGGTAGGTTCTTCCTGCCATCCGATAATCGCCAAAGGGAGGCAGTTGATCGACGGATTGATAGACGGTGACAGGTAATCGCCCGCCCGGATTGTAATCACCAAAGAGGACATCGGCGATGGCCGTGCCTCCTTCTTCGCCGGGGTACCAGGCTTCGAGTATCGCTCCTACATGCGTGCCGGCCCAAGCTGTGGTAACGGGGCCGCCGTTCAAGAGAAGGAGGACGGTGGGCTTGCCAGTGGCCACGACGGCCTCCAGCAGCCGCTCCTGCGCGCGCGGCAAATCCAGGCTGGTACGATCGCCCCAGTAAAAGCCTTCCTCGTCGATTTCGAATTGCTCGTTTTCGAGCTCGCCGGATAATCCCAGCGCCACCACCACCGCGTCCGCATTTTTGGCGGCTCTGACTGCTTCCTCCAAAGCGGTGGCGACGGTGGGAGGCTCAACCGGCTCGCACCCTTTGGCGTAAATGACTTGGGTAAGCGGAGATACCCGCTGGCGAATCCCTACCAGCGGAGTCACCGCGCGCGACGGTGTGCCATAGTAGTTTCCCAGCAACGCCTTTACGTCATGGGCATTGGGTCCCACCACGGCAATCGACTTGAGGCGCTTGCTGAGCGGCAGCAGGCGGCGCTCATTGCGAAGCAGCACCATGGATTCGTCCGCCGCCCGCAAGCTCAGAGCGCGATGCTCGCGGCTGTCCACGACGGACATGGGAAGTCGCGTGTACGGAACCGTCTCCGGCGGATCGAACATCCCTAGCCGGAAGCGCGCTTCGAACAGGCGCTTTACGGCAGTGTCAATGGCAGCTTCGGTCAACAGGCCTTGTTTGACCGCGGTGGGCAGAGACAGATACTCGTTGCCGCAATTGAGATCATCTCCTGCCTTAAGGGCCATGGCGGAAGCTTCCTCCAAGCTTGAGGCAAGGTGATGGTTCTCGAAGATATCCCTGATTCCATAGCAATCGGAAACCACGTAGCCGGGAAAATGCCATTCCTTGCGCAGAATTTTATCCAGCAACACCTGGCTGGCGGAACACGCTTCGCCATTCAGGCGGGAATAGGCTGACATCACCCCGAAGGCCTTTCCTTCGCGCAGGCAAGCCTCAAAGGCCGGCAGATAAGTTTCGCGCAAATCACGCTCATCCATTTGGGCGTTGAAACGATGCCGCTCGGTTTCGGGCCCGCTGTGCGCCGCGAAATGCTTGGGCGTGGCCACGGCCTTCAAATAATGCGGGTCGTCGCCCTGCAAGCCTTCGACGTAGGCTACGCCCAATCGGGAGGTGAGGTAGGGATCCTCGCCGTAAGTTTCTTGGCCCCGCCCCCAGCGCGGGTCGCGAAAGATGTTGACGTTGGGACCAAAAAACGTCAGGCCATAGTATTTACGCTGCTTCCCCTGCCGCAGGGCTTCGTGATACTTGGCTCTTCCTTCGTCGGAAATCGCATCGGCCACGCGGCGGATCAGGCTGGGATCCCAGGTCGCGCCCAGGCCGATGGATTGCGGGAAGACCGTGGCTACGCCGGCATAGGCGATGCCGTGCAGACTCTCGCTTCCCCAGGCATAGGCCGGGATGCCCAGCCGATCGATAGCCGGAGAGGCATAAACGAGTTGCGACATCTTCTCTTCCAAGGTCAGGCGGGCAACCAGATCGTTTACCCGAGCGGCAACGGGCTGAGAAGAATCGCGAAAGGGAAGAAGTTCACGACCTTGCTCGCGGCGGGCGCCCGTCAGAAACGCCAGCCCAGCGATCGAGACAAGCAAGACCAAGACTTGGTAAATGATGATGCGGGACAAAGCGCAAAAGCGTGCGGGCAATGACATGCGAATCCTCATAATATGGTGCGTGGCGGCGCATGCTCGGTTCCGGCGAGAGCCGGCGTGCCCTAAGCTCCTCACCGCTGAATACCCCTTGCTTTCCCAGGAGCCCTTCAAATATACTCCCGCAGTCAACTAGGTGGCTAGAGATGATTGTGTCTCCATTCATTCCAGCCTCCGCGGTTTAAGTGCGGTTCCCCGAGACGCCCATGCTTGAAACTGCCACATTACCAACTCCCATTGAGCTGAAACCGCCGTCGCCGGCTAATACGCGAATCGCTTCCATTGATGCGTTGCGCGGATTCGATATGTTCTGGATCGCCGGCGGCGACGCCCTGGCGTACCACCTCTCCAAGGCTGCGCCCTTTCCACTCACCTTAGCGATCGCCGGGCAATTCCATCACGTCGAGTGGGAGGGGTTTCACTTCTACGACCTCATCTTCCCCCTGTTTGTTTTTATCGTGGGATTGGTTCTTCCGTTTTCGCTGACACGGCGGCTGGAGGCAGGCGGCAATCGAAAGGAGCTCTATAAGCACGCGGTGCGCCGGCTGTTGCTGCTGTTCTTTTTGGGAATGCTCGCCAACGGCCTTCTGGACCTCGACTTTCCCAACCTCCGCGTCCTTGGCGTTCTTCAGCGCATCGCCATTGCATACTTCTTCGCTACGCTGCTGGTGATGAATTTCAAGGTACGCGGCCAAGTGGTGGCGACGGCGCTGATCCTGCTGGGTTACTGGGCTGTGATGGCCTGGGTCCCGGTGCCGGGGTTCGGAAGGGGCAATTTCACCATGCAGGGAAACCTGGCGGCTTACATCGACCAGCGCTTTCTGCCGCGCCCCTTCTGCTGTTACGATTTTGGTGACAACGAAGGCATCATCTCCAATATTCCCGCCATTGCTTCGTGCATGCTCGGCGTATTGGCCGGGCACTGGCTGCGCACGGCTCATTCCCCCCAACGGAAATGGGTTGGACTGATCGTGGCTGGGGTGGTATTCCTCGGTGCGGGGCTGCTTTGGAGCCTTGCCTTCCCGATCGTGAAAAACTTCTGGTCCAGTTCTTTTGTGCTCTTCGCCGGAGGGTGGAGCCTGCTGCTTCTGGCGCTGTTTTACGGTGTCATCGACATCTTAGGCTACCGGAAATGGGCCTTCTTCTTCACGGTTATCGGCGCGAATTCCATCACCATCTACTTGGCCCGTCACTTCTTTGATTTTAAAGCTGTAGGATTGATTTTTACTCATGGGTTCGTCAATTACCTGGGGGCATGGAAGCCCTTTACTATCGAGTTCGGTTCCGTCGTGGCGGGATGGCTGCTTCTCTACTACCTCTATCGGGAGAAGATCTTCTTAAGGGTCTAACCGGGCCTGCGCCAAGTGTCCAACCAGAAAACGACATATTGACCGCCGCAAGAAAGCAACACTGATCGCTGTCGAAATCCCTCAGGAGTTGGCCTTGTCCTTGCTTTTCGCAAGGATGTTTAGCGCTTTGCGTCAAATGGCGCATTGTGCCTTAGCAGAAAACATAGCCGGTTGGCAGTCCGGGACGCGAAGCGGCCGAAGGCAAATTCGGGCAATGTGTCATTTCTTATCTAGCGCTCTACATTTATCTGTATATAGAAAACTATATATGTTCTGATTTTCATATTCAATCGATCTCGGTGCAAATACCGGTTACCTTTATTTTCTTTTATTTAGCGAAAACCTATACGTTCGAATTCATGGCAACTTACATGCTTATCTAGCTATTGTAGCAGCCGCCCCAGTTTTCGCGTGGGACCGCCGGCTGCGCAAGTATGTCCAACATTCTTTGCCCAAGTCGGAACTACGAAGATAAGCCTTTAGGAGGAACTATGAGAAGGGACCCTTTATATGGATTCCGCAAAGATTTGGCAAGCGTTTGGCTCGGAGCGGCGCTTCTACTTTCGCTTCTTGCTCCGGTTACCCTGCATGGTCAAACTGGTTACGGTACGATCCTGGGCAGGGTGACGGACAACTCTGGCGCGGTTGTCCCCGAGGCGACAGTCACATTGCGCAACGAAGCCACAAGCGTCTCAAGTGTGGCGAAATCTAACGGGGATGGAGAATATGTATTCCCCAATGTGATGCCGGGCCTATATGAAGTTACGGTAAGCCAGAGAGGCTTCGACCTGTTTACCGTCAGTCATATCGAACTGTCAGTTAGCCAGACAGTCCGTGAAGATACCCAACTAACCGTGGGCGCCACTACCACCAAGGTTAATGTCACGGCGAACGCGCCGCTTGTGCAAACGGACACTTCCTCGGTGGAAGGCGTCATCGACTCGAAGCAGATTGAATCCATGCCGCTGGACGGCCGGACGAACATCTTTGGTCTGCTTGCCCTCGCTCCGGGTGTGCAGGGTGGGGCTTGGGGCATGTACGTTCCCAAATTCGGCGGCAACACGGTGGAAGGCAGCTATAACATCAGGATCGACGGCACGGACGCGTCGGAAAGCGAGAACGAATACATCGGGATCGGGGACCCATCCCTGGACGCGATTGCCGAATTCAAGGTCATTGATAGTATGGGATCGGCGAAATACGGGAACGGTAGTGCGTCGGTGATTATGGTCACGAAGTCGGGCACCAACCAGCTCCACGGCACCGCGTTCGAGTACAATCGAGTCAAGGAACTCGCGGCCCAAAACTACTTCGCTACGAGTCAACCCAAGTCTCCCTACATTCGGAATGAATTTGGTGGAACTTTGGGGGGACCCATCAAGAAAGACAAACTGTTCTTTTTTGGCAGTTATGAGGGCCTCACCTTCCGATCCTCCAACACCAGCCAATCCGCCATGCCGACTGCGGCGCTCCTACAGGGAAATTTCTCCGGTCTGCCAACCATCTACGATCCCAATACCTGTACCGGATCGGCGCCGAACGTTGTATGTACGGCATTCAGCGGAAACGTAATTCCCACTAACCGAATCAATTCTGTGTCCCAGGGTTTCTTGAAGTACTTTGACACGCCGAATCTCCAGTCCGGCAACCCAGGAAATTTGGGGACGAACTTTGTCGTCAATCTGCGAAGTGTTACAGACGAATTCAGGTATGAAGGACGCGGCGACTACACGATCAATAACAAGAACCAGGTGTCGGCGATGTGGTTCGACGCCCGCTATGTCCCCAGGACCGGACCTGGATCGAGCCCCAAATTTGGTGGCTGGACCAACCCGGCCACTTATCAGAACGTCGCCATCAACTACACCAGCACACTTAAGCCTACCATGACGAACCTCGCCACCTTTGGATTCCATCGCGTTTGGGACCAATTTGCCTACCAGGACGCCGGCAAGTTTGATATGCACTCGCTGTTCTCGCAGATGCCGGAGGCTCCGGCCGGATTGGGTGGACTTCCGAGCATTACCATCGACGGGTTCAACGGCATCTATGAGTCGGCAGGCGGTGGCGACAACGAGCAGACTTATGAGTTTACCGACACTCTAACCTGGGTCAAGGGAAAACACCTCATCGAGTCGGGCTTTTCCTACATGCATTGGAAATTCACCAATTACGGGCTTGATGACAACGGCGCTTTCACGTTCCACAACCAATACACCTCCGGTGCCGCGGCCGGCCTGGCAAATGCGGCCAATTATGGAAGCTCGTTTGCCGACTTCCTGCTCGGCGACCTCGCCGCATCGCAGTACGCGGTTCTGCCGGATCAGGGTACTCCGGTCAATAATCGTTTCGGCTTTTTTATCACCGACGATTGGAAGCCAACGTCGAAGTTGACGTTGAACATGGGACTGCGTTATGACCTCCCCACGCTTTATCAGAATTCGCCGGGGACCATGTCCAACTTCTATCCCAACCTGGGCAAATTGGTTGTCCTCAAAGGCACCGGCAGGCCCGACTTGTTCCCTGGGATACCGATGGTTTCAGGATCGAGCGTAGGTCTCGGCCCCTCAAACTATATCGGTACCGATCATAAATTGATTTCTCCGCGCTTGGGGATCGCCTACCGTCCGCTAGGGAGCAGCAGGCTGATTCTGCGGGGTGGGTATGGTCTTTATTACACGTCCATACCTTGGGTTTGGGGCTCGTTTCAGCTCATCCGCAACGCACCCTTCGAGGCCGAGCAGCAATTTGAAGCGACAGGTACTACGCCCAACCTCAGCTTCAGTAACCCGTTCCCGTCCGGTCAAGGAACGAACCCGTTCGGTGGCAATCCCAGCGCGCAGGCGTTGCCGACGAACTATCGGTATCCCGCGACTCACCAATGGAACCTTACGGTCGAATCCCAACTTTCGTCCAACTCGTCCGTGCGCATCAGCTACCTGGGAAGCGAGTCGGAACACATGACGCAACAGTTCAACCTCAACGACCCGGTTCCCGCCCCGAACACTCAGGCACGTCGGCCTTATCAGCCTTTTGGCGGGATCAATTATTGGGCGAACGAACTGACCGCAAACACCCAGCAACTTCAGCTCTCGGCGCGTCGCCGCTTTGCCTCAGGACTTTCGTTCCAGGGCGAATTCAGTTGGACCAAGATGCTCGATAACGGGTCATATCCCGAGGGTCCATGGGTTACGGACAACCGCAATATCCGTCTCGACCGCGGCAATGACCCTTACGTCCGTCCCTTGAATTTTGTGGGGAACTACACGTATGAGTTGCCGTTTGGGAAGGGGCATCAATATCTGTCGTCCGCCAGCCGTCCGCTCGATCTGCTTGTTGGCGGATGGCAAACCAGCGGGATCATGACCATCGCGAGCGGCCTTCCTTTCTCGATGACCTTTGACACGAACCTTGACGGGTGGTCGGGCAACTATGCCAACAAAGTTGGCAATCCCAGCGTGAGCAATCCGTCGCTGACGCAGTGGTTCAACCCGAAAGCGTTCGCAATGCCGGCAAACTATACTTACGGCAATGCGGCCCCCAATTCCCTTTTCGGTCCGCATTACTTCGACTGGGATACGGGGATCTTCAAAACATTCCCGCTTTCCGAGAAATTCAAGCTGACCTTCCGGTCGGATATGATTAACATGTTGAATCACCCCAACTTCGCGAATCCGAACAATGACATCAGCAGTCCGAGCGTGGGAACGATCTCGTGGGCATCAGGCCCCGTCCGAGTCGTTCAGTTCTCACTGCGGCTGGCCTTCTGATGTAATCTGATACTGTGTATCCTCTTCCCTGGGCTCCGGCCATCCACCTGATTCAGGATGGCCGGGGCTGCGGGCCTCGCATGATAAACATTGGAAACCTCAGGATCCTCGACGTACCTTGTTTCCCCTTCGCCGTAGCCCTCGCGAATACAAAGCACTGCATTCTTTTTAATCCGCTCGAGATCAAGATCAGAAGAAAGCTAATGAAAAAGTCCCCTGGGAGGGAAGGGTCAACCGTATGAAAGTCACGCGTCGAACCTTCTTATCGTCCGGAGTCGGCGCGGCCGCGGCCGCCATCCCAGCCCTTCACTTCGGTCAAACTTCTGCCTCCTGCGAGGTTCGGGTCAGCCTGGTGATTGGCGACGTGGCCCGCCGTATCGACGTGGCCTCAGTTTTCGAAGAACTGGGTTTGATCGTCGACCTCGTTCCGGGCTCAGCAGTGAAGGATTTGACACCCAAAAATTCCTCACTTCTGTGGATCGCCTCCGCCACCTATCCCGACCCAATGGAGATATCGACGGCCGACCTGGGAGCGATCGAACGCTTTCTGGATGCCGGCAAGGGTGTCTTCGTTGAGTTCCCAAGCAACTTCCCCGGCGTCCCTCCGGCGGGCGGCCTGCAAAGGGCTGATGTCGCGCGCCTCTTTGTGGCGATAGCGGGGTCCTTTCCCGATGCCCTTCCCGAAGGCGCAATAATGGATCCGCACGATGCGGTGTGCCTTCCCCTTGAGGTTACCGCTCCCGCGCGCGCCGCGGTGCAAATCGCCAAAATTGCTGGCGTGGAATATTTCGACGCCGCGATTCCACCCAAAAACTTAATCCCCGGCGTCATACTCGGCGAGCGCGGCCGGGGGCGGTTCGCGGTGGCAGCGACTAGCATTTCCGAGTTTGCGCGCCGGCAGTACGCCCCCCAGGCGCATTGGACCCGGTTGCTGCGCGACCTGGCGGTCACTTTATTACCCGACGGCGACCGGCAGCAAATCCTTAACACCTATATCCCTCTGCGGGCGCACACCGAACCGCGCCGCTGGGTCCCGCCCGGCGCCGCCGTCCGGATGGTGGTTGAAAACCCCACGAGCGCTGCACTCACCTTGGCTGGCCGGTCCCAGACGGAATGGAAGGAAACGGCGCCGGGACATTTTGAGTCGGCCCCCACCTCGCCGTCGCTTGGCGAAGTGCAATTCCAACTGCACGCCACAAAGGGAAAGACGGCGCGCTCGGCGGCAGTGACCCTCCGGGTGGAAGACCGTAAAACGGCATACCGGCGTGCGTTGGATAACAACATGCGCTGGTTTGAGCAGTCCGGCGTATTGCTCCGCCCCGATGGAAGCCTCGGCGTGGCGGAGTGGATTTCCGGCCCTGACCTGGAAGGCTATCGCATCCCTTTCGGCAAGCGCCAGGGGTTTTCTCCTGAGCGCGCGGATTGTGTGTTTGAGTCCGGCCTGGCTTACTGGCTGTATGGAAAGGTCGCCGCGAGTGACCGGCACACCGCGATTGGCCGCAACATGCTCGTGAATATCATGGATTTCCAGCGGCTGAGCGCGAAAGACGAGTTCTACGGACTCTGGTACACTCGCGGGCGCGAAGGGCCGGTGTTCCAGGATGACGAAGCCTGGGCCGTCATGGGGTCGCTAGCCGCCTACCGCTACACGCGCCACCCGCTGTTCCTACATCGGGGACGCCTGGTGGCGAACTCCGCCGCAACGGTATTTGCCCGGGGCGCTCCGCGCGCCGCCGAAGCCTCAGACCCCGCTCATGCGCGGCCCAGCGACCGCGGCCAGATGATTGCGGCCTGGCTTTATGCTTACGGCGCGACGGGCGATACCTCTTTCCTGGACTTGGCGCTGCCCGCCCTACGGGACCTGATCAAAGCTTTCCCGGAGGTCAGCAGCCGCGTGCCGGCCCACACCGGTGAATCCACCCGCTTCCTGTTGCCGCTGGCTCTTGCCACTGCCTATTCTTCTGACCCGGCATTCCCCACGGCATTGCGAGACCAGGCCGACTACCTGGTTTCAAGAATGGTTCCGTGTGGGGCCATTCAGGAGCAGGGAGTCTTTACCGGCAGCAAGGTGCAGGGGGGAGATTTAAGCCTGATTCACGACAGTTCCGAGCCCATCAGCGATCAGCTTTACACAATGAGCTTCGCGGCGATGAATTTCTGGCTTGCTTACAAAGCCACCGGCGACCGGTTTTACCGCGATAACTTTTTCCGCGTCACAGATTTTCTAATTCGCATCCAAATAGAAAGCAGGGACCGTGCGATCAATGGCGGCTGGATGCGGGGATTTGACTACTCGCTGTGGGAATACTATGGTTCAAATGCCGATCAATCCTGGACAGCCTATTGTCTTGAAACCGGTTGGTGCAACGCCATCATCGATATGGCGATCGAGCTTTACCTGCTGGACGACACTTTTTACGAACCTCGGCCTCCCGTGGCTCCGGGGGCAAAGTCGTGATCTACCGACCGATTGTAAGGACGGGAATCCGTTCGGCTTTCCTGTTACCCTGGGGGTAGCATGCAGACTCTAATCAATTTACCGCCTGGGCTCCACGGCAACCTGATCGTGTCTTGCCAGGCATCCGAAACGAGCCCTTTTCGAGGACCTGACTCAATCGTACGGTTTGCCCAAGCCGCGGTGAGCGGAGGCGCTAGCGGAATTCGTGCTGACGGTGCGCCGGACATTCGGGCAATCCGTGCTGCTGTCAACGTTCCCATTGTTGGAATCCAAAAGGTCAAGCAAAACGACGGCGAAATTCTAATCACGCCTTCCTTTGAAGGTGCCAAGGAGTTGGTAGAGTCGGGCGCGAACTTGATTGCGCTGGATTGCACGGTGCGCGGCCAAAAATATGGGGCCCTCGATCGCCTCTGGCAGATTCGCAAGGATCTTGGCGTCCCCGTGCTCGCCGACATTGCCACTGTAGAGGAAGCGGTGATGGCGACGGAGGCCGGCGCTGACGCGGTGCTGTCCACACTGCGCGGGTACACCTCAGAAACCCGCCACGTGAAGGAATTTGAGCCGGCGTTTATTGCGGAACTCGTACGGACGGTAAAAGTCCCGGTTATTGCCGAAGGCCACATTCGCACGCCCCAGCAAATCCACTCCGCCCTTGACGCGGGGGCTTACGCCATCATCATCGGGTCGGCGATAACTCGCCCCGAAATGATTACCCAGATGTTCGTTTCCACCCTGGAGAGCTGGCACCACCTTAGGGATCCCAAACGCACCTTCATTGGGATCGATCTGGGGGGGACCAACACGAAATCCGGACTGGTCACGAACCAGGGTCACCTGCTCTCCCAGTCGGTCACGCCAACCCCCTGGAACGAAGGGCGAAAGGCTTTGCTCAATCACCTGGAGCAGTGTGTTTCCACCTGCTGCCAGGATGCCCAGAGCCGCGGGCTTGAGCCTGCGGCGATTGGATTGGCGACGGCAGGTTGGGTGGACCCGTCTACAGGCGAGGTCGTCTACGCTACCGAGAATCTTCCCGGTTGGTCGGGAGCCAATCCGGGCGCCTACCTTGAGAAGGCCTTTGGCCTTCCCGTGGCCGTGGAGAACGACGCGAACGCGCTGGCGGTAGGTGAAAAGCATTTCGGCGCGGCGAAGCACGCCACGGATTTTGTTTGCATTACCTTGGGCACCGGCGTGGGCGGCGGCTGCTATATTGGCGGCAAGCTCAATCGGGGCCGCAACTTTCTGGCCAACGCCTTGGGGCATATCGCGGTGGCGCCAGGCGGGGCGCCTTGCACATGCGGCAAGTCAGGATGTTTGGAATCCTATGCGAACGCTTCTGCCCTGATGCGCTACGCCGCCCACGGGAATTTTAAATCCTGCGAGGAAATTGTTGCGGCGGCTAATGCCGGAGACCAAACCGCGCAATGCGCCATGAAAGCACTTGCCAAGTACCTCTCCATCGGGTGCGCAAGCATCGTAAACCTTCTCGACCCGGAAATGCTGATCCTGGCCGGCGGGCTGGCACAAAATAATCCACTCCTGGTGAAGTTGCTCACGGAAGAGTTGGCCAAACGGGCCACCGTTTGGCCCCTGCGGCACTTGCAGGTATTAGCATCGACCTTGGGTTACTCGGCCGGCGTCGTGGGCGCCGCGGCGGTGGCGGCGGAGGCCACCGCGGATGGCTGCTCGCTCGACGGCGCGGCAGTGGATGTGGCTCCGCACGCCATCCTCGCTGCCAGGCGATAAGGCGGCCCCGGTGGAGATTTGTAGCGCGGGTGTCCCCACCCGCGATTGGCGTTCTCAGCCCAGAGGACGCGGGTGGGGACACCCGCGCTACAGACCTCCACGGCGGCGAGGCGAAGAAAATGAATAAGGTGGGCCGCGGAGAGAAGGTCATGCCGATGCGGGGATCTGCCCCGTTATAAGGCGCGCGGCGGCCTGCACAAAGAAGATCGTACTTAGATCCCGCAAATAATAAGGTGAGGCATCCGACCCGTCGGGGGCCTCGACAGCCTCAATGAGGGCGCCCCGCAAGTTCGGGTCCTGGACGCTATGAAGCTGCATCATCCGGCAGAAGTTGAGTCCCGTACGAATCGAATCGATCCACTCCTGCTCCTGGGTTTCCTTCCAAAGTTCCTCCCAGAGTAAAACGGCACAGGCGACGCCGCTCGTGGCGTGGCTGAAGGAATCGGTCTTGAAATCGCGCCGGGTGCTGCAGAACAGCCCCCCATCCAGGCGCATGGCCTTTTGATACCACTCGCCGGCGCGGCGAGCGCAGGCAAGATAGCGAGGGTCGTGGCTATCGCGAAAGGCGTCAATCATGGGGAGTCCCCACCAATACGCCTGACGCGGGTGGATCATCCCGGTCATTACGTTACAAGGCCCAAAACGAATCCAGTTGCCCGCGGGCTCCTCCTCGCGCAGCAGGCGGTCAGCAACTTCGTAAAAGATGGTTCGGAATTCACGCCTGCCGCTACGCGCCGCAGCCTTCAGGAAAATACCGTCATCAATGAGAGGCCGTCCGGGCTTGTCCACTCCCGGACCTGGCGGCAGGTAACGCAAGGTCTTAACGTCAAACTGGTCGTGAAACAGCCCGTCGCCCAGGTAGGAATGATGCGCCTCCCAGGCTGCCGCCGAGTTGGCCCATTCGGCGTAGCGATTGTCGCCTGTGGCGTCCGCCAGCAGCCAAAGACCGTCAAGAGATTCGAGGACGGCCGAGGTGCTCGCCTTGTCGCCGAAATCCTCGAAGCCATAGATGAGGCCATAGTGCGCATTGGATCGATCGGCGACGCGTTCCGCCCCTATGAATTCTGCGCCGAGGCGCGCCGCATCCAGCAGATCCGGGCGTTCCAGCGCCTGCGACGCCCAGACCAGAGCCTTTATGGCCTGGCCCGTGTGCCATACGGGACAGAAGAAATCCCACTGCCGGGTGGCGGCGCGATACTCACCGCGCAGGGCGCCGCGCCAATGCCGGTGCTCGAGCCGGTGCGAATTGCCTTCTCCCGCCAGCGTATCCGTTTTCATTTGGGCAACGCTAGTAATCCAATCGCATGCGGCGGCCATATTTTGCGTGAGTGCGGCGCGATCAAGTTGCTGATCATCCCGGCCGGACAGAGCCGGCGGTGCGTAGGCAGTGCGGGGATTCGCAGGCATTCGTAAGGGTTGGGTGTGGGCGTTGAGCTCTACCGCGCGGGTCCTTCCGGCGGCGTCAAGACCTGCGCTCAGCGCCGCCATTCCCAGGAACTCCCGGCGCGTGGACTTTGACCCTGTGTCTTTCATGTGCACAGCCACTCTCCTCCCGTCCGCATGAAAATTGCGGCCCATCATCATAGCGCAGGGCGGGAGGATCGGGACTTTTTCAACGGCGAATCCAGGCTTCAGGTGAAGAGTTTGAAAATCGCCCAGACGGCGTCAAGCCAGCCGCTGGAGCCCTTAATCGTTTTGCGGTGATGATGGTGGGGAGGGTGAAGTTCGGCGTCCAACGCGGCATATTTCTTATCCTCTTCCGCCTTGGCTTCGCGGAGAAGAGCGTCATAGGGGGCGCGCCGCCCAGGATCGCTCAGAATGGCATGCGCCGCCTTGACCTCGGCGAGTTCCTCGGGCGCATCTGGGTCTTTACATGCTTGCAACTCGCGCACTCGCTGCTGATATGCCCGCTCAATTTCCTGCGGACTGGCGTTTAATTCCAGGCCCAGCGTTTCATAGTGATCCACCACCCTGGCCACAGCCACCTCCAATGCTCGACCGGCGAGCAGTTCTACGAGCGTTTTCCGGTCCTATTTCTTCGCGGCGCGGCTCCAGAGGTCGCCGTCCCGTATTATCGCTATGGCGGAAACCTGCTCACTCTCCGGAATCAAGGTAAGCACCGTCGAGCCATCCAGCGCTTCCTGGCAGTTGATGAACCGGTAGCGCACCACGTGACTCTGTCCCCTGAAAACGACGGAGCCGCCGCCCAACTCCACTACACCTGTATCCTGATCGCGCGCGATACTATTGTTCACCATGCCGCTCATCCGGTAGGTGAAATGGCCATCGGCGGTAATATCGTAGCCGGCTCCATAAAATGAGCTGGTGCTGCCCTCGTAGCGTCCGGTTTGCTGGTTGTAGTGAGACTGGCTGGTGGCCATGCCGTGGTTCCAGTGCCCCGCCAGATCCGACATGGTGATTCGGTAATTGAGCGGCTGCGCCTTGAGCGGGGCCAGGCGGACGCTGCCGATGACGTCATTGGCGACGTTCTCCGTGGCATTGATCGTGATGCCATCCCGGCTCACCACCACGACTGGAATAAACCCGGTTCCCGCTTCGAGCACGTAGAGGCGGGTGTAGGTAGTGCGGTTCACATTAAAGCCGTCGGCGCGCCGCCCGGGATATCCCACCGTGTGGTTGATGTCGTAGTACGGCAGAGGAGGCAACCCCTGATAATCCTTGCCGGCCAGAACAATGTGCGTCCATGCGGCCTTGATGTCAGTCGTGGGGTCGCCGGTGGAAGGCATTTGTGTGAACACCGCCATAAACCAATAGTTCTGACCGGCCGAGTAGGTCAACGACCCGAAGCCGGCGCCAGGTTTGTAAGTCCAGCCATCAGGGACCGCAAAGCTCACGTCACCGACAGACTGCACTTGGGCGAAGCCCGCTGGGGCCCAGAGAAAGATCAAAAAGCTCAAGATGAAGCGACGCATTGCAGGCACTCCTTTCGGCGAGATTTCCAAGGGCCACTTGTGCCCTTACTGAGAAGTTTCCCGTTGAAGTTGGTGAACCACCCGCGCTCGATCCGTAGCCCCGTCAGGGGCGTAAGATCGTAGCCCATGGCGTGAGCCCGAACCCTCACCCCGCCTTCGGCTCCCCTCTCCCGCCCCGGCGGGAGAGGGGAAGAGGGAGAGGGCGTGTTCGTTGACCCGTGGCTCACGCCATGGGCTACGATCTTACGCCCGCTTCGCGGGCTGGCATCATGCACGATATTCTGAAACAAGACACAAGTGCCAACCAATCGCCCGGCATGGGATGACGTGCTCGACCATTTCTATAAGCCAAGGGGCCACGATGAGGCTCGAATCGCTATTTCTTCACCGACCGGGTCCAGTATGTGCTATCGCGGCTCGGGGTGATCTTCGTCATATCGACGGGCGGCCATAGGGTGAGCACCGTGGAACCATCCAGCGCTTGTTGGAGGTTCCCAAAGCGGTAGGTCGTGACGTGCCTGTGTCCCTTCAGGGTTAGAAACTCGCCCCCCAGTTCGATCACGCCGGAGTCATCGTCGTTGGTCATGCGGTTATCCATCAAGCCGCCGAACTTGTAGATGTAATTGCCGTCAGCGGCGATCGTGTAATCGGACCTCACCGCCGTGAGCGAGTTGCTCCGATACTGCCCCGCGGAGTTGTAATAGTCGATGCTGTTAACGATGCCGCTGGTCCAGTGGCCAACCAGGTCGGCAACTTTGATGGAATACTGGATGGGGGAGGCCCTCAGCGGCGCCACGCGCACGCTGCCGACCACGGCGCGCGCCGTGTGCTCCATGCCGTCCAGCACACCGCGGTTCGGGGCGACGAACGCCACGGGCACGCAGGTCTTTCCCGCCTCCAAGATGTAGAGGCGAGTGTATGTCGTTTGCTTCACGCTCGACCCGTCATAGTATTTTCCCGGATAGCCAACCGACGCCGAGATGTTGTACGGGTCGTAGCCCGGAAGACCCTGGTAATCCGGCCCGGCCAGCACCACGCGTTGCCAGGCGGCACGGAAGTCGGCATTGGCGTCTCCAGTGGACGGCATGGAGGAGTACACGGCGATCACCCAGAAACGGTTGTCCGTCTTAAGTACCTCGGCGCCGAAGTTCGCTCCCGGCTGATACGTCCAGCCATCGGGCACCGCGAAGGACACATCGCCCACAGTTTGCACTTGCGCCCAGGCCGCGGCAACGCTCGCCACGACGCCTACCGCCGTAAAGAGAATCTGCCGAATCATGTTGTCTCCTCCCCGTGAACTACCCGGCGCTGAACAGTGCCGCACATTATCCGACAAGGCGAATGCCTCACAGACTTGCACGACTATGAGGCGACACTATCAGATGCGACGGGGGAGGGGAAGTTCCTTCGGGCCGCCGCGGCCGGACTTTCTTCCTGCGCTCCCCTGTTTGCCGAAAATTGCCCCGTCTACTAGTCATGCGAGAAATCGCGGCGAATTGGCTCAAACACAGCAGGAAAATCCTCGACCAGTTACCAGATGATAAATGGCGTGTTTTCAATGCCTTGATATCGGGCCCGGAGGCGTGATAAACTTCTTTCAACGCGCCCTCCCTCAGGCGCCAGGGTCAATAACAATTTGGCGAAAGAACCTTCAAGCCCGGTGACGGAGTTATTATTTCGCTGGCGAGGTGGAGACCGTGCCGCGCTGGAAGAATTGATGCCGCTCGTGTACGGTGAATTGCGCCGGCTGGCTCGTCATTACCTTCAGAAGGAACGTAGCGATCACACGCTGCAAAGCACCGCGTTAGTGCACGAGGCTTACCTGCGGCTGGCAGGGGGAAGCGTTCCGGAGTGGCGGAATCGCGCCCACTTTTTTGGCATTGCCGCCCATTTGATGCGACAAATCCTGGTTGAACACGCGCGCGGCCACGCGGCGGCGAAACGGGGCGGCGGCGCGTGTAAATTAACGCTCGACGAGGCGCTCGCTCTTCCGGGCAGCGCCGATGTTGACGTTGTTGCCCTCGACGATGCGCTGAAGGATCTGGCCAGGCTCGACGAGCAACAGAGCCGTATCGTCGAACTCCGCTTCTTTGCCGGACTTTCCATCGAGGACACTTCCGAAGTGCTTGGTATTTCCCCCGCCACCGTTAAGCGTGACTGGGCTTCAGCTCGCGCCTGGCTTTACCGCGAAATGGATAGGAACTCACCGGTATGACTCCTGAACGCTGGCGACACGTCAAAGATCTCTTCGACCAGGTCGTTTCACTGCAAGCGGCCGAGCGCCAAGCGCATCTCGAAAGGGCTTGCGCCTCAGACCCCGAGCTGCGCCGCGAAGTTGAGTCCCTGCTTCAGGCTGACGACCAGGCGGGAAGCCGCTTTCTGAACGATCCTGCCGTCCAACTGACGCCGGAGGCTGCCACGGCCGAGCCGGTTCCCACCCGCTTGGGGCGTAAGATTGGCGCCTACACCATTTTGAAGGAGATCGGCCATGGCGGGATGGGTGAGGTCTATCGCGCGGTTCGCACCGACGGCGAATTCAAGCAGGAAGTCGCCATCAAGCTCGTCCGCGGCGGCTATGATTCCGCTTCGATTCTTGACCGCTTCCGCAACGAGCGGCAAATACTGGCCGGATTGGATCACCCGAATATTGCGCGCCTCTTGGATGGGGGCACGGCAGATGATGGATCCCCATACCTCGTGATGGAACTGGTGGAGGGTGAGCCGATCGACTCCTATTGCCAGGCGCACGAACTCGACGTCACCCGCCGCCTGGAATTGTTTCTGCGGGTCTGTGCAGCGGTCGAATACGCACACCAAAGGCTGGTCATCCACCGCGACCTGAAGCCCGGGAACATCCTCGTGACACACGAGGGCGTGCCCAAGCTGCTGGATTTTGGGATTGCCAAGATCCTCGACCCAGCGGCGAACGCAGAAACCACTCTGGCCCGGCCGATGACCCCGGAATATGCAAGTCCAGAGCAGGTGCGCGGCGAAGCCATTACCACCGCCTCGGATGTTTATTCCCTGGGCGTGGTTCTCTATCAACTGCTGACGGGCCGTTCTCCTTATCGCCTGCAGGCCCACACCCCGCATGAGGTGGCCAGGGCCGTTACCGACGCCGAACCGGAACGTCCGAGCGCGGCGGTGCAGCGTGCAGATGCCGCTGTGAGCAAAGGCGCGGCGCCCGAATTGACCTCCGAAGCGGTGGGCGCGAACCGCGAATCATCCCCTGGCCGCCTGCAAAACCGGCTGAAGGGGGATCTTGACTGTATTCTCTTAAAGGCCTTGCGGAAGGAGAGTTCTCTCCGCTACGCGACGGTCGAACAATACGCAGACGATATTCGCAATCATCTGCAAGGGCTGCCGGTCACTGCCCGGGCAGGAACCTGGAGCTATCGTGCCGGGAAATTCATTCGCCGTCATCGCGCCGGCGTGCTGGCTGCCTCCCTGGTTCTGGCGACCCTTCTCGCCGGAGTCATTGTGACTCTGCGCGAAGCGCGTATCGCGGAAGCCAATCGCCGGCGTGCGGAGGCGCGCTTCAATGATGTCCGCAAACTGGCCAATTCTCTTATCTACGAAATTCATGATTCCATTGCGGACCTTCCCGGCGCCATGCCGGCTCGCCACCTCATCTTGAAGAGGTCGCTGGAATACCTGGACAGCCTGGCGAAGGAATCAGGGAACGACCCTGCGCTTCTGCGAGAGCTGGCGAGGGCCTATGGCCGGATAGGTTCTCTGCAAGGCAATCCTTCCGATCCCAATCTCGGCGATGCCAAGTCCGCACTCGCCAGCTTCCAGAAGTCCCTCGAAATCCGCGAGTCGCTCGCCCTTGCGAATCCACAGAACAGTACGGACCAGGTTGAGTTGGCCGCCGCCTATCTCGACTATTCGGATTTTGAGCGCGGTGCGGCAGGTAATATCAAGGCGGCCTGGAATTATTGCCGGAAGGCTGTGGAGATACTGGACCGTGAAGCGGCCGCCCAGCCCAAGGATTTGCGGATCATGGCCCAGTCCACGCGCGCCTACACCAACCTGGGAATGATGCAAACCGGCGAAGGAGCGATGGGGAGTGTCGGGACGGTTGCCGGCGGAGTGGCGGATTTGCAGAAGTCTTTGACGCTTGTGCAAAGAACCCTGGAGATTTCTCCCAACTATGTCGCGGGCCGCGCGCAGGTGGGCGTCATCGATGCCGTCCTGGGCGAAGCAACGCTGAAGCTGGGAGATCGCAAGCAGGCGTTGGAGTATTTCCGGCGCGCCACCGATGTCTGGCAAGCGATGAATGCCAAAGGCGATAACATCCGTGTCGCGGCGAATGTTTGCGTGGTGATATCGAAAGTCGCGGACCTCTATTTCATCGATGGACGCATTCCGGAATCTATTGCCTCGTACCGCCAAGCCTACCAATTGACCGAGAAACTCCTTGCCGCCGACCCTCACAACGAGATCCTGCAAAGGGGGTTGATTGGCGATTGCGCCGGGCTCGGCCATGACTTGATTGAAGCCGGCAAGGTGGAGGAGGGGCTTGTTTACGCTCGCAAGGCGGAAGCCCTGGCGGAGGCGGAACCCGCGCAAACCCCGCTGATTCGGACTATCGAGGGAGTTGTCGAACTGGTGTATGGCGAAGGCATGGAGCGCCAGGGAAATCTGAGTGAGGGCCTCCAGCATTACGCTAAGAGCAAAGCAATCCTGAGCGCTGTGCTGGCCGGCAATCCAAAGGACAAGCGCATGAAGATCTATTTGACGGAGGCGATCGACCGCGTGGGCGGCGTGCTGCTTACGCTTGGCAAGCTCGACGACGCGCGCCGGGAGTTCGACCAATCGCTGGATATGCTTGAACCCCTGCTGGTCACCGACTCCTCCGACCAGGAGGTGCTCTATGCACTCGCCGATGCCTATACCTGCGAAGGGAGAACGGCGGTGCAGGCGGCGAAGCAAATCCGCGTTGCCGCCGGGCAAAGGGCGCAGTTGATGGATGCGCGCCGCTGGTTCGAGAAAAGCCTGCACGCCTGGAGCGGCATTACCAATCCTGCGCGTATGAGCACCAGCGGCGTGGAAGCGATGCTTCCGGAAGAGGTTTCGCGACGCCTGGCGGAGTGCGACACGCAAATCGCGGCCCTCCGGCAAGTCGACCCGCCCAGCCGCCCGGAAGCTGCGAAGCCCTGAGCGCCGGCTAGGCATGATCACGGTAGCCGTAGCCGTGCCGCAGCCAGGCCAACGCCAGCATGATGAGTCCCCAGCCGCAGACACCGCTCCATTGCCATCGGCTCCAAGCTACGGATGAAAGTGCTGACCCCACGGCGCCGCCCAGAAAGAAGGCGATCATGTAGACGCTGTTGATCCGGCTACGCGCCGTTGAGGAAAGTGCAAAGATGCGCGTCTGATTGGAAATCTGCATCCCCTGCTGTCCGGCATCCAGGACAATCACTCCCGCGATTAAACCTGCGATGTGATACCCGAAAACCCAAAGGATCACGTATCCCGCGCTCAATGATCCCAGCGCCAGGGTAAGGGTGAATCGCGTACCGTGGCGGTCCGCCAGCCTTCCGGCTACGGAAGCCACGACGGCCCCGAATGCACCCACCAGGCCAAAACTGCCCGCCACGCCCGCGCCCAAATGGTAATGAGGGGAGCCCAGGAAGAAGGCCAGGTTTGTCCAGAAGGCGATGAAGGAAGCGAAAGCCAGAAAACTTACGGCTGATGCCTCCCGCAATGCGGGCTCTTTGTAAACCAGATCGCGCAGAGAGCGCAACGCGGCGCGGTAGCGGACCGGCCGCGGAGGCGGCAGGAGGGGCATGCGCCACCACAGGAGCGGCACAAAGGCTCCGGTAAAAAGCGCGCCGAGCAGGAAGACGCTGCGCCATCCCAACGCCTCAGCGATGGCGCCTGAGGCTGCCCTTCCGAGCAACACTCCGAGCAACAGGCCGCTCATGACCGTGCCGATCGCGCGGCCGCCTTCGGCGGGACCCGCCAAATCCGGCGCGATGGGGACCAAAATGTGGGTCACGCCGGCGGTGATGCCGATTACCGCGCTGGCACCCACTAAAGCCCAAAATGAAGGCGCCAGACCGGCGGCCACTAGTGCCACCGACACGGCGCCGAAAAGCCGTACAATCAGTTTGCGCCGCTCGATCACGTCGCCCAGGGGCACGAAGAGCAAAATCCCGGCGGCGTAACCAAGCTGCGTGGCGACCGCCACGGCGCCGCCACGACTCGGGGAAACCTGGAAGGTCCGAGTGATTTCGAGCAGCAGCGGTTGGTTGTAATAGATGGTGGCAACACTGGCGCCGCTGGCAATTCCCAAGAAGGGCAACAATCCCCGTCGGGCCCGGGGAAGCACGGAAAGTTCGGTGGCGCTCATCTATAACTTCACGATGATCTTCCCGAAGTGGCTGCCGCTCTCCATGTACTCCAGTGCTTCGCGGACTTGTGCGAACAAGAACGTCTTGCCAATGACCGGTTTCAGTGCGTTGGCTGCGATGGCATGGTTCATATCCTCGAACATCCGGCGCGACCCGACGAATACCCCATGCATGCGAACCGCCTTCATGAGGAGCGAAACCGGGTTGAAGCCTGCACCCGGCATCAGGACCCCAATCAGCGTCACGCAGCCGCCCACGCGTACCGCGCTCACGGATTTCGCGACCGTGCCGGCTCCGCCCAACTCGACTACGTGGTCCACGCCGACCCTGTCGGTCAGGCGCAAAACTTCTTTTTCCCAATCCGGAATTTTCTTGTAGTTGATGGTTTCATCCGCGCCCAGCATGCGCGCACGCGCCAGCTTTTCATCGCTGCTCGAGGTCACAATTACTCGCGCTCCGTGTATTTTGGCAAACTGCAGAGCGAAAATGGAGACCCCACCGGTACCGAGTGTCAAAACCGTGTCGCCGGCCTTCAATCTGCCGATATCAACAAGCGCATTCCAGGCCGTCACCGCCGCACACGGCAGCGTGGCCGCCTCCTCGAAACTAAGGTGATCAGGAATACGCACCAGACTGCTTTCGTCGAATGCTCCATATTCCCGCAATACCCCATCCCGATCGCCACCGCCCAGGGCAGTCCGCTGTTTCTCCCACGATGGCTCACCCTCAAGCCAACCCTGCATGAAAATTGGACAAACACAGTCCCCCGGTTTCCAGCGGGTTACCCCTTCACCAACCGCGGCGACTTCGCCGGCACCGTCTGAAAACGGCACGGAGGGCAGCTTTGCATGCGGGTTGTAGACTCCCTTGGCAAACATCAAGTCCCGGTAATTCAGGGAGACAGCGTGGAACTTCACCAGAACCTGACGGCTTTCGAGATGCGGCTCGTTCTGCTCAACCACGACGAGGTCTTGCAGGTCAAACTTCTGTAGTTGATATGCCTTCATGCGGGTGCTCCTGGCACTGCACGGGTCAAATCATGAGGTGGGGAGTATCTTGCAGAAATCGCCACCCAGCAACTGCCATCTATGCCGGCTCTCTAATCAGATGCCGCCGTACCAAGCCCAGCCTCCTTCTGGAGCCTTTCCCCCGAGCCCCTTTCCGTACTGCTTCGCGTTGTCGGTCGCGATGAGGCGGGCGAGGAACTTTACGTTTTTGTAACCGACTTGCCGCGCCACGCGGAGACGCGCCGGAGCGCCGTGCGGGGCGGGGAGATCCTTCTGGTTCATGCCGTAAGCAATCAGCGTCTGGGGATGCCAGGCGTCGTACATGTCCATGGTGTCCCAAACTTTGTCATAGGTGAAAACGGCGATGTACTTCGCCTGCGGGCTCATCCCCACCAAATTCAAGATGTGTGAGAGCCGGACCCCTGTCCACTCGGCGATAAAAGACCAGCCTTGTTCGCAGGTGTGAAGCGTAACCTGGCTTACGGAAGGCATTTGTTTCAGCTCCGCCAGGGAGAAAGTGGAGGGCCGGGCGACCATGCCGTCTACCGTCAGCCGCCAGTTCTCGAATTTGCCTCGCAACAACCGGCGATATTGGTCGCTTAAGGGAGCCTGACCTTTAACCGGGAAAACCTTGGAGATCTCACTGCGGTTGAATTCGCGAGCGAGGGGATGGTGAAACATCAAGAGCCGCTGGGCGGCATAAGTGAGGGTATTGCTAGGGCCGTAAAAGCCTTCCGCATCCGGTGGAATCAGGCCGTATCGATGGGCAAGGCGGTCAGCAACCGCCAAGCCCGAAATCCCTGCGGCGGTTGCCAGACCGGAGACAATTAGCTTTCGGCGCGAGATTTTGCCACTCATGCGGGCTCCTTCCGGGCGGCGCGGCGGCCCGTGATCATTCCACCCATGCGATGAACAAATCCGGAGAGACAAACCATGGCGACGTGGACGATCAAAAATGCTACCAGCAATACCGCCACGCAGAAGTGAATCGTGCGGGCGGATTGGTGGCCTCCCAGGAGATTGACCAACGCGGGGAATACGGCGACAAGCCCGGGCGACATCGCAAACCCGCTCCAGATCATCATGGGAAACAGAACGAAGATAACCCCCAAATAAGTCATTCTCTGAACGAAGTTATAGGTCAGGAAATCAACTTCGCTAAGCGGCTTGGACCGCAATTGGATCGAAAATGTGTTCGCGAGGGAGGCTAATGACAGATGCTTGCTGGACGGGAATAGATTTTTGCGGAAGTGGCGTGTGGCGAAGCCGAAGACCACGTAGACCAAGCCCGTAATAATCGAAATCCAGGCCGTCATGAAGTGAAGATGCCGGCCCCAGCCCGATTGGCCCCGCGAGACGTAGGGAATCGGTAAATCCATGAGAGACGGGGTCAGGAAATTGCCCGTCTCACCCCAATAAAGAGAAGGTTGGACCAGGAGAATGGCCGTCCCGCTAACCAGCAGGCTGATGAAGCAAATTGCCGTGATCCAGTGAGTGATGCGGACAAGAGCCGAGTGCCGCGGCGAAACGGCAAGATCCGCCGCACACGCACCAAGCTCCGGAAGGTATGTGGATTGCGCCATAAGCCCGTACCCGCAGGCTAGCACACGAATATCGGAGGGTCAAGGATAGCGGACATCGAACCCCGTCACGCGTGCGTAGACCGGTTGCTTTCGGAGGGGCTCCGGGCTAGCTTGCGGAGGGGAAAGCGCACGGCTGGTTGGACAAGGCGGAAGCACATCCGCCACGCAACCCGCGGCGCACGCTCGGGGGATGCCGATTCTCACAAATAACGTCAAATTGCCCTTGACTTTAGCAATTCAGTGGGTAACAATCCTGCTACCTGCTCCCCAGGTCTATGCAATCATTTTCCTAATTGAAATGGGGGTGTTGACCGATTGGCTGAAGTTAGACTTCAGGACGGAGAGTCCTTGGAGAACGCGCTGCGTCGCTTCAAACGGAAGGTTCAGCAAGAGGACATTATTAAAGAAATTAAAAAGCATTCCTTCTATCTGAAACCGGGAGAGAAGCGAAGAGTAAAAGCAGCGTTGGCTCGGAAAAGGGCTCGTAAAAAGGCCAGACACGAACAGGACTGAGCGTTAGTGTGCTGTACTTAAGAGTGGGGAAGGGCGTGAACCCGCGCCTTTCCCCACCAGCCGGTAACTCATTGAGGGTGAGGCCCTGTTCAAACAAGGGAGCGAGGCATGGAATACCGGGATAGGGTCCTCAAGTGTATGGATTGTGGTGCGGATTTTGTTTTCACTGCAGGGGAACAACTGTTCTTTGCCGACAAGGGCTTCAAGAATGAACCGAAGCGGTGCAAGCCTTGCAAATCAAAGCGCAGTCAGATGATGAGCGGCCAGGGCCCGCAGCGCGTCGAGACCACCACGATGTGCTCACAGTGTGGCAAGGAAACAACGGTGCCCTTTAAGCCGACGCAAGGCCGCCCCGTGTATTGCCGGGAGTGTTTCCAACAGCGCCGAGCTGCAGCTTCCACGGCCTAGTCCTTCCCACTCACACCCAATGGTTCCCGATTGAGCGCGGTAGTGTCGCTAGCGCACGTTACTGGGGCGCGAGGTTGTAGAGGAAGATAAACTGGAGAACCAAGTGGTTGCCCGTGAACTCCTGCGGCAGGGGCGGAAACGGCACCGACGCGTGAATGCCGTTCAGGGCGGCGCGGTCCAGCGGATCAGAGCCTGAGGAAGCCACAAGCCGCATTTGCGGCATCGAACCATCCTTCAGAATTTCAAACACAATCCCCGTCCGCCCCTTCTCACCCAAGCGTGCCGATTCCGGAATCACCGCCAGCCAATTGCGCCGCACGATGAAAACGATGCGGGCGAGATAAGGGCCGAAGTCCACCCCTCGCGTGTCGGAGAGGATCGTAGGGGCCTCGGTGGAGAAGTTCGGGTGGAGGTTATTGAACTGGAAGTTCGAATCGCCGCCACTTCCTCCCCCGCCTTCCGGTCGGTATCCCCCTCCGCGCGCCGCTTCTTGCATCGACTGTTGAATAGCCTGCCCGGGAGTCATTGACGGCATATGGAACTTACCCCCGCCATTCTGCGGAGCAACATCCTCCATGCGCAACTGCGCTTCGGCTTGCGATTCCGGTTTGGGAGCGGGCCCCGGCTGCTGCTGTTGCGGCGCGGGAGGCCCTCCCGGAGGAGGCGTAGGTGCGGCGGCGGCCGGCGGTGGCGCAGGCGGCGCCCCGCGCGCGGCCTCAGGCTCCGGCGTATTGCCGCGCGAGTAAGGCGCATGCACTCCGTTCGGATCGATCTTCGGCGCGCGGCCCTGTGCCTCGCGGTTCTTGTCGGAGGGCCGGGCTTCCGGCGGCGGCTGGCGGAGCTTCTTCAGCAGGTCGGGGGGAAGAAAGAGGGTGGTAATCTGCTTTTCCGGTTGCGCGGTCACAGGAATCCCCATCATCAGTTTGCCTCGCCGCAGCAGCACCGGAGCATAGATCACAAAGATAATGAGGAAGATGTGCAGGAACACCGACGACAGGAATACAGCCCGGCGGCGCCACATCGCCAGTTCCAAGTCCGGACTCGAGTCCATGAGCAGATGGATGGGAATTTCCGGGCTCGGTGGAAACAGGTCGAGTTGAGGGTCTTCGCTCTTGGGAACCTGTAGATTGAGTTGGGTTTGCACACTCATGAAAAACTTCCGCGACTAACTTTCACCACTTTGCCCCACAGAACGTCCGAGAGGCACATTGACGAGTGCCGCGTGTTGTTCGATGCAATTCATGACATCCTCGGCTAAAGCCAAAGCTTGCATGCCCTCCCACCCTCCCACCAAGGGGGGAGTCCGTGTCCGCACCGACTCCACAAAGGCCTCCAGTTCCGCGCGCAGGGGCTCCTGGGGCGTGGTCGTAAGCTTCTGGAAGGCAATCTTGGGAGAGGGCCCGCCGCGGTCCACACGGATTAGTGTCGCATCCCGGCGCGTGAAATCAATAGAAAAATACTCGTTGGGTTGGAAGTACCGGAATTTGCGGACCCTTTCCGTGCTCACCCGGCTGGCCGTCAGATTGGCCACCGCCCCGTTTTGAAATTCCACGCGGGCGTTGGCGATATCTACCTTGTCGGACAGCACAGGCAGCCCTACGGCGCGCACATCGCGCCAAGGCGCGCCGGTCATCCAGAGGACGAGATCGAGATCGTGAATCATCAGGTCAAAAACCACGTCCACGTCCAGGCTGCGCGGGCTGAACACGCCCAGGCGGTGGATCTCAAAAAACATGGGCTGCGTGGTGGCTGCTTTGGCCGCTACCACCCCGGGGTTGAAGCGCTCCAGGTGGCCGACCTGCAGGATGCGCCCCTCCCGCTCCGCCATCTCGATTAGTTCAGTAGCCTCCTGAAGGGTGCGGGTGACGGGCTTTTCAAGAAGCACGTCCACCCCGCGCGCAAACGCCTGGCGCGCCACGGCGGCATGGTCAGTGGTGGGAATCACCACGCTCACCGCTCGCACGGCGCCCAGGGCTTCATCCAGGCTCGCGAAAGCCCGCACCCCGAGCTCCGCTGCCGTCTCCTGAGTGCGCTCCGGACGCAGGTCGTAAACCCCCACCAGTTCTGCGCCCGCCACCTGCTTCAATTCGCGCGCATGCTTCTTGCCGTGCTCCCCCACCCCCAGCACCGCGACCGGAATTTTCTCGTCCAATGTCTTCCCCTAGGTATCAGGTGTCAGGTATCAGGTGCCAGGTGTCAGGGAAAATCTCAAATTCCGAATTTCAGATTATGAACTAAGTGTGTCCCATACCTTCAACAGTTCCGTTTTCGAGATTCCGAAAATCG
>Ga0335085_10003536_pt1 | contig 26891 bp, 18 predicted proteins | sample Lox_Sample_45_FD_206712 | JGI IMG/M metagenome (GOLD analysis project Ga0335085, IMG submission 206712) | Soil microbial communities from Loxahatchee National Wildlife Refuge, Florida, United States - Lox_Sample_4.5 | ecosystem: Environmental > Terrestrial > Soil > Wetlands | place: USA...
TTCGACAAAACCTTGGTGATCGCCGCCGTCAGCGTCGTCTTCCCATGGTCGATGTGACCGATGGTCCCGATGTTCATGTGCGGCTTCGATCGATCAAACTTTTCCTTCGCCATAAACTCTCAGCCTCGTCGCTTTGAATTCCCTTTCAGAATCGACAAAACCCTAGTTCGCCACCGCACGCCCCTGCACCTTGGCGATCACCTCTTCGGCCACGTTGGAGGGCGCCTGCTCATAGCGCAGGAAGTGCATGGTGTACGACGCCCGGCCCTGGGTCCGCGACCGCAGATCGGTGGCATAGCCGAACATCTCAGCCAGCGGTACGACCGCGCGGATGATCTGCGTGGAGCCGCGCTTTTCCATGCCCTCGACGTGGCCCCGGCGGCTGCTGAGGTCGCCGAGCACATCACCCATAAACTCCTCGGGGACCACCACCTCCACCTTCATCACCGGCTCCAGCAGGACGGGCTTCGCCTTGCCGACGGCGTCCTTGAAACCCATCGAGCCTGCAATCTTGAACGCCAGCTCCGACGAGTCCACTTCGTGATAGGAGCCGTCCTGGAGCGCCACCTTTACGCCTGTCATCTCGTAGCCGGCCAGAACACCCGTCTCCATCGCCTCGCGGATACCTTGATAGGTGGGCCCGATGTACTCCCTGGGCACGCTGCCGCCCACGATCTCGTCGATGAAGAGCAGGTTCAGGTCAGGATCGAATTTGTTGGTAGATTTCTTGCGCGTCAGCTCGGCGATCTCTTCGGCGTTGGGGTGAGGCAGAGGATCGACCCGCAGGTTGACGTGGCCGTACTGGCCGCGGCCGCCGGTCTGCCGGATGTACTTGCCCTCGCCCTCCGCCGCCCTCAGAATCGTCTCGCGATACGCCACCTGCGGCCGCCCCACGTTGGCGGCCACGCTGAACTCGCGCATCATGCGGTCCACCAGGATCTCCAGATGGAGTTCACCCATGCCTGAAATCAGCGTCTGCCCGGTATCGGGGTCGGTGTGAACTTTGAAGGTGGGATCTTCCTGCGTCAGCTTGCCGAGAGCCTGGCCCATCTTCTCCTGATCCGCCTTGGTCTTGGGCTCGATGGCGACGGAGATGACCGGGGCCGGGAAATCCATGGCTTCGAGCACCACCGGATCGCTTTCGACGCAGATCGTGTCCCCGGTGGAGACGCTCTTCAAACCTACGGCGGCGGCGATGTCCCCCGCCAATACTTCGCTGATCTCTTCGCGCTTGTTGGCGTGCATCTTCACCAGGCGGCCCACCCGCTCGCGCCGGGCGCGCCGCGGATTGTAAACCGTATCGCCGTTCTTGAGCGTTCCGGAATAGACGCGCAGAAACGCCAACTGACCCACAAAGGGATCGGTCATGATCTTGAAAACCAGCGCCGCAAACGGAGCGTTGTCTTCCGGCGGCCGGACGATCTTCTTCTCCTCGTCGTCCGGCTCCGAACCTTCGATCGCCGGGATATCTAGCGGAGAGGGCAGATAGTCTACCACGGCGTCGAGCATCAGCTGAACGCCTTTGTTCTTGAAGGCCGCCCCGCAGATCACCGGAAAAACCTTCATCGCGATCGTATTCCGCCGCAGGCTCGCTTTGAGCTCTTCGATCGTGACCGGCTCGCCGTGGACATACTTCTCCATGATGTGGTCGTCCACTTCGCCGAGCGCCTCGAACAGCTCCTCGCGGGCGCGCCGGGCGCGATCAGCCTCCGACGCCGGAATCTCGACGACGTCGTAGTCGGCTCCCAGCGTCTCGTCTTTATAAACGATCGCCTTTTGCGCCAGGACGTCGATCACGCCCTGAAAACGGTCCTCGCTGCCCAACGGCAGGTGGATGACCACCGGATTGGCGTGCAGTTTCTCGCGCAATTGCCTCACGCACTGGTCAAAGTCGGCGCCGACCCGGTCCATCTTGTTGACAAACACGATGCGGGGCACCCGGTACTTGTCGGCCTGCCGCCAGACCGCCTCCGTCTGTGGCTCCACGCCTTCCACCGACCCTAAAATGGCAATCGCTCCGTCGAGCACCCGGAGCGACCGTTCCACCTCCGCCGTAAAGTCCACGTGACCCGGCGTATCGATAATGTTGATCCGGATGTCGTTCCAGAGGCAGGTGGTGGCGGCTGAGGTGATGGTAATGCCGCGCTCCTGCTCCTGCTCCATCCAATCCATCACGGCGGTGCCTTCATGCACCTCACCCATCTTGTGCGTGATCCCGGTGTAATAGAGGATCCGCTCCGTGGTGGTGGTCTTACCGGCATCGATGTGGGCCATGATGCCGATATTCCGGGTTTTATCCAGCGGTATCGTCCGCGACATAAACGAGACGTTCCACGCTCCGCCACCCGACGGGGCGGCAAAGGCACTTTCACTTGAACTGTGGGCCCCCTGAGAATCAGGGGCGTGCCGGGCAGATCGGGGCTTCGGGTGAAGCCTCATCCTGCCGGGCGTATAGGCTGGCCCGTCGCGAGCGGGCTTTACCAGCGGTAATGCGCGAAGGCCTTGTTGGCCTCGGCCATCCGGTGAGTATCGTCGCGCTTCTTGATCGCTCCGCCCTTGTTGCCGGCGGCGTCCATCAACTCAGCGGCCAGTCTTTCCACCATCGATTTTTCACCGCGCTGCCGCGAGTAACTGATGAGCCAGCGAAGGCTCAGCGAAGCCTGGCGATTCCGATTCACTTCCACCGGCACCTGATAATTGGCGCCGCCCACCCGGCGGCTCTTCACTTCGAGCGCCGGCCGGATGTTCTCCACAGCCTTCTTAAAAATCTTCAAGGGGTCGTCGTTGGCGCGCTGCCGGACCAACTCAAACGAGTCGTAGACAATCCCCTGGGCCACTGCTCGCTTGCCTTCGTACGTCAGGCAATTGATCAGTTTCTGGACCATCTGATTCTGATAAACGGGGTCCGCTGCAACCTCGCGACGCTCGACCGTACCTTTTCTTGGCATAACCTCTACAATAAGGCCGGGCGCAACCGCGTTCTTCTGGCGCCGCCCGGCGCTAGCTCGAATTTGCCCGACTTGGCGGGGAAGGGGAACCCGGAGGCTAGGAGGCTTTGGGCCTCTTGGCGCCATACTTCGACCGCCCTTGACGGCGGTCACCGACGCCTGCCGAATCCAGGGTTCCGCGAACCACGTGATAACGGACGCCCGGCAGATCCTTCACCCGGCCTCCGCGAATTAAGACGATTGAGTGCTCCTGCAGGTTATGCCCGACGCCCGGAATATAAGTGGTCACTTCCATCGCGTTGGTCAGCCGCACGCGCGCCACCTTGCGCAAGGCCGAGTTCGGCTTCTTGGGGGTCTGGGTATAGACCCGGATGCACACCCCGCGCTTCTGCGGACAGGACTCGAGCGCCGGACTCGAAGTCTTATAACGCGGCGCCTTCCTGCCCTTCCGAACCAGTTGACTGAACGTCGGCACGCCTAACCTCGCCGCTCAGGCCTGTAAGAGTCTCGCCTGACGCGAACGCTTCCCCGCGCCGCTCCGCTTTGCGGCCAATCCACTGGTCAGCATCCAGTGAGTGGGGAAACCAAGTAATACTAGCAAGGCCGAGTAGTCGTGTCAAGCGGTCAAAAAAGGGGGTAGTGACTCGAGTCACTACCCCAAAGGGGTACACCGTCAATTTCCGAAATTGACCCACTACCAAGATAAGAGCAAAGTTGGCGGAGCAGGAATCGGGGGTACATACATTAACAGGCGACAGGAAGGGCTGGCGGGCAGGACGCACTTGCCGTAAGCTGTAAGGCGCAAACGCAGTATGAGTTGCTTACATGACCGAGCAGACCTCGCCAGCAATCAAAACGTCCTCATTTGGCAGTTGCGAGTTTGGTCGGACCAGCCCAGCCCTTGAGACCCTTTCGCCAAACACGCAAGTTCTGAACATCGACATTACTTTTGAGGAGGCGCTCAAGCTGCATTTAGCAATTGAAGAGTGCGTCCGAAAACTCAATTCCTACAAGCGGAGCACACGTCTCGGAAAGCGCACTGCTCTCAACCTTGCAATCCACCTTTCCAAGCGACGAGTGACAGTCAACGAAGCGAGGTTGCCAGCCAAAGCTGCGGGTTTAAGTCAGCAAGCGTCCCGCTGCTTTCATATCAAACCCCTGACCACCCTAAGTACAAATCTGCTTGACCGCAACTCGAACGCAGGTATACTACAAAGTAATAGGTCAGGTAGGTCATGGATAAAATGGCCCGGCGGCGAAGCTCGATGGACGCTAAAAGGAGCTTTGCGCCCTCGTAGCGGACAGCCAAATTGGCGAAAGTTGGCCGAGGCAAAGTGAGCCAAAAATATTCAAAATGCCAAAGCCGGAAGTCATTTATAAAATGGGGCTACAAACCCACCCCAAGCCAGAAGGTCCTTTAGAATCAGTAGGTAATTTTACACAAGCCCAACCACCGATCTTTCCCAGAAGCAAATAAGCTATTTATAATCAATGACTTAATCCTAAAGCCGACCGCAGGATGCGTCGGGCGGACTCCAGGTCGACTTGTGGCCAGCGGCGAAGCTTCCGGGAGCCAGATAGGGTTAGGTTCCGGTCCCCGAAAGCGCCGCCGTCAGCGGTCCCCCTCCACCGCCATCCACCTCCAGGGTCGCCTTGATCGAGCCCGTACGGGAAGGCGTAAAGGTAAGGGTTATGGTGCAGCTCGATTTGCCGGGCAGACTGGTGCCGCAATTGTTGGTTTCGGCAAAGCTGGTCTTGTTGGTCCCGGTGACCTTGACGGCCGTGACTGGCAGCGCTGCCGGGGCCAGGTTGGTGAGGGTTACCGTCTGTGGCGAACTGGTGGTCCCGACTTTCTGGCTGCCGAAGCCAATGTTGGTGGATGAAAGTTGGAAACCGGTTCCAGATCCCGTCATCGGGACGGGCTGTGGGCTGCCGGCGGCGTTGTCCGCGATATTGATCTGAGCGGAGAAATTCCCCGCCTGGGGGGGGCGAAACTTGACGCTCAGCGTACAGCTCTGGCCGGCCGTCAGGCTGGGCGGGCAGTTGTTCGTGAGCGTGAAGTCGGCGGCGTTCGCGCCTTGCACCCGAATGGAGTTGAAGGCCACCGTCTGCTGGCCATTATTGCTGACGGTCACGGTCTGGCTGGGGCTGGTGTTCCCGGGAAACTGATTCCCGAAGGCGAGCGAGTTCGGCGCCGGCACGATAGGGCTCTGCAACAGCACCGAGACGGTATCGGAGTCGATGTCGCCGACCGCCAGGTCCAGCCGCCCGTCACCATTGAAATCCGCGAAGACAGCCTGGGAAGGACCGAAGCCCAAGGGCAGGTTGACGGCCGTCTGGAAGCTGCCGTCGCCATTGCCTAACAGGATGGATACATTCTGGCTGGTGCGGTTGGGGATAGCCAGGTCGGGGACGTTGTCTCCGTTCAGATTAGCAATCGTTACTCCCTTGGAAAGCTGGCCATCGAAATAGCCGACCGCGGCCCGGAAGGTGCCGTCCCCGTTTCCAAGCAGGACCGAGACGGTGCCGATGCCGGTCGCATCTTGATTGGCGACCGCCAGGTCCAGTTTGCCGTCGCCGTTCAGATCGGCCGTGGCCACCGAAAAGGGATAGACGCCGGTTGCGTACTCGACGTGCGGTGCGAAGCTGCCGTCGCCCCGGCCGAGGAGAACCGAGAGGGCGTTGGAGTTGATGTCGGTGGCGGCGAGGTCGAGTCGCCCGTCGCCATTGAAGTCTCCGACCGTCAGCCCGGAGGGACTGAGCCCTGTGGCGTAGGTCTTCTGGCTCTGAAAGGTGCCGTTTCCCTTCCCCAACAGGATCGAGAGGTTGTTATCGGCGCCATTGGTGACAGCCAGGTCCATCGCGCCGTCGTCGTTGAAATCGCCTGTCACCACCCAGGCTGGAGAACGGCCCACGGCGTATGGCACCTGCGGCAGGAAAGCGCCATTGCCGCTGCCGAGGAAGATCGAAACGGAGTTGCCACCCTTGTTCACCACCGCCAGGTCTGGCTTCCCGTCGCCGTTGAAATCGCCTGTGGTCACCGCCAGGGGGTGGGCGCCGGTCGAGTAAAGGGCCTGAGGCACGAAGGTGCCGTCTCCGTTACCGAGGAGGACCGAGAGGGCGTTGTCATTGTAATTGACCACCGCCAGATCGGCGAGCCCATCGCCGCTGAAGTCCCCGGCTACCTCTGCAGTTGGGGCATTCCCAACCGTCAGCGCAAGTCCGCTGAAGAAGACTGAGGCGGTAGCGACGCCGATCTCGAAGGGCATGGCGTTCGAGGTTCCCCCCCCGGGAGCAGGGCTAACCACCGTCACCTGGGCGGTGCCCGCTATCGCCAGGTCCGAGGCCGGGACAGTCGCCGTCAGTCTGCTCTTTGAGACAAACTGGGTGCTGAGAGCGTCACCGTCCCAGTTCACCACCGACGAACTGACAAAGCCGGTTCCATCGACGGTCAGGGTGAACGTCCCGCTGCCCGGCGCCGCCGAGGCCGGCACCAGGGGCTGATTGATCAGCGGCACAGGGTTAGTCTGCGCCGCCGCAGCGCCAACCCCCGCCAGGAAGGCAAATGTGAAGCTGGCGAGGATCGCCAATGATCGCTGGACTCTGTACATGGTCTCCTTCTGCAACCTGTGGAAGCCGGGGTCCCGATCTCGGGCCGGCGTTCCAGTCAAGCATGATTTCACTCGCGCGTACAGATATCATTCTGGGCAATAGAGACCGTGTCCCTAGCCGCCGGGAGATCTTCACAACCCGGCTCGCCTTTCCGGCGGATGGGCCCCGCACCGCCGTGGATTGGCGCGCCGGAACCTCCGGATCCCCTTGACAGGCCGCTCCTCTTAGGATAGAGTTACTAATAGAAGTTTGGTTTGATCTCCGACTGGAGCCCCCGGTTGGATGCTCAGGGCTTGGGTGAACCGTCTTGGTGGGCACCACCTGCCAACAGATCAGAAAAAAATCGAATTTGTACGAATGAACCCAGCGACTTACAGAAAACAAATAGGTTACCATTTTTGGAATTCGCGTGAACCCAGCATCTATCTGAAAATAAATAACTTATCGGCATAAACCCAGCATCTTACTGATAGTGAAGTCTTAAGCTCGAAATTAGGGGCAATTCCACTTCACATGAGCGCAGGAAGGGGCGGTTTTTGGGCCCTCGGGCAGCTATCAAACCCAGCCTCCCTCCCTACCGCCGGGTCGAAGGCGCACAGCGGCAGACATTCTCGAAACGGTTAGAAGGCGACGCCCAAAGTGCCAGGCAGGCCTCATGGCTGTCGGGGGGGGCCAGGGGAGAACCAGGTCTGCCGAGCCAGGTCTGCGTCCGCGCTTACTGCGCTTCCCCCGGGTCGACCGTCTGCTGGCGAACCGATTTCTGCTGTTGACCTAAGGCTCGAAAGTGCGGCTCGGAGTCGCGAATCTTGCGGAACGCGGCCGATTCGCGTTCAGCTTCGGCGCTACGTCCCAGGCTTAGGTAGACCTGGGAGAGCCTGTAATGGGCGACAGCGCTTTGGGGATCGAGCGCCACCGCTTGCAAAAGCTGCTGCAGCGCCCCCTGGGAATCGCCCAAGCGCGCCAGCGCCTTGCCGGCGGCGATATGGGCGTCCACATATCCGGGACGAAGGGCCAGCGCGCGGTTGTAATGCTGCAGCGCCTCGCGCGGTTTGGATCGCAGCCACTCGATCTCTCCCAGCAGGTACTCGCACTCAGCGTTGTCGGGGTCGGCCGCCAGGGCGAGGTGGAACTCGCGTTCCGCCTGGTCGCGGGCGCTCTCATCGGTGGAATTGGCCAGGATCATCTGGCCGAGCTCAAAATGAACGCCGGGCAGCTCAGGGTCAATCTCCAGGGCCTTGCGGTACTGGGCGATGGCCTCGACAAAATCGTCCTGGCTGGCCGACAGTTGGGCCAGCACCTGGTGCATCTGGGCCGATTCCGGGGCCACCTGGGCCAGCTTGGTCAGCTGGCGGGCCGCCAGGTCCGAGTAGGCGCGGTAGGCCGTGTAGAGCGTGGCAGGATCGTCGGGCGTCGCCTGCACCAGGGCGCGCGCGATATCGGCCGCCTGCTCGAGATTGCCCGACTGGTAGCAAACAGCAATCAGGTCCATGCCCACTTCGCTTCGCAGCCGGGCGTCCTGCACATGACGGAAGGCGTCCTGCAAAAGCGGTTTCGCCTCCTCGGCCTTTCCCAGGCGCAGCTCGCTCATGCCGAGGAAGGCCTTGGCATTCCAAAGGCCGGGCTGCAGCTTGAGTGCGGTCCGGAATTCCTGCGAGGCCTGGGCGTAATCCCTGGCAGAATAAGCGATCACTCCCAGGTTGGCGTGGGCCGAGGCGTTGCCGGGATCGAGGCGCAGAATCTCGCGAAACTCCTGGGCGGCGACGGCGTCCTGTTTGCCCTGCAGCGCCGCTTGCGCCTTGCGGTAGTGCTCTTCGATCTCGGCCCGGTTGGCGGTCTGCGCCCCCAAGCGGATCGAGATCATCAAAGCCAAGGTGATGCCCACGAGGCGCCCACTTGTCTGCCTCATTCTTGTCGCTCCCGAATGAACGATGCCATCTTCCACCCTCGCATTCTACGCTTTGCCTCCGGCTGGTTAAAGCGCGCCGGATCGCCTCGCTCCGTTGCGTGGGGCAGCGTGCGACCCTATAATCCCAACGAGTGCGGAACGTTTCGAAAACCAGAGGTGAGGGTGAGAAATACGGTACAGCGGTGCGGCCTGGGCTTGATCCTGCTCGGCTTGGGAATCTCTCTCGGAATGCCGGCGGAGCAAGCCAACGAAGCCGAGATCCGGCGATATACCGAACAGGCTCAGCAGGCGATGAGCGCCAGGAACCTGGAAGCCGCTTCGGCCGCGCTCGAGACCCTGACCCGCCTCACTCCCAACGTACCGGAGGTCTACGCCAACCTCGGCATGGTCTACTACACCGAGGGCCGTTACGCTCCGGCGGAGGCGTCTTTCCGCCGCGCCCTTGCCCTGAATCCTAAGATCCCCAACGTGCCCCTGATGCTGGCAATCTGTGACGCCGGGCTCGGGCGTTCGAAGGAAGCGATGCCCATCCTGGAGGCGGCCTTCCGGCATCCGCCCAACGATGCCATCGGCCGCACCGTCGGGCTCGAACTGCTGGGCGTTTACGCTTCGCTGGGGCTGCACTTGAAGGCGCTGGAAACCGTCGAAACCCTGCTTGATCGCTTTCCGAACGACCCCGAGATCCTCTATCGCGCCTCCCACACCTACGGCGACCGCGCCCTGCAGACGATGACGCGACTGGCCGACGTGGCGCCCGAATCGCCCTGGAAGGAGATGGCCTTCGCCGAGGCTCTTGAAGCCCAGAAGCACTACGATCTGGCGATCACCGAATACCAGAAAGTGATCGCCAGCGACGCCGGCATCCCCGGCGTCCATTTCCGGCTGGGACGGGCGCTACTGCTGAGGGCCCCAGACAGCGAAGATGCCCGGGACGCAGCCCTCAAGGAGTTTCAACAAGCCCTGGCCTTAGACCCGCGGAATGCGGGAGCCGAGTATGAGATCGGCGAGATCTGCCGCCGACGGGGCCAGCGCGAGGAGGCGGTCGGCCACTTCGCCCGGGCGGTCGAGATTGATCCCCGCTTTGAGGAGGCTCAGATCGCGCTGGCGCGGACTTTGATCGATCTTCACCAACCGGGCGACGCCCTAACCCACCTGCGCACCGCCGTGCAGTTGAATCCCACCAACGAGGTGACTCACTTCCTGCTCGCCTCCGCTTACAAGGCGGCGGGAGACGCCGCCGAATCTCAAAAGGAGCTGGCGCTTTACCAGAAGTACCATACCGAGCCCTTTGCCAATGAGTCCGCAAGCGGAACCCCGACGGCTCCGGCGCTGGCCGCACCGGAAGTGACGCGGCAGACGCTGGACACGGAGAATCCCACCCCATAGCCAGTTCTTGCGGCGGCCCTTGAACGGCCGGTTGCTAGCCTGGCGTTTGTGGTCTCCACGCTGTTCCCCCGGCCGGGCACGACCGGGCCTGAGCGCTGCGCACCATGCCAGTGGGCTCGGCTAGCGCGGCCACCTCCCGGAGAGAGGCGGCAGCTTGGGAAACTCCGCGTGCGGCTCTTTCTGATACCAGTAGGCCACCGAAGCCACATCGTCGGCGAGCGGCTGGTACCGGCCGGTAGGCCACCAGCCGAGCGCCTGAATTGTGACCCGAAGATCGGAGCTGAAGCAGATCGGATCCATCAGGTGCCAGCGATACAGGCTCCACTTCGGCGGCCCTTCCTTGCCCTCGTGTTTGAGCACGCAGCCGTTATAGGCGGTGCTGTAGGTCTCAGGAAAGCCATAGCTCCCACCGAAGTAGTCCTCGGTTCCGGTACCGCAAATGGTCGGAAACTCGCGGTCGCCGTCGATGTAGAACTTCACCTCCCCCTCGCCGAACCAGCCGTCCGACATCTGCGTCCAGGCCAGAAAGGTGCCGGCGTAGCGGCCTTGGCCCTCGACGCCCTCCAGGATGGTATGGGTGGGCGAGGAGCGCGGGGTCACATCGCGGCGCCATTGGGCGTGGAAGTAGCCGGCCTGATCCGGGATCTCTGTCTTGGCGTAGGTAATCTGATAGGCGAGCAGCCGCAGATCGGTCTCGCCGTCGTTGGTGAAGGTGATGCGGGCGTGGCGCGCGAAGGGCATCGGCCAGTAGCAGTTCAAGGCCGAGGTGGGGTTGACGACCACGGCCAGCGAGTTCACGCGTGCGAACAGATCGTGCCCGACGGCGAAAAAGTCGGTCATGGGCACTTCGACCGAGGGCGTGCTCTCGTGATCCCAGTAGAAGCGCAGGACGCAAGCCCGGCCGTTGCCGGTCCAGGTCTCGTCCGTAGCCATCCAGATGTGCTGGATCACTCCGGGCCCGTCGACGTCCATCAGGGTTGCGGTCTCTCCTGCCTTGGGCTTGATGAAGGGGCTGACCTTCCATCCCTGGCCGAGATCGACAGCGGCTTTCGAAAAGGGCAGGTTGGGGTCGGCCGGATTGGGTATCGCCCGGCCTCCGGCTCCCTTTCCTCCTGTCGGGTTCTCCGCGCAAACGGAGCGCGTCTCGGCGGAGGTCAGGAGCGGTAAGGCCCCCAGGCCCGCGTTCCAGGCCGGGATCGGTCTGGGCTGCGAGAGACCCGGTGAGGGACCTAGCATTGTCAAGCCGGAAGCGCCCAAAAGCGATTGGAAGAAGCCTTTGCGGGTGAGTCTCTTCATATGGACCTCACGGAGGAAGTCTGGCTCTGGCAAAAACAAGATGCCCCGAAGCCGCCAGGTCGGCTCCGGGGCAAAAGAGAGACGCGCTGCGGCGCATCTCCCTCAGAACTGCAGGCGCAAGGAGAAGTCCATGCGGCGCATGGAGGTCGAGTTGGCCTTAAGGAAAGTACCCTGCAAGCTGGTGATACGCCCGGCCGTCGAATCGTCCACGGTCGTGTCGGGCTCGCCGAGTGGGGCGTGGTTCAGGGCGTTATAGTTCTCCCAACGGAATTGCAGAACCGTGTCTTCGCGGTTGAGCGGCGAGCTGAATTTGAATTCTTTCCAAAGCGCCCAGTCAGTGCCCAGCAGACCTGGCCCGCGGAAGCTGCCGCGCGCTGCGTTACCCCAGCGGCAGCACTGCACCGCCTGTCCGGGAAATTGCGGAGCCTCGAAGGCGCCGACGTTGAACCACTCCGCCGTCGTCTTGTTGGCAGGATAAAGCGGAACGCCAGGGATGCGGTCCGGTCTCTGGCCCCAATCAGCATTCAGGGTGGCGCCACTTCCGAGCCCAGGCGAGAGAGCAAAGCCGTCCTCTAGGACCGTGACACCATTGAATTGCCAGCCCGCCAGCAAGACCTTCTTTATGCCGGTCACATTTGAGCCCCACTTCATCCCCGGGCCATAAGGCAGGTACCAATTGTTCGTCAATGTCCAAACGGCGGCGCGGTCCTGATTGGTGCCAACGCCATAGGAGCCATTCCGATCATAGGGATTGGTGCCCTGATCTCCCCAGGCGAAGCCCGCGATTTCGGTGTCGAGAGACTTGGACCACGTGAATGAGGACGCCAAGGAGTAGCCGTGGGAGAAGCGCTTGTCGACAACAAACTGCATCGCATTGTAATTGGAGTTCCCGCCGTTGTTTCTGCTGCCGATCCCCTGGCTAAGGCCATACAGGTTGTAATAGGGACGCCGGCTCAGAATGTCTCCGGGGCCGATATTGGCGGCGTTGATGTTGGGATCCCAAGCTAGGTTGCTCCCTTTGGATCCAACGTAGCCGAGCGAGACCGTGAGATTGTTGCCCACCGCGCGTTGCACGGTGAGATTCCATTGGTCGACGTGTTCAGTCCTGGTGTAAGGGGGATTGAAGTAGACGCTGGCGCCGTCCGGCACCTGCAAACGGCCGGATTCCGGAGCCGTAAAGGGGGCAGCCGGAGGGACAAATCCTTGATCAAGCGGGAAGATGGGCTGATAGATACCGTTCTGGGAAACGACCTGGGCTCCCGAGATCGGAAAGACTATCGACAGTTGCTGGAAGGTGCTGGAGTAGTTGGTGGCAAAGTACGAGCGGCCAAAACCAGACCGGATGACGGTATTGTTGGTCAGCTTGTAAGCGAGCCCCACGCGCGGGGCCCAGCCCTTGTGATAACCGTCGACGTTGGTAGTGCTGGAGATGCCTCCGAGATTGGCTAGCAGGACATTCCCGGAGCCAGGGTCAAAATTGGACAGCCCTGCCTTAAGGTCGGTCGAGTCAGGACCGAAATAGTCCCAGCGCAAGCCGTAGTTGGCCGTCAGCTTGGGAGTGATCCGCCAGACGTCCTGAATGTACAGCGCGTCACGCCATTGTCTTTCGTGAGGGATGAATTGAAACACTCCGCGCTGAAATTGGTCGGGCAGGCCGAGCACCATGCTGGCCACTGCGAGTCCCGAGTTAGCTACGGTTGGACTCGCGGTGATGAGCTGGTTGAAGTCGAAGAATCCGCTGGTGTGGGCATTGACAGTGAACAGATCTTCCATGTTGCGGCGGATGTCCGCGCCCCAGCGGATCTGGTGAGTCCCCTTGATCAGCGTCCAGTTCGTCACTCCTTGCCAGACGTTGATAATGTCGAGCCGGGGAAGCGCCACGTTGTTCGGGCCAGGCCCTTCGCTGAAGGCGCCTAAGGGACCGTTGATTACAAATCCCGCGAGGCCGCCAGTGATCGGGCCGCCGAGGTTGAGACCTGCGATTCCCACTTGGTTGTTGGTGGAAAGATCGGCGTCCGGCGTGTAGCCCTGCAAATGCCAGCGCAGCAGACCGCCACGAAATTCGGCCAGCAGGTTACTGCCAAAGTTATGCGTGTAGTTCAGCGCAACCTGGTCGTTGTGGGTCGGGACGGCTTCCGCCGCGAGCCCGCCGGTCGGCGGCCCGCCCGCCACGGTGCCGAACAACCCCGGAGTGTCCAGATTCGAATACATGTAGGTGTTGCGGATGAATATCTTGTCCTTGTCCGTAATGTTGTAGTCCCAGCGCACGTCAAATTGGTCTGTGCGAAACTGCGTCAAGCCGCTGCCCACGTAATTGAGGTCGTAGGGGTCCGGACCAGTGCTCACGTTCGGCAGGGGAAGGAGATTGAAGAGATTGGTGGCGACCTTGCTGATCCGATTCGGGCAGATCACGTTCAAGATGCCATTGCAGGAAAACTGCTGCCGCCCCGCCCCGTTCGGAAGACCCGTGGAAGGATCAAAAATCGGATTGGTGTTAGCAATCGCGCTGAAGTCTCCATTACGCCAGGCGGCGGTGGGCACCGTGGCCGTAAGCGCATCGGTTTCGTGCCGGCGCAGAAGTTGGTAGTCGCCGAAGATGAACATCTTGTTTTTGCGAATGGGTGCACCCACGCTGAACGCCCCTTGATTCTGATTGAACGGGGCGGGGCCCAGGCCCTTGCCGTCAGGGCCGGTGCCCGGAATCTTCTCGGTGAATGGATTGGCCGCAAACGTCGCTTTGTTCATGTTGGTCCACCACACCGAGCCATGCACTTCGTTGGTTCCCGACTTGGTCACGAACTGTGCGATAAGCCCGGCGGAGTTTCCGAACTCAGGATCGTAATTGCTTGCCGCCATCTTGGCTTCGGAGACCGAGTCCTGATTGGGCGCAAACACGATCTGGTTGCTGAAGCAGCAGGCGGTATCCGTAATTCCATCGATCACGTACTCGTTGGCGCCGAACCACATTCCATTCACCGTAATCGAGGTGGCTCCACTGGGCGTCTCGCCTTCCCCGATTTGAAGGTAATTCTCAATGGCCCCCGGCACCACGTCGAAGAGCTTGGTCAGGTTGTGGGCCATGACGGGAAGGGCTTGCACGGTCTGCTCGTTGATATTCCGGGAGACGTCCGTCTTTTCGCTCTTCAGCAAGGGCGGCGCGGCCGTCACGAAGACCTCCTGGCTCACCGCGCCGACATCAAGCTTGGGGTCGATCCGGACCGTGGAGTCGACCTGCAGCACGATATGCTCTTGGACAAAGCGCTTGAACCCGGTCGTCTCCACCGTTAGCGTATACTCGCCCGGATCGAGGTGGGTGATGTTATAGAGGCCACTGGAATCCGTGACCCCCTTCGTGGCAATGCCGGTCTTTACTTCGGTCGCCGTCACATTCGCGCCGGGAACGGCGGCGCCGGTGGGATCGCTCACATAGCCGCTAATCGCGCCCCAGGTCGCTTGAGACCAAGCGTCGCCGGCACCTAAAGATACAACTACCAGCACGCCAAAAATCCATGTCAGAACATTCTTCATCGCTGCGTCTCCTCTCCTCCCGCTATCGCCCGCAGTTGGACGCGGCAGACACTATGTGATCGGTAACGCGAGCTTGTCAAGAAAATTTTAAACGTTTCGATTCTTCGGAGTAAGCGGGGGCAGTCTGCCTGATGGTGGGCGGTCAATTGCTGTTGCGCGGTCCTCAATATATGGGTTAGACTGCCGTGCATTTCGGAATCCGCACAGCATTGTAGAGTCTGGATACGTTTCGATTGCGGATTCGAGAAAGCTTGGTGACCGGCTCCGCCGTCTGGTAAGGAGACCTCGGATCGCTTAGCAAGTGGAGGCTGAGAAAGGCTGCCGATTGCTCACCATCCGGGATGTAGCACGATTGGCGAACGTCTCGATCGCGACCGTCTCCGCCGTCATTAACGGAAAGGGGGGAGTCAGCGACAAACTTGTCCAGCGAGTTCGTCAGGCGATGGAGGTGCTGGATTATCAGCCGAACCAGGTGGCACGCAGCCTGAAGGTCCGGCAGACCAACACCATCGGCATGGTGATTCCGGACGTCACCAACCCTTTCTTCACCGACTTAATGCGTGGCGTCGAGAGCGAAGCCCGGCGTAACAACTATTCAGTGATATTCTGCAACGCTGACGAGGATCCCGAGTTGGAGCGGCGCCAGCTCAGCATGCTCTTCTCGCGGCGCGTGGACGGGGTGTTGCTCGCCCCTACCGACTCGCACACGGCGCAGGACCGCCTGATTCAGAGGCGCTTTCCTCTCGTCTTCTTCGATCGCGTCCCGGCTGACTTTTCGGGCGCGGCGGTGGTAACTGACAACCTCGATGCCTCACGTGAGGCCGCCCGCCACCTAATTGACCTGGGCCACCGGCGCATCGCCATCATCGCCGGTCGATTGAACCTCTCCAACGGACTGCAGCGGCTGGAAGGCTTCCGGAGGGCCTTACAGGAAGCAGGCATTCCCCTTCCTGAGGCCTACGTGAGAGTGGGCGATTTCAGGCTGGAGGCCAGCTATCAATGCGGGCTGGAATTGATGCGGCTTCCCGAACCTCCTACCGCCGTTTTTTGCTGCAACAACAAGATGACGCTCGGCCTGATGCGCGCCCTGGGAGAACTGCGCATTCCTTGCCCGGAAAGGGTCAGCGTTTTGGGCTTCGACGACTTTGACTGGGCCGTGAACTTTAGCCCTCGACTCACCACGGTGGCTCAACCGACCTACCAGATGGGTAAGATTGCGGTCGAATTGCTTCTCAGCAGGCTCCGGGCCAAGAACGTCAGCACGGGCAAGAGTGAAAATACGATCGTGACACTCAAATCGGAGCTGCGAGCACGAGATTCAACAGCGCCGCCTTTTCAGGCCGGCAGGAGCTTGGATCCAAAGGCTGGTGAGTAAGGAACCAATTTCAAACCGAACGCCTCGAGGTGCGACATGCGCAAACGAAAGGTTGGGCTGCTTACATTTTCGGACGGACGAAAGTTCGCGCACGAAATGCTGCGCGGAATGAACCTGGACTTTCAGAACAGGTTCCGTGCCCGCCTCGAGGCGACTGGAGAATATGAGGTCGTGGCGGGCCAGGAAATTGTTTGGCATCCGGACGTCGCCAAAAGCGAAGGCCGCCGACTCCGGGAAGCAGGGGTCGAGGCCACCATCCTTAACTATGCGGTCTGGTGCTTCCCGCATCTGACGCTGATCGCCACCGAATTCGCGCCCGGCCCTTACCTGATGTTTTCGAACATCAATCCTGCCCAACCCGGAATGGTCGGAATGCTGGCGGCTGCCGGCGGCATGGACCAGGTCGGCAGGCCGCATGGTCGCGTCCAGGGCGACATCGGGGACAGCCACGTCTTCGACAAGGTCCAGACCTTCCTGCGCTCGGCGGCTGCCGTGAGCCGCCTGAAGGGCGAGAGCTTCGGACTCTACGGCGGCAGACCCATGGGCATGTACACTGCGGTGGCGGACGCCGATCAGTGGAAGCGGGACTTCGGGATCGACGTCGAGCACATTGATCAGTACGAAATCATCCGGCGCTCCGAGCTGGTGGATCAGGACAGGGTGGAACACGCCTTCCACTGGCTAGAAGGCCTGATGGGCAAGAACATCCATTATGACGGAAAGAAACTCACCCCCGAGCTCCTCAAGCGCCAGATTCGAACTTACTACGCCTGCCTGGAAATCAACCGGGAAAGGTCGATCGATTTTTTTGGAGTCAAAGCGCAGCCCGAGATGACCGACAACTTCACGACCGAGGACATCATCGACGCCTTCGCCAACGATCCTTACGATTTTGACGGCCCCAAGGAACCGGTGGTCTGCGCGACCGAAGCGGACATGGATGGCGCCCTCACCATGGAGATCTTCAAGCATGTGACGGGCGAGCCTGTGCTCTTCGCAGATGTGCGCCATTACGACGCCGAAGACAATTTCTTCGACCTTTGCAATTCCGGCGCGCACGCCACCTACTTCGCCGGGCGCTCGAGGCGGCCCGAAGACAACCTGCCCAAGGTTCATTTCTGGCCGGAGATCTTTTACTTCCCCGCTGGCGGGGCTTCGGTGATGCACTTCGCGCAGCCCGGCGAGGTCACTCTGGCGCGGCTGACTCGCCGAAATGGAAAGTACTGGATGGCCATCATGCCGGCCGAATTCGTCTTGTTCGACGAGGAGACCAACTGGAAGAAAGCGGAAGCCACCACGAAGGAATGGCCGCACGCTTTCGCGCGCTTGAAAGTTCCGGCCGACGAGTTCCTGGCCACCTACGATTCCAACCATACCCATGGGTGCTACGGGAACTGGGTTGAGGAGCTCGTGACCGTGTCGAAAATCCTTCAGATTGACTATCACGTCTACGCGTAGCTGCCGCCCCCGTATGACTTAGACCGCGAAAGGAAGGGCTTTGGAGTGCGACGAGCGGCTCCAAGGCCGACACTCAACCACAAAGGAGAAACCCAAAATGAGGATGTCCCGTTGGCTGCCAGCCCTGCTCGTGATATGCGCGTTTGGAGGCCCGAATTTGAAGGCGCAGACTTCTTCTTACAACGGGCTCAACCTGAGCCTGGGGAATTTGACGCGCCTGTCCCACGCCAAGACGAGGTCGATCAGTCCTGAAAACCTGACCGGAGAAAAGGGCAGGGGCGGCATGGCCACCAAGGGAACGGGCGCCGAAGCGGCTCGCGACCTTGGGCAGGGATGGAAAATCTCTCCCTCCTTCGAGATCGGACCGAAGCAGGTGTTTACCCTGGCCGAGATTCAGGGCCCGGGCGCGATCGAACACATCTGGATGACCCCCACCGGCAATTTTCGGTTTACGATCTTGCGCTTCTATTGGGATGGCGAGAGCGCTCCTTCGGTCGAGGTGCCGGTCGGAGATTTCTTTGCCTGTGGTTGGGGGCGTTATGCCCAGGTGTCGTCCCTGCCCGTGTGCGTCAACCCCGGCAGCGGACTCAATTCTTATTGGGAAATGCCCTTCCGCAAGTCCTGCAAAATAACTCTGGAAAATCTCGATGAGAAACCGATGACCATCTACTACCAGATTGACTACACCCTCACCGAGGTGCCCGCCGACGCGGCCTACTTCCACGCACAATTCAGACGATCGAACCCCCTTCCATTGAAGACTGATCATGTCATCCTCGACGGCGTGAAAGGCTGGGGACAGTACGTGGGTACCTACCTCGCCTGGGGCGTGCACAACAACGGTTGGTGGGGTGAGGGCGAGATCAAGTTCTTTATGGACGGCGACACCAAGTTCCCGACCATCAACGGCACTGGAACCGAAGACTACTTCTGTGGTTCGTACGATTTCGACGTCGGCCCGCCGATCACCCCTCCCTTTTCGGCTCCCGCCGAAGCCTATCATTATCAGGAATTCACCACCCCTTACTCGGGGCTGGCGCAGGTGATCCGCCCTGACGGCCACTATCAGTCCCAACAGCGCTTCGGACTGTATCGCTGGCACATCATGGACCCCATCCGGTTTGAGCAGGATCTGAAGGTCACCATCCAGGCGTTGGGCTGGCGCTCGGGTGACCGTTATCTGCCCCTCCAGGATGACATCTCGTCGGTGGCATTCTGGTACCAGACCGAGCCCCATGCGCCGTTTCCGAAGCTTCCGGACAAGGACTATCTCGAAATCAACTAGACCAGGAAGCCCGCGGCGGACCCGGGAAAGCCGGGCCTGCCGCGGGTTCTGCGCGATCCCATGCTGACAAGCGAACTGCTCCGGGCGGAGAACGTCACCAAGCACTACGACGGTGTATACGCTCTGCAGGGCGCCAATTTCTCGATCGCCGAGGCCGAGGTCCACGCCCTGGTGGGGGAGAATGGAGCCGGAAAGAGTACCCTCGCCCGAATCATCGCCGGAGCCACGCGGGCTGACGGCGGACGGATCTTCTTCAAAGGGCAGGAGGTCGCCATCTCCAGCCCGCTGGATGCCCAACGGCTTGGCATATCCATCATCTTTCAAGAGCTCGACCTGTTCCCGCACCTCACGGTTGCCGAAAATATTGTGATCGGCAACCTGAAGATCGAGCGCGGCGCCTTCGTCCACCGGCAGGACCTCGACCGCTTCTGCCAATCCTTCCTCGATCAAGTCGGCGCCGTCCACGGTCCCCGCGCAGTGCTGGGCGACCTCCCCATCGCCCAGATGCAACTGGTCGCTATCGCCCGTGCCTTGAGCCTCGACGCCAAGCTGATCCTGATGGACGAGCCCACCAGTTCGTTGTCAGACGATGCCGTCGAACGGCTCTTCGAGACCGTGAGCGGGCTCAAACGGCATGGGGTATCGGTAGTCTTTGTCTCCCATAAGATCAAGGAGATCTTCCGCATCTGTGACCGGATCACCGTACTGCGCGACGGGGTCACGGTCGGCACTCGGCTCCTGAGCGAGACCGACGCCAACACCATCGTCACTCTCATGGCAGGGCGTGCGCTCACGGTGCGCTCCCAGCGCCAGCATCACGCTATCGGGGAGGTTCTGCTGTCGGTCTCGCAGCTCAGCACGGATCAGATCCATGACATCTCCTTCGAGCTCCGGCGCGGAGAAGTGCTTGGAGTGGCCGGCCTGGTCGGCGCAGGCCGGAGTGAGCTTGGAGCGGCGCTCTTCGGACTGAACCGGTTGCGATCGGGGGCCATCCGGATGAACGGCCGGCTGGTGAAACTCACCTCGCCGGCGGCCGCCATCGGGGCTGGCCTCGGCCTGCTGCCGGAGGATCGCAAACTCCAAGGGCTGATGATGCAAATGAGCGTGCTGGAAAACAGCACCCTGGCGGTCCTCCGCCGCTATCAGTCGTGGGGTCTGGTGAAGCGCCAGAAGGAGCTAGCGGCCATGCAGAGTGTCCATGACCGTACCGCCCTGAAGGCAGCCTCTCCCGATGTCCCCGTCAGCACTCTGAGCGGCGGCAATCAGCAGAAAGTGCTGCTCGCGAAGTGGATGCTGGCCGAACCCGCCGTGCTCTTCCTCGATGACCCGACGCGAGGCATCGACGTGGCGGCCAAGGCCGACATCTACCAAATCATTGACGAGGCAGCCCGCCGAGGAATGGGAATCATCTTTGTCAGCTCCGAATTGCCGGAACTGTTGCAATGCTGCGACCGCATCATGGTCCTGCACGAAGGACGCAACGCGGGAATTCTGGAAGCGTCCCGGACCACGCAGGAAGAGATCATGTCGCTCGCCACGGCCACCTCCTCTTGGGAATCGAGCCCGGCGAGCCCGAGCCTGTGAAGTTCTTTAACGCGCGAATGAACGCCAGCCAGCACAACACGGAACCTCCCCCGCTCGCGACCACGGGCCCGAACCCCGCGCCCTCGAGCTGTCCCAAGGGCACCGCCGCCGCGGCCCGTCCCATCTGGCGGCGCCTGCAAGCGCTGCCCGCGCTGGCAGGGATCATCCTGGTCGCCATTCTGCTGAGTCCCCACGCCAGCGATGGCTCGAACATCTTTCTCGAAACCGGCAACCTCACCGACATCTTGCGGCAGGTTTCCGTGATCGGAATCATCGCCGTCGCCATGACCTTCGTCATTCTGACGGCCGGCATCGACCTGAGCGTCGGCAGTATCCTGGCCCTTTCGACCACGGTGGTGGCGATGGCGCTCACCCGCTGGTCGCCTCCGGTCGGCGATGCCGGGCACATCGCGCTGGCGATCGGGGCGGCGCTGGCGGCCGGAGCGGCCGTGGGCGCACTCAACGGCGTGGTCGTATCGGGCGCCAACATCCAGCCCTTTGTGGTCACCCTGGCCACCATGATCGGGGTGCGCGGCCTGGCGAAGCGGCTCACCGACAACGCCAACATCGATATCGGTTTCGGCCGCGACGTGGCGGCCGTCTTCGCCGACTTCATCAATCAAAAGGCGGTCATCATCGGATCCCTGCTGGTGATGGCGGCTGTCTTCTGGCTGATCTTGGATCGCACCGTTTTTGGCCGTTATGTCCGCGCGGTCGGTGATAACGAGCGAGCCGCCCGCTACACCGGTCTGCCCATTGCCCGCGTCAAGATCTGGGTGTACACCCTTTCCGGCCTTCTCTCCGCCCTCGCGGGAGTAATCTACGCGGCCGAGAATCATCAAGGCAATCCCAACGCCGGAATAGCCTACGAACTGGACGCGATTGCCGCAGTGGTGATCGGCGGAACCAGCCTGATGGGAGGCAAAGGCTCCGTCTCTGGAACTCTGGTCGGCACGCTGATCCTGGGAATTCTGACCAACATTCTTCGCCTGAACAATGTGGACAGCAACGTCGAAATGATGGTGAAGGCCGTGATCATCCTGGTGGCGGTCGCGGTGATGGCCGGACGCAAGGCCGAGTAACCCGCGGTCGAAGGGCGCCACGGGCGGGACACTTTGCTCTTCTGAGGAAAACCCATGTCGAAGCGCGCACTCAAGTTTCTTATTGTCACTCAGCTCGGTCTGCTGACCGCGTGCCATTCGTCCAAATCCGGACCTGCGAACGAAGCCCGGCAATACTTCGTGGCCTTCAGCCAGTGCAACAACGCCGAACCCTATCGCGCCGCCCAGAACGCGCTGATGACCAAACTCTGGGCGCAGCACACTGACGTCAAGTTCGTGATCTCCGATGCCGGACAGGACGACAACAAACAGATTGCCCAGATCGAGACCTTCATCCGGGAGAAGCCCGACTTGCTGATCGTGGCCCCCAACGAGCGCGCGCCCTTGACGGAGGTGATGGGCAAGGCCGTCCAGGCCGGAATTCCGGTGATCTGCTTGGAGCGCGACATCCTGGAGCCCAACTACACCACCTACATCGCCGCCGACAACCGGGCCATCGGACGCATGGCAGCGCAGTTCATCGTCGACTACCTCACCAAGAAGTATGGACGTCCGCAAGGCAACGTCGTCCAGATCCGAGGGCTGCTGGGCGTAGAAGGCGAGATCGATCGCAACGATGGCGCTCACGAGGTGTTTGCCCGGTATCCCGACATCAAGATCGTTCACGACGCGGTGGCGGACTGGATCCAGGCCAAGGCCAAGGACCGCATGGTGGAGGCGCTCCGGGCCAACCCCCACATTGACGTGGTCTACGCCCATAACGACCCCATGGCCATCGGCGCCTACCTGGCCGCCAGGGAACTGGGCCGGGAGCACGAAATGATCTTCGTCGGCGTCGACGGGCTCGGCGGACCGAATGGCGGCATCAAGAAAGTCATGGACGGCGTCCTCGCCGCCACCTTTGTCTACCCTTTGTGTGTCGACAAGGCCGTGGAGGTCGGCAATCAGATACTGCGGGATCCGAACTTCAAGCCTGACAAGATCTACACCCTGCACTCCACCATGATCACACCCCAGAACGCCGCCGAAGCCTATAAGCAATTCACTTTCGCGGAGTAGATCACAAGCGCTCGCCGGCCTAACCTAGTTGTCTTGCCCGCTGAGGCTAAGAGACCCGCGTAGCCGTTGCCGGTCTTCAGCCGGTGAGCGAAGCCGCACTTGACAAGCGGCTTCTCTGGCCAGCCTCTCCCCCGGCTAGCAGGGGGTAACCTTAACAAGACGCGATCCGCGTTTGATCGCGCCCCAACGCGGTTGACGGCTGCTATGCTATTCTGCGCGGCACTTGACCGCGTTTAGCTATTGGTCTATATCGGTGCCATGAGAGTCCGCTTCAGAGATCGCCAGTCAGAGCGGGATGGGCCAATCAGGTCTGCCGGAGGTCGTGGCGGAAGGTTCTAATTTTTACGAATGAACCCGTCATCTTGTTGAAAACAAGGCGCTTCCATTTTTGGAATCGGTTGAAACCCGTCAAGCTATTCAAAACAAAAGCGTTGTGCTTCGGATCCCGTCATCTTGCTGATAGGAAAGCTAGTTGGTCGCTGCGCCGCCGAAAGCGCGACGTTTCAGTCGCCGTCCCGTGCAGTTCCGACCTCGGCCATAGCTGTGGCGCAGGCAGCTTTTCGGCCCTGCGCTACTAGAGGTGGCGACCCACTCGCTTGCCCATTTGACCCAACTGGACGCACGGCGTGGCGGGCTGATTTGGTAGAGGCGCTCTCACACGACGGCTGCTGGCCGTCATAAGCCGGAAAAGACGAAACGCCATGGGTTTCAATGGGGTCGCCCAGCCTTGGCAACAATCACGATGTGCTGCCAGGGCAACGTCTCGATGGTGCGGACGGGAACCAGCCTGACCACGGCCATCTCTTTCTCAAGCTGCTCCACCGACATTTTGTGCAGCTCCTTGATCGGCACCCGCGGATCTTCCTGCCGGTACTCGACGAAGACCACTCGCCCGCCCGGCTTCAGAGCCTGCCGGACTTTGGTCATGATTTCGTACGGGTAGGCGAGCTCGTGGTAGACGTCCACCATCAGCACCAGATCGACCCCGCTGGCCGGAAGCTTCGGATCTGTTTCGCTGGCCTTCACCTCCACCACGTTCCTGACCTGCATGGCTAGGGCCCGCCGGCGGATCGTCTCCAGCATCTCCTCCTGGATGTCCACGGCCAGCACCTTGCCGGTGCTGCCGACCTTGGGCGCCAGACGGAAAGTGAAGTAGCCTGACCCGGCGCCCAAATCCGCCACCACCTCCCCGCCCCGCAGCCCCAGCGCCTCGATCACCACCGCCGGACGCTCCTCCTCTTCACGCTCGGGACGGTCCAGCCAGGGGATGCCTCCGGACCCCATCACAGCGGCGATCTCCCGTCCCATATAGAACTTGCCGATGCCGTTGGGATCGTGGACCGCGCGCGTTTCGTAAAGGGGTTGAGGCGGGTGGACCAGCGCGTCGGGGTGGACGGACGCCCCGTGGGCTTGGGCAGGCTTCGGCCCGGTTAGGGGTGCGGAATCTTGAAGAGCACGCGCGCCGACAGCGGCCAGCAAAGCTGCCGTCAAGGCTGTCGTGAGAGCTGCGGCCGAGCAACGTTTCAGATCAAGCATGGGAGGCGCTTGGGACCGCAATCGAGGTGAGGCGGGTCCTAACTCCGCGCCCCGGTCTTCAAGAAAGTGCCGCGCTCGAGTTCGCCGAAGGCCTGACGGAGCTGCTCCTGCGTGTTCATCACGATGGGACCGTACCAGGCCACGGGCTCCTCCAGCGGCTTTCCGGAAACCAGCAGGAACCTGATGCCGTCGTCCCCAGCCTGGACCATCAGCTCGTCGCCGCGGTCAAAGAGGACGAGCGAGCGGTTGTCGGCCTCCGCGGGAGGCGAGGTGTCCGCCCAGGCGACCGGCTCAGTGGGCACCGCCAGCGGGCCCGAAGCATTGCAGAACTTCCCGTTGCCCGCAAAAACGTAAGCGAATGCGTGGCGCGTGGTCTCCACTGGCAGCGCCTTCCTCCGACCTGGAGGCACGGAGACATCGAGGTAGACGGGGTCGGCCGCGATCCCTTCCACCGGGCCCGTCTTGCCCCAGAAGCTTCCGCAGACCACCCGCACGTGAGTGCCATCATCATCGGTGATCTCCGGGATCTCCGCGGCTTTCACTTCCTGGTAGCGGGGCGCGGTCATCTTGAGCGCCGAGGGCAAATTGGCCCACAACTGGAAGCCGTGCATCCGGCCCGTCGGGTCGCCCTTGGGCATCTCCTGGTGGATAATGCCGCTGCCGGCCGTCATCCACTGGATATCGCCGGCGGCGATGGCCCCGTGATTTCCCAGGCTGTCGCCGTGCTCCACGGTGCCGGCGAGCACGTAGGTGATCGTCTCAATGCCGCGGTGCGGATGCCACGGAAAACCCGCCAGATAGTCCTCAGGAACATCGTTGCGAAAGTCGTCGAGCAGAAGGAAGGGGTCGAAGTCAGAAGTGTTGCCGAAACCGAAAGCGCGACGCAGATGCACGCCGGCGCCTTCGAGGGTCGGCTTGGCCCGAACAAGACGTTTGACGGGTCGCAGGGACATGATGGCCTCCAGAACTTAGAGTCTAATCCCTGCATCAACGCTCTGCCAACGCCATCCGGGAGGACTCTTCGGCGTCCCGAGCCCGGACCCCACCGATTCTCTGCCACTGGGCGCGGCCTCGAAGCCGCGGATGTGTCTATAATGGGGCGGCTTGAGGATCGTACCGGAGGGAGAGGGTGGACAGAATGACAAACTTGAAAAGGAATCTAGGCGCAGCCCTGGCGGCAGCTTTCTGCCTGATGCTGGTCAGTCTCAATGGCTTGACCCAGGATAAGCCGAAGCCCGAGTTCTTTCAGGCCACGGCCATGGGCAGAGATCGGGCGGCGGGGAGGACTTTCAGTGTCAACATTCAGATTAACCGCTATTCCACGCCCGACGAGCGGCAGGCGTTGGTGCAGGCCTTCGATAGCGGCGGCATGAACGCCCTGACCAGGGCGCTGGAAAAGAGCAAATCCAAGGGACGCCTGGCGGTCACGGGTACGGTGGGCTACGACATCGGCTACGTCATCCAGGTCAAAACCCAGGAGGGCCGCATGATTCGCCTCGTGACCACGCGTCCCATCTATTTCCGCGAGGCTTACAACAGCGGACGCTCGATGCAGTACACCCTATCGGGCATCCAGCTCAATCTCAACGATGACCAGAGCAAGAGCACGGGCACTCTGATCATCGCTGCAAAATTGAACATCAATAAGGAAAAGGAGCTTGAAATCGAGTCGTTCCAGTCGCCCTGGGACCTCGTGAACATTATGAAGCGGCAGTGAGGCCGTCCGGACTCGAGGCAGGAAGCGGTCAGCGGCCAACAAGACCACGAATCTCAAGTCAGCATCGTGACGCGCCCGTCGGAGACGTCGTAGTAGGCGGCGGCGACCCTGATCTTGTGGGCTTTGACCATGCCGCCGATGACCGGAGAGGCTTCGCTCAGCAGCCGGGCTTGAATGCGCGCGTTGGCTTTGATGGCCGCCGTCAGGTCTGAGCCCGCCTCCGTGACCGCCGCGCGCAGAGGCAGGTAAAGAGCGCTGATTTGCCCGGGTACCTCCTTGCCGGCGATCGCGGCCTTCACCGCCCCGCAGTTGGCATGTCCCAGCACAAGGATCAGCCTGGTCCCCAGCACCGCCGCGCCGTATTCGAGGCTGGCGATCATCTCCGTGGTCGCCACGTTCCCTGCCACCCGGGTCACGAAGACATGCCCGATGCTTTGGTCAAAGATCAACTCCACCGGCACCCGCGAATCGGCGCACGAGAGCACGGCCGCGAAGGGTTCCTGCTTCTCGACCGTGTGCGCCTTGAGGATGGCCAGGTCCTCAGCATCCGAGGTCAGGCGGCCCGCGACGAAGCGCCGATTACCTTCGAGCAGCAGATCGAGCGCCTGGTCGGGAGTGAGTTGCGTCTGGGCGAAGCCAGGCCCAGGGGCGAAAGGTCCAAACGCCGGGCTCACCCAGACGGCTGCTCCCGCAAGGGCGGCGCGCAGGACCTTTCGCCTTGCGACGCCCCGGCTCATGAGACCACCCACTTCCAGCCTAACCAACTTGCCTCCGGCCGAGCCGGTTTCTTGCGCGCAAATTCCTCCGGCTTCGTGTCGCAGATTCATCGTCTGTCCTCCTCTCGGTTCGTACTCCGTTCGACCGGACACGGATCTCCTGTCGACGGTCAGCAGTATACACCCCTGAATGTTCGGAGGCGTTCAGGCCGCAGACATGATGGTCATTCGCGTAGCTGCGCTCCTCTAAGTACTTAGTGACGTAACTCACCGTAATATTTCTTGAGCCCGACACTATGCACGACTCTTTTTCGCCATTCGAACGGTGCCGCCTGAGCGTTGTAAGCCACCAGAAAACGATCGATGGCTTCCCGCACCTGACGAGGCGAGGTAAAGCTGGCCCCGCGCAGAGCCTGCCGCGTCA